>ENA-OQKR01000423-OQKR01000423.1-human-gut-metagenome-genome-assembly--contig:-NODE-423-length-17693-cov-2.332460_pt1 | contig 17693 bp, 23 predicted proteins | sample MGYA00242803_ERZ504806 | MGnify/ENA primary metagenome ERZ504806 (study PRJEB26092, sample SAMD00036399) | human gut metagenome | host: Homo sapiens | study: EMG produced TPA metagenomics assembly of...
AATGTGGTCCCATGTTCGCAACCACTTCTCCGTCTTCTACCAGATACTCTTCGTACTCTGTTGTATATCCATCTTTGTAAGAATATAGCAGACGTTTCATGCGGCATTTTATCGGAATCTCTGCTTCCCATACAGGAACTTTTACTTCTGCACGTTCGCTGCGGTTATTGATCACAACAATGATCCGGTCATGCCCTTTAAATCTCGCATAAGACAGGATATTTTCCTCTCCGCCAAGGATCTTCAACGAACCGGTCTTAAGTGCCGGATGCTCTTTGTGGATGCGGATCGCTTCTTTGTGGAATGCGATCAGTTCCTGATCTTCATGTCCCCACGGATAGGTTCTTCTGTTATCCGGATCTGTAAATCCACAGACACCAGCCTCATCACCATAATAAACTGTAGGTGCACCCGGCCAGGTCATCTGAATGGCAACGGCTTCTCTTAAAATCGCTTTATTGATTCCTTCTTCTGCCGCTCTCGCACCCACTGTGTTGATACGTCCTACCCGGCTGTTAGTTCTCGTAAGGATCTGGAGTGATCATGGTTATCCAGCTCGTTCATTGCCGTCAGAAGAGACGGTGCATAGAACCGGGAGCCGTTGTAACGCATGGAATCACGGAAGCTCTCTGCATTTCCTTTCAGTTCTTGCCGGTACTGATCGCTGTGCTTCTCAAGACCGGTCAGGAACCAGGAAACCGGCTCCATAAACGCATCGTAGTTCATAACGGTATCCCACTGATCGCCCTGCAGCCACGGGCTCACATCTCCATAATGTTCGGCAATGATGATTGCCTCCGGATTGGCTTCTTTTACCACCTTACGGAACTTTCTCCAGAACTCATGATTGTATTCGGCACTGTATCCCAGGTCTGCTGCCACATCGAGACGCCATCCATCTACGTTAAACGGCGCAGAAACCCATTTTTTCGCGATACGCAGAATATCCTTCTGTAATTCCTCGGAGTCCTCAAAATTCAGCTTTGGAAGCGTATTATGCCCCCACCAGCCGTCATAGAATTCATTGTAAGGCCAGCAGTGTTCGTTATGGGAACTTGAAAAAGTGATGATACGGACTGTCACTGCTGATAAACGCACCCTTTTCATATCCCGGCTGATTCTCATAGATCCGTTCCCTGTCCAGCCATTTGTTAAAGGATCCGCAGTGGTTAAATACACCGTCCAGGATCACTTTCATGCCTCTCTTGTGGATCTCCTCCACCAGCTCGATAAACAGCTGATTGCTGGCTTCCAGATTTTCTTGTTGGTCACACGGTCAATATACCGTTTGGCATGGGTATTGTCTTTGTCCCAGTCCGCCAGCAGATTTCCCTCATCATGAACAATTTTTCCAAAATGCGGATCCACATAGTCATAATCCTGAATATCGTACTTGTGGTTCGACGGTGAGACGAAGATCGGGTTCAGGTAGATGACTTCCACGCCGAGATCCTGCAGATAGTCCAGTTTATCCATGACACCCTGCAGATCGCCGCCGTAGAAATTGTTGACATCCATATTGTCCGGAATCTTGCTCCAGTCCTCGATCCGTCTGCTGTGGCTGGAAATATAAAAATACTCATTTGTCAGCACATCATTTGAAGAATCGCCATTATAAAAACGATCCACAAAGATCTGATACATCACCGCACCCTTTGCCCAGTCCGGTGTGTGGAATCCAGGAACGATACCAAACGAATACTGTTCCTGTAACTGTCTGGTCACACCCAGTTCATTATAATAACAGACAATCTTGCCTGCCTGAATCTCAAAATAATAGTGGATCGGATCGTTTCCTACCGGGATCTCGATCGCATAATAATCAAATCCTTCCCGACTCTCCGCCACTTTCATCTCTTTTCGGATCGCGCCGCTGATAAAATAAACGGCATCCACATTGTTTTTCATCGTCCGGAATCGAACCGTCACAACATCTCCCGCTTCCGGCTCCATCGGAGTTCTGTACTGTGCTGTCTCGTCGCTGTATAATGCCCGTTTGTTAAATACCGGACGCATTTTATTGATATATTCCTGTACGCGAAGTACATTATTCAAATCTTCCATGTTTTCCCTTCCCTTCCCGCAGTCGCTTATATTTTATTTTATCCTACTGCAAAAAAAAATACAACCTGGACCTTGGATTTTCCGCCAAATGTCCGGGTTGTATCTTCTGTTCTCAGGCTTCTCCTGTCAACGCAGGAAAATGTTCTTTCATGATCTCTCCAAGCCACTGGATCACCGGTCCGAGCGCTACGATCATAATGACAGTCATCGCTCCGATCTTTCCGCCGAAAGAAAATCCGATCACAGTCACCACAAAATCAAACGTGATTCGCACCGCTTTGAACGGTACTTTCGGCAAATGCCCGGAGATAATGATCGGAATCGCATCGTACGGTGCCGTGCCCATATCCACATCCATATATAAAGCTGCTGTCAGAATAAACAGTGCCACCGATGGAATCAGTACCGCGATCCGAACCGGCAGAGTCGTAAAAAAGTCTGCCGGCAGCACCCGATTCCAGATCCAGGTGAAAAAATCCACAAAGTATCCGACGAGAAACATATTCGCCAGTGTTCCAAATCCAAGATTTCTTCCTCCGAAGATCACTACCAGTACAAGAAGTACCGTATTCATCATTGCCTGCCAGTTTCCGAAACTCATACCGATCTGTGTGGAAATCGCCTTGCTCATCATACTGCAGGGATCTGTTCCCATATCCACCAGCAGTAACAGCGACAACGCAAATCCCATTCCGAATACCGCCAGCAGCACTACGCCAAGTCTCAGCCAGAAATGTTCTTTCTGATAAAATCCCTGCAAAATCGCTTTCATATATCTTAAAACTCCTTCATCTTCTGAACTACGCAGATCACAGCAGATGATTCCTGCCCGAATCCATGTCTGTGTGCCGCATCAACAAATACTTTCCCGTTTTAGTATAGAATTCCTTGAATTGCAAATGTTATTTTTGCCCTGCAAACCACAATTTTCCTGATATTTATATCAGAGCATCAAAATTGGTCCACTGGACCAATTGTTGATATGCAGTGCAAGAAAAAAAGACAGCCGAAGCTGCCTTTTTTGGAGAAGGTATTTCTCTTATGGGGTGTAGCAAAAACTATATAATGTATTGGGGGGTTTTTACAGTTATTATAATAGCATGTAGCCCCCGAAAAGTTGTGTCACTAAACTATGGTTTTTTTTTTGTGCGGTTTTTTATTCATTTTTTTGCGGATAAAAAGCTCTTATTTTTCATCTTCGGAATTTTGTACAATTTCCCCGGAAGCGGCTTGCATTTTTTTCCTCTTCGAATAATTCTTCGAATTCTGCTCTTCCGATTTTTCTTTTTCCAGAAGAAGCTGTGCACAATGTTCCAACACATAACTGTGTTCCTGGATACTTGCTTTCGCTTTTACATAGCAGTCATCAATAATTTCTTTCACTTCCCGGTCGATCGCTGCCGCTGTCGTCTCGCTGAAGCCACGGCTGTGCGCCAGATCTCTGCCGATGAAGACTTCGTCCTGATCATCACCGTAGGTCACCATACCCATATTCGCAGACATGCCATATTTTGTCACCATCGCTTTGGCGATGCTTGTGGCACGGCGGATATCTTCCGATGCACCGGTGGTGATATCATCAAAGATCAGTTCCTCGGCGATTCGTCCGCCCAGGCATACCTGGATATTTTCCAGCATCTTTCCTCTGGTATTAAACATCTCATCCCGGTTCGGAAGCGGCATCGTATAACCTGCTGCCCCTGCTCCTGTCGGGATGATCGAGATCGTATAGACCGGATCCATCTTTTCCAGTACATGGAACAGGATCGCATGACCGGCTTCGTGATATGCCGTGATCTTCTTCTCTTTTTCCGAGATCACACGGCTGTGTTTTTCGGTTCCGATACCGACTTTGATAAATGCTTTCTGGATATCTTTCTGGCACAGGAACTGGCGATCCTCTTTTGCTGCCAGAATGGCCGCCTCATTCAGCAGATTTTCCAGTTCTGCTCCGGTAAATCCGGCAGTGGTCTGAGCGATCTGTGCCAGATCCACATCGTCACCGAGCGGTTTCCCCTTGGCATGAACTTTCAGGATCTCCTCTCTTCCGCGCACATCCGGTGCACCTACCGCAATCGTACGGTCAAATCGTCCCGGACGCAGGATCGCAGGATCCAGGATATCCACACGGTTCGTTGCTGCCATCACGATGATTCCCTCATTGACACCGAAACCATCCATCTCTACCAGTAACTGGTTCAGCGTCTGTTCTCTCTCGTCATGACCGCCGCCCATACCGGTTCCTCTTCGTCTTGCCACGGCATCGATCTCGTCGATGAAAATGATACATGGACTGTGGCGTTTTCCCTCTTCAAAAAGATCACGGACACGGGATGCACCCACACCTACGAACATTTCCACAAAATCAGATCCGGAGATGGAAAAGAACGGAACACCCGCTTCCCCGGCAACTGCTTTTGCCATCAGCGTCTTACCGGTACCCGGAGGGCCTACCAGAAGCACGCCTTTCGGGATTCTTGCACCTACTTTGTTGTATTTGTCCGGGCTTTTCAGGAAGTCGACGATCTCTTTCAGATCTTCTTTTTCTTCCTGCAGACCGGCAACATCACGGAAGGTAAAACGTTTGCCCGATGTTGTAGTCATCTGTGCACGGCTCTTGCCGAAGTTCATCATTTTACTTCCGCCACCGCTGCTTCCGGCATTTCTTCCCATCAGCATAAACAGCAGGATCACCATCACACCCAGCGATGCGATCGGAACACCTACACTGATCAGTTTGCTTTCTTTCGGCACATCCGTCATCTGGTAGGATACGTTGGCATTCTCCAGCATCTGACGCACTTCTTTGACGTCATCGATGTACATGTCTTTGTTTCTTCCATTGGTAAGAACCACGATCAGCTGTCCCGTCGGGGTCTGCTGATTCTGATGAATCACTGCTTCCGACACCTGATGATTCTCCAGATCCTGTTCCAGTTCTTTGTAGGAATAATTGTTCTGCGTCTGCAGCTTCTCGCCAAGATAGGATAATCCGGCAACCATCAGCACCAATACAATCAGCCAGACTACTATCCCTTTCAGTTGTTTTGACACGTTGTTTCTCCTTTCGGGTTGTACTCCCGGAATCTTTCTGTATCTGATGTTCAGAAAGCCGCCGGGAGTACTTTTTATACTTCATTCAGTCTGTGACTGTTTTTATTCATTTGTATTTTTAGTCTTCTCCTGCGCCCGGTTCCACAACACCGATAAATGGCAGGTTTCTGTAACGCTGTGCATAATCCAGACCGTAACCTACGACAAATTCATCCGGAATATTGAAGCAGGTATAATCCACATGTACTTCTTTCACACGACGTTCCGGTTTGTCAAGCAGGGTACACAGCTTCAGGCTTGCCGGATTTCTCTTTTTCAGGATCTCGATCAGATAACTCAGGGTACGTCCGGAATCGATGATGTCTTCTACGATCAGAACATCTTTGCCTTCCAGCGGCTGATCCAGATCTTTCACGATTTTTACAACACCGCTTGATTTGGTGTCATCTCCGTAACTGGATACGGACATAAAGTCCATGGTTACCGGTACGGTAATTCTTTTTGCCAGTTCGCATGCGAAAAAATACGCCGCCCTTTAATACGCAGATCAGATGTACACATTTTCCTTCGTATTCTTTGCTGATGGCTGTTCCGATCTCCTGGATTCTCTTTTCTACATCTTCTTCGCTGATTAATACATTAATTTTATCACTCATGAGTACTTCCTCCTTTAATCTCTGCCTGTAAGATCCTCTGACTTTCCGCCGTCACTTTATAGGCTGCGCTGATCCGGTCTCCTATGATCCACAGGATGTCGGACCCGTCCGCCAGAAGCCACAGCTGATCCCGTTTCTGTGCCGGGATTTTCCGGTCGATCAGATAATCTTTCAGCTTTTTACTGCCGCCCCCGTCAAAAAGGCAGATCCGATCGCCCGGCTGTCTGTGCCGGATCACCAGTGTCTGTTTTATTCTATCATAATCAAACCATTTCGTATACTTTTTTCCGGTATTTCCCCAAAATCACGGGCAGTCCGGCTTACTGTAAGTGTCAGTTCTCCAATCTGAAAAGATTCCGTCCCTTGGCTGTGTACGTTTATCTGGATCCCTGCGTTTTTTTCAGAATCCCGCGTTTCGCATTTTTCTGCTTTTCTCTCCAGATAAATCCCGTCATACGTCCGTATCGCCTGCATCCCATAAGGGAGATCACGTCTGGCTCCGACCTTCCGGTTCCACAGTTCCTGCACTGCTTCTACATGGATCCTGGTAAAATCCTTCTGTTTCCCGGAAATCTCTTTCAGAAGATCATGCACGATCTGTCTGCCGATCAGATCCGGTTCCTTTTTCAACTCTTCAGCAAGAAGCATACCCTTTTCGCTTTTTCTGACATACTGTCTTCTTTTTTCCGCTGCCACCTGTGCAAGTACCGCCCTGGTTTCTTCCAGTTCTTCACTCAGCTGTGCCATATGCCTTACCGCCCGCGGATTTACCTCTGTTTTCAGTTCTTCCAACACATGATGACGAATCCGGTTTCTGGTGTAATCGTCTTCCAGGTTGCTGCTGTCCGTGCGCCAGGGCTGTCCTGCCGCTTTTAGATACACCAGAATCTCTTCTTTTTCCAGACAGAGCAGCGGACGAATCCGATTGCCGGATACCGGTTTCAGACTGCAAAGACCTGCCATGCCGGTTCCTCGTACCAGATGATGGAGCATCGTCTCCGCAAGATCGTCCTGATGATGGGCGAGAGCAATTTTTCCTCCACCGACATCTTCGCAGACCGTTGCAAAACAGCGATACCGTGCGATCCTTCCAGCCTCTTCCAAACCGATTTTTTCTCTCTGCGCCATTCCCTGCACATCTTCATGAAATACCCTACAGGGAATCCCTTCGTTCTCACAAAGTTCGCGCACAAATCTCTCATCCGCATCCGCCTCTTCTCCCCGCAGCTGATGATGCACATGCACTGCCCGCAGGGAAATCCCCCACACTTCTTTCCATCGTGCGAGAATCTTCAGCAGACACACGGAATCTGCCCCTCCGGAAATACCCAGCACGATCGTATCTTTTGGTTCGATCATATGGAATCTTTCCACATATACTTTCACTTTCTGTTCTGTTTTCCACATCTGTCTGTTAGTTTGTCCACTTCCACCTTTTGTAGTCATCTATTTTCTCCATATTCCCGCAACGAGTACGGTCATGTCATCTTTTGCCCGATAATCCGCATACTGCAATGTTTTTTCCAGCAGATGCCGTCCCAGTTCTTTCGGCATCTGTTCCTGCGCCTGCAATATCATCTCTTTTAAAATCTCTTCTCCCGGCTCGTCCCCGAACGCGTCCAGAACACCGTCCGTGACCATCACCAGATAATCCCCGTCATACAGTTTCTTCGTCGTTTTTTCAAATTCCAGCTTCTGCATCAGTCCTGCTGCCATACTGGTCGAAGTGATCGCCTCCACCCAGTTCCCTCTCCGGATAAATGTCGTGGCGGCTCCCGCCTTCAAAAACTCGCACACACCGGTATACAGATCGAGCGAACACACATCCAGACTGGAAAACATCCCACCTTTTCGCTGTAAGATCAAGGCAGAATTGACCATGCGTACCGCCGTCTCTCTGGAAAATCCGGAAGTCACGAACTGTTCTAACAGCTCCACCACCGTCTCACTCTCTTTGCTTGCCTCCATACCGGAACCCATGCCATCCGAGAGGCACATGGTAAACTGTTCATCGGTGGCCGCACAGGCATAATTATCCCCGGAGATCGTCTCCCGCTCTTTCGTCACTCTGGCAACACCGTAGAGCACTTTGTAGTTCACATCCTCACAGAACAGTACCGTGCGCCATTCGCTGTTCAGTACCGCCTTGCTGTCTCTTGATGGGATCATCCGACAGTTACATATATGTGACAAATGTTTCGCCACTTCTTTCATAGTCAAGCACTGCCCGCCTCTCGTGCGCATCGTAAGCGAAATCCGCTGCTTTTCGTCCGGCCGGTCGAGAAACCAGATCTGCTTCACCAGGATTTTCTGTTTCTGCATGTATTTCCGGATCCGCTCTCTTCCTCATCCGGCAGGGTACATACCGCACTGACATCCGAAGAGATCTTCTGGATCGTGCGTGCCACTTCCTGCAGCTGTTCCGCCACGGCGATCCGATTTTCGATCAGACGGTTTCGATACAACAGTTCCTCTCTGGTCTCAAAAAAGATCCGTTGCAGTTCCTCCGTAAACCGAAACGCCTGCGGACACTGCCCCAGCCATTCACTCTGTGCCCGCAGAAAACGGTCGGGGTTGCCCTCCTCGATGATCTGCAGCATCTCAAACACCTGCTGGCTGGTACGCGGATCCAGATCCGACCAGCACTTCTCCTGCCTGTTACATTCTACACACACCCGCTGTTGCACCTGCACAAACATATCCTGTACTTCTGCCTGGCTCAGCTGCTCCTGCCTGCCGGGCATCTCATAAAATGTATGGGCAAGTTTCTGCAACGATCTCGCATACCGGTCAATTTTTTCTTTCTGTGGATAGACATCGTATACCGGACGACCTTTTTTTCTCCCCGTGAAAACAAGTTTTGCCATGTCCCGTAGTATCAGCACTGCACTGACTGCGAGCATGGCAACCATCCATATCTGCATACATCCATAACCCCCTTACGGCATCTTACGCTGATAACTGCTTCCTCTTTTCACAGTTACTCCTGAAGACTTATTATAGATGACATGCTGCAAAAAACTTGTCAAACAGACAGGCTGTCCGGTCAGAAATTTTTGACACGAACAGCCATTTTTTGCTTATTTATTTTCTTTAAAGATAATCTCGTTGTCCTTTACCAGACCGATCTTTTCTTTTGCAATCTTTTCTGTATATTCGTCGCTCTGCATGTATTCCTGCATATCTTCGATGTCTTTGGTACGGGCTTCTTCCGTCTTCAGCTCCTCTTCCAGCTGAGCTTTCCGATTCTCATTCGCCTGATATTTTACCTGTAACGAATGTTCCTTGAAAGCAAGCAGTACCACAAGCATACAGACTACCAGACTGATAGAAATCATCGCGATTCTATTCTGTACTTTTATCCGACGTGCTCCTGCGTTTTTTCTCGCGCAGCACTTTTCTTTCCTCTCATTCCACGCTCCCTTATTTTTATCTATCCCCAGGTCTTTACGCATTTTTAACCAGAATTTGCACATTTTTACAAGTAAAAAAATTGTAACTCTTTGTAAACAAAAATGCAACCTTTTTGCCAAAATAAATGCAAATTCTCTGTAAAAATGCCCGATTCCCCAATACCAGACACCTGCTCCCAGCAAAATTCCGCAGAGCAGGTACGCCCGCATTCTCCCTTCGTTCTCTCTCAGGCACGTAAAAAATAAAAAAAGTCCGGCTGCACTCCAAAACAGAAGATCCACCGCAGCATCCAGATATTTCATCCGTTTTCCTATGATCCGCAGGATCCGGATCCCGTCATAAAGCAAAACGAGAAGAGCGCCGCATCCCATGCTTTTTACAAACAGTTCCAGCTCTCTTCCCATATAGGCACTCATCTACTGAAACAGCCTTTTTAACAGGCTGCCTTTCTTCTTTCCATTTTTTCCCTGCGTATAGATCAGACTGTCCACTTTCCCTTCAATTTCCGCCTCTCCCTTATCAAGTTCCAGCCGGCATACATGGAGGCTGCTTCCCCGGATCTCCAGAGTCCCCTGACTCGTCTCCATCAGGATATTCTCCTCATCAAACGATTTCATCTCAGTAACTCCGGTGATCATCCCCCGGCTTCGCTGTTCCAGATGGAGGCTGTGCGTCGCTCCCTTCTTTTCTTCCATCCAAAAATCCCTCCATACAATGTACTGATACATTATATGAAGGGATCTCATCTCTCATGTTATTTCTGCAACCGTTTCTGTTTTCTTTTACAGATATCGATACAGTTCCTGTGCTTCTTCTTTCTTGACAGTTTCCTGTACATTCAGCACTTCTACTCTGACAGCCTTGCTGCCGAACTGGATCTCCAGAACGTCGCCTTCCTTCACCTGTGCAGATGCTTTCGCCGGGCGGTCATTGATCAGGACTCTTCCTGCATCACATGCCTCATTTGCCACGGTTCTGCGTTTGATCAGGCGGGAAACTTTCAAATATTTATCTAATCTCATATGTGAATTATTCGTTTACCAGATCTTTCAGAGCTTTTCCAGCTTTGAATTTTGGAGCTTTGGAAGCTTTGATTACCATGGATTCGCCGGTAGCCGGGTTTCTTCCTTCTCTTGCTGCTCTTTCAGATACTTCGAAAGTACCGAAACCTACCAGCTGTACTTTTTCTCCTTTTTTCATTTCTTCAGATACTACATCAATAAACGCTTTTAAAGCAGCTTCTGCATCCTTTTTAGATAACTGTGTCTGTTCAGCCATAGCTGCAACTAATTCTGTTTTGTTCATGATATTCCTCCTGTTTCGTAAATTAGCAATTTTACATACTTTATAGCTTTCTCGTACCTTCCCAGCATTTCCAAGCTGACCGGTTACAACGCTACACCTATTTATATACTGCCTCTCCCGTTTTGTCAAGGTTTTTAGGTATTTTCAGAAAAAACTCCGCAAAAAGTGCTGCCACGGTTTCCAGAGCGCTGTCGCCTGTTCTATTTTTTCAATGTTCTTTCTGGATATCCATACTTTCTGATTCGCCGCGTAATAATTCACCAGTTTCCAGTAGCGCCACGGGTAGGAAAGCCGCAGTTTCAGATTTCGAAATTCCCCATCGGAAAGTGGACGTTTTCGGCTGTACTGTTCCACCATCTGCCTGCCAAGCGCCGGATCCCAGTTGTTTTTTTCCAGGATTTTTCTCATAAAAAGGCACAGATCTTCGGTCTGCGGTTCGTAGTGCCAGTGCTCAAAGTTCATAAACCGGCACTTCCCGTGAAAAGATAATATTATGCTGGTTACAGTCTCCGTGGCAGACTGCCTGACTGTGTCTTCCCGAAAATGCTCATAACCGGAGTTTTCGAGTTCCCGTACCATCATTTCCCCTGCTTCCAGAAAAGGCGTAATACTGGCCGCCAGGAGCTCTTCAAAAGGATTTTTCATCTTCTTTTCTGCACGAATTTTCTGGTCTTCCGAAGTTCCCGGTTGTGTTTGCGGCACTCTTCCAGAAGGTTCGTTCCCGGCATCCCGTCTTCCCTCTCCATCTGCATCACCGTATGTAATTGGGCCATTGCTTCCAGACTTTTTAAAATATCTTCCCGGGATCTGGTGTTACATTCATTTCCCTGAAACCATTCTTTCACCACATAAGGAATCCCGTCTTCCCCGGTCGTGACCACCTGTCCTTCCCGGTTTTCCAGCACCTGATCCACCAGTAAAAATCCGGCTTCCCGGCAGTGTTTCTGCACCTTTCGCTGCTGCTCCATCCTTCCGGGGGAGCCCCAATATTCACGGATGCTCTTCCATCCTTCCTCCGTCTGACAGATCAGCGCACCTCTGCCCCGCAGAACCGTCTCCGCTGTCAGACCATACTGTTCCAACACCCCAAACCACGATCGTACAATCCTGTTCCCCCTTTACTTCTCGCCGTTCTGTCTATTCTATGTAAAGGCGGGAGGGATTATGTCCATCTGCGTTTTTCCTTCGCTTCAGTTTCTCTGGCGGATATTTTCTTTTCCCGTCCTGTAATCTTATTCTCCCAAATGAAGATACTTCTCTCTTGTTGCCATTCCACCCCGGATATGGCGCTCCTGCTTGTTGATATCCAGCACACTCCGAACCGCCCGCGCCATGGACGGGTTGATCTGCTGGAGACGGTCGGTACAGTCCTTATGTACCGTAGACTTACTGATCCCGAATTTCTTTGCCGTCTGCCGCACGGTTGCTTTTGTTTCTATGATATAATCCGCAATTTCTACTGCACGCTCCTCGATATAATCCTTCACGCTAAAAACCCCTGCGTACATTATTTTTACAATGTATGCGGGGGGTTTTGGTGGTATGTCTGTGTATGTTGATTCTATAAACTACAGATATCTAACTAAAAAACTTTTTCTGTTCCTCCGGCAAATACTTCGCCAGTTCTTCCACCATTCATCAGCGTCTCGCTTTTTTATTTTTCAATATCTTTTCCGCGATAATTTCTCATATTTTTAATTATAATTTTATTTTCCGCGAATTTTGACAAAATTATACACCTTTTATTGCTGGTGGAGTCCTGTTTCCGTAAATTGTATGAAATCACCCCATTTACCTTTTTCATTTGACTCTAATATAACTTATTTTTATCCGGATGTCGAAAGAAAATGTTCTTTACAACCATGCCTTCTCCCCTATATATTTATAATAGTTATTTTAATTTTACACAGAAAACTAAAAGGAGTATTTACTATGTCTGATCAATTCAACATATCTTCCATTCCTAGCTTCTCTATCTCCCAAATAGAACCCAGCGATCTCCCCACGGTACTTGACTGTATGACTGAAGTCTACCGGGAGCTTCCTGAAAAAAGCTGGTTCAGTATGGATGAACGGGAAGATCTGATTCGTTATATGACAGTCTCCGGGTTTGGGTTGAAAGCGGAGGCAGTTGCTGCGGATGGCAGAAAGGAACTGGCGGCGGTTTTTGTGGCACGAACTTCCGATCTCGGTGATGAAAACCTGGGAAGTTATCTGGAACCGGACGATTCACAGCTTTCTCTGGTGGCACATATGGAGATTGCCATGGTGCGCAGTGCCTATCGTGGCAATGGGTTGCAAAAGAAACTAATGGAAGCCGCAGAAGAGCAGCTTCGTCTGCCGGTTTTCGCTGGCTGATGGGAACCGCACATCCGGATAATGTGTACAGTGTACATAATTTTGAGCAGCTGGGATATAAACTTGTAACAAAAGCCCTCAAATACGGTGGGCTTCCGCGGTATATTTTCTGTAAGAAAATCTGACTATTTTTAAACGATTTTCACTAACTTTCTCTTTACTTTCTTACCGTTTGCTGTACAATAATATTATTGAGAATATTTCTCGGTAACATTACTGATAAAGCGGAGGATACGATACTATGAAGAAACTGAAAGTAAAAAAAGGCAGTACCTGTATGGCATGTCTGGCATGTGTCAGAGCCTGTTCCGAGTCTTTCTATAAAGAATTCGACCCGGACAAATCCTGCATCCAGATCGTAGAGAAAAAAATCTGTTCGTCCAATGGCCTGCCCACAGTGCGGCAAATGTGCGGAAGCCTGTCCGGAAGGTGCAATCACCCAGAATCCAAAGGGTGTTTATATGATCAACAAGAAAAAATGTACCGGCTGTGGCAAATGTGCAGAAGCCTGTCCATTTGGTCTGATCGTAAAAACAGAGGGCAACCCGGCATCCAAATGTATTGCCTGCGGCATCTGTGCAAAAGCATGTCCGATGGATGTACTGGAAGTTGTTGATGAGTAATTTTCTGTAAACACGGATTTTAGTCCGTTATTTATGTAAATCAAAAGTAACTATTCAGTAGCCACTGTCCCGCGAGGTGTTTTGACATGAATATGTCAAAATCCCGAGACATACAAGCCAAAATGCCATCACCGAAGGTGATTTTTTATGCATTTTGGCTCGTAACTGTGAAGGTACTGAACAGTTACAATCAAAAACAGATTCGACTCAAACCGGATACTTTCTGAGAAATATCCAATTTGAATCGAATCTGTTTTTTTGTAACTATACACTTCTTACTTCTCCAAAGCCTCTGTCCGCTGCAAAAATACCTGCTTTAGATTTATCCCGGAATCGCCATATCCGGCCAGCTTAAGATCAGTTCGCTGATCTCTTTTTCGTAATCTCCGGTAATATCCTCACTTTTTCCGGCGTGATATACATTTGTCTCCACGCCCCAGATGTCACCATCCACAAATTCCCAGATATGATACCGCAGTCCACGGAACTGAAAATCAAGACTTCCGCAATTGTCCTCTTCTGTATAGGTAAATATAATATTCTTTGTTTTCAGCGCTTCCTGTATTTTTTTCAGACGCATGTTATTCCTCCGTTTTTCCAAGATCCGGATGCGGTTTTACGGTCGCCCAGATCCCTTTTTTTCTTTCCATACTACTGCAAAGCAGATCAAATGAACACTCAGTGTGATGATCCAGGTAATCGGATACGACAGGTACAGGACAAACAGTGAATGTTTCCATACAAAGACAGTAAAGATCCACACGATTCGCAGTCCACAGGCGCCTGCAAGAGATACCAGCATCGGCATGATGGAATATCCCATACCTCGCAGAATACCTACCGCCACGTCCATCATTCCGCAGAGAAAATAAATCTGGCAGATAACCTTCATACGATCCAGACCATATGCGATCACTTCCGGATCGGACGAATAGATGCCAAGCAAGGTGCCTCCGCAACGATATGCCAGTGTACCAAGCGCAAGTCCGACAGTAAATACAATTGCCATACAGTATATGGAAATTTTGGGAATCCGCTTCTGCTGACCGGCTCCCACATTCTGGCTGACAAAGCTCAGTGCCGTCTGGTAAATAGCATTCATGGAAACATAAACAAATCCCTCTATGTTACCGGCTGCCGTATTGCCCGCCATGGCAATCGCTCCGAAAGAGTTGATGGATGACTGGATCAACACGTTAGAGATTGAAAAAATCGCTCCCTGCAACCCGGCAGGAAGTCCGATCTGGATAATACGGATCATTTTCTCTTTGTGAATCCGGATCCGTTTCAGATACAACCGGTACATTCCCTCACTTTTCATCAGACAACGTACGATAAGTGCCGCTGATATACACTGTGAAACTACGGTCGCGATAGCGACACCTGCAACTCCCATCTGAAATCCGATCACGAAAATCAGATTCAGAATCACATTGACCACACCTGCCTCCAGCAGATAATACAACGGTCTTCTGGTATCTCCGATGGCACGCAGCACCGCCGCCCCAAAGTTATAGATCAGCATCGCCGGCATACCGATAAAATATATCCGGATATATAATGCAGCCTGTCCCAGCACTTCCTCCGGTGTTGCCATCAGTTCCAGCATCATCGGTGCAAAAATCATACCTACCACAATCAGAAACATTCCGCCGATGATGCCAATCGCCATCGAGGTATGTACGGTATCCTGGATGTTCTGTTCATCCTTTGCCCCAAAATACTGGGCAACCAGTACATTGGTACCAATAGAAAAACCGATAAATACATTGGTAAACAGGTTGATCAGCGCACCTGTAGATCCCACTGCGGCAAGTGCATGACTTCCCGCAAATTTTCCCACTACTACAATATCTGCAGCATTAAACAACAGCTGCAGTACCCCGGACAAGATCAAAGGAACCGCAAAGATCAGCAGTTTCTTCAATAATGGACCGGTACACATGTCCATCTCATATGACTTTTTCATCTTCCCAAAAACCTCCCATAGTTTTGCTGTGTAAAAAGCGGACAGATGAAGTCCTGCACAGTCCCCGCTGTACATACTCCGCTCTGCCCGTTTCATTCTTTCTACTTTTCGCTCTCAGCAGCCTGATACTCCCGATACGCTTCCTGATATACCTTCCAGGTACCTTCACCGTGACACACCATGGTCACTTCTTCCACTACCTGTGTCCATTTTCAGAAAATCACAGATTGTCCGCACCGCGATCTTCGCTGCCTCTTCCACCGGATAGCCGTACACCCCTGTACTGATCGATGGAAATGCAATCGTCTTGAGACCATGCTGTTCTCCCAGTTTCAGGCAGTACTCATAACACCCCTGCAGCAGCACATCCTCATAATTATATCCACCATGCCAGATAGGTCCCGGCGTATGAAGCACATAATGTGCCGGCAGATTGTACCCTTTGGTAATCTTGGCCTTACCGGTATCACATCCGCCTAACGTCTTGCATTCCTCCAGCAATTCCGGTCCTGCTGCCCGGTGAATCGCACCGTCCACACCTCCGCCACCGAGAAGCGTCGTGTTGGCAGCGTTAACAATTCCGTCTACCGCATAGGTGGTAATATCGCCCATTTCAATCTTAAATTTTCCCATAATAACAAATCCTCCCGTTTTTTGGTTATTTACACAGTTCCCCCACTACCTGATTAATAACCTTACCGTCAGCTTTGCCTTTCAGTTCTCCCATGACAGCTTTCATGATCTGTCCTTTATTTTTTGTTGCCAGAACTTCTGCAAATTTCTCCTGCAGACAGGTCTTTACTTCTTCTGCAGACATCAGCTGCGGAGCATATTCATTGATAATATTATAACGGGTCTGGTACTCTTCGATCAGATCGGTACGTTCTGCCGGGTCAGGTATCAATCTGCTCTTTACGGTTTTCAGTTCTTTTAAGATCACCTTGATCCACCAGTTCCGGTTTTATGTCATCTCTGTGGCCTTCGTCAATTTGCTACTTTTTTTTACTGCAGAGATCAAAGAAGAAATTAGCCTCTTTTCTTACTTTGTCTTTTGCTTTTCATAGCTGCCACCATGTCTTTTTGCAATACTGCTAATTCCATTGTCTTCTCCTCCTGTATATACAATTATCGCTGTCTCCTATTTTACCTCTAATCGACATTTACTTCAAGTCCGGGACATATAAAAAAAGAGAGAAAAACCAGCGGGGCTTTTCCGTCGTTTTTTCTCTCTTTGCGATTCGTTTTTCAATCCTTTTTAGTTAGCGCTGCTGTCTTCTGTGCTGTCACTGCTGCTGTCTGCCTGTACTTCTGTCACATTGGCATTTGCCAGGATCAGATCACTGACACGGTTCAGCATAATACTCTGTTCTACATTGTCCTGACCGTAGGTCTGAATCAGTTCGTCCTCGGTACATCCATATTCTGTCAGCATCTTGTCCAGTGCTTCCTTATATGCATCATCACCGATAGCAAAGCCCTCTTTGTCACAGATTGCCTGGCAAACCAGAGCCTGTGCCGCTACATTTTTGCCATATTCTTCCTTATTGGACTCATATTCATCCTGAGACAGTCCGGAAGACTCAATATAAGCATCCAGTTCCATACCTGCATATTTTGCATAGGTTTCCACCTGCTGCACATACAGGTTCTTTCCGATTTCAACCAGAGAATCCGGATATTCGTTGATCGTACAGTTCTCTACCACCTGTGTCCATGCAGAATAACGCACCTGGTTTTCTGCTGTCTGCTCGTTGTTTTCTTCCTGATCAGAACGGATACCTGCTTTGTAATCTGCTACATTGTCATATCCCTCGATGTTATCTGCCACCCACTGATCGGTTGGCTCAGTCAACGGCTCTTTGACTGCATTGACTGTAACGGTAAATTCTACCGCTTTTCCGGCAAGATCCTGTGTATAATCTTCCGGGAATGTCAGATCCAGCGTACGGGTTTCACCTTTCTTTGCTCCGATCAGACCATCTTCAAATCCATCGATGAATTTTCCGGAACCCAGTTTCAGGTCTGCACCCTGATCGCTTCCGCCATCAAATTCTGTTCCGTCAATCTTACCCACATAGTCAATATTTACGGTGTCAACCTTCTTTTGCTGTCCGGTCTACTTCTACCGGATAGCTTGCCAGTGCTATCGTCAATCTCATTCTGTACATCTTCGTCCGTTACAGACTGGATAGTTTTTTTCTACAGTAATTCCTTTATAATTCACCCAGAGTTACACATTTTTTCCACGTC
>ENA-OQKR01000430-OQKR01000430.1-human-gut-metagenome-genome-assembly--contig:-NODE-430-length-17482-cov-3.538519_pt1 | contig 17482 bp, 20 predicted proteins | sample MGYA00242803_ERZ504806 | MGnify/ENA primary metagenome ERZ504806 (study PRJEB26092, sample SAMD00036399) | human gut metagenome | host: Homo sapiens | study: EMG produced TPA metagenomics assembly of...
GAAATGTCTTAGGAGCATTCGTTTTGATGGAATTGATCACACATATCGCACCAGCGATCGTGCCATTGCCATTTAGTTGTTACTTCGACTTTTTCGATGGATTGTTGCAGGCATATGTATTTGTATTGTTAACATCACTGTTTATCAGTGAATCAATTGAGTAAGATGTATCATGACAGATACACAAATTTAATTTTTATTTAAAAGGAGATTAGAACTATGGGATTAGCAGCTATTGGAGCAGGAATTGCAGTATTAACAGGTTTAGGAGCAGGTATTGGTATCGGTGTTGCAACAAATGGAGCACTTGGAGCGATCGCAAGACAGCCAGAAGAAGCTGGAAATATCAATAAAACATTATTACTTGGTTGTGCATTAGCCGAAGCTACATCAATTTATGGATTGGTTGTTGCGATTCTGTTAATCGTAATGAAATAGAAGTAGGAGGCGGAAGATATGTTTCTGAAATTAGACTGGGGCATTATCTGGCCGATCGTCAACATTGTCGTATTTTATCTGTTGCTTAGAAAATTCTTATTTGGTCCAGTCAGCGAGGTCATGGAGAAAAGAAAAAAAATGATCTCAAGTGACTTAGATGATGCAGCACAGACAAAAGCTGAAGCAGAAGAGATCAAGCAGGAATATGAGAAAAACCTTGCACAGGCAAAGGATGAGGCAGGACAGATCGTTTCCGACGCAAGAGCAAGAGCCAAGAATGAATACCAGAATAAGATGGATCAGACAAAAGAAGAGATTGCTCTTATGAAAGAAAATGCCCGTAAAGATATTGAAGCTGAAGAAACAAAAGACGATCGCAGGTCTTCAGACAGAGATCGCAGGTATCGCACTTATGGCAGCTTCGAAAGTTGTGGAAAAAGAAGCAAACGACAAAGGCAACGAAAAGCTTTTAGGATGATTTCCTGAAAGAGGCAGGTGTCTAGCATATGAAGAGGATTTCCGATGACGTATGGACAGGTATTGTTTGAACTTGGAATCAAAAAAGAAGTTTAGCAAAAAAGCACAGGACATGCTTCATGAAAATGAAGAGCTTTTAAGTGTCATTAGAGAATCCAACGATCACAAAGAAGAAAAAGAAAATGTGGTGGAAAGTTGTTTTCTGATGATATAAAAAGTTTCTTAAAAGTTGTATGTGATAATGATGATATCGCTTGTTTTGACGAGGCAGTTGAGTATTATGATGAACTAAAACGCAAGACAGATAAGATCATTAAGGCAGAGTTTGACTATGTGACAATGCCAAAAGACGAACAGCTTGAGCGAATCAAACAGTATCTTATGAAACAATATCAGGCGGACAAGGTAGAGCTTACTTTAAAAGAAGAGAAAGACTTGATCGGTGGTTTTGTACTGAAAGTTGGAGACCACGTTTATGATAACAGCCTGAGTGGAAAAATGAGAAAATTACAGCAGAAACTTACATGGAGGTGAGGATCAGGTGAGCAGTATCAATCCAGAAACAGTCGTTTCTGTATTAAAAGATCAAATTGAAAACTATGACCAGAAAACTGAGGTCAAAGAAGAAGGAAGAATCATTCAGATCGCAGACGGTATTGCAACAGTCTATGGAATGGACCAGGCAATGTATGGAGAACTTGTTATTTTTGAAACAGGTGTCCACGGACTTGTACTGAATGTTGAAAGAAACTGTATCGGTTGTGTTTTACTTGGTTCCGATCATGGATTAATGGAAGGATCTAAAGTAGCAAGAACCGGTGTACAGGCAGATATCCCGGTTGGAGATGCTATGATCGGACGTGTCGTTAATGCGATCGGAGAGCCAATCGATGGAAAAGGTGAGATTAAAACTGACGAGAGAAGACCGATCGAACATGAGGCAGCAGGAGTTATCGACAGAAAATCTGTAGACCAGCCATTACAGACAGGTATCTTAGCGATCGACTCTATGTTTCCAATCGGACGTGGACAGCGTGAGCTGATCATCGGTGACCGTCAGACAGGTAAAACATCGATCGCAGTTGATACGATCTTAAATCAAAAAGGACAGGATGTTATCTGTATTTATGTAGCGATCGGACAGAAAGCATCAACAGTATCACAGATCGTAACAACATTAAGTAAACATGGTGCTATGGATTACTCTATCGTTGTATCCGCATCTGCAAGTGACCTTGCATCTTTACAGTACATTGCACCATATGCAGGAACAGCGATCGCAGAGCATTTTATGCATCAGGGAAAAGACGTTTTGATCGTATATGATGATCTGTCTAAGCACGCCGTTGCTTATCGTGCAATTTCCTTACTGCTGGATCGTCCACCTGGACGTGAAGCTTACCCTGGAGATGTATTCTACTTACATTCAAGATTACTAGAACGTTCTTGCCGATTAAGTGATGAACTTGGTGGTGGATCTATCACAGCATTACCGATCATCGAAACACAGGCAGGAGACGTATCCGCGTACATTCCTACAAACGTAATCTCTATCACAGACGGACAGATCTTCCTTGAAAGTGAGTTATTCTTCTCCGGTGTAAGACCAGCGGTCAATGTTGGACTTTCTGTATCCCGTGTAGGTGGAGCAGCCCAGACAAAGATTATGAAGAAAGTAGCCGGAAACCTTCGTATTGACTTAGCTCAGTATCGAGAACTTGAGGTATTTACACAGTTTAGTTCAGACCTTGACGATGGAACAAAAGCAACATTAAATTATGGATCTCATCTGATTGAACTGTTAAAACAGCCATTGTACCATCCAATGGCATTACATAAACAGATTTTACTTCTGTTTGCAGCAGGTCATAAGATGTTAAATGATGTTCCAGTCAAAGAATTAAAGGCAGAGACAGAAGAAATGACAGCATTCTTTGAACAGAAATATCCAGAGACAGTGAAGAAGATCGACGAAGGCAAAGTCTTAACAGATGACATTGCAAAAGAGATCCAAGAGGCGATAGAAGCCTATTTAAAGTAGGTGATCACTATGGCAAATATCAGAGAAATTAAAACAAGGATGAACAGTATCGAAGATACATTAAAGATCACAAATGCGATGTATCTGATATCATCTTCCAAATTAAAGAAAGCAAGAAAGCAGTTAGATGCCACAACTCCATACTTTGAAATGCTTCAGGCATCTCTGCTTGATATCATGGCACATACGCCAGATCTTCAGCACATTTTCTTAAACAAAAGAAAGAAAGAACATCCAAAAAAAGGATATCTTGTGATGACTGCAGACCGTGGACTTGCCGGGGCCTATAATCATAACATTACAAAAATGGCAGAAGAGAATATTAATGAAGATGATAAACTGTTCGTGATCGGATATATGGGACGTAATTATTTCGGACGAAGAAATGCAGCCCAGATGGACGAGGATTTCTTCTATACAACACAAGATCCTACGATCTACAGAGCAAGAAGAATTGCAGAAAAAATGATCGAGGAATATGTATCAGGAGAACTTGACGAAGTCTATATTATTTATACTAAGATGATCACATCCATTACCTCAGAACCAAAGATGATCCGTGTGTTACCATTAAACCCAGATCAGTATGAGTTTGCAGGAAAAGGAAAGAGATCACATATGACAGAATTTCAGCCATCCGTAAAGGCGGTGCTTGACCGCCTGGCACCAAACTATATCAAAGGACTTGTCTATGGTGCGATGGTAGAATCATTTTCCAGTGAATTAAACGCCAGAATGATGGCGATGGAAGGTGCAAGCAAGAGTGCGAGAGAAATGATAAGATCACTGGGACTTATGTATAACCGTGCTCGTCAGGCAGCGATCACTCAGGAGATCACTGAGGTGTGTGCCGGAGCTAAATCATTAAAGAAAGAGTAACAGTGAAGGAAGGGAAATAAAATGGAAAAAGGAAAAATCGTACAGATTCTTGGTCCAGTAATCGACGTAGAATTTGAAACTGAACAGCTCCCTTTGATTCATGACGCCTTGACCGTTGTTAATAAAGGAAAAGAAGTTGTTATGGAAGTGGAACAGCATATGGGAAATCGTACTGTGCGCTGTATCCTGTTAGCAGCCAGTGAAGGACTTCACAAAGGAATGGAAGTCACAGCAACTGGTGGACCAATCAAAGTTCCAGTTGGAAAACAGACATTAGGACGTATGTTTAACGTACTTGGAGAAGCAATTGATAAAGGAGAACCTGTAGAATCAGAAGAAAAATGGGCGATCCATCGTGAACCACCTAAATTTGAAGACCAGAGCCCTGTTGTAGAAATGTTTGAGACAGGTATTAAAGTCATCGACCTTTTAGCTCCATATGCAAAAGGTGGTAAGATCGGTCTGTTTGGTGGTGCTGGAGTTGGTAAGACAGTCTTAATTCAGGAACTGATTCATAATATCGCAACAGAACATGGTGGATATTCCATCTTCACAGGTGTAGGAGAACGTTCAAGAGAAGGAAATGACCTCTGGAATGAAATGACAGAATCCGGAGTTATCAAAAATACAGCCTTAGTCTTTGGACAGATGAATGAGCCACCTGGATCTCGTATGAGAGTTGCCCAGACAGGACTTACAATGGCAGAATATTTCCGTGATCAGGAAAAACAGAACGTGTTATTATTCATCGATAACATTTTCCGTTATGTACAGGCAGGATCAGAGGTATCAGCGCTGTTAGGACGTATGCCATCAGCCGTAGGTTATCAGCCAACACTGGCAAATGAAGTTGGTGCTCTACAGGAACGTATCACATCTACAAAGAACGGGTCTATCACATCTGTACAGGCAGTTTATGTGCCAGCCGATGATTTAACTGACCCAGCGCCAGCAACAACATTTGCCCATCTGGATGCAACAACTGTATTATCAAGAGCGATTTCTGAACAGGGTATCTATCCAGCCGTAGACCCACTGGAATCAAGCTCTCGTATCTTAGAGCCAGACATCGTTGGAGAAGAACACTATGAAGTAGCAAGACGTGTAGAAGAAGCACTTCAGAGATACAAAGAATTACAGGATATCATTGCGATCCTTGGTATGGAAGAATTAGACGAAGAAGATAAGATCACAGTATACCGTGCAAGAAAGATTCAGAAATTCTTATCTCAGCCATTTAACGTAGCAGAAACATTTACAGGAATCCCTGGTAAATACGTTCCTGTCAAAGAAACGATCCGAGGATTCAAAGCGATCTTAGATGGAGAAATGGATGAATATCCAGAACAGGCCTTCTTGATGGTCGGAACAATTGATGATGTAAAGGAAAAGGCAAAAGAGGTGATGTAAATGGCAGAAACCTTTTATTTTGAGATCATTGCCAGTGACAAAAAGTTCTACAGCGGAGCTTGTGAACACGTCATTTTCCCAGCAGTGGACGGACTTTACGGTGTATTAGCAAACCATGAAGATACAGTAACAGCCGTTGTTGCAGGAGAGCTTCGTTTTAAAGTTGATGGGGAATGGAAAGTTTGTGTTGTTGGTGAAGGATTCGCGGATGTCACCAGAGATTTCGTAGTCATCGTGGTAGATACGGTGGAACGCCCAGAAGACATCGACATCATCCGTGCAAGAGAGGCCAAAACAAGAGCAGAAGAACGACTCAAACAGAAACAAAGCCGTTTGCAGTACTATCATACACAGGCAGCATTGTCACGTGCTATGGCACGACTGAAAGTTACATCAAAATATGTGAAAAAATAGAGTCTGAGAAGACAAATATAGCTAAATGAGAAAAAAGATCAACTATCCAGTAAGTGGAAAGTTGGTCTTTTTTTTGTACAATCTGCATAAAAAATATCAAGAATACTGCTTGACTCTGCACTGAAAGGATAGACTACACTACAAATATACGAGGTAGAAAATAAAATGTGCAATATGCAGAAAGGATGAAACTATGAATTTTGAATTAACTCCACAGCAGAAGGCAGTTCAGCAGAGTGCAAGACAGTTTGCTCAGACTGTATTACAGGAAACAGTTCTTGAAGATGATGCAGCAGGACGTTTCCCAGAAGAAGCATATAAGAAAATGGGAGAAATGGGATTTGTCGGGCTTCCATTTCCAAAAGAATATGGTGGTCAGGGAGGAGATTATTTATCCTATGTATTAGCATTAGAAGAAATCTCCAAGATCAATTCATCTGTAGGAATTGCTTATTCTGTATGTACTTCATTATACTCTGGTGCTCTGATCAATGATGGAAATGAAGAACAGAAGAAAAAATATCTGCCAGAAGTTCTGTCTGGAAAGAAAATGGGATCATTTTGTTTAACAGAACCAGATGCAGGTTCTGATGCAGCAGGATGTAAAACAACAGCAATCTGGAATGGAAAAGAATATATCCTGAATGGATTAAAATGCTTCATTACAAATGGACCATTAGCAGATTACTATATGGTAGTTGCTCTTACGAATCCAGAATTAAAGACAAAAGGATTAACAGCATTCATCGTAGAACGTGAATGGGAGGGTGTATCCATTGGTAAGATCGAAGATAAGTGCGGAATCAGATGTGCACAGGTATCTGAGGTCATCTTTGATAATGTAAGAGTTCCAAAAGAGAACATGCTCGGAGAAGAAGGAAAAGGATTTGCTGTTGCAATGAAAGACCTGGATGGAGGACGTATTGGTGTTGCAGCCCAGGGACTTGGAATTGCCAAAGGAGCTTACGACATCGCATTTAATTATTTAAAAGAGAGAGAACAGTTCGGAAAACCATTATACAAGAATCAGTATTTAGCATTTAAGATGGCTGAGTTAGAGACAGAGATCGAGATGGCTCAGTATATGTTATACAAAGCAGCAACAGATAAGCAGGAAGGCAGAAGCTACAGTGTACCAGCGGCTAAAGCGAAGATGGTTTGTACAGATGCAGCAATGCATGTAGCCACAGAAGCTGTACAGATGCTGGGTGGAAATGGATATATGAAAGAATATCATGTAGAAAGAATGCTGCGTGATGCTAAGATCACACAGATCTACGAAGGAACAAATGAAATTCAGAAACTTGTCATCAGCGGAAATATGTTTCGTAAATAAGAACAAATAGGAGGTGTCGAAATGAAAAAAGCATTGGAAGGAATTAAGGTAGTTGATCTTACTTCAGCTTTAAGTGGACCGTTTTGCACGATGATGTTAGCTGATTATGGAGCGGTACGTATTAAAAATCGAGCCTCTACACGGAGATCAGTGCAGAACATGGGGTCCAATTGATGAAAAGAGCGGAGAGAGCGGATTTTACTGTTATGTAAACAGAAATAAAAAGGGTGCAACATTAAACCTGAAATCTGAAAAAGGAAAGCAGATGTTTTATGATCTGGTAAAGGATGCAGATATTCTTGTTGAGAATTATCGTGGCGGGGTTACAAAGAAGCTGGGGATTGATTATGAGACGGTAAAGAAGATCAATCCATCCATTATCTATGCATCCTGTTCCGGATTTGGACAGTATGGACCATTAACACACAGAGCCTGCTATGATATCGTGGCGCAGGCAATGGGCGGAATGGTGAATCTGACTGGTTTTAAAGATACAGATCCAGTCAAAGTTGGTCCATCTGTCGCAGATCATGTATCAGGGATTTATTTAACAGTTGGTGTATTGGCAGCCCTTCATCATCGTGATATGACCGGAGAAGGGCAGCAGGTTGATGTATCTATGTTTGATACAATATTCAGTCTTCTTGAAAATGCCTTAGTGAATTATACAATGGCAGGGGAGATATCGCAGAGAAATGGAAACATAGACCCATCCATTGCTCCATTTGATATTTTCCCTTGTAAGGACGGATTTACAGCACTCGGGGTAGGAAATGACAGATTATTTGATACATTTTGTCATACGATCGGACATGAAGAGCTGCTTGGTGATCCAAGATACGAAACCAATGATCTAAGGTGTAAGAATTACCTGCCGGAACTGCAGGAACTAATCCGTGGATGGTGTATGGAACATACAAAGAAAGAGATTGAATATATCATGGATGAAGCAGGAATTCCATGTGGACCGGTATTAGATGTAAAAGAAGCGATCGAACATCCACATACACAGGCAAGAGAGATGATGGTTCACTGCGAACATCCTACGGCAGGAGATCTTTATTTCCAGGGATGTGTTACGAAGATGTCAGAAACTCCAGGAGTTGTAGAAACGCCTTCCCCACTTCTAGGAGAGCATAACAGAGAGATCTTTGGATTAACCGAAGAAGAAGAAGCACAGTTAAAAGAAGAAGGCGTAATTTAATTACTTTTATTTCATAAGGAGGAGCAACATGAGAAAAGTATCTTATTTAAGTTACAATATGACGACAGCGGATGCAAATAATCCAGATGGAATCGTACCAGTTGGACGTCAGTTTGACTTTATCGGAGATGTTGAAACAGAAGAAATGATCTTGGTAGATGGAGATGAATCTCTCTGTCTGGGATATGAAGATGTAAAGATCTATCAGGATGTGTATGTAGGAGATATGATGGAGTACAAAGCTACTTTAACACATATCGGAAATACATCAAGAGACTGCAGGATCGAAGTATTTAAGCTGGCTACACCAGCATACAGAGCTGGGAAAGAAGACTACAAACCAGGAGATATGGTATGGTTTGATGAGCCTGTATTATGTACAGAAGGTAATGTAAGACTGGTTGTTAAGAAACACTTACAACGTGGAGAACAGCCAGATGGAGCAGTTATTGATCCATGGCGTCATCTGGATGATTTTCCAGAAGATGAATAAAGTACATAAGACAGATTGAAAGGAGAAAGAATGATGAAAGATACAATCACTTTTCGTTATAGAATGTCAGACCGTGACGTATTTTACGGTGGTGGAGTTGTAAATGGTGCCAGAAGTATCACACTGATGGAAGATGCAGCAAAACGTTTGATGGCAAAAACATTTGGAAATACAGGAAGATGTGTAGAAGTTAAAAAAGTTCGTCTTTACACACCATGTTTTGCCGGAGATTATATGGAATATATCGCTGGAATCAGAAAACAGGAAGGAAATAAAGTACTGATCGAAGTCCGTTCTTTTAAGATAATTGAAGTACCAGCAGATCCTCCATATCCAAGTTCTATTGATGTTCTGGAAGATCCACCATTATCAACAGTTGTACAGTTCTGGTATGAATATTAGATCTTATAAAGCTCATTCATAGTATTAATAAATAATAAACCTGGCAAAAAGGCTGTAAATTCTTTGGGGTAAGCAAAGAAATTTACAGCCTTTTTGGTGTGCATTCTTATTTTGTATAACAAATATTAATTTATTTACTCTCTTTCTCGACAGGGATAATGATCTTGGTCACCCTGCGAGTTTCATCGTTGACATCCAGAGGGGAAAGGATGAATTCTTCTGTTGCTGGTCCTGTAACAGTGTAGCCATTCTGGCGGATCCATTTCATCATCTGGATATAAGAAGTCGGGATATCCTCATAGTTACCGATATGGATCATGGTTACGGCATCAAAATCCCCGAAATCACGAATATCATCGGTAGAAGAAGTATCCTCGATATGGACTGCAAATTCGACCATGGAGTTTGCTGAGAGGAACTTGTTCATGATATTATCTTCATAAAATGTCACATAAACAGGTCCCATGATCTTATGTTTGGAATGCTCTGCTTTCCGAAGAATGGAGATCCATCGGTCTAAGGACATCTCAGAGTAATCATATCCTTCCATCTCAGAACGGTCATACATTAAACTGATCTTAGGAATATGTTCAATAGAGATTGCAAGGTCTTCGGAAGGAAGAGAAGAAGATGCTTCTAGAATATCAATTCCATTTTGAATCTTTTGGAGCAGATAGCTGCATTCGGTGTACTGATCGATCCGCTTCATGATATCATCTCGCATCGTCTCAAGATGTGAATTGATATTCGCCTCAAGGGACTGAGCATCGTTCTCAGATATGATCTGCCGGATATCTTTTAATGGAAAGCCCATTTGTTTTAAAGTTTTAATGATCATCAGATTGACGATCTGTGATTTTGAATAATAACGGTAGTGCGTACTGTCGTCTCGATAGTCTGGTGTGAATAATCCGATCTCATCGTAATAGCGTAAAGTCTTCTGGGGTATATTACAGAGGGTCGATAATTCGCCGATACAGTAGCGCGCTTTTTTAGCTGACATAAATTACCTCCGATTCATAAGCAATAAGAATGCGAATCATAAAATAAATATTACCTATCTGCTCATTATATCATAAAAGATGGATAAATCATAGATGATTTTATTCAAAATGCATAAAAATAAAAAGACAATTCTTATAGAAATTGTATAAAATACACAGAAGAATAAGAGATATATCCTAGAGGATATATCTCTTATTCTTGACTTATATGAGGAAGATATTATTAGCGAAATGTATTTATTTTGCGTCACATTTCAATACGGCATTTAATAATACGGAAGCACCCTGTGTGCACTGTTCTGGAGATGTATATTCAGGTTCACAGTGAGAATGTCCGTCTTTAGATGGAACGAATACCATTGTTGTAGGAAGCATATAAGCTGCGAACTGAGCATCATGTCCAGCACCGGAGTTGATCTTCTGGTTAGAATATCCAAGTTCATCAACAGATTCCTGAACGTAAGAAACAAGTTCTTTGTCATAGTAAACAGTATCACGTGTCCATGCAATTTCATAATCAGTCTTGCATTTTACGACTTCTTTAGGAATATTTTCAATTACTTTGACAACCTGTTCGATTACTTCTGGTTTTTCATGACGTGCATCTAATGAGAATTCTACATAATCAGGAATTACTGTATGTACGTTTGGATGACAGAAGATCTCACCTGTTGTGTAAACAAGTTCTGGATCTAATTTGTCTAATTCATCATGCAGGTACTGAAGAACTTTAGAAGCTCCATATAAAGCATCCTGACGATACTTCATAGGAGTTGTTCCTGCATGGTCAGACTGTCCATAAACTTTGATCGTGTAGTTAACCATTCCAAGAACGCAAGTAACAACACCAATGTCATTTCCAGCGGCTTCAAGGATAGGTCCCTGTTCGATATGTAATTCGAACATTGCTTTGTAATCTTTGTTATTTAAACGGTTTGCTTTGTCACCTTTGTATCCAGATGCATCAAGGGCAGCACCGAATGTCTTTGTAGCATCAAGAACAGAAGTAGATTTTAACATATCTTCATGTTTGAAGTTTACACGGATATCTTCTGGAAGATAGTCATAGCAGATAACACCGGAAGACATCATTGCTGGTGGATATAAGGATCCTTCTTCATTTGTCCAGATCATAGCTGTTAAATTATGTTTATGAGGGATGTTCTGGTCAGCAACTGTTTCAAGAACTTCCATAGCTCCCATAACACCTAAGATTCCGTCATAATTTCCACCGTTCTTTACGGAATCACAGTGAGAAGCCATTACGATTCCAGGAAGATCTGGTTCACTTCCAGGAAGTGTTGCATATAAGTTCGCCATATCATCAAATTTAATTGTAGCTCCGATTGCTTCCATGCGGCGTACAAACTCACCTCTTGCCTGCAGTGCTTCTGGAGAAAGGGAATAGCGAGTGATTCCGCCGTGTCCGGCATCTCCGAACTGACTCATTGTTTTGATCTTGTCTGTCATTCGTTCTAAACTGCATTCGTACATAATAGTTACCTCCTAAAGATTGATTTACTTTTTTAATAAATTTAATTTGATCACGTTCCAACACACCATAGCGGTAATGATACCAGATGCGATCGCTCCACCTGTAATAACTGCCTCTAAGCCACGTTCAGCAAACATTTTAAAATTCGTCTGAATGGCATTTCGCATCATATAATAAAGTGCGGCTCCCGGAATTAATGGGATCATGCCTACTACCAGATAAAGAGTGGAAGGTGATTTCGTTTTACGTGCCATAAGTTCGGAATAGATTCCGAGGAAAAAAGCTGCTGCAAAATATTGCCGTTCATAGTGAGATATAAAGGATCCGCTAATCAGATATACACACCAGGAGAGGCCTCCGCCTAAGGCTGTGAAGAACAGCCATTGTCCGCGCAGATTAAACAAAAGCGCAAACCCAAGAGATCCAAAAAATGCAGCAACGATCTGTATATATGGATTCATGGTACAAGCCTCCTTTTACAGCAGATAATAAGCAATGGCAAAACCAATGGCGATGGAAGAAGAAATAAATAGTGCTTCCAAAAGCCTTGTTAAGCCGGATAACATGTTTTCTGAGATCATTTCCCGGATACAATTGGTAAACATCAGTCCAGGGATCAAGATCATGATATTTCCAATGCTTATCTTATCCAGAGAAAACATTGCGTTTGTATAAACACAGGATGCGGCCATACAGCCCGATACCGTTGACAACAATACAACCAGAAGAAAACGGTTTAGAGGCAGCGGTTGAAGGAGAAGTTCGACACACCGTATACCGATTCCGATCATACCGGAAACGGCGGCATCAGGAAGGATGCCTCCAAAAAATATTGTGAAAGAAGAGGAGATCAAAGCATATATGAGCATGGAGGGTATTGGACCATACTTTGGCAGCGCTTTGATCTGCCTGATTTTTTGATCGACCGTTTTCATATCCGGAAGAGTGGAACACATCCTTCTGGATAAAGCATTTAAATAGAGTAATTCGTATAGATTCAGGGAAAGGTTATGAATCCGTCTCGACAAGGTGATCGTGCCAAATTGCTTGGAGGAAATTGTAACAACGATCATGTAAGTCATGCAGAAGACTTCGGTCGATTCCGATCCGTATGCGGTACACATACGATAGATCGAATTTTCGACGCGTTGGACTTCAGCTCCGGAGACAAGCATTCGGCTGCCAATCTCCAGAACATTAAAGAGCATGTGTTCAGCTTGTTTCGGCGTAAGTCGTAATTTCTTTCTCTTCATAAGAATCCTCTGATTTTATAAAATTATGTTAAGTGTTTGTATTTTAGGGTTTAGTGTTTTCTTGGGCTTCGTTTTACATATTCACCGAGTCCAGGTGTTCCGACAAAGTCTCCATTGTCATATACAACATTTCCACGAAGATAAGTACGGATTGGATAACCGTGTAACTGTTTTCCTTCCCAGATCGTATGGTCCAGATCAGAGTGCATATTATCAACGCTGATCGTGAAGTCTTTGTCTTTGTCGTAGATAACGATGTCAGCATCTTTACCTACACTGATAGATCCTTTGTTGTCACATCCAAAGATCTTGGCTACGTTTGTAGAGCATAATTCAACAGCTCTCTCAAAAGTGATCTTTCCGCTATTTGCGGCATCCAGCATATATGGATATAAGTTTTCTACACCAGGGCATCCGTTAGGGATCTTTGTAAAGTCATCTTTACCCCAGTCTTTTTCATAACTCTGGAATGGGCAGTGGTCAGTAGCAACTGTATCGATCATTCCATTCTTAATTGCTTTCCATAAAGCATCCTGGCTTTCCTGGCCTTTCATAGGAGGAGAGCAGACGAAGTTTCTTCCATCTTCGCGTTTGTATACGTCGCATGTAAATTCCAGATACTGTGGACATGTTTCAACGAATACGTCAGCACCTTCTTCTTTGGCTTCGATACAAGCTTCCAGACCTTCTTTATCTGCCATATGAACCAGATATAAAGGAGCATCTAAATGCTTAGCCCAGTGAACAGCACGTTTGTCGGCCTCAGCTTCTACGAATTCAGGACGGCTCATGTAATGATACCAAGCGCTTGTTTTACCTTCACTTAAGAATTTCTCTGTATAATAATCGATCAGATCAGGGTTTTCAGCGTGGATATTGATCATTGCTCCAAGTTCTTTTGCACGAAGCATCAGTCTTGCAAGCATTCCGTCATCTACCATCATTCCTTCTTTTTTGTAAACAAGGAAACATTTGAAACTTGTGATACCTTCAGCAACTGCCTTTTCCATTTCTTCAAGGATCTCACCTTCATTTAAATCAGTGATGCAGCAGTGCATTGCATAGTCTACGCAAGCTTCTTTTTCCAAAACTTCTTTCTTGGAGTTAACTAATCCGCGGATTGTTTCTCCTTTGTGCTGTACAGGATAGTCGAAAATCGTTGTGACACCACCACAGGCAGCAGCACGAGTACCTGCCATGTAGCTGTCAGCGGAAACAGTTCCACCAAATGGCATAGCCATATGTGTATGTGCATCTAAAGCACCAGGAAGAACTAATTTACCAGCGGCATCATAAATTTCTTTCGCATCTGCTTCAATATTTTGTGCCATGGCAGCGATCTTTCCGTCTTTCACTGCAACATCGCATAAAAAACTTTCGGTAGAGGTTACGACGGTTCCGTTTTTAATGATCAAATCGAATTCTTTCATATTACTAAGACCTCCTTATCGATGTGATATTTCTTATTCGTACTTAGTTTTGATTTTGATTTCGTGTTCTTCACGTCCAGGTTTAATAACGATCTCACCAGGAGTGATACAATCCATAACAGGACAGACATTCAGGCATAGATGACATCCAACACATTTATCTGTATTTAATCTTGGACGACGAGCTTCCTCATCCCAGTCAATTGCCTGATGTCCACCATCAAAGCATGATACATAGCATCTACCACATCCAGCACAAGCATCTTCATCAAATTTAGGAAGCAGTTTGAAACTTCGATCAAGATCTTCGGCAGGAACAATATTAGGAAGGGCAAGACCTACCAGATCAGAAAGTTTTTCAATACCATTATCTTCCATATAATGAGATAATCCGCTGATCATGTCTTCAACGATGCGGTATCCATACTGCATAACTGCCGTAGTTACCTGAAGGTTAGAAGCACCAACAAGGATAAACTCTAAGGCATCTCTCCAAGTTTCGATTCCACCAACACCAGTGATAGGCACATTAACCAGATCTGGATGCTGTTTCATCTGTGTAATGAAACGAAGAGCAATAGGTTTAACTGCAGCTCCTGAGTATCCGGAAATAGAAGATTTACCGTTTACAACAGGCATAGCAGTGATATTTTCGATATCAATATTTGTGATCGCTTTCACTGTATTGATGGCAGCGATACCAGCAGCACCACCTTCCATAGAAGCAATCGCAGGAATTTCCATATTTCCAATGTTTGGAGTCATTTTAGCGATGACAGGAAGATGTGTAGCGGCTGTAACAACTTCACAATAATGTTTTACTAACTCTGGATTCTGTCCAACGTCAGATCCCATGGCATGAGATGTCATCTGAGGACAAGAGAAGTTACACTCGATCATGTCAACACCAGCTTCTGTAACAGCTTTTGCAAGTGTTGTCCATTCTTCATCATTACTTCCCATGATACTTGCAACGATGACTTTGTTTGGATAATCCTGTTTTAAGCGGCGCATATATTCTAAGTTCACTTCTAATGGTTTGTCAGAAATCTGCTCCATATTCTTGAAACCAACCCAAGGAGTTCCTTCTTTTGTAGTGATATCAAAACGAGGAGAACACTCGTCTGGGATAAAGATACCAATTGTTTTATATAAATTCCACCCCATCCAGCTTCAAGGGCTTTTGCACACATTTCATAGTTACTTCCTACTGGAGAAGAAGACAGGAAGAATGGGTTTTCACATTTAACTCCTAAAAAATCAATAGATAAATCTTTCTTTAATGACATAATCAATGCCTCCTTTCTATTTGTTCAGATATGCAGCGATCATAGCAGCAGCATCTTTACCTTCAGCAACAGCCTGTACAACAGTCTTTCCACCATTTACCATATCTCCACCAGTAAATACTTTTCCGCCAGCTTTGATATCTTTTGTAGTGTCACAAGCAGCCTGTCCAATAGCAAATACAACCTGATCAGCTTTCATGGTAAGTTCGGATTCATTGTCACGTCCATTAAATTTCATTGCAGTTACATGACCTTCACTACCGATGATCTCACCTGGTGCAAATTCCTGAATGATAGGAATTCCCATGCTCTGTACAGCCATAACTTCATCAATATCAGCAGGTGCTTCTTCAATTGTTCTTCTATATACGATTGTAGCTTTTGCACCCAGCTGTTTTGCTGTTGTTACACAGTCCATGGCAACGTCACCACCACCGATAACTAAAACAGTATCTCCAAGAGTCATGTTTTCTTTATTTAAGCGGGCATCTTTTAAGAAATCAATAGCACTTACAACACCATCAAGATCTTTTCCTGGGATATCAATGACTTTAGATTTCCATAATCCTGTTCCAACGAAGACTGCATCATACTCAGCTTTTAATTCTTCTAAGCGTGCAGCGTCGATCGTTTCATTAAACTTAAATGTTACACCAAGTTTTTCAATTGTCGCAATATCGAAATCAACAACTTCCTGAGGTAATCTGGAAGGAACGATTCCGTATGTTAAAACACCACCGGCTTTTTCATTTGCTTCATAGATTGTTACATCATATCCGAATAATGCTAACTCTCTAGCACAAGCTAAAGAAGCAGGACCAGCTCCAACACAGGCAATCTTTCCATCACGTTTTTACTTCTACATGAAGGAATTCCATACCTTCGCGTTTTTCCATTTCAACTAAGAATTTTCTGAAGCTTTCCGATTTCGATCGGTTTATCAATTCCAGTACGGCTGCAAGCCTGTTCACACAGCTGACCATAAGGACAGACTTCTGCGCAACAACCAGCTAATGGATTGTTTTCACGGATTGTTTCAGCAGCACCTTTAATATTTACTAAAACGCAGGGAACGGATGAATTTTGCTGGATCCGTTTTTGCTGGGCAGCTCTTGCTGCAAGGGGCATCATGGCAGAGAAGACATCTGGATGCTTCTTCCATGGCTGTTCTTAAATTGTAGCCCTGTTTCATTTCTTCTGCGTAAGCTTTTTTAATTACTTTACTCATCTTTATTTCACGCTCCTTTGAAAATTTGTTTCACTCTTATTTCTTAATTAATTATCTTTACCAAATTTTGCTGCCAGAAATCTTCCAGAATAATCGCAGCATACACCGAGAATATTTCCTAAGACAAGGCAGATGCAAAGCATTTTCCAATCTCCGCCACTGGCAAAAGCAGAAAAACCGCCCATGAAAGTGTTAGGAACCAAGGATAATAGATCGATCTTTGATTGATAGCAGATCAGCCAGGAGAAAGCTCCAGTTACGATCGCACCAAACAAAATGCCACTGTTGATATTTCCTGACATGATAATACACATACCCCAGAGAAGACCAACATAGTTACTGCACATGGATTTAATAAAACCGGTTTTTCCACATCCGGCTGAGAAATAAGAAGTACAGCCGACGAAGCCCATCCAAGTAGCAAGTCCAAGAACTGAACCGATACCTTGCCAGAGTCCGCAGAAAATTCCAGTGCCAAGTGCATTTGCCATAACTACACTCATATGAAACTCCTTTCTTTATTTTCTCCACGAATGACTATGATTGTATTTTAAGGGATACATGAGATGGAATGTAAAGAGCTTATTTTACTGAAAATGAGAAAAAAATATACAAGAAAAAGAAAAAGTTTACAACGTAACAGATTGTTATAAATACAATAATTGGAAAAAGATTAGACAAAAACGACG
>ENA-OQKR01000432-OQKR01000432.1-human-gut-metagenome-genome-assembly--contig:-NODE-432-length-17440-cov-4.149368_pt1 | contig 17440 bp, 16 predicted proteins | sample MGYA00242803_ERZ504806 | MGnify/ENA primary metagenome ERZ504806 (study PRJEB26092, sample SAMD00036399) | human gut metagenome | host: Homo sapiens | study: EMG produced TPA metagenomics assembly of...
TAAGACCACCTTTTTTACGCCGGTAATGGCAGAGTTGATGAAACAGTCGGCAGCCACCGTTCATACCCACGTGCTTTCATGCACACCAGTGAACGCTTTGCCTGCAAAGGACATGCCCAGGGCAGCTTCCATTTGCAGTTTTTCTCGTTTGGAGCACCAGCGGTTTATGGATGTTCTTTTTCGGCAGTAATCGGTGCCATCTGAATATATTCGGTGATTTCCGTAGAAGGAGTGCCGGGATAGGCATATACACCCGAAAGTCCGGCGTTCTAATGCAGCCTGTGCAATGGCTTCATCGCCAAGTAAGAGTTGCTTGCTCATATCTGAATATTTAAGTGTTAGTCATGGATTAATATTTGACGCAAATATAGGATTTTGCTTTTATTTTATCAGCAGATTACTTGAAAATCTTTCTTTCGTTTAATGCATTCCAATATTTTCTTGCATTTTTCATGTGCTCGGCATAATTGGATGCAAAGTTATGGGTGCCCGAGAAGTCCTCTTTGGCACACATGTAGAGGTAGTTGTGTTTCGTATGGTTCAGCACAGCATCCAGCCCGATGGGTGAGGGGATGCGTATGGGACCGGGAGGTAGTCCGGTGTTGAGATAGGTATTGTAGGGGGATTCTACTGCCAGATGGGCATTCGTAATTCTCCGCAAGCCGAAGTCCTGCAAGGCAAATTTGATGGTAGGGTCGGCTTGCAGGGGCATGCCGGTGTGCAGGCGGTTGATGTAGAGCCCTGCCACCATTGGTTTTTCGGGATTGTTGTTTGTCTCTTCCTCGACGATGGCGGCGAGGGTGCAGACTTCCGTCGGGGTCATTCCGATGGCGGTGGCTTTGTCTAAGCGTTCCTGGTTCCAGAACTTCTGGTGCTCTTTTTGCATTCTTTCGAAGAACTCTTCTGCACTCATGTCCCAATAGACTTGGTAGGTTTCGGGGATGAAGAGGCAGGGCAGGGTCTCTTTGTTGTATCCCAGTTTTTGTTGGAATGCGGAGTCGTTCATCAATCCGGCTATTTCGGCGGAGTCTATCATGAGCTGTTTGCCTACGCTGCGTGCCAGCCGGTCCAGTGTGCGCACGCTGCCGACGGTGAGGTTCGTAGGTTCTTGATATCCGCGGTACAGACGGCTGAATACGTGATATACGTTTTCCCCCGGCCGGATGGCGTAGCGTCCGGTGTGTATATTTTCGGAATATTTCTTGTATTGGGCCATCCAGCGGAAGCCGGTGAAGCTTCGAGGATGGCCTTGTTGTTCCACCTTATTATATATGGAGTCGGCGGTGTCGTCGCGGTCTATATAGATATAGACTGTCTTTTTCGGATGGAATTGCGGGGCAAACAGATAGTAGTATACTGTTCCTGCACAAGCTGCTCCAATAAGAATCAGTGCGACGAATGTTCCGATAATGATTTTCTTTTTTTCCATTTTGTTTTACTGCATCTTTAGTCGGGCAAAGTTAGTAAAAAATGGAGTGAAAACCATCAAGTCATATCAGTTAATTCGATAGCTGACAAAGGCTATACGTTTGCTGTCCGGTGCCCATGAGTTGACATTGATGGTGCCTTGTCCACCGAAAAGCTTTAACAATGTCTTGGGTTCTCCACCGTTTACGGGCATTAGGCGCAGCTCTACGTTCTTGTTTGCCAGGTGCTCTCCCGGTTCCAGGTCACCTTTGTAGTAGGTGATGAATACAACGGATTTTCCGTCAGGGGAGATGTGGGGGAACCAGGAGTTACGGGTTTCGTCAAAGGTCATCTGGGTCTGTTCGGAGCCGTCTGCCTTCATGCGCCAGACTTGCATGAGTCCGGTGCGTACGGAATTGAACCAGATGTATTGTCCGCAGGGGGAATATTCCGGTCCGTCATCCAGACCTTCGGCAGTGGTCAGGCGGGTTTCTTCACCTCCTTCCGCCGGGATGGTATAGACGTCATAGTTGCCGTTTCGTTCGGCGCAATAGGCAAGCTTTTTGCCGTCGGGGCTCCAACCGTGGAGGTAGCTGGGAGCCATAGGTGTTATTAAACGGGGAGTGCCGCCCATGATGGGAAGTGTATAAATGCGCGATTTATAGTCTTCTTTCGTCCCGTGGCTGATGGCTATCTGCTGTCCGTCGGCCGAGAGGACGTGGTCGTTGTTGCAGTTTTGGGCAAATCCGGTGTTTATCAGTTCCGGTTCGGCAGGCGAGGTGGGGGAAAGGCGGTAAAGCTTTCCGTCGCTGTTGTATAGCAGCCATTGCCCGTCGGGCGTCCAATTGGGAGCTTCAATCCGGTAGGGAAATTCTTTTACGACAGTCCGGTTACCGTTGGTTACATCCAGTATTTCGAGGACGCTGGTAATCTCGTTTTTTTGTTGAGCGGTTGCGGTCAGTGCAACAGTTGCAAAGAAGGGGATTAGATAGGGTTTCATGTTCATATCGTATTTAATAAATCTCCGCAAGATACATTTTTTATTGGAAACTACATAGTCGGAGCATGCTTTTTTCAGAGAGAATCTGTAGTGATGGTCGAATGCGTAGTGCTTATCATATGAATAGTTTCCGGTATTGCGCTGAATACCTTTGAGGGCTACGATAGATTATGTTTTTCCTTGCAGAGAATTATTCGTCCGACGGTTGTTGCTTATTCGTCCGACATCTGTTGCATTATCGTCCGACAGCTGTCGGACGATAATGCAACAGATGTCGGACGAATAATTCTTAGTAAATGTGGAAATAAAGCACAGTAAGGCTAACTCAAAATCTCTCAAACATCCATTCATCTACCTTCAGCTCCTTGCCTTTAAACACGAAATAAAGGTCGTGAATGCCGTCTTTGTCTGTGTCTATCTTTGTAGAGACAGTCTGCAAAGAGTCTGAATTGAAGGAGGTGGAAGCAGCGGGTGGGCGTTTCCACTGAAGAATTGGGGTGATTTTACCGGACGCGTGTCTTTCTTTCTTGAATCGGAAAGCGCCCACACATCGTTTCCTGCGGATATAGCCGCCAGCAGCAAAGCCGCTGTAAATAATTTGATTCTTTTCATTTGTTTATAGTATGTTATAGAAACCTATGGTAGCCTTTTGATTTTGGCTTGTGTTCTTCAATCACCTCAATCCTTTATTTAAGATTGAAAAATCGGGTTATTGAAAAGTTGCCGCAAATATTGGGAATTACTATGTATAATATAAGGTGTATTATGTTTTTAATAATGTGCCTATATGTTTCAAGTTATCATTGTAATCAGATGGTGCTGTTTTAAACTTGCTTTACTTGCTTTGGGATAATTATGCGGCTATGGATTAAACTGTTTGGAAGGGCATTATGTTTTATGCAAATATATTGGTAGAAGAGCGTTTTTTTATTCTAACGATTCTTGAAAAGAAAAAGCACTGATTATTCCAGATAATCAGTGCTTGAATATCGAGCCGCTAGCCAGACTTGAACTGGCGACCTACGCGTTACGAATGCGTTGCTCTACCAACTGAGCTATAGCGGCAATAAGCTTTTGTTTACGGGGTGCAAAGGTACATCTTTATTTGAAAAGGCAAAAAGAATCTCTGTTTTTTTTAGAAATATTTTAGTGGGATAATTTTCTATTTGAATGTCTTGAACTTTATTGCCATAAAAATTGGATAATAAAACGAAAAGAAGCATCTTTGTCGTAGGTCCTATAGCAAATAAGTCTGATACTGATTATGAATTTAAGAATCTATTATAAATATCTTTCTTCACGCATAGCGTCCAAATGGACGGTGCTGTTGGTAGATGTAATTATCGTTGTGATTTCCATGCTTTCTGCATGTTTTTTGCAATATAGGCTTTCGTCCGTATCTTATGAAATTTCTTTATATGTATGGCTGACCATTTGGGCTGTCTTGTGTAATATCTGTTTCTTTCATATTCTCCGTACTTATGTGGGTGTTATCCGTTTTTCCTCTTTTGTAGATATTTATCGTGTGTTTTGGAGTCTTACGATAAGCTATGTTGTACTGTTTTTAGGGAATTGCTGTTGGTCTGTTTCGGGGCTTGGAGAAACTTTGCCGAACAGCATTCTGTTTATGGCATATATGTTCACCTTCTCTCTGATGGCTTGTATGCGCATTGCTGTGAAGATGCTTTATGAAGCTATTGCTTTTGATGCACGTCATTGCGTGAATGTTTTTATTTATGGATTCCATGGGACTGGAGTCAATGTTGCAAAATCCTTGAGAGTTAGTCGTAATAATCATTATCGCCTGCGTGGCTTTATTTCGGACGAACCTGATATGATAGGTAAACATACGATGGGATGCAGGGTATATCCCAATGATGAGCAGCTGTTTGACCGTCTAAAGAAAAGAAAGTGGATACAATCATTATCTCTCCAAGCAAGGTGTCGGATTTGGAAAATTCCGGAATGCTGGATAAACTTTTCTCTCATGATATTCATGTAATGACCGTTCCTCCCTTAAGCGATTGTATGGACGATGGACTGATAAAGGACATTCAAATAGAAGATTGGCTCCGTAGAGAACCGGTGCAAGTTGACATGCGTAAAATTACGGCCCATATCGAGGGGCGTAGAGTAATGGTTACGGGAGCGGCGGGAGCTGTAGGAAGGGAAATCGTTCGCCAGTTGGCTACATTGAATCCTTATCAGTTGATTCTGGTAGATCAGGCAGAATCCCCATTGTATGATGTACAGTTGGAATTGTCTGATCATTGGAAGAATCTGGAGGTCCGTGTATTGGTTGCAGATGTTGCTAACCGTACGCGTATGGAGGCTATATTTGAAGAAACACGTCCTCAACTTATTTTTCATTCTGCTGCGTATAAGCATGTACAACTGATGGATGATTTTGTATCGGAGGCAATTCAAACGAATATATCGGGGACAGTGAATATTGCGGACCTGGCGGCAAAGTATAGAGTGTCCCGTATGGTTATGATATCTGCTGCTAATGCACGTCATCCGGAGAATGCTATGGAATATAGTAAGCGTGTGGCGGAAATATATGTGCAATCATCTGATTGCAGGTTGAAACGCGACACAAGGGAAACTGATATGTTCATAGTACGTTTGGGTGAGGTGTATCCGACGAATACTCATTGTTTGATTACCTTGTCTGAAGCTTGTATGCTCACCCTGGAAGTGGGAGTCATGGGGGATGGGGGAGAAGTGTACATTGTGGGAGGGCCTGGGGATGGACTTTTGGATTCTGTAATCGGTGAAAAGATAAAGCGTGAAAAGGCATCTGTTGATGATTATGAACATGTGCGGGAAGAAGTGCTGGCCTTGGTGCAACATAGTTATACTGAAAAAAAGGCTATTTTGATTGGACTAATGAAAAAAATAGTGCCAATTTTTCCGCTTTCTTCTACCCGATGAAAAGACGTGAAAGTGACAGCTTTTTAATGCTTTTTCTGAAACTTAGAGGTGGAATAAATGTATATTATAAAAATAATATATTACCTTTGTGCCCGATTTATATTTATTACAAGAACTCAAAAGATTAATCAGAATATCTTATGCGTAGATTAATAACACTATTCTTTTTGGTATTTACTTTGTCAGGGGTAGCTTTTGCTCAGCAGATGTCAGATGATCAGGTTGTTCAGTATGTAAAAAACGCTCAGCAGATGGGCAAAAATCAAAAGCAGATTACTACTGAATTAATGCGGCGGGGAGTGACAAAGGAACAAGTTGAAAGAATTCAGAAAAAGTATGAAAACTCTAAATCTGGAAGTCCGCAGAGCAATACCCAAGATGAGAAGCGTTCTCGTCAACGTGGTGAAATGAGTGGCGTAGTCAAAGGGCTGCGTACAACTTCGGAAACTTATTCTGCCAGACAAACGGATGTTGCAGGGGATTCTTTACAAATGATGGATAATCGTCCCTTGTCTCAAGAGAAGGAAACAGAGGATCCGACTTCGCAAATTTATGGTCATAATATTTTTACTAACGATAATTTGACTTTCGAACCCAATGTGAATGTTGCTACTCCCGAGAATTATCGTCTGGGGCCTGGTGACGAGGTGATTATTGATGTGTGGGGAGCTTCTGAAACAACGATTCGACAAACAATCTCTCCGGAAGGAAGTATTCTTGTGAATAATTTAGGACCGGTTTATCTGAGTGGCAAAACTGTAAAGGAAGCCAATAATTATTTGAAACAAGAATTTGCCAGAATATATTCTGGAGTAACCGGAAATGTTCCGTCTACCCAAGTTAAACTGACATTAGGAGAAATACGTTCTATTCAAGTAAACGTTATGGGTGAAGTTGTGGTGCCCGGAACTTATACCCTCTCATCATTTGCTTCCGTATTTCATGCTTTATATCGTGCAGGTGGTGTGAACCCGATTGGTAGTTTGCGCAGTATTAAAGTGATTCGCAATGGAAATACAATAGCGGATTTGGATGTTTACGATTTACTTATGAAAGGAAAAATGAAGGATGACATCCGTCTGCAGGATGGTGATGTAATTCTTGTGGATCCTTACCAGTCACTGGTACAGATATTAGGTAAGGTAAAACGTCCGATGTTTTATGAAATGAAACCCACTGAAACCGTAGGTACATTATTGAAGTATTCAGGTGGTTTTACGGGTGATGCTTATAAGAAAGCATTACGTATAATCCGTAAAAGTGGACGTGAGCATCAAATTTATAATGTGGATGAGATGGATTATTCCGTATTCCGCGTAGATGACGGTGATAAGATAACGGTTGATTCCGTTTTACAGCGTTTTGAGAATCGTGTGGAAATCCGCGGTGCTGTATATCGTGAAGGTTTGTATCAGTTGGACGGTACGATGAATACAGTGAAGCAGCTGATTAAGAAAGCGGAAGGACTTCGCGGAGATGCATTCTTAAACCGTGCTATAATCGATCGTGAACTTGAAGACTTGTCGCATGAGGTTATACAAGTAGATGTGAAAGGTTTGCTGAACGGGACGGCTGCAGATATTCCTTTGCAGAAGAATGACATTTTATATATTCCAAGTATTCATGACTTGAAGGAAGAAGCTACACTTACCATTCATGGTGAAGTTGCCAATCCGGGTACATATCTTTATTCTGATAAAATGACAGTAGAGGATTTGGTGTTGCAGGCTGGTGGCTTGTTGGAGGCGGCGGCTACAACAAAGGTTGAAGTTGCACGGCGCATGAAAGATCCGAAGAGTACATCTTTCAGTACTACAGTAGGCCAGAATTTCTCTTTTGATTTGAAAGATGGCTTATTGGTGGGAGAAGGAAGCCAGGATTTCCATCTTGAGCCTTTTGATGAAATTTATGTTCGTAAGAGTCCGTCCTATTTTAAACAACAGAATGTTATGGTGGGTGGAGAAGTCCTTTTTAGCGGTAATTATGCACTATCGAAAAAGAATGAACGTTTGAGTGACTTGATAGCTAAGGCTGGTGGAGTAACTCCCGATGCTTATATAAAAGGAGCGCGTCTTATACGTAGGATGACCGAAGAAGAATTCCGCCGTAAGGAAGATGCTCTGCGTATGGCGCAAGCGGGAGGCGGAGATTCCATATCTGTAAAAAGATTGGATTTGTCCGATACCTATTCTGTAGGTATAAATCTGGGAGAGGCCTTGAAAAATCCTGGTTCAGATGCTGATATGGTGCTTCGCGAGGGAGATGTATTATTTGTTCCGGAGTACGTAAGTACAGTGAAAATCAACGGTGCTGTAATGTATCCGAATACAGTTTTATATAAAAAGGGTGAAAGCTTGAAATATTACATCAACCAGGCTGGTGGTTTTGGTAATGATGCCAAGAAACGTAAGGTCTATGTAATATACATGAATGGTACAGTTTCTCGTTTAAAAGCAGGGAACAAGAAAGCCATTGAACCTGGTTGTGAAATAATTGTTCCAAGTAAAGAACAGAAAAAGAAGATGACTACTGCTGAAATTCTGGGAATGGGAAGTACGACAGCTTCTATTGCAGCGATGATTGCGACTATGGTTAATCTCTTTAAGTAATTTGAATTATGAGCGAAGAAAGAATACAAAACATAACCTCTCCACAACCTGAGGAACAAGAAATAGATTTGATAGAACTGGCCCAGAAAGTATGGGCTAGTCGCAAATTGGTTTTTAAGGCGTGTGGTATCGCTGCTCTTGTAGGACTGGTTGTTGCATTTAGTATTCCTAAGGAGTACTCTACAAGTGTGACATTGGCTCCGGAGAGTGGTGGCAAATCTGGTGGTGGAAGTATGGGAGCCCTTGCAGCCATGGCGGGTATCAATTTGGGCACTTCTTCTGGTGAGGATGCTTTGTCACCCGAACTTTATCCTGATATTGTAAGTTCTACTCCTTTTCTGATTGAACTGTTCGATGTTAAAGTCAAGGATCAGAAAGCAAAAGTAGACACGACTTTATATGCTTATTTGAAAGAAGAACAGCGTTCTCCTTGGTGGAGTGCAATTTTCTCCGCTCCTTTTAAGGTGTTGGGATGGACATTGTCTTTGTTTAAGGATGAACCGGAAGAGGGGGATGCAAAGCTGGATCCTTTTCGTCTTACTAAAGATGAGTCTGCCATTGCAGATGCTTTAAGTAAACGTATCTCTGTTTCCGTAGACAAAAAGACAGGTGTGACAACCTTGTCTGTTACTATGCAGGATCCTTTGATATCTGCTTCGCTGACGGATACCGTGATGCATTGCCTGCAGAACTACATCACAGATTATCGGACTAATAAGGCTCGTCATGATTTGGCATTTACCGAAAAACTTTATGGAGAAGCAAAGGCCAGTTATGAGTCTGCCCAGAAGAAATACGCAAATTTTGTAGATGCAAACCAGAATATAATATTGCTGAGTTATCGCGCAGAGCAAGAGCGTTTACAGAATGAAATGAATTTAGCCTATCAAGTATATACACAAGTGTCTCAACAATTGCAGATGGCAAGAGCTAAGGTACAGGAGATTACACCGGTATATACGGTTGTTCAGCCGGCTACGGTACCTTTGAAGCCTGCAAAGCCCAATAAATTGATGATTTTGATCGGCTTCATGTTCTTGGCAGGTGTCGGCAGTGTGGGATGGATATTATTTGTAAAAGATTTATTAAAGGGATGGAAAAAGCAAACAATATGATGACGGATAATGATATGATGTGCTGGCATGCATTGTACACAGCACCCAAGTCTGAACATAAGTTGATGCAGCGTTTGAATGCTGCGGGATATACTACATATTGCCCGATGCAGGCTGTGTTTGTAAAATGGAAAGGGCATACCCGGAAGGTGATTACTCCTCTTTTTTCCGGATGTTTGTTTGTTGCCGGTAATGTGTCGGAAGTTGCCTCATTGGCTTCCTTGCAGAAGGCTGCTATATTAGTAGATAATGAAGGAAAAAGTTTGTCTATTGAGGCGGGCAAAGCAGAACTTCCTGCCAAGTTTGCCCAATTGCTGAAGTTATGATGAAGCTGATTACAGAAGAACTGCTGGATACCGTTACCTCACATGCTAAGGAGAATTCTCGTTTACGTATGAATTATAATTTTCATGCGTCTATGGATGCTCCTATTCATCGGTTGCTGAATGCTTTGGAACCGGGAACTTATCTTCCTCCTCACCGTCATACAGATAAGGAAGAAACTTATCTGGTTTTGCGTGGAAGTCTGCTGGCATTTTTTTATGATGATGCCGGTAATGTAACAGATAAGGTATGCCTCAATCCTTCGGAAGGTAAATATGGTCTGGAAATTCCTTCTAATACATGGCATAGTATTATTGCCTTGGAGTCAGGTACCGTTATTTTTGAAATTAAAAAAGGCCCATATCAGCCTCTACCCTCAGAGGATTTGGCTTCGTGGGCTCCTCAGACTTCTGATGCAGAAGGAATAAAGGCTTTTATGAAGCGGATGTTGGAACTTTAGCTCTCAAACATCCTGCTTCGTGCAAGCATACATGCCCCTACAATACCCGCCTTGTCTTTTAGTTTGGAAGTTATAATAACCGAATCTTTGTTTACTAGATTCAGAGAATATTTTCTCACAGCGGTTTTTATAGGCTGTGTAATGTAATCCCCAGTCAATGACAGTGTTCCTCCTATAATTACCAGTTCAGGATTGAATAGATTGATTAATCCTGCAATTTGTTTTCCTAACTTTTGGCCAATTTCTTCCACAATTTCAATACAGAGTAAATCTTCTTGGTTTACTGCTGCAATAATTTCGTCCAGTGTGAGTGGGTCTTCTTTAGTGGCTATACGACTGGATAATATGGAACATTCTCCGTTGTTGATACGTTCCAACAAAATACGATGCAAAGCAGAACCGGATGCTTCTGTTTCCAAGCATCCTTTTTTGCCACAGTGGCATAGAATCTCATTGTCGAATACATTGACATGTCCGAATTCTCCAGAAAATCCAGATTTACCGGTATAAACTTTTCCATCTATAATGATTCCAATGCCAAGTCCCCAACTTATATTTACAAAGATGATATTCTTTTCTCCTTTGACACATCCTTGCATATATTCTCCATAAGTCATGGCACGAGTGTCATTATCTATACAAACGGAATATCCGATTTTCTTGGCTAATACTTCTGCTAACGGAAGTTCGGAAAAGTTAAACATGCTGAAGCTGTAACCTGATTCAGGATTAACTCGCCCTGATATATTGATACAAATGTTTAATACCTTTTCTGGATTGATTCCTGCTTTCTTTGTAAAATTACTGATGAGTTTACATAGTTTCTCCAAGGCTTCCTGGGTATTTTCAAACTTATATGGGATATTCATTTTCAGTTCTACCATATCACCCTTGAAATTAATAAGTCCAATATTAATGGCAAACTTTTTGATGTCTACTCCTATAAAATAGCCTGATTCAGGATTGAGTCCATAGAGGCTGGGATGACGTCCTCCACTAGTTTCTAACTTTCCGTAATCATTAATATAGCCATCATCGCACATTTCGCTGATAAATTTGGTTACTGTAGGCACACTTAAATCCAGCTCTTTGGATAAATCAGTAATGGTGGAACTACCATTGTATATATAATGCGTAATGATCCTCTTTTTGAGAAGAGCATTCTTGCTTCCCATTTCTATTTCTTTTAATAGCGCTTGGTTCATAGTGATACTTTTATGTATTTCTGCCAAATATACTAAAATAATTTTGTAAATTGTTGTATCTCCTTATGAAATGATATAATTTCTATCATTCTGAGAGAATATTTTATTTTATATTAATCAAATAAGTTAATTATTGGATTTATATTAATAAAATCTTTTATTAATTATTGCATATTTAATAAATATATCTATATTTGTAGCAGATAAATAAAAGAATACTAAGAAAAACCTAAAACAAATGAGAGCAAATAATCGAAGAGATTTTCTAAAAAAGTCAGTATTAGCTGGAGCTTCACTATTTACAGTCCCCTCATTTTTGAGTGCTATTCCCAATAGTAATATAGAGCTATCTCAAGTACTGGAAAATACTTGGGAAAGTAAGTCTGATACTCTCTTAAATAATGGGTTGAAAATAACTGGAACGTTTTTAGATGAGATTTCGCATGATATTCCTCACCAGAATTGGGGGGTAAGGGAATGGGAACGAGATTTTCAATATATGAAGGGAATGGGGATTGACACTGTTATTTTAATACGTTCAGGTTATAGGAAGTTTATTACTTATCCTTCTGAATATCTGCTCAAGAAAGGTTGCTATATGCCTTCTGTAGATTTGGTGGATATGTTTTTGAATTTGGCTGATAAGTATGATATGATCTTCTATTTTGGTTTGTATGATTCTGGGCGTTATTGGGATACGGGGGAGTTAAGTTGGGAGGTGGAAGATAATAAATATGTTATTGATGAGGTTTGGAAGCGTTATGGGAAACATCATAAAAGTTTTGGTGGTTGGTATATAAGTGGTGAAATTAGCCGGAAAACTAAGGGAGCTATTAATGCATTTTATACTATGGGTAAGCAGTGTAAAGATGTCTCTGGTGGCTTACCTACTTTTATATCTCCTTGGATTGATGGGAAAAAGGCTGTTATGGTAAATGGGGGGCAGTTGACAAAAGCGGATGTGATATCTGTGGAAGAACATGAAAAAGAATGGAACGAAATTTTTTATGGTATCCATGAAGTTATTGATGCTTGTGCCTTTCAGGATGGACATATAGATTATGATGAGTTAGATACGTTCTTTACTATAAATAAAAAATTAGCAGATAAATATGGTATACAGTGCTGGACTAATGCAGAGACATTTGATCGTGATATGCCTATCCGTTTCTTGCCCATTAAGTTTGATAAGCTTCGTATGAAATTGGAAGCAGCTAAACGTGCAGGTTATGATAAAGCTATTACTTTTGAATTCTCTCATTTTATGAGTCCACAATCTGCTTATCTGCAGGCAGGACACTTATATGACAGATATAAAGAATATTTTGGAATCAAATAATATATAATAGGTATGAAGTCAAATATAAATTTTTCTTATTTAATATTTTTGTCTGTCGTGGCAGCTTTGGGAGGCTTTTTGTTTGGGTATGATGCTGCGGTCATCTCAGGAACTATATCTCAAGTAACTGTGAAGTTTGGATTGGATGAAATCCAGATTGGTTGGTTTGTTGGTTGTGCCTTGATCGGTTCTATTATAGGTGTACTGTTTGCTGGTAAGTTGAGCGATATGTGGGGAAGGAAAGTAACAATGTTGATAGCAGCGGTCTTTTTTTCAGTATCAGGTATTGGCTGTGCATTTAGTGACTCTTTGGAACAACTGGTGTTTGCACGTATGTTGGGAGGTATAGGTATTGGAATTGTTTCTGTTGTATCTCCTTTGTACATATCGGAAGTTTCAATAGCTCAGTATCGGGGACGGTTGGTTGCTTTGTATCAATTAGCTATTACTATAGGTTTTTTAGGTGCATATTTGACAAATTTACAATTACTCCATTTGTCTCAGAGTGGACTTGTGCTAAGTGTTGATTGGCTGAACCTGATTTTTGTTTCAGAGGTATGGAGAGGCATGTTGGGCTTTTCTTGTATTCCATCATTACTCTTTTTCTTTATACTCTTCTTTATTCCAGAAAGTCCACGTTGGTTGATATTGAAAGGACGTGATGGTTTAGCAAAGAGTATTCTTCAGAAAATATATCTTGTTCCACAAGATACTACAGAGCAATTGCAAGAAATAAAATCCGTCATTCGGTCAGAAGTTAAATCCGATTGGAGTTTTTTGTTGCAACCAGGAATTCTCAAAGCAGTATTAATAGGGGCGGCCATTGCTATCCTTGGACAGTTTATGGGAGTAAATGCGGTACTTTATTATGGACCTACCATTTTTGAAGAAGCAGGTCTGTCAGGTGGAGATGCTCTGTTTAGTCAAGTGCTGGTAGGTGTAGTTAATGCTGTGACCACAGTTATTGCAGTTTTCATTATAGATAAAGTTGGACGAAAGAAACTTGTGTATTATGGTGTGTCTGGTATGATACTTTCATTATTATTAATTGGATTTTATTTTAGTTTTGCTGAAACGCTCAATTTGCCAAATAACTTCTTGTTGTTTTTCTTTTTGTTTTATGTTTTTTGTTGTGCTATTTCTATTTGTGCAGTCATTTTTGTACTGCTTTCGGAAATGTATCCTATCCGTATTCGTGGGATGGCAATGTCTCTAGCCGGATGTTCCTTATGGGTAGGTACTTATCTTGTAGGACAACTGACACCATGGATGCTTCAGAATCTTACCCCCGCTGGGACATTCTTGTTGTTTGCTGTGATGTGTATACCTTATCTTCTGATTGTCTGGAAATTGATTCCTGAGACTACCGGTAAGTCTTTGGAAGAAATAGAACGCTATTGGATGAAAAAATAATCGACCTTATAAAAATATGAATTATGGACTTTAAACAGTTAGCAGCGCAGTACAAAAATGAACTTTTTGAAAATGTACTTCCTTTCTGGTTGCATCGCTCGCAAGACTTTGAGCAGGGTGGTTATTACACTTGTTTGAATCGTAGAGGTGAAGTATTCGATACGGATAAATTTGTCTGGCTTCAAGGCCGTGAAGTTTGGTTATTTTCCATGCTTTATAATAAAGTGGAAAAGCAGAAAGAGTGGCTGGATTGTGCAGTTCAAGGTGGTGAATTCTTGAAAAAGCATGGTCATGATGGCAATTATAACTGGTATTTTCTTTGGACCGAAGGGGGCTCCTTTGGTGGAACCCTATAATATCTTCTCTTATACATTTGCTACGATGGCCTTCGGGCAACTTAGCTTAGCTACAGGTAATCAAGAGTATGCAGATATTGCCAAAAGAACTTTTGATATTGTATTATCAAAGTGGATAATCCTAAAGGTAAATGGAATAAACTTTATCCAGGAACCCGCAATTTAAAGGATTTGCCTTGCCTATGATCCTTTGTAATCTGTCTTTAGAAATAGAGCATCTTCTGGATGACAAATTTCTAATGAGTACAATTGATACTTGTATTCATGAAGTAATGGAGGTCTTTTACGCCCGGAGTTGGGAGGTATTATTGTAGAAAATGTACTTGCTAGTGGGGAACTTTCTGATTCATTTGAAGGACGGCAAGTGACTCCAGGACATGCTATTGAAGCGATGTGGTTTATAATGGATTTAGGTAAACGATTGAATCGTCCAGAATTAATAGAGAAAGCTAAAGATATTACTTTAACAATGGCTGAATATGGTTGGGATAAGGAGTATGGTGGGATTGTCTATTTCATGGATCGTGATAAATGTCCTCCACAGCAACTGGAATGGGATCAGAAATTATGGTGGGTTCATATTGAAACATTGATATCAATGCTAAAGGGATATCAATTGACGGGTGATAAAAATTGTTTGGAGTGGTTTGAGCGAGTGCATGACTATACATGGAGTCATTTCAAAGATACTGAATATCCAGAGTGGTTTGGGTATTTGAATCGTAGAGGTGAAGTTCTATTGCCTTTGAAAGGTGGCAAATGGAAGGGATGTTTTCATGTTCCACGAGGGCTATATCAATGCTGGCAGATTTTAGAACAATTAAAGAGTAATATATAATTTGTATAACTTAATTTCTATAAGATCATGAAAAAAACACAATCGTTAGACATTGTTTTTCAAGGAAGTATATCTCCTTGTGTATATTCCTATTATTGGGGATATAGGTGAAAAGGCTTTTGCGTATTCTGTTTGGGAAACATATGCGAATGAAACGGAAGGTATATATTTCTCTCTGCAAGAAAGTATTAAAATAACTGGAGTAGTAAAGGATAACAAAGGGGAACCAATTATTAGGTGCCAACATTGTAGAACTGAATAAAAGGGTAATGGTACTATTACAGATATTGATGGTAAGTTCACATTATCAGTTTCGAAAAATGCAGAAATAAGTATTTCATTTATTGGTTTTGATGAGAAAAAAATAAAGATAGGACAGCAAACTTCTTTCGATATTATATTAGAAGAATCCTCGCAATTTCTAGATGAAGTAGTGGTTGTAGGTATGAATAATAGACAGACTCGGCGCTCAGTGACAGGGGCTATATCTACAATTCAAACGAAAGAATTAAAACAGAGTCCTGTTGCAAATCTTAGTAATGCTTTGGCGGGTAAATTGCCAGGATTGATTACTGTACAGACTTCTGGACAGCCAGGCGAAGATGCGTCTTCTCTATTTATCCGTGGTGTCGGTACATATGGGACATCAAACCCGCTAGTTGTTATAGATGGTTTACCTCGTTCTCAAACAGATTTTAATCAGTTAGATGCTAATGAAATTGAGTCTGTAACAATTTTGAAGGATGCGTCTTCATCCTCTCTTTATGGTATACAAGGTGCTAATGGAGTTATTGTTGTGACTACTAAACGAGGAGTTGATCGTGAAAAACCGCTTATTTCTTTTACTGTTCAACAAGCGGTTCAGCAACCTATTCGTCTGCCCGAAACAATGAGTTCTTATGAGCAAGCTCTTTATTATAGAGATATGGATATGAATGATGGACAGACTGAACGCTATACGCCGGAAGTATTGGATATTATTAAAAATGGTTCAGATCCTTACTTATATCCTAACGTTAACTGGTTTGATGAAATTTTGAAGAAGAACTCTATGCAGAGCCAATATAATATCAATATATCAGGAAGTGCATTGGGAAAACTGCGATATTTTATTTCCGGAAGCTATGTAAATCAAGGGACTCTTTTGAAACATCAGGATATTTTTGAAAAGAATTATGGTGTAAAAAGTAAGTTTGATAGATATAATTTTCGTTCCAATGTTGATTTGGACGCAACTTCAATGCTGAATATACGTATTGATTTGGCCGGACGACTGGAAACTCGTGTTGGACCTGGTAGTGATTTTTCTAATGTGTTTAGTGTTATTACAACGCGTTCTCCGTCTTCTCAACCGGTATTTAATCCGGATGGAACATTGGGAGCTGGTAGCGCCCTTGAAATTCCTTTTCAGCAGAACCCTTATGGCATTGTTACTCAGAGTGGTTATTACACCAGGCATACAAATGTGATGTCAGGAACATTGTCGGCAAAACATAAATTAGATTTTATAACCAAAGGATTGAGTGCTCAGGTTTATTTTAGCTTTGAAAGCAATAACTATCAGCATACGACAAGATTACAATCATTTGATTCATTTTGGTATAAAGGCAAGGATGCTACTGGTGAAGCTATTTATCAACCACATAGTGTAAAATCTCGCTTATCGACTACTGACAGCCGTTGGGTGGAGCGTTATACTTATCTGGATGTACGTCTTAATTATGATAGAACTTTTGCGGAGAAACATCAAATTAGCGCACAACTTTTAGGAAATAGAACCTTACGTTCGCAAAATGCCGAACTCCCATATGCTTATCAAGGAATCAGTAGCCGTATTGCTTACAATTTTGATACTCGTTATTATTTAGAAGCCAATATTGGTTATAACGGTTCAGAAAATTTCCCTCCTAAAAAGCGTTATGGTTTTTTTCCTTCATTTTCTGCAGGATGGGTGTTGAGTGATGAAAAATTTATATCTTTACCATCATGGATCCAACTAATTAAATTAAGAGGATCTTATGGAACTGTGGGTAATGATAAAATTGGTGGACAACGTTGGCTGTATATTACGGAATTTACTCCTGGTGGAACTGCTATGGGAACCTATCAATTTGGAGTGTCTCCACAATCAGTAGCTGGATATAATGAGAGTAGAGTTGGTAATAAATTTGTTACTTGGGAGAAATCAGCGAAAGGTAACGTAGGCTTTGATTTGTCCTTATTTAAGGATAATGCTGTGCAGTTTACTTTTGATTACTTCTGGGAAAAAAGAAATAATATTTTGACTACTCCTGGAGATGTTCCTGATTATGTTGGTATAACTAATGTTGCTCCTAGGAATTCTGGTAAAGTAGAGAATAAAGGTATTGAGGCAGAGCTTCGTTTTAATAAGCGTATAAATAAAGATTTGTCAATTTTCGCTAATTTGCAAATGACT
>ENA-OQKR01000436-OQKR01000436.1-human-gut-metagenome-genome-assembly--contig:-NODE-436-length-17321-cov-3.542166_pt1 | contig 17321 bp, 13 predicted proteins | sample MGYA00242803_ERZ504806 | MGnify/ENA primary metagenome ERZ504806 (study PRJEB26092, sample SAMD00036399) | human gut metagenome | host: Homo sapiens | study: EMG produced TPA metagenomics assembly of...
ATGCATGATGAGCGCCGTGCGCTCAATGTGGCGCAGGAACTGATGGCCCAGGCCCTTGCCCTCGCTTGCGCCCTCGATCAAACCAGGAACGTCGGCAACGACGTAAGAATACTCACCGGCACGCACCATGCCGAGGTTCGGCACGAGCGTTGTAAACGGATAGTCGGCGATCTTGGGACGGGCGGCACTCATGCGCGCGATAAGCGAGGACTTGCCCACCGAGGGGAAGCCCACGAGTGCGGCATCGGCCATAAGCTTCATCTCAAGCTCAATCCAGTGCTCCTCGGCCGGTTCGCCCAGCTGAGCGAACGCGGGCGCGCGGCGCACCGACGTCACAAAGTGCGTGTTGCCCAGGCCACCGGCACCGCCGGGCGCCACGACAACGCGCTCGCCATCGTGCACCAGGTCAGCAATCTCGAACATCGGGGTCTGCGTCTCGGGGTCGAGCTCGCGCACCACGGTGCCCATGGGAACCTTCAGGATCAGGTCCTCGCCGCTCTTGCCGTTACGACGGGCACCCTGCCCGTGCGTGCCGCGTTCGGCGCGGAAGTGATGCTTAAAGCGGTAATCGATCAACGAAGACAGCTGAGCATCGGCCTGGATGACGACATTGCCGCCACGACCGCCGTCGCCGCCATCGGGGCCGCCCTTGGGGACAAATGCCTCGCGCCTAAACGACATGCATCCGGCTCCGCCGTCGCCGCCGCACACGTTAATGCGGCTGATATCGGTGAACTGTGACAACAGAATCGCCTCCTACAAAAAGAGGGAGACCCTTGAATCCTAAAACTCAAGTGCCTCCCACATATGTGCTCTATGAAGGGTGAATTACGCGTTCGCGAGCGGGCGTACGCTGACCCTGTGCTTGATACCCTTGTGGAACTCAACGGTACCGTCGACCAGCGCGAACAGCGTGTCGTCCTTGCCACGGCCAACGTTCTCACCCGGGTGGATGTGCGTGCCGTGCTGACGGACGAGAATCGTGCCCGTGGTTACCGTCTGGCCGGCATAGCGCTTCGTGCCAAGGCGCTGACCGCGGGAGTCACGGCCATTACGGGAGGAACCGAGTCCTTTTTTGTGTGCCATTGTGTATACCTACTCTTTCGTTACGAGTGTAATCTACTCGGCGACGGGAGCCTCGGCAACAGCCTCGGCCTCTGCCTTGACAGCCTTCTTGGCGCGGGACGTAGCCTGGACCTTCACGATCTTCAGCTTGGTGAGCTGCTGACGGTGACCCTTCAGACGACGATAGCGCTTACGCTTGTGGAACTTGAAGACCAGCTGCTTCTCGCCCTTGAACTGCTCAACGATCTGAGCGGTAACCTTGGCCTTGGCCAGCTTGTCGGGATCGGTGACGATCTTCTTACCATCGTTGAGGAAGATGACCGGCAGGGTGACCTTGTCGCCCTCATTGCCCTCGATCTTCTCGACGGTGATGACATCGTCGGTGGCGACCTTGTACTGCTTGCCGCCCGTGTTAACGATTGCGTACATGTTTACTTGCCCTTCATGCATCAGTTAGTGCAACAGCCGAATATAGTAGCAGGCGAAAATACCCCCGTCAACGAGTATGTGGAGCAAATCCACAAGTTCGCACAGGTATGGGGCTGACGAGTCGGCCCTCGTCGTCCTCGCATGCTTGATTCTGACGCTCGACATCGTAGGAGCAGATGGTCACGAGGTCTTGCATACCGGTGGAAACAATAGGTGCATCGACGCCCGGGGTCAAGCCCTGCAACAAAACATCAGCAGCAGAAAGCAAAATCTCCGGACGCATGGAGCCCTCGTTGTCGGCATGGGTGTCGAGCATGAGCACCAGATGGTCCAGACGCTCCCCGCCGTGATCTCATAGCCCACCAGTGTGTGGTCAAGGTCTAAGCGCTTGCTCTTTTGCCGCGCGCATAGTCAATACTATGACCCGCGCGCAGCGTGTCAATCGCAGCGCGCACCTCGTCGGCGCTCACGGGGGCTTCGGGGTCCAGGTGCAAGTCGATACGGTACGACAGACGCGTAAGCTGAGCCGTGAGCGCCGGCGTGCGCACGTCGATGTACGCCGCCTCGATGGGCGCCAGATCGGCCGGAGAGGCCGCAGCCAGGCGCCCAAACGCCTCGTCGAGCGCCACGAACTCGGTCATAAACAGGTCATACCACTCGCAGGTCGACGACGTACCCACCGGTAGCGCCGAAGAGAAGCCCACGCGCATGTGCGGAGAGAAGCCCTGCGTGACGGCATAGGGAAGTCCCGCACGGCGCACGATGCGCTCAATGGTATGGATTACTTCGAGATGGCCCAGGTACTTAAGGCGATCGCGTTTGCCATAGCGAACACGAAGTCTAAAGAGCGTGGGGCCGTCGGTCAGGCGCTCACTCATGCGCGATCACCCATCAATACATTCTTGGCGTGGAGCGTGGGGCAGATTCCGCAGCCGGTGCACGACGTGCGGGTGCAGTCGGGAGTCGTGACACCCTCGAGCGAGCGACGGTACTCGCGGTCGAGGAAGCCGCGCGTGCAGCCGGGGCTCACATGCTCCCACGGCAGACGCCAGTCCAACTCGTAGGGCAGGTGCACGAGCTCATTGAGGTCGATGCCGTTTTTGGCAGCAGCCTCCTTCCAGTTATCGAGCGAGAAATGCTCTACCCAGGCGTCAAAGCGAGAGCCCGAGCGCCAAGCATCGATGATGACGGGCGTCATGTCACGACCGGCGCGGGACAGCGCGGCCTCGATGAGCGAGGTCTCGGCATCGTGGTAATGCACGCGGACGGCACGGTTGCGAACGCTCGTGATAAGCAGCTTCTGGCGACGCTTGACGTCGTCGTAGTCGAGCTGCGGGCACCACTGGAACGGCGTGGCAGCCTTGGGGATAAAGACCGAAACCGAGATGGATACCGAAATCGAGCCGCGACGAGCCTTGGGCACCACGGAACGACCGAGCTCCAGCACGTGATCGGCCAGATTGGCAATGGCTACGATGTCCTCGTCGCGCTCACCGGGAAGGCCCATCATAAAGTAGAGCTTCATGCGGTTCCAGCCGGCCTCGAAGGCCGCCTTGGCCGCACGGTCCAGGTCCTCCTCGGTCACGTTCTTGTTAATGATGTCACGCATGCGCTGACTGCCGGCCTCGGGCGCGAACGTCAGGCCGCCCTTCTTTTCGCCGGCGACCGACTCGGCCATATCCACGCCAAACGAATCCAGGCGCTGCGACGGAATAGATACGCGAATACCCGTATCCTCCAGGCGACGGTTGAGCCTGCCGAGCACGTCGCGAATGCAGGAGTGGTCAGTCGTGGAGAGCGAGGTCAGCGACACCTCGTCATAGCCGGTCTTTTCCAGACCCTGAATCACCGACGAGACGATCTGGTCGGCCGAGCGCTCGCGCACTGGGCGATACGTCATGCCGGCCTGGCAAAAACGACAGCCGCGGGCGCAGCCGCGCAGGATCTCGATAGACAGGCGGTCGTGGACCAGCTGCGCATAGGGTACGCACGACTGCGACAGCGGATTCGTGGCGCCGAAATCCTCGACGACGCGCTTGTAGACCACGGTCGGCGCATTCTTGCCTTCACGCGGCACGGTGTAGCCATGCGGCGAACAGGGCTCGTCGTGACGAACCTCATAGAGCGACGGCACGTAGTTGCCGGCAATGGATGCAAGCTGCTCAACAATCTGTGCGCGCGGGACTCCTTCGTCGCGCAGGCGACGATGCAGCTGGCAGGTCTCGAGCAGCGACTCCTCGCCCTCGCCGATGAGGATGGCATCGAAGAAGGCCGCGTACGGCTCGGGGTTGTACACCGAGGGGCCGCCGGCGATGATAATGGGGTCGTCCTCGGTACGGTCGGCCGCTAACAGCGGAATGCCAGCGAGGTCGAGTGCCTCGAGGAAGTTCGTCACCGCCATCTCGTGCGGCACATGCAGGCCGACGATATCAAACGAAGCGACCGGCGCTGCGCCCTCGAGCGACAGCAGCGGAATGCCCGCCTCGCGCATGGCGTCACCCATATCAGGCCACGGCACATAGCCGCGCTCGCAGGAGATGCCCTCGGCCTGGTTAAGGATGTTGTAGAGGATGGCGATGCCCTGGTTAGGCAGACCAACCTCGTACACATCCGGGTAGATCAGGCAGCAACGGTAGTCGGCATCGGCCTTGGAAAGCGTGCCCCACTCGTGATCGATATAGCGGCTCGGCTTTTCGACCTTGGCGAGCAACGGCTCAATTAAATGAAAACAGTCTTGATACGGAACGCGCAACGGAAAACCCCTAAGCAGCGAGATCGGATGCGTCCTGATAGGACGCCATAGGACGGGTAGCGCCCGCGACCGTGGTCACCAGATCGCGAACGCGGGAGAACGTGGCAGTAACCACCTCGTTGGCACGGCTGTAGTCGACATCGCGCTCGTAGAGCGAAACGAGCGCACGGCCCATGCCATAGGTGCCCGCGGCAGCAGTGAGCGCCTTGACGGCAAACCCAATATGCGGCGTCTGCTTGACGAGCGCGCGGGTGACCGCGCGGATCACAAGACCGCCGACAAGCACGCCCGCGACCTCGTAGCCGCGCTCAGGCTTAATGCCGCGTCCAAAGACGGCAGCGAGCTCAAAGAGCATGCCCACCTGCGCCAGCGCCATAACGGGATAATCGGCGCCCGGCAAAAACACCAGCGCACCGGTCGCCATATTAGTGAGCGCGCACGAGGTGATGATACGATTGGCCGCCGCGATGCGCATGAAGGCAAAGTTCGCCGCAAAAGCCGTTTCCTTTTCGGTGCGATCGAGAATCCAGCGGGCAAGCGTCTCGAGCAGATACGTCTTATCGGTTGCCGCCACCACGCCGAGCATGGGCGTGGACTCCTCGATAAACGGCACCTCCACAGCTGACTCGGCAAGCACGCACACGGGCGCGCCGGCGATCACGAGCTCCTGCACGGCACTCTCCAAGCGGTCGGAGCCGCACGAGAGCACCAGCACCACATCGGTATCGGTCTTTGGAGCAATTCGCTCCTCCCCCAGACGCTCGACGCGCACAATGCCCGAGGTCGTCTGCGGCACAAAGGCGTCACGCACCGTCTCGGCCAGAAAGCGCGAGGCGGACGAATCCAAATAGACCGAGACGCGCACCGGCGTATCGGAATCCTTCTTAACGGACGCGCCCATCTTAAAAGCGCGGGTCAGCTTATCTACGGGAATTTTCATAGCAAACCCCTCCAGCGGTTACGCGGCGCCCGAACGATGCCGCCATATGGATTGTACGATACCCACCGTCAGCAGCTGAATCATCATCGAAGACGAACCGAAGCTAATAAACGGTAGCGGAATACCGGTAATCGGCATCATGCCAATGCACATGCCGATGTTTTCGAAGGTCTGGAACGCCCACATGCCAACGATGCCCACACACGAAAGACGCAAGAACAGCGACTCACACTTAAAGGCGACGCGAATCGTCGAAAAGATCAGCAGCACGTAGAGGAACAGGAGCAAAAAGGAACCGCAAAAGCCAAAGGTCTCGGATAGGAAGGCGAAGACAAAGTCGGTGTGGAACTCAGGCAGAAAGCCGCCGGCCGACTGCGTCGCATGGCCCAAACCCTTACCAAAGAAGCCGCCCGAGCCAACGGCGATAAGCGACTGCTGCAGGTTGTAGGCATCGTCCGAATCGGCATTATCGGGGTCGATAAAGACCGTCAGGCGGTTCATCTGATACTGCTTGATGAGCACATCGTGGCCGAGCAACGAATCAAAGACCGAATCGAGCGCCAGGACGAGGGCCACCAGGCCCACGAGCAGGGCCAGGGTCGACAACACCCATTCGCGGCGCGCACCGCTCATGCAGATGACGATGGCGCCCGAGACCAGCACGACCAGGCCCGAGCCCAGGTCGCCCATGGCGACGACGGCCAAAAACGGGATGGACAGCATGCCGCAGAGCTTAACGTAGTCGCGAACGGTATCGATGCGGCCGTTATACTGCGAGCCAAGCGTGGCGATAAAGAAGATGGTGATGAGCTTGGCAAGCTCAACCGGCTGGAATGTCAAGCCGATACCGGGAATCTTGATCCAGCCCGTCATGCCCAGACCGCCTGTATAGGACAGACCCGGAATCTTGGGTGAGAAGATAACGATCAGGTCGATGACGAGCAACGCTGTCGAGAAATTGGAAATACCGCGCAGGTCGGTACGCCAGACCAGCACCGCCAGCACCGCCCCGATGCCAATTCCCAGAAGATGACGTGAGAACGAAGCATCGGCCTTAAACTGCGAAGCCGACCAGATAATGATGGCACCGTAGGCGACGAGCGCCACTGTAGCCACGAGCACACCGATATGCACCTTTTGGCGAAATGTGCCGCGCGAGGCCGAAAGTTGCTTGTTGACGCGGTCCAGGCTGCTGCGAGAGCCGGTCTTGGTTGAACGGAACAGATCCGCCGGAGAAAAATCCATCGCAACCTCCTATCGAACCGAAGAATCGCCCGAGGCCGAAGAGGTATCGGGCTCGTCATAAATCACGCCGAGCACATCGCGCACGACATGCATCGCGGTATCTGAGCCACCGCCGCCCTGCTCCAGAACAGTAGCGATGACATACTTGGGATCATCGGCCGGCGCATAGGCGCAAAACCACGCGTATTCGTCCTCGCCGCTTTTCTCGCCCGTGCCCGACTTGCCGTATACCTGCGGCGTCAGGGTGCCAAAGTGAGCCGCCAGGGACGTCGATGCCGTGTAAATCACGTCGTGCATGCCGTTGCGAACAAGAGCCAAATCCGAATCGCTGTTGATCTTGGCCTCCAGGCGCTTCTTCTTGCCTTTGCCGTTGTACTTATAGGCATCGCCGTCGCCATCGCGCGACACGGCAGACAAAAACACGTGAGGCACGTACTGCTTACCGCCGTTGGCGAGGCCCATGTAGGCGCATGCCATCTGCAGAGGCGTCACCAGGATGTCGCCCTGGCCGATGGCAATGTTGGTCATATCGCCGGCATTCCACTTGCGGTCCTCGGCAGAGGCGTCGGTAAAGTACGACTCTTTCCACTCGGCATCGGGAATACGGCCCGCGCCCTCACTCGGCAGATCGATACCGCAGGTCTTGCCTAGGCCCCAGCGACGAAAGACCTCCTGCAGGCCCTCGGAATGTTGCTCGTCATAAAAGAACGCCTTGCCCATATCGTAGAAGACGGGGTCGCACGAGTTGGCAATACCCGACTGCAGCGTCATGGTGCCGTGTCCAGACGTCAACCAGCAGCGCTTGCCCCAAGCCTTGCCCAAGCCCGTCCAATAGCCCGTGCAGTTGGTTGTCTGCGTTGAAGTGTAGGTTCCAAACTCAAGACCGGCCAGTGCCGAGAGCGGCTTGATGGTCGAGGCCGACATGTACTGTCCGCTAATGGCGCGGTTGAGCAGCGGGTGCGAACCCTTGTCATCATTGAGCTCGGTCCACACGTCATTTGAGACGCCGCCGATAAAGACGGACGGATCGAACTTGGGCTGGCTCGCCATGCCCAGGATCTCGCCATTGTTGGGATCGAGACACACCACAGCGCCGTTGCCGGCATTGCTGTAGCCAGTGGTCTTGGCAAGCTCGATGGCGCTCGCCAGCGCCGTCTCACAGGCCTGTTGGATCTTAAGGTCGAGCGTGAGCTTAATGTCGGAGCCGGCCTTGGCGGGCACGGCGCCGGCCTGACCGGTCACATTGCCCGAGGCATCGACCTTGACGGTCTGCTCGCCACGAATACCCTGCAGCAGGTTTTCGTAGTAGCTCTCAACACCCGCCTGGCCCACGATATCGCCCGACTGGTACGTAATCCGGCCAGCAGAAGCATCATCATCACCAGAGGTTTTCTTATTCTGGGCCTCGAGCTGCTCGGAGGTAATGGTGCCGGTATAGCCCAAGATATGGCATGCCGTCTCGCCATATGGATACTGGCGCTCGGTACGCTCGGCAATCTTGACGCCCGGGAACTCGCCGGCGTGCTCCTGAATATAGGCAACCGTGGAGCGACGGACGTCCGTCGCGATGGTATGCAGGCTCTGAGCGCCCTCGGAATTGTCCTGGATATTGCGCAGAACCGCCACGTAGGGCATACCGAGCACGTTGGCAAGATGGCGAACCAGAACCTCATCCTCGGCAAGGTCGCGGTAGGCCACGACAGCAAGTGAGGGACGGTTCTGGACAAGTGCCACGCCATTGCGGTCGAGGATGCGGCCGCGCACAGCGGGTGTGGTAACGGTGCGCGTCTGATTGCTATTAGCCTGCTTTTCGTAATAGTCCGACGAGACCATCTGCATGCCCCACAGCTTGACGGCAAGCGCCGCGAACATCGCGCCCACACCCGTGGTGAGGATGGAGAAGCGGCCCTTAAAGGCGGTCGCCGCGGTATTGCCCTCGCCCTCGGTGGCGCGCGGGGCCGTTCCATGCTGCGTATCGTAGGTAAAACGAGAATCGCCGCGACGCATGATGACCAGTGCGACCACGATGGCCACAACCAGCACGATACCGGCGATAATAACCGTCATCTGGGAAGACATCTACGAGCCTCCCCTATTTGAGCTTACGGGTCTTGGGCTTAAAGCGCATGCCCGTCTGGCGTCCGCCACGTGCGGAGAATCCATAACCGGACTGCGGCACGACGCCGGACATCAAAAACGGAATGGCAACCAGACCCGTCAGGATCGAAGACGGCAGTGCATGGCCGAAGATCGCCACGACAAAGCTCGTCTCCAAACCCATAAACAGCAAGATGATGCTGTAGATCACATTAATGACGAACGCGAAGGCGCCCACAGTGATGCCGCGCGCACTCGGGGTACCGCCCGTCTGACCGGCAGCGCTATGCACCAGGGCAAAAGAACCCACGGTCAGCAGGAGCGACATAACGCCCACCGGCACGGCAGCGGAAAGGTCATAGAACAAGCCGCTGCAAAAACCGCACACGACGGCACGGGTCGGGTCGCCCGAGAACACGCTTAGGCACACCAGGATAATCATAAAGTTGACGCGACCGCCCGCAATGGAGATCTGCGGTGCCAGGCCTGCCTGCAACAGCACGCACACGATGGCGGCGATTACAAACGTGCGGGAGCTCATCCCCTGCTCATGTAGATCCATGGACATGCCCCCTATTCGCTCGAGCCGGAATCGGTCGTCTCGGACGTGTCGGAACTGTCATCCGGGCTCTCGTCCTTCGTCTTGGTCGCAGCATCGCGCGACGTTCCCTGCGGCGTGCTGTTGGCCGTGTTCACGTCCTCATCCGAGGCCGACTGTTCGTCGGTCAGCGAGGTAATGACCAGCACTTCCTCGTTGTTCTCGGCCGTCGTCTGGGCGCGCACCACAATGGTGTAGTACACGTCGTTTGCCGATTTCTCAACCGACGAGACGGTGCCGAGCGGTAGACCCTTGGGGAACACACCGCCAATGCCCGAGGTCACGATGATGTCGCCAACCTTAACGTCGGAGTCGACGCTCACGTACTCAAGACGCAGCGTGCCGTCAGCCTGACCCTGCAGCATGCCCTGGGCGCGCGTGTCCTGCACCATAGCGGACACGCCCGAGTTCTCGTCGCCAATCAGGCGCACGGTGGACGTCTTGGCCGATACCTCGATAATCTGGCCTATGACACCGGCAGAACTCGTCACAGGCATGTTGATGGTAAGACCGTCGGCAGAACCCTTATCGATGGTGACGGTCGAGGTCCAGGCATCGCCCGAAGCGCCGACGATACGAGCTGCGGTTGATTTGAGGTTGTAGGTCGACTGCAGGCCGACCAGCCCCTCCAGTCGCTCGGCGGTCTTTTGAGCCTCGGAGAGCTCGGCAACCTTAGAGGTCAGTTCCTCGTTTTGCTTCTTAAGCTCGTCAAGCGTGTCCTGCGACGCCGTAAGGTTAGAGAACACGTTACAGATCGCATTGAAGGGAGCCGCCACAGCCGAGCCCACAAAGCGCACCGGCGAGGTAATCGTCGTCACGCCCGAGCGCACGGCATGAATCGGTCCTGCCTCGCCCTCGCGGATGTAAAACGTGAGCAGCAACACCGAAATCAGGCTGAAAACAATCAACGGGCGCATACCCGTTGATTGTCGCTTGGTATTCAGATTTGTGGAGAAACCCGAAGATCGTGCCAAATGGAATCCACCTTTTGGAAATTAAGCATTGGTCTGGACGAAGCCGCCATCAAACGCATTGGCCTCGAGCACGCGGGCACAGCCGTTAACAACGTTATCGAGCGCCGTAGGGCTGACATTGACCGAAACGCCGGTCTCATCGCGCAGGCGCACGTCGAGACCGCGCAGCAGCGCGCCGCCACCAGTCAGCAAAATGCCGTAGTACATAAGGTCCGAGGCAAGATCGGGAGGCGTAGCGTCGAGTGCGTCCTTGACGGCCTTGGCCATCTCGTCGAGCGGCTTGTTGAGTGCGCGACGAATCTCCTCGCTCTCGATGCGCACGGTCTTGGGCAGACCGGTGATCACGTCGCGACCGTTGACCTCGACGTCGAGCTCATCCTTGAGCGGCACGGCGGAGCCGACCTTGATCTTGATGTCCTCTGCCGTACGCTCGCCGATGGCCAGGTTGTAGGCATCACGAACGTGCGTGAGGATGGCCTGATCGAACTCGTCGCCGGCAATACGAATGGACTGCGAGACGACGATGCCGCCCATAGCGATAACGGCAACCTCGGTGGTACCGCCACCGATGTCGATGACCATGGAACCGGTGGGTTCCTCGACGGGCAGGTCGGCGCCGATGGCAGCCGCCATAGGCTCTTCGATCAGATAGGCCTGGCGGGCACCGGCCTGAATCGTGGCCTCAAAGACAGCGCGCTTCTCGACCGACGTGACACCGGAGGGAACGCAGACGACAACACGCGGACGCGGAGTCCACGGATAGCGCTTCTCGGACGCCTTGTCGATAAAGTAGCGAAGCATGGCCTCGGTAACATCGAAGTCGGCGATGACGCCGTCCTTCAGGGGACGAACGGCCACGATGTTGCCGGGCGTACGGCCGAGCATGCGCTTTGCCTCGATACCGACCGCCAGGATGCGCTCGTCGTTCTTGTCGATGGCGACAACGGAGGGCTCGCGAATGACGATGCCCTTGCCGCGCACGGAGACAAGCGTATTTGCGGTGCCGAGGTCGATGGCAAGATCGCCCGCATAGCTACCGAAGAACATATCCATCAAAGAAAACAACGCAACTCCTGATGTGTTGGATGATTGCTGGAAAACTACTAGCTCATCATACTAGCGCAAGCCCGGCACCTCACTTGCGGTGAAGCGCCGGGCAAAGCTAAATCCCATAAGGTCACTACTGGTTGTCAGCAGCCGAGAAATCCATATCAAGCGAAGAAACGGCCCAGCCGATATGGTTGTCGGAGCGCACGAATTTGACGGTGTACTCCTGCTCGCCGCCCTTGGACAGCGATGCCTTAACCTTAGCGGTCGTCTCGGTCATGGACTGATCCATGCCCTCGACGGACACGGTGACACCCTGCGGAATCGAGGAGATGATCATCGACTTAGCGTCCTCGGACAGGCTCGAGGCCAGACAAGACTCGGCCTTTGCGGTGTCACCGTCGCCGGCAGCCTGGAACAGATCGGTAACGACAGACTCCTGAGACGGGAAGCCAAAGCCGCGCGTGTAGGCAAAGCCCAGACCGCCCGCGGCGATCAAAATAAGCAGAAGCAGCACGATGAAGACTTTGAGACCCGTATGGCGATGGCGACGACGGACCTTGGCCTGCTTACGATCCTGACGGTCCTGCTGGACCATCTCGGACTCGGACAGCGTAAAGAAGCCGGTGTCCGAGGGATCAGGCATAAACTGACCGGTCGCGCCCGTAGGATCGAGCGGATCGACGGCAGGAGCGTCCATCGCGGGCGCCGGAGCCGTGGCCATAGCCGTCTGGGCAGACAGCGCGGCAAGCGAATCCTGCACGCGGGCAAGCTCATCGGCCTGCTCGGAGGTGAGCTGGTAGATGCCATCGGCAGTAGCGGCATTAAAGGCGTCGAGTGCGTCGGAGGGACGGCCGGCGGCAGAAAGCGCCTGACCCATGCCGGCGTTGAGCGCACGCGTGTCGTCGCGGGGGCCGGCAAAGTCGATAGCCGTGCGGTAAGTCTCCACGGCATCCGCCGGACGGCCGAGCTTAATGAAGCAACGACCGAGCTCGCCGAGTGCGGCGGCAGGAGCCGGATTGGCGCCGTCGATGGCAGCCTGACGGAAGGCGGTTCCCGCGTTGGCATAGTCGCCCGACTGGAACAGCGCATTGCCCAGGCCCAGATAGGCCTTGAACGGCGTGGCATAGGAAGCATCCTGCGTAGCAGCAGAGAACGCCTGAGCGGCCGTCGTGTAGTCGCCCACGGCGGCAAGCGCCTTGCCGCGGTTGGTGAGCAGCGCGCCGCGCTTGCCGTAGGTGCCGTCGTTGAGGGCGGCGGCATAGGCCTCGGCGGCCTCGGCATACATGCCCAGGTGCATCAAGGCGTTGCCACGAAGGTGATCGGCCTCGCCCATAATCTCATCGGGAGTCTTTGCCGCCCCAAGCATCTGGGCTGCAGCGGAAAAATCACCCGCGCGGTAAGCGGCGCGGCCCTGTTGGATCAGCTGGCTAATCAAGGAAGTCCCCTTTACTCGTGAACGATCTCGACATGGACGATCTCGTCGCCGGCACGCAGCTGCGAAATCACATCGAGACCCTCGACCGTGGTACCAAAGACGGTGTAACCGGAATCGAGGTTATGCTGGGCACCCAGGCAGAAGTAGAACTGCGAACCCGCGGAATCGGGGTCCATGGAGCGCGCCATGGCAAGGGCGCCATCGACATGGGCTGTTGCGCGGATTGGTGGCGAACTCGCCCTTGATGCAGTAGCCGGGGCCACCGGTACCGGGCATGCCGTCGGGGCCCTCAAGACCGGCGGCGACGTCGGCGCCGGACATGTCGCGGGTATTGGGGTCCCCGCCCTGGATAACAAAACCGGGCACATAGCGATGGAACTTAAGGCCATCATAGAAGCCCATCGTGGAAAGCTCGCAGAAGTTCGCGACATGAATGGGAGCGCCCTCGCCGTCAAACTTGACCTTGATGGTACCCTTCGACGTCTCGATTACGGCGCACTCGTCGCCGACAAGCTGATACTCGGGCGTGTAGAGCTCTTTCTTAAAACCAAACATGTGGTTCCTTCCTCGTGCGTTTAAAGCATATTTGTACGAATTGTAGCAATAAGCACGGGCTTACATCAATTGCGCACGTAGGTTATGCCGACTATGGCGAACTAATTTTAGGAACGCTGCTGCGGCTTCCAGGAACCCACATTGGCATCGTACTGGTTCAGCGCGCTGTTGCCACCCTGCGCGATGGGCGCCAGGATCTCGCTTTGGTGGGAACTCATCGACTCGCCATCGGGAATGGCCAGCGAGATATCCCAGCTCTGGCAGATCACGTCAACGCGCTCATACATCCACTCGGCAAGCTGCTTTAAGTGGGCGATGTCATCCGCATAGACCGTATCGTCCTGGTACTTAAGGTTGTTGAGCTCATCTTGCGTCTTTTTGATCTGGTCGCGCAGGGCGTAGGCACTCTGCGACAGCTCCTGACGGGTGGACAGCGGCGTTCGGAGATAGCCGTTGTTAAAGGAATCGATGACCTCGCCGATCTGGTCCTCGTCAGCGTAGGACACGATGGTCTGATACAGACCGTCGAGCCTGGTATAGAGCTGATCATCGGTGAGCACGGTTTCTTCCTGGACCACCTCCGCAGAATCGTCCTGCTTGGTATCGTCCTCAGTGGCCTCGCCCTTTTGGCGCGTGGGGAAGGTGGTCTGTGCAGCTTGGCCAAACTGGTCGTAGAAGCCGGGCATAACACCCATGGGATCGGTCGTCACGAACCAATAGGCACCGCCGCAAACGACGGCAAGGACCGCGATTACGATAAGCGGCTTGGGAATATGACGCTTGTGCTTGTGATAGGCGTCCTCGTCGGGGTGCACCTTGCGCTTGGGTTTTTGAGCATCGTCATGCAGGGAAACGGGCATGGGAATATCGACCTTGGGGATACCGAAATCCTTATCGAAAGCCGGCAGCACGCAGGTCTCATTGGGGTCGGCGGCGTCCGAAAGCACCGCAGCGGCAGAGGCCGGCGCATGCGGCACCTCGGTATCGATCTGCTCTTGCGTTAGGCGCGGAAAGCCCGCCGTGCGGCCCGCTGCCAGGTCGGATGCGGCCGCGTCCTCGGAGAGGATACCCGGAGCGGGGCGTCCGCATTTGGGGCACGTACGATCATGCGGAGAAAGACGGGCACCGCAGCCCTCACAGAACACGAACTCGGTGTGCTCGGGACCATCGCCCGGACCCACATAGGCGTTGCAGTAGGGGCAGAACGAGGCGCCGTCCTCGATGGTCTTAAGGCAATGCGGACAGATCACGGCATCCTCTTTTCGAAGCAATTCAAACAATCGAGGTTAGAGCATAACATCGCCAAGGCCCCACAGGAGCAAGGCACCAATTCAACATCGCCAGGGCGCGTAGTTACTTCTTCTTTTTGCTCGGCATCGAGACTTTGATGCCTTGGGCGGACTTGGTTACGCGGGAGCGCTTGACTCCGGTACTCTTCTTTTTCTTGGGCTGGGCCTGGGCCACGCCCTCGAGTGCGCGGGCCTCGGCCTCACGAACGGTGCGAGCTTCGCGGCGCTGCGCCATGTCGGCGGCGACGCGCTTGGCAAAACGCTCGGCCGTCGAACCCGTCGAGCTCACCTTGCCGCCACCGCGACCCAAGCGGACGCGCACACCGCGGCCAAAACCAGTTGCGGCATGACGACGACGCGGCTTGAGCGAATCCATCATCGTGGCGAGCTTAAAGAACACCGAGCAGGTGATGACCACGATGACAGCCAAGATAACCATCTGGCCCATCGACAGGTTGGCAATAGACAGCAGCTTCGGGAATCCGATAACGCCCGTCAGGATGCCGGCAACTACAAACACAAAGAGCGCCACACGTAAGGGCGTGAGGGGCTGCGAGATACGCCAGATCAGGCTGACACTCGCCGCGCACGACGTAAGTAGGCACATCGTAGACGGCGTGAGCTGGTTAAAGCCGAACACGCGCGCCACAAAGATATCGAGCGCCGCGGCCAAAATGACCGCAAGCGACGCCGGCAGTGCCCGCTTGAGCACGTTCGTCAGGAACGACCCCTTCACGCGAGCATTGTTGGGCTCCAGGCCCAACACAAAGCCCGGCGCGCCAATGCAGAAGAAGTTGATGAGCGTCATCTGAATCGGCTCGAAAGGGTACGGCGGCAGTGCGATGCACAGCGCCGCCAGGCCCATCGAGAACAGCGTCTTAGTCAGGAACAGCGAAGCCGAACGCTGCAGGTTGTTGATGGAGCGACGGCCCTCGGCCACCACGGCGGGCATCGAGGCAAAGTCGTTGTCGACGAGCACGATCTCGGCCACGTTACGCGCGGCATCGGAGCCGGCCGCCATGGCCACGGAGCAGTCGGCCTCCTTGAGCGCCAGCACGTCGTTGACGCCGTCGCCTGTCATGGCCACGGTGTGCGCGCGGCGCTTGAGCGCCTGCACGAGCTCGCGCTTCTGCTGCGGGGTCACACGACCAAAGACATGGTAGCGGTCCACTGCGGCATCGAGCTTGGCCGGCGTATCGAGCGTCGTGGCGTCCACATAAGCGTCCGCCCCCGGCACGCCCACCACGCGCGCGATCGACGACACCGTACGCGGGTCGTCGCCACTGATCACGTTGAGAGTCACGCCCTGCTCGTTAAAGTAGCCGATGGTCTCGGCCGCCGAGGTACGGATCTCGTCGCGTATGGTCACAAAGCCCACGGGCTCGGCCTCGCCCACCATATCGCCATCGGGCGTAAAGCCGTCCACGCGCGCCACCACGAGCACGCGGCAGGTATCGGCAAGCTCGGCGACACGGTTCTCGACCTGCGAAAACGCACGCTCCGAAAGCACAAACTGCGCAGCGCCCATCACATAGGAGCCCTGCGCAAACGAGGCGCCACTCCACTTTTTGGAGGACGAGAACGGAATGACCGACAGCGGCTCAGATACCTCGACCGGGCGATCGGCGTAATAGTTGAGCAGCGCCTGGCAGGTCTCGTTGGCATCGGCCGAAGTCGCACGCGCCACGTTAGCCAGCGCAAAATCGAGCACCGTGGTATCGACGGGAACGGCGGCGTCGCTCTCCCCCGCACCCATACCCTCGACCGGCAGCGGATACGTGCCCTCGACCTCCATGCGACCCGACGTGATGGTGCCCGTCTTGTCCAGGCACAGCACGTCGACGCGCGCGAGCGTCTCGATGCAGTAGAGCTGCTGCGCCAGCACCTTGCGGCGGGCCAGGCGCACCGTGGCGATGGCGAGCACCGACGAGGTCAGCAGCACCAGGCCTTGCGGGATCATGCCCAGCAGGGCGCCCAGGATGGAGCCCACCAGGATACTCAGCACGATGATCCCGAACACCGGCCAGGTCAGCAGGCCCTCCATGGTGGCCATATAGCCGGCATCCATCATCTGGGCGGCATACTCCAGATAGCTCTCTTTGGTGAACCACAGGGGCAGGAAGTCCCCGATGAATCCCAGATTGAAGCAGAAGAAGCCCAGCACCAGCCAGCTCTTCTGCCTGAACTGCCCGGCCCGCAGGCACAGCTCACACAAAAGTCCGCCCACCAGCCCGGTGATGGGGAACATCCATGTGGCGGCTACCAGCACCACGCCGGTAACAAGGCTGGTGAGCAGAAAGGGACCGTTCTTTCGCACTTTGGCAACCATCAGCATGAACACCGGCCCAATCAAGATGGCATCAATCAAGTGGGTGGCAAACCACACATAGGGACTGACGCCGCCTACCAGCATAAAGACAAAGCGGATGGCGATGCACACCGCTCCCAGCGCGCCGGCGGTGATGGCGTCCTTTGCTGTCAGCTTCCGTTTTCCCTGTTCCAATGATTGAGACATATTTCATTTCCTCCTGTCGGTAATCGTTAGGTATCGCTAACCACAAGACAGGATAGCATAACTGCTTGTCTGCTACCAACTCCATACAGGTGTTTGGCTCCAAACAGCACTTAGTTTCTGAGCAATCATTGACGGCTCGTTGCCGGTCCGGTACAATCAAAGCCAGATTCAAGTAACGGAGGCGCTGCTCATGTCCAATATGACGCAACTTTTTGATGCCAGCCGTTTCCAGGGCCATGTGAAAGGTTCAATCCGCCGGCAAAGGCTGCGGTGAATGACCCTCTGCGGCCCGGAAACCGGAAGCCTGCGATTGTCTCCCTATGGGATGGTGCTAGTTCTTTCTTTCAACCGGATCTATACCCAAGTATGGCCTTTGG
>ENA-OQKR01000437-OQKR01000437.1-human-gut-metagenome-genome-assembly--contig:-NODE-437-length-17297-cov-3.875306_pt1 | contig 17297 bp, 17 predicted proteins | sample MGYA00242803_ERZ504806 | MGnify/ENA primary metagenome ERZ504806 (study PRJEB26092, sample SAMD00036399) | human gut metagenome | host: Homo sapiens | study: EMG produced TPA metagenomics assembly of...
CGGCTGCATCTGCTGCACGCTTTCGGGACACCTTGCCAACCAGCTGCAGGGCATCGCCGATTCGGGCAAGTTCGACTACATCATCATCGAGGCCTCGGGTATCTGCGAGCCTATCCCCATCGCCTACACCATCTCGAGCTTCTGCGACGAGGCCAAGGTGGCGGCCAGCCCAAGCTTGCACTCGACAACATCGTGGCTGTGGTCGATTGCGCCCGCATGTACGACGAGTTCAACGGCGGCCGCGACCTGTTGGCCGAGGATATCGACGAGGACGACATCGAGAGCCTGCTCATCCAGCAGATCGAGTTCTGCTCCACGCTGATCCTTAACAAGACCGATACCGTGAGCCCTGAGCAGATTGCCGAGCTCAAGGCTATCGTGCGCAGCCTGCAGAAGGACGCCGTGATTGTCGAGGCCCAAAACGGCGAGGTCCCCATGGAGGAGCTGCTCGACACCGACCGCTTCGACTTTATGCGCGCCTACAACTCCGCCGCCTGGATCGAGGCCATGGAGCATCCCGAGGAGCACGACGACCCCGAGGTGCTCGAATACGACATCGAGACCTTTGTGTACTCGCGCCGCAAGCCGTTTGACCTGCAGAAGTTCACCGATTTTGTTGAGCAGGAGTGGCCCGACGAGGTCATCCGCGTCAAGGGTCCGCTGTGGCAGGCCAGCAATCCGGACATGTGCTACATGTTCGAGCAGGCCGGCCACCAGATGCGCCTGATGGAGAACGGCCTGTTCGTTGATTCCGCACCCGAGGGCGAGAAGCAGAAGATCATCGACGAGAACCCCGAGATCATGCAGATTTGGGACGACGAGACGGGCGACCGCATGACGAGCCTGTGCATCATCGGCCGTCACATGGACAAGGATGCGCTCATCGCCTCCCTCGATGCCTGCCTGACCGACTGGCACCGCGCCTAGGTTTATCCAAGCGGGCATTTTTCCGCCTACGTAACCGCCAAACCACCACGAAGGTACCTGTCCCCTTCGTGGTGGTTTTTCGTTCTGAGCCAAGGAGATTCATGTTCAACATTGTGCTGTATGCGCCCGAGATTCCGGCCAATACGGGCAATATCGGCCGCACCTGCGTGGTTACCGGCGCCCGCCTGCATCTGGTGGAGCCGCTGGGGTTTTCGCTCGACGACAAGACGGTGCGTCGCGCCGGCCTGGGCTACTGGCAAAATTTGGACGTGACGACCTATGCCGGCTGGGAGGATTTCCTTGCGCGCAACGGCCTCTCCCCCGCCGACGAACGCCTGCATCTGCTGACCAAAAAGGCGCGCCGCACCTATGCGCAAAGTACCTACCGCGACGGTGACTTTTTGGTCTTTGGCAGCGAGAGCTCGGGGATTCCCGAGCCACTGCTTGCCGCGGCGCCCGAGCGCTGCGAGCGCATCCCCATGTTGCGCGATTGCGACTCGCTCGAAAACGCCGACGCCTGGGAGGCCCACGAGGAGTCGCTCGGGCATACCGAGGACAGCCACGAAGCCATCCTTCGACAGGATATCTGCGGCAACTTCGTCGACCCGGACGACTACCGCATCAGCGCTCTCAACCTCTCCAACAGCGCCGCCATCGTCCTCTACGAGGCCCTGCGCCAAACAGGCTTTCCGGGAATGTGACAAAGGAACTGTCCCTTTGTCACATTCGGTTATAGGTAGCGGCCGGTGATGCTTGCGGGGCAGGCCACGATGTCGCCCGGCGTGCCGGCGCAGACGATTTGCCCGCCCGCGTCACCGCCGCCCGGGCCCATGTCGATCACATAGTCGGCGTTGCGGATAAGGTCGAGGTCGTGTTCGATCACGACAACTGTGGCGCCCTTGGCGACGAGGCCGTCAAACACACTCAGCAACACCTGAACATCGAGCGGATGCAGGCCGATCGTGGGCTCGTCAAATACGAATACGGCATCGTCCTGCACGCGGCCCATCTCGCTCGCAAGCTTAAGACGCTGCGCCTCGCCGCCCGAAAGCGCCGGCGTGGGCTCACCGAGCGTGAGATAACCCAATCCCAGGTCGTGCAAGGTCTGCAAGCGCGCCTGAACCTTCTTGAGCCCCACCGTGGCGTCGAGCGCTTCGTCCACACTCATGTCCATGAGCTGCGGCAACGTAAGCAGGCTCCCGTCCTTGCCCTCGCGATGGATATGCGAAGCCGCGTCTACATAACGTGAGCCGCGACATGCCGGGCAGACGATCTCGACGTCGGGCAAAAACTGCACGTCGAGCGATATCGAACCCGTGCCATCGCACGTAGGGCAGCGCAAAGCGCCAGTGTTGTAGCTAAATGCGCCTGCCTTGTAGCCGGCTGCCTTGGCCTCGGGCGTGCGGGCGAAGGCGCGACGCAGTTCATCATGGATGTCGGCATAAGTCGCTACCGTCGAACGCACGTTGGCACCGATGGGCGTGGCGTCTATCAGGTTGGCACGTGCAATGCCCTCGGCATCGACCCAACGCACGTGTTTTGGCAGGCGCTCGCTGGCTGCCTGCGCCTTAAGTGCCGGGATGAGTGTCTCGAGCACCAACGTCGTCTTACCCGAACCCGAAACGCCCGTCACCGCGACAAGGCGACCGCGCGGTATATCGACTTCGAGCGGTTTGACGGTATGGATGGCATCGGTCGCCATGCGGATATGGCCCCGGTCAAACATTTCGTCGTCAGGCACCTGCGGACGCAAGCGCTCAGGCTCCGAGCGCAAAAATGGGGCGATGCGGCTGCCCTGCGATTCTTCGACCTCGCCTACCGCGCCCGCGGCGATCACATTGCCGCCGCCTGCTCCGGCAACGGGGCCCATCTCGACCAGATAGTCGGCTTCCGCCAGTACGCGCGTGTCGTGGTCGACAACGACCACGGTGTTGCCGTCATCCACCAAATCGCGCATCACGCCTACCAGGCCGCCGACATTGGCAGGATGCAAGCCAATCGAGGGCTCGTCCAGCACATAGAGCACGCCCGTCGATCGGTTACGCACCACGCGGGCGAGCTGCACGCGCTGACGCTCGCCCGTGGAGAGCGTGGCACCGGCGCGGTCGAGTGAAAGGTAATCGAGGCCCAGATCGACCAGTCGACGGGCCGTGCTCAAAAACGAATCGCAGATATCCGTCGCCATGGGCTGCATCTCGGCCGGCAAGGATGCGGGCACCCCGCGCACCCACTCAATCGCCTCACCCAGCGTCATAGCCGCGGCCTGCGCCAGATTGATACCGCGCACCTGGGGATGGCGTGCGGCCTCGGAGAGACGCGTGCCGCCACAGTCACGGCATGGCCCCTCGCGCAAAAAGCGCGCCACGCGCTTGAGGCCCTTGTCGTCCTTAACCTTGGCGAGCGCATTCTCGACGGTATAGACAGCGTTGTAATAGGTAAAATCGAGCGGCGTGGCGCCCTCGCCGTTTTTGGGAACGTAGAGAATGTGCTTTTTAACCGCCGGACCGTGGAACACGATGTCGCGCTCTTGAGGCGTGAGCTGGTTAAACGGCACGTCGGTGCGCACGCCCATCTCGCCGGCTACCTGCTTCATCAGATCCCACATGAGCGTACCCCAGGGAAGCACCGCGCCTTCGTTGATGGTCTTTGACTCGTCGGGCACCAGGCTCGCTTCGTCCACCTCGCGCATGACACCGGTGCCGCCGCAGGTAGGGCACGCACCGCCGCTGTTAAAGGCAAGGTCCTCGGCACTCGGCGCGTAGAACTCGCGGCCGCATGCGGGGCACGTGAGCGACAGGCCCGCAGCCACGTTAAGGCTCGGCTCCACACGCGCCCCGCAATGTGGGCACACGTGATGGGCACAGCGGCTAAAGAGCAAACGCAGACTGTTGTTGAGCTCGGTCATGGTACCAAAGGTCGAGCGCACGCCTGGCACACTGGGACGCTGATGCAACGCGAGTGCCGCCGGTACGTGCAATACCTCGTCCACCTGGGCGTGCTCGGCCTGCGTCAGGCGACGTCGAGTATAGGTGCTGAGCGCCTCCAGGTAACGGCGCGAGCCCTCGGCATAAAGAACTCCCAGCGCCAGCGAGCTCTTGCCCGAGCCCGACACGCCGGCAATGCCCACGAGCCTCCCCAGCGGAATATCGATATCGATGTCCTTGAGATTGTGGACACGTGCACCGCGCACCTCGATAGCCTGCGGGCTCATCTTCTGTTCCGTCACCTTTATCACCCTACTCATGCCATAAAACGCGGTCGCGGATATACTCGCCCAGCATGGGCACGGTAAACCGCACAAGGCCGTATCCGGCGGCCTCGATGACGCGCTCGCGAATCAGGCTTGCGCGATATTTACTCGCCCAGCTCTGGGTACGGTCGCAGCGCTCAATGATATCCGCCGTGCGCGTCGGCTTGTCCTCGTCAACCGCCATAGCCTCGATAAAGAGGCGCTGAGGGCTGCGCAGACCGTAATACAGAGGTGCGTCAACCGCTTCGTAGAACTCGGAGACGGCATCCGCATGGCCATTCTCGACATCGCGCCTTTCGATGACCTGCGAGCCACGCCGGACAGCAGACCGCCACATGTAATAGCCCACCAGCTGAACCATATAGGGATGCCCCATGCTCTTGCGCGCCGCAAGGTCCGCCGTCTCCGCGTCAACGTAAAGACCAGCGTCTTTGACCGTCTGGATATACGAATCGCGCACTTTGGGCAAAGATATTGCCCCCAACGTACGCTGCTGGGCACGCCGCAAAAACGTCACGCTCGGCTCTTCGAGCAGATCGTCAACCATACTGGGCAAGCCGGCGAACGCCAGCGCAAGACCGCGCTGGTCGCTATCGGGCAAGCCCGTGGCATCCTGGTCTCCGAGCACCTGCTGATAGAGGACGGCAAGAGCCGCCAGTTCCTCGATAGACACCGATTGTGCCTCGTCAATCGCAAACAAGACGCCCTTGCCCGGACCGAGCTTCTTGAGACGCTCGTTGACCAGCCCTCGCAATGTCTCGCCTTTTGCCCGCGCCGCCTCGACCGACATCCGGCCAAACGACGGCCCAAACTCCATTGACGTCACAACGGGTTTATTCGAGCGAAGCGCGTCGGCCAAGCGGTCGCACAAACCAAGCGAAGCGGAATCGGAGACAACCGCCCATCCGCGCTCGCTGGCTAGACGTTGCAGCTCCCGCAGGAGAACCGTTTTGCCACAGCCGCGGTTTCCCGTAATGAGCATGAGCCTGCCCGGCGCTCCGGCGCCGTTGTCGAGCCCTTCCTCAAAATCTTCGATGACCGACTCGCGACCGATGAGTATCGGAGGCCGCTTACCAGCTGTGGGCTTAAAGGGATTTGGATTCATATCGGCCTCCTCGGATTGGCAAACCCTGGTAACAGTTATACCAACTTATACCGAGTTATACCAATAGCATGTGACAGAGGAACTGTCCCTTTGTCACATGTGGCCGAAAAACTCGGCGTCTGCTGCTCGCCAGGGGCGGAAGGTGGCGGGATCGATCTTTACGTGCGCCGCGGCGGGTACGTCGTACCATTTGACCGTGTAACCGGCGCCGTGAGAGCAAAAGACCGAATCGGGCGTGTTGGGCAGATCGGCCTCGGGCTCATAGGCGGCCGTCACGATGACGCGCTCGGCATCATGGCAAGCCGCATAACCGGCGAACTCCAGGTACAGATGACCGCGCCCGCTCGTGTAGGCAGCCACCTCCAGCGCGTAATCCTGCACCTCGGATGCCGGCACGCGACCCACAAGCTTCGCTCGGTCTCCCGCCATCGTCGGCGGCTCGTACTCGGCACCCATGCGTGTGGCATCTGACAACGCCCGGCCCACGCACTCCCCCGGCACCTCGAGCTCAAAGTGGTACCACGGCTCCAGCAACACGTCTGCGCCGACCTCGCGCGCCTGCATCAAACCCTGGCGAATCGCGCGATACGTGGCCTGGCGAAAATCGCCGCCCTCGGTGTGTTTGGTATGCGCGCGGCCGCCCGTGAGCGTAATGCGCACATCGGTGATGGGCGAGCCCGTCAGCACGCCCAGGTGGTCGCGCTCCATAGCGTTGGTGAGTGCCAAACGCTGCCAGTTAAGATCGAGCTCGTCGGTCGAGGTCACGGTGCCAAACTGCACACCCGAACCCGCCGGCAACGGCTCCAGGCGCAGATGCACCTCGGCATAGTGACGCAGCGGCTCAAAGTGGCCCACGCCCTCGACCGGCCGCGAAATAGTCTCCTTATAGAGAATGCCGCCGGGCTCAAACGCAACCGAAAGGCCAAAGCGATCGGCCAACACCCGCTGCACGACCTCGAGTTGCACGGCGCCCATCAACTGCAAATGGATCTGCTCAAGATGCGTATTCCAGCTTACGCCGAGCATGGGGTCTTCGTCCGCCAACTCACTCAGCGCTTTAAACACCGCATGAACGTCGTGTTCGCCCGGCAGCACCGTATAGGTGAGGACCGGAGCGATGACGGGCGCATCGCCCGCGGGCTCCGTGCCCAGGGCGTCCCCTGGGCGAACGTGCGCAAGACCCGTCACGGCGCAAATACCGCCAGCAGCAACTTCTTGGGCAAGCTCATACTTCTCGCCGTTATAGATGCGCACCTGATCGACCTTCTGTTCCCACGCCTCGGCACTGGAATGCCCGCTGATCATCTGTTTTGCGCGCAGCGTGCCGCCGGTCACTTTAACCCAAGCCAAGCGCTCGCCACGATCCCCGCGGCTGACACGATAGACGCGCGCGGCAAACTCCGGGAGCCACGCCTGCTCACGCATCAGCGCGCATATGCCGTCCAGCAGCTCGTCAACGCCTTGGTCCTTGAGCGCCGAGCCGGCAAAGCAGGGAAAGAGCTTGCGCTCGGCAACCATGCGCGACAGCGTTGCGACAGAAAGCTCACCCGCTTCAAGAAACTCCTCGAGCGCCGCTTCGTCCAACGCAGCAGCGTCCTCCTGAACGGCGCCGCCCGCCAGCAGCTCGTTGGCATCCAGGCAGCCCTCGGAAAGACGCTGCCCGAGTTGTGCCAGCAAAACATCGCGGCCGGGATTCTCCAAATCGATCTTGTTGATGAAGATGAACGTCGGGATGTCATAGCGTGCAAGCAGGCGCCACAGGGTTTCGGTGTGCCCCTGCACGCCATCGTTGGCGCCCACCACCAGAATCGCGTAGTCCAGGGCACGCAGTGTGCGCTCCGCCTCGGCAGAAAAATCGACATGGCCGGGAGCATCCACGAGCATGACGTGGGTATCGCCGTGGTCGAGCACGGCCTGCGACGAGAAAATCGTGATGCCGCGCTCGCGCTCGATCGTGTTAGTGTCCAGATGCGAATCGCCATCGTCCACGCGGCCACGCTTGCGAATGCGGCCCGCGTTGAACAGCATGGCCTCGGCCAACGTGGTCTTGCCGGCATCGACATGCGCCAAGATTCCAACGACCGCTTGCTTCGACATGGCTCTCCTCTTATTGCAAGCCCATCGCACGCGGCAACGGGCGTTCACGCTCCACACTGGATGATACAATTTACGGGCCGGTGGGCGAAGCGGGCCCTATCCCCCGACCGAGCTCATCGCCCCGCGTTGCCGCGCGGCGATTTTCGTAGGTTCGCGCCTTGCGAAAGCCGGCACCTCCCCTTTTTGTCTGCCCGGGTTCATCTGGGGCGGTAACAATGCGAGTCCCACAACGACGCGTTTTACCAAAAATGGCCCCACTCGGGGCCATTTTTTATTGAGCTGGGTGATGATACGTGCCTTGGCTCCTACGCCTCGCGCAGCCAATCAAACGCGACACGCGCCGTGCCGTCGGACACATAGACGATACCGACACGCTCGAACCCCGCCTTGGCGATGGCGCCCTGCATGGGCAAGTTGTCCTCGTGCGTGTCAATACGCAGATGGTCGGCGCATTCCTTGGCAAAGGCAAACATCGCCGCCGCGATACCGTGCACGGTGCCGTCGGATGCCACACGGTGCAGCACGGCGTACGGAGTGTCGCTGCGCCACCGACCGTCCTCAATTACGTCATAGCACTCGTCCGGACCCGGTAAAAAGGCAAACGTCGCTACCACGTGACCGTCAACTTCGCACACATAGCTGCCACCAGCGGCGATATCGGCAGCCAGCTGCTCGGCCGAAGGCGTGCCCTCGGGCCACTGCGTGGCGTTGCCATGCGCGCGCATAAAAGCGCGGGCCGCGTCATAGATAGCCATGACGGCGGGAATGTCGGTATCGAGGGTTTTTCTGATCATCACGCGGCGACCTCACGTTTATTGGTATCACTTTGATTGAGCAATGATACCAGCGTTTGAAGAGGGGCGCGAAGCAGATGGGGAGCAAAAAGCGAGCCGCCTGGTCAAAGGCAAAGAGCGAGTTTTTGGGCGCTGCCACCGGCGGCGATATGAGCGATCTGTTTGCGCGCGAAGACGAGCGCCGCGACGCACTAGACGCCGAGCGCGATGAAGCCTGGCGCTACAAGTCGTGCGAACGCAAAAACCGTTACGACACGCGCGCCGAGGCCGAGGCAGTTATGGCCGACTGCGAAAACCGCGGGCGGCGCGGCCTTGCCTGCTACAAATGCGAATACTGCGGCGGATGGCATCTGACGTCGCACCCCTGGAAATAGACCCCGCATCGGCACGGCGCTGGCGAAGCGCCGGCCATCGCACGCAAGCTACGGGCGCGGCGGCACCAAAACATCGTAGCGAACGGCCTTGCCCGCAAGCTGATAGCTCGGCTTAACGCCGGCAAGCAGCGGCCCCTTCACCGGCCGTTTGATAACGACCTTGCGCGGCCGCACTGCAAGCGCAGCTTTAACCAGCGTCTCCTCATCGGCACACGGCTGTTCCAGATGGTGCAAGAGCTGGAACTTCTTTTTGACCGCCGCGCTCTTGGTGCGCTCAGGAAACATGGGGTCCAGATACACCACGTCGGGAGCCGCGAGCTCATCGCGCTCGACCAGCTCAGCCGTATGGCGAAGGCCGGCAATGCTGTCCTCGCCCGCATGTAAGTGCATGCGCGCCACGGCGGCCGCAAGCGCCGGATCATCTGCCGCGCGATCCAGGGCATCCTGGAGCAGCGCCGCGATCACGCAATCCTGCTCATACAGATCGACGGTAAAACCCGCGGCCGCCAGCAGCAGCGAGTCCTCGCCAAAGCCTGCTGTGGCATCAATCGCCCATGGTTGTTCGATGCCTTTTGTGCGCGCAGCCTTTACCAACAGCTCTTGCTGCAGACGACCCTGCTTGAGCCGTGGAAGCATGCGGCCAAAATCGGCACGCAACTCCATCGTGCCGTCGGTGAGCGTAAGGCCCTCGGACGTCCGCACGAGCTCGAGCCCAGCAGCCCGAGCAACAGAAAAGGGATCGACGACGCCCATGGACACTCCTTAGCAAACAAAACGAATACGTGAGCGCCATTCATGTCGGCACCCAACCGTCCGTTATTGTCCCACATGCGACATGGTCCACAGCATCCCAATGCAAAGCACAGCCATCAATACCGTGCACACGGCAGCGATCACAGAATCACTCATGCGCCTTCCCAGCGACCGCGGCTCATCCACTTGCTTGACTCCGTACATCATGGCTCCTCCTTCGGTCCAGCTCTTACCATGGCCTCATCATCGCAGCGCCGCGCATGCGCTGCCATCGATTTGACTTACGTCCAGCTTTCCTTTTTGAAAGGTTGAACCGTGCAGGCAAGAGACGCTTTCAGGCGCATGCATCGCCGCGTTGAACTACAATGTGCTTCACCATATGTGCAGCACATAGGGCGCGCCAGGTTGGCGTACTCGTATCGAAAGGACCAGCCATGAGCTTCACTCGCAAGACTCTCAAAATCCTTGCCCTGATTTATTTTGTTCTGGGCATCGCCAGTCTCGTCATTGGAATCGCCGGCATCGCGACCGGCAAGTTCGAGTCCACCTACGGATCGAACGCCATGCTCGCCGCGGCCGTGATTATCGCCAAGGGCCTCATCGATCTTGCCGCGGGCGTTGCGGGCATCAAGGGTGCCAACAAGCCTTCGCAGGTTGACGGCGCGTTTAAGCTCGGTATCGTTGCTGCAGTCGCCACGCTTGCCCAGGCGGTGCTCACGCTTCCCGCGTTTGGCGGCGACGCCATCAACTTTGGCGCCTTTGTCATCGTGGTGTACGACCTGTTCTTTGTTCAGCAGGCGCACGCCGTTAAGGCCGAAAACAAGGACCGCCTGTAAGCGCTCGCTTCTCATAACCTCTGCAGCCAAGCAACTAAAAAGGGCCGATCGCGCATCTCCGCGGTCGGCCCTTTACGTTTGCCCAGATAAAACCTGCCAAAATAAACCTGTCCCTATTTGGTAGGTGTTAGCTGTGACGGTACCCGGCGATGATGAAGTCGATATCGGTCTGAAGGGTTTCCAGGTTTGCCAGGCGCTCTTTGTCGGCAGGGCGCGTGCGGTAGTAGTAGGGCGTCATCTGGAACACTGCCTCGATATCGGCCTGCGTCTGGAGGGTGATAGAAGCTGTCACCCGCTGCGTTCCGATTAACTCGAGCTCGGTGGTCTGCGGCAGCTTCTCGTCGTTAAGGTACGGCGTATCGTAGAGCACCTCCTTGAGCCCAAAGAGATGACGGGCACCCGGCACCACGGTGTAGAGAAAGCCCTCGGGTGCCAGCACGCGGGCAAACTCGCGCTCGTTAAAGGGGGCAAAGAGCTCGGTCACCATATCGAAGGCACCATCGGCCACGGGGATATCCTTCATGTTGGCCACGAAGTAGGTCGCATCGCCGCGCTTGGCGGCAAGGCGCACCATCTCTTTACCCAGGTCAAAGCCATAAGCATCCACGCCCGGTACCGCGCCCATGGCACTGGTGTAGTAGCCCTCGCCGCAGCAAATATCGAGCAGCGTCATGGGGCCATTCGCAGACGTTGCACGCCCAGACACCTGCTCGCGCACCAGCTCGACCATTGCATCGCGCAACGGCGCATAGTATCCGCGGTTCAGAAAGTCACGACGGCTGCGCGCCTGCGACTTGGGATCGCCCATGGAGTCGCCGCTCTTGGACGAGCGCAGCAGATACAGATAGCCCTCGCGCGCACGGTCAAATCGATGTCCGCCCGCGCATGCAGCACCGCGCTCGTCGTCCACCAATGGCTTATGGCAAACGGGACACAACAACATGGCAACTCCTTAGCGCGAACAACACAACGCCCACCATTGTCGCACGCCTCCCCCGCCTCGTCATTGGGGACGTTCTTGTTTGACTAGTCATTTAAGAACGTCCCCAATGACTAGTCTGAAGGAGTGTCCCCAACTGCCGGCAGAAAAGGAACGTCCCTAAGTGCCGACTAGTCGATTAGGAGTATCATCGTCTGCGCAAATAAGCACGAAAGAGCATATTAGAGATTGAGAGCGTATGGCAGACACCGCATCTAAGCACATTGACATGACCACCGGCTCGCTGTGGCGCAATATTCCCCTGTTCGCCTTCCCCGTGGCCGCCACGAGCATCTTGGAGCAGCTATCGAACCTCATCGCCACGGTCATCATCGGTAACTTCTCAGGCGACCAGGGAACCCTCGCCATGGCGGCGGTCGGCTCCAATGTTCCGCTTACCAGTCTTATGCTCAACCTGTTTATCGGCATGTCGCTTGGCTCCAACGTGGTCATTGCCAACGCTATCGGCCGCAACGATCAGAACATGGTCAAACGCGCCGTCCATACCTCGATTTTAATGGCGCTCGTGGGCTTTGTCGTCATCGCCCTGGGCGAGATCTTTGCCGAGCCCATGCTCGCCGCGCTCAACGTTCCCGCTGAGACCATGCCGCTCGCCTCACTCTACCTACGCGTCTTTTTGCTGAGCATGCCCTCGATTTTGCTTTACAACTTTGAGGCCGCGATCTTCCGCTCCGTCGGCATCACCCGCATGCCGCTGCAGGCGCTTGCCGTGTCCACCGTCCTCAGCATATGCCTGGACCTCGTCTTTGTCCCCGTACTCCACTGGGGTGTGGCGGGCGTCGCCATCGCCACCGCCATCGCCTACACCGTCAGCGCCGCGACGCTCTTTATCCGCCTGCTCAAGACCGACTCCGTCGTCCGCGTCACCCCACGCGACTTAGGCTTAGACCCCGTCGCCCTCAAGCGCATCGTCAAGATCGGCCTGCCCGCCGGCATCCAAAGCGCCGTCTTTGCCGTCGCCAACATCATCATCCAGTCTGCCATCAACAGCCTGGGCACCGAGGTCATGGCGGCTTCGAGCGCCGCCATGAGCCTGGAGTACGTGTGCTACAACCTGCTCAACAGCTTTAGCCAGGCTTGCACCACCTTTGTGGGACAAAATCACGGCGCCCGCCAGATCGACCGCTGCACCAAGACGCTCAAGGTCTGCCTGGTCGAAGGCGGTATCGTTGCACTCACCACGATCATCGTTATTGTCGGCCTGGGACGCGAGATCCTATCGCTGTTCAACAGCGATCCCAACATCGTCTCGATCGGCTATATCCGCGTGTGTTCGATCTTCCCGGCGTACGCCTTTAGCATGTTCTACGAAAACATGTCAGGCTACCTGCGCGGCTTTGGTATCTCGCTCACGCCCGCCCTCATCACCATGATCTGTGTCTGCGGCATCCGCTTCTATTGGGTGTTCTGCGTGTTCCCGCACTTCCGCACCTTTGCGAACATCATGATGGTCTACCCCATCAGCCTGGGCACCACGGCGTTCTTTATGGTCGTGGCGGTATTGCTCTGCCATCCGGCACACACCTACCGTCTGACGCAAGCCAAAGCGACAGCCCGCTAATCACCACACTCAACGCCACGCTAGTCATTAATTGACAATATGCGAGCTCATATAGTCGATAAAGTGCCTCGTGGCGATAGGCATGGTGTCCCAGCTGCGCCAGGCTGCCACTACGTCACGCGAGGGAGCGTGCACGATGGGACGCACGCGAATATCGGCCCTCATGCCCTCGACGGTACGGCGATACAGCATACTCACGCCTAGGCCCTCCTCCACCATCGCCATGATGGTGTAGTCATCGGTCACCTCGCTCGTCACGTGCGGCGACAGCCCATGCGCCGCGAATGCATCGAGCACCAGGCTCTGTTCGCCCTCATCCAGCAGCACAAACGGCTCGGATGCCAGGTCGGCGAGCGTCACTTTCTCCTTTGCCGCCAGCGGATGTGTAGCCGGCAACAATGCCACCAACTCGTCGTGATAGACCACGCGTTTCTCGAGCCCGGCGGTAAATCCGCGCGCCGTAAAGCAAAAGTCGACCACGCCATCGTGGACCCACTGGGCGTTGCGCGTGTAATCGCCCTGCTTGAGGGTAAAGTGCACGCCCGGATGCAAGGTCCCAAAATCACGGATCACACGCGGCAACACGGTACGGCTCACATTGGTAAACGTCGCAATGCGAATGTCGGTCGACGAAAGCCCCAGCAACTCCTGACGCTTACCCTCAAGCTCGGCCTCGGCCGTTACGATCTGGCGCAGATACGGTAAATACTGTTTGCCGTCGCGCGTAAGCGAGACGCCTTGCTTGCCGCGCTCGATAATCGTGGTGCCCAGCTCGCGCTCGAGCGCCTTGACGGCCTGGCTCACCGCGCTTTGCGTATAGCCCAGCTCGTCGGCCGCGCCTTTAAGGCTGCCGCAATCGACCACCATACATACAATCTGATACCGCGATGCCATCGTGCCTCCACATCAAGGTAGCCATAAAACGTTTTGCCAGGGCCTTTTCTTCCAACATTAGTATTTCTTAATCATACTGAAGATACATTCGCTTTACTACATCCACATCTGGGAGCAGAATCCTTTTTGCGAAACCGTTCTGTAACAAAAGGAGTCCCATGGATCGCAAAAAAGCAATCGCGCTCTCGTTTTCCGTTCCCGTCGCATGGGGCTTTTCGTACCCCCTCATGAAGATCGGCATGGACAGCATGAACGCCACGAGCATCGTCGCGCTGCGCTGCATCATCGCCTTTGCGGCCTGCGTGCTGCTCTTCCACAAGCACGCGGTGCGCATCAACCGCGACGTGATGGTTCGTTCCGCCATCATCGGCGCCATCATGGCAACCGAGCTCACCTGCATGTGCTTGGGCTCCAGCCTCACCTCGGCCTCCACCGCCGGCTTTTTGCAGAGCCTGACGGTCGTGATCGTGCCGTTTGCCAACGCGGCCCTGCTGCGTCGCGCCCCCGAGCGCAAGGTGCTCATCGGCACCGCCATCGTCACCTGCGGCATGTTGCTGCTCTCGGGCGCCGACTTTACCAGCCTGAATCCCGGCGCGATCATCATGCTGCTCTCGGCCTTTATCTATGCCGGCCACATTATCGTCGCCAAGCGCTTTGTCGAAGAGGTCGATCCACTGGCCCTGGGCGTTTGGCAGCTGGGCTTCGGCGGCCTGTTCTCGGGTATCGCCGCATGCACCTTTGGCGGCTTTACGCTTCCCAGCACGCCGAACGAGATCGTCGTTGTCGTTGCGCTCGCACTCATCTGCTCCGCCTACGGCTTTATCACCCAGACGCTCGTGCAGCCCCACGTACCTGCCGAGACCACCGGCTTCGCCTTCTCGCTCGAGCCGGTTTGCTCCGCCGCCTTCTCGTTCTTCCTGGTCGGCGAGGTCCTGAGCCCCATCGCCTTCTTTGGCGCCGCCCTCATCCTCACCGGCGTCATGGTGGCAACCGTCGAGCTTCCGCGCCTTCACGCACATGGGCACACTCGCATGGCAGGGGCGCCCGAGCACGTCTCGTAGGCCCCACTTCTCATGCAGCCGCGTCATAAAGGTCTCTGGGCGCCTTTACAATAGATGCCAACAAAGCATCTACCCTAAAGGAGTTCCATGGACGCTGCAACTCGCGACCGCAACATAGCAACTTGGTTGGGCGATGCGCCGCAGCCGGTACGTGACACTACGGACCAGCTGCTCGAGCGCATCGCCCTTCTGCGTGCCGAGCAGACCATCTACCCGGCACAAGACGACATCCTCAATGCCCTCGCCTTTACGCCAGCCGACCAGGTCAAGGTTATCATCCTGGGCCAAGACCCCTATCACGGACCCAACCAGGCCATGGGGCTGTCGTTCTCGGTCCCCGCGACGCAAACCAAGTTGCCGCCGAGCCTGCGCAACATCTATAAGGAACTCAACGCCGATCTGGGCTGCCCCATTCCCGCCACGGGAGATCTAACCCCCTGGGCACAACAGGGCGTCCTGCTTCTCAACACGACGCTCACCGTGCGCGAGCATGCCGCGAACTCACACGCCAAGCTGGGCTGGAGCACGCTCACCGACTACATTATCGAACGCTGCTGTCAGCTGCCCCAGCCGGTCGTCTTTTTGGCATGGGGCCGCTTTGCCCAGCAGATGGTTGAGGGCAAGCTCGCCGCGACTGGCACGGGCAAGACAACCGGCAAGTTCTGCCTTGCCTCCACGCACCCCTCGCCGCTTTCGGCCAACCGTGCCACGGCAGAACTCCCCGCTTTTATGGGGTCGCGTCCCTTCTCGGCAGCCAATCGGCTACTCGAACAGCACGGCTCGACCACCGTCAACTGGACTTGCCTCGGCTAAAAATCGATACATCAAAAACGCGCCCGACGGCATCCATCGGGCGCGTTTCCTATTCGGGCCAAATAAACTGCGTGCGGCCGGCCTCGCCGCCGTCAATGAGCAGGCTCTGCCCGGTCATAAACCGGTTGGTCACGCCCACAAAGTAGATCCACTCGGCGATCTCTTGGGCGGTGGCCCAGCGCTTAAGCGGCGTGAGCTCCATAATCTGGCTCCACAGGTGCTCGTCCTCCATCACGCAACGGTTGAGCGGCGTGATGACGCCACCCGGGTCCACGCTGTTGGCGATGGCCTGCGGCGCCAAGCGGTTTGCAAGGTTCTTGGTGTAGGCGATAACGCCGCCCTTGCTGGCAGCATAGGCGGGAAACTCCGATCCCGTATGCCCGCTCGCCGACCCCACATTGACCACGGATGTAATAGCCGGCGCCGGCTTGGCGGCAAGCCCCTCCCCCACAAAGGCGTAGCGCTCGGTCACGTTGATGGTGCCGCACAGGTTGGCGGCAATATCGTCGGCCGAGTCCTGCGTACCAGCAACATTCACGATCACCTGGGGTTCAAGCTCGCCTGGAAACGAGTCCGGCTCGCGGGCATCGACGATCAGATGGCGATAGCACTCGTGCTCGATCGCTGCCGGCAGCAAATCAAAGCCCACGACCTCGTGGCCCTCGTCCAAAAAACGCTGCACGCACGCGGCTCCGATACCGCCCGAGGCACCCGTGATCAAAACCCGCATGCTTGCTCCTTAGGCGGTTGCGTGGCGCTCGAGGTACTCGGCGCCCACATTCTCGCGCTCCCAGCCGCGCACGACCTTGTAGCCCACGGGGCTCAGGAAGACCTCGCACAGCAGCTCGGCGACAGCACCGGTCAGCGAACACATAAGGACCTGTACCCAGGTCCAACCAAAGAACGTGTGGCTCACCACAATGGCAAAGACCAGGTTGTCGATAAACTGGCCAACACCCGTGGACACATAGGAACGGAAGGCAAAGCTCGCAAAGTTATCTTTTTGAGCATGCGGCCGAGCGACTGGTTGAGCGTGGAGTTAACCACGGCAGAAACGAGCATGGCGAGCGAAGATCCAAACACCACGTACCAGGTGCCGCCGATGGTGGCGTTAAGGGCAGTGTTGACCTCGATCATGCCCGTGTCATAGTAGGCGCCCCACATGCCGGGCGTGAGCGAGCACAGCCAAAAGCACAGGCTTACGGCCAGGTTGACCGCCAACGCGAGGATAGAGATTTTGATGGATGCCTTGGCGCCAAAGCGCTTGCAGATCATGTCCTGGCACAAAAACGAGACCCAGCTCACCACAAAGCCGCAGTCGAGTGCCAGATACGGCAGGCTGATAAGCTCTTTGTTGGCCAGCAGATTCATCATGATAACGCTCACGATAAACAGCGAAACCGTTGCCGCGGGAATGCTCCGCAACAGGACCTTGTAGTCCTCCATGACCTTCTTGATCATTATGTGCTCCTTTGGTTTTAGGTTTAACGAGCAGGATATCGGACCCGAACTGCTCGAACGTCTCGGTCTTGAGACGACGGTGGGTATGATAGCCGCTCACGCGGCATCAGGCAAGCAATCGGCGCGGCGGCCCCGCAGGGCCACCGCACTGGTGCGTTAAAAGGCTACGTTGCCAAACTCCGACAGGATAAGGTCGGGGTTGTGGTCAGTTGCCCAATCCACGTTCCACGGGCTCGTGAACAGCAGCAGCTTACCGCCGCGCATGTCCTCGACGCGCAGGGTGTCGCGCGTGAGTCGAAAGAGCCGGAATGTCAATGGTATCAGGGTCGTTCTGGATCCAGCGATGTCCGTATAGGGCAGCGGCTGGCGAC
>ENA-OQKR01000438-OQKR01000438.1-human-gut-metagenome-genome-assembly--contig:-NODE-438-length-17222-cov-2.965195_pt1 | contig 17222 bp, 17 predicted proteins | sample MGYA00242803_ERZ504806 | MGnify/ENA primary metagenome ERZ504806 (study PRJEB26092, sample SAMD00036399) | human gut metagenome | host: Homo sapiens | study: EMG produced TPA metagenomics assembly of...
CCCATATAAAACATCTGCTGCCATCATCGTTCCTCTTCGATGTGTGATCACGATAAACTGTGTATCCTTTGTAAGTTTATGCAGATACTTTGCAAATCTTGTGACATTTGAATCATCCAATGCCGCTTCAATCTCATCCAGGAGACAAAACGGAGATGGTTTTAAATTCTGGATCGCAAATAATAATGAAAATCGCTGTTAAAGCTTTCTCTCCACCTGATAACTGCATCATATTCTGAAAGTTTCTTTCCTGGTAGGCTGTGCAATGATCCTGATTCCAGATTCTAATACATCATCATCTGTAAGTTCCAATCTTGCTTCTCCACCACCAAATAATTCCACGAATACTTCCTGAAATACTCGTTTGATGTCTTTAAACTTTGCATTAAACTGACGGCGCATCGCATCTTCCAGTTCTTCCATCAAACCTGTCAGATGTGCTTCTGCTGTCACGATATCTTCATGCTGTTTCTGCATAAATTCGTAACGTTCGGAAACTTCTTTATAATCTTCGACTGCATTGATATTAACTGGTCCAAGGTTCTTGATCTTATTTTTTAACTCAGAGATTGTTTCCTTAACCTTTGTAAGGCTCTGCGTCTCATCCAGATCGATCCTCTGTTTTGCCTGATGATATGTGATCTCGTAATTCTCCCACATATAATCCAAAAGCTCTTTTTTCTTTCCTTTTCGATTCTCTCTCTGACTCTCCAGACGATACATTTCTTTGTCATATCCACTGATACGTTCAAGCATCTCTTCGCGTTCTTTAAGGATATCCTTATAAAGGACTTCTTTCTCCTTCACTTCTTCCTGCATCTTCTGATGCCTGTTCTGATCTTCTATGATCTTTCGTTCCATTGCTTCGCATGATTCTTTTAAATGTTCGATCTGCTGTTTTAATGCTTTTACATTCTCATTGATACTTCCAGTATCTTTCTGATTTTCTTGAACCTCTTCTGATAGATGTTCGATCTCAGATCTTACTCGCTCCTGATTATTCTCCTGAAATTCTAACTTCTGTGATTCTTTGCTTAACTGCATATGAACCTTGGAAACTTCCATTGCATGCTGTTCGGCATGTTTTCTAAGATGTTCAAGAATCTCACTGATCTCCTTGATCCTTTCTTCATCCTGCTCATTTGCACTTTCAAGATCTACCTGTTCATCTTGCAGTCTGTCAGCATCATCTTCCGCATTCCTTAATTCTTCTTCCAGTTGTTGTCTCTGTATACTTAACTGTTTGTGCCTATTATCAAGCTCTTCTTTTCTTCGCTTGATCGCAGATTGTGACATCTGCTGTGTATTTAATTCCAAAGAGATTTCTTGCATCTCTTTCTCTAAGTCTATCATATTTTGCTGATATTCTTTGAGTTTTTTTTCATTTTCATGATATTTTTCTTCATCTTCTGTGATTGCTTTCGTCCATCGATCCAGCTTCTTCTTTAATTCTTCAACTTCTCTGGATCTTCCAAGCAGATTGCTCTTATTCTTAAAAGCACCTCCAGACATTGCACCGCCTCGGTTTAAGGAATCTCCATCAAGCGTTACGATCCTTACACTGTGGTGATATTTATTTGCAATTTTAATTCCTGCATCCATATCTTTTACAACAAGAATCTGTCCAAGCAGTGATGCAAATAAATCCTTATATACTTCATCATAGATCACAAGTTGGTTGGCTGCCCCGATCACCCCTGGTTCTAAAAGAATTTCTTTCCTTGCAAATTCTTTTCCCTTCACTGCATCCAGCGGCAAAAACGTAACTCTTCCATAACGATTTTTCTTCAGATATTCGATCATCTTCTTCGCTGTTTTCTGCGTATCCGTTACAATGTTCTGAATACTTCCACCCAGAGCTGTCTCGATCGCTGTTTCGTATTTTTCTTCCACTTTAATGATATCCGCAACAGCTCCAATGATCCCAGATGTCACGGCCTGTTGTTCCATCACTTTCTTGATCCCGAATCCATATCCATCATAACGTTCTGCCATATTCCGCATTGTTTCATAGTTGGAACGCACTCTATGATATTTCTCTCTTTTCTGATCCATCTGTTCCTGAATCTGACGGCGTTCCGCTATCAATGTTTCTTCGATTCTCTTGGCATTATGACATTCGATCTCAGATCGTTTTTTCTTCTCATTGATCTCTTCGATCTTCTGACTAGAAGAATCTTTTTCTTTTTCCTGATCATTGATCTGCCGTTTTATTTCTTCTATCTGATGATCCAGTCCTATGATCCGAACATTTAGCTGTTCTTTCACTGTCTGGGAACGCTCAATCGCTCCAGCCACCCGCATACGGCCTTCTCTGACAGCATTCACTCGGATTTCAATCTCTTCTTGTTCTCTCTCCAGATCCTGAATCTGCTTCTGATACAATGCAACTTCGCTTTCTTTTTGTATCTTTTGTTCCATGACAGATTCATATTCCTTACGAATTTCTTCTGTCTCTGCCTCAAATCTCTTTAACTGTGCTTTCTTTTCATTCAGATCTTTATACAGCTTATCCTTAGACTCCAGATACATACTCTCACGCATATGTTCTGTATTGATCTGTTCATTTAAAACCTGAATCTTTCCTTCTTTTTTCTGCTTTGTAAGCTTCATTTCAGAAATATGAGCAGTGATCGTTTCGATTTCCTGTTTTAAATGATCCAAAAACTCTTCTTGTTTTCCGTATTTCTCTTTTGCTTTGGCAAGTGTCTGATTTGCCTCATTGATCTCCCGCTGAGCGATTTCTATCTTTTCATCCAGCTCTTTTAATTCCTTCTCAAGATTCTGATTCTCAAGCAGGAACAACTTCACATCTTCATCTTTCAACTGATCTCTTAACAACAGATATTCTCTCGCATGTTCTGACTGTTTCTTAAGCGGTCCAACCTGACGTTCCAATTCCGTTAAGATATCTGTGACTCGTACCAGATTCTCACGTTCGATTTCCAAAGATTTTTGTGTTTCCAGCTTGTTTTTCTTGTATTTAACAATTCCTGCTGCTTCATCAAATAATTCTCTTCTCTCTTCCGGTTTTCCACTTAAGATCTGTTCGATCTGTCCCTGTCCGATGATCGAATATCCCTCTTTTCCGATTCCTGTATCAAAAAAAAGTTCTACGATATCCTTTCTTCGGCAGGCACTTCCGTTGATCAAATATTCACTTTCCCCAGAACGATAGACTCTTCTGGCAACTGTTACTTCTTCAAACTGGATTGGCAGACTATGGTCACTGTTATCTAATGTGATCGCAACATAAGCAGATCCCATCGGCTTTCGAAGCTCTGTCCCCGAAAAAATAACATCTTCCATTCTAGAACCACGAAGCTGTTTTGCTCTTTGTTCTCCAAGCACCCATCGAACAGCATCTGCAACGTTACTCTTTCCACTTCCATTTGGACCTACGATTCCTGTGATCCCATGTTCAAATTTAAAGATCATTTTATGGGCAAAAGATTTAAAACCATTGACCTCAATACTTTTTAAATACATGTCCACCTCTGTTTCGTGTTATTTTTTGTGGCGTTTGATTGCCTCAAATGCAGCATGCTGTTCTGCTGACTTTTTACTATGTCCTGATCCTGTTCCGATCACATTCTCTCCAAGACGTGCTTCTACCGTAAAGATTTTGGCGTGATCTGGACCTTCTTCTCCAACAAGCACATATTTTAATCGTCCTTTTCCTTCTCCCTGAACAATCTCCTGAAGATTCGTCTTTGCATCGAAAAACAAAACTTTATTTTCTACATCTTTAAATAAATATGTCTCAATGAATTTTGTTGCTGTTTCGATTCCCTGATCTAAATAAATCGCACCGATCACAGCTTCAAATGCATCAGAAAGAATGGAATCTCTTGATCTTCCACCTGTCATATCTTCTCCTTTGCTTAAGAGAACATATTTCCCAAGGTTGATATCTCTTGCACATCCTGCAAGTGTCGGCTCACATACAAGACTCGCCCTGATCTTGCTTAACTCTCCCTCTGATTCTTTCTGGTATATGCGATACAGATAATTACTTGTTACCAGCTCAAGAACTGCATCTCCCAAAAATTCGAGACGTTCATTATTCTTATCTTTGCTCATTCTTCGTTCATTTGCATAGGAACTATGAATGAAGGCATTCCAAAGTCGGGATGGCTCATGAAATTTAATTCCTATCTGCTCTTGAAATTCTTCCACACTTTTTGCATCCATTTTCTTCTTATCCTTTCACAATCTGGTCTTTGATCTTCTGCGTAATATCTTCTTCGGCAAATGCGATACACTGAATGATCGCATTTTTCATTTCTTTTGCACTTGAAGATCCATGCGCTTTTACAACCAATCCATTTAATCCAAGTAATGGCGCTCCACCATATTCAGAAGCATCAAATTTCTTTAACGTCTTCTTTAATGCTGGTTTCGCTAATAGTGCACCGATCTTACTCTTTAATGTTGACATCATTCCTTCTTTGATCTGACTGACTAACACTGCTGCCAATCCTTCTTCCAGTTTCAGAACGATATTTCCTGCAAATGCATCACATACAACAACATCCGCTGCACCGTATGGGATTTCTCTTGCTTCGATACTTCCGATATAATTGATATTTTCACATTCCTTTAATAATGGACCTGTTTCTTTTACCAGCTGATTTCCTTTGGCTTCTTCCACACCGACATTGACAAGTCCAACTCTTGGGTTCTTGATTCCAAGAACATCTTCCATATAGATAGATCCCATCTGTGCAAACTGAAGCAGATATTCCGCTTTCGCATCCATATTCGCTCCAGCATCGACTAATAACATCGGACCTTTGGCTGTTGGCATCACTGCTCCCAGTGGTGCTCTCTTGATCCCTTTGATCCTTCCAACACAAACTGTCCTCCAACAAGGATCGCTCCTGAACTTCCAGCTGATACAAATGCATCTGCAGTCTTATCCTTTACCATTTTCAGGGCGACCACCATGGAAGAATCTTTCTTCTTACGAATCGCTTCTACTGGTGATTCGTCACAAGAAATTTCTTCTTCTGCATTCACAACTTCAATTTGTTCATTTTTATACTGATATTTGCTTAATTCTTCATGAATCCTTGGTGCTTTTCCTACAAGAAATACTTTCAGATGTTTTTTTCATTCACAGCATCAACAGCACCTTTTACAACTTCTCCTGGTGCATGATCTCCACCCATGGCATCAACTGCCACTTTCACTAATTTCTCCATATGACCTGTTACTCCTTTTCTTAAAAATAGGAAATGCCACACGCCTAAACCTTCTTAAAAAGCCTAAACGTATGGCATTTCTCTTCATTTACCATTATTCAGCGTGTGCTGAAACAATTTCCTTTTTATTGTAAGATCCGCAGGCTTTACATACTCTGTGAGGCATCATAAGAGCACCACATTTGCTGCATTTTACAAGTGTTGGAGCAGTCATCTTCCAGTTTGCTCTACGTCTGTTTCTTCTTCCTTTGGATGATTTATTCTTTGGACAAATTGACATTGGTTTTACACCTCCTTAAAATTCTTAAAAATATCCTGAATCGCTGCCATACGAGGGTCTGCCACCGTACGATCGCAGCCACACTCTTTTTCATTCAGATTCGTTCCGCACACCGGACAAAGTCCTTTGCAGTCTTCTTTGCATAACACTCTGGACGGAAGTTTTGGAACAACTTCATCGAAGATCAGTATATCAAGATCAAGATACTTGTCCTCGATATATGAAGAATCTTCTTCATCGAGATCCGAAAAATCTAATTCTTTCATCACCTGCACGGAAACCGGATAACTCACTTCTTCAAGACATCGGCTACATGGAATTCCAAGCGTGACTTCTGTCTCAAATGCAAATGATATCTTATCCTTTCCAATATTTCTAAAAACAATCGAAAAATCATTCTTCTCTCGAATAGGATAAGACACACCTTTAAGCTTAATCTCATTCAGATCGATTGACGCTTCGACGGTTTCTTCATATTTAGGTACTGAAATAATTTTTGATAATTGAATCTTCATACGATCTCCTAAATTTTCATACTGTACTATTATACGAATGTGCTTCTGGTTTGTCAAGTAATTTTCCTTACTTTTAAAAAAACAATCCAGAAGCACATTTTAACAAGCTTTATTTTTTATGAAATGATTATTTGACAAGGGCTACTGTGTCTCTTGCGATCATTAATTCTTCATTTGTTGGTACACAAAGCAGTGTAACTTTAGAATCATCTGTAGAGATGATCGCTGTTTCTCCGTGAACATCGTTCTTCACTTCGTCAAGTTCTGTTCCTAAATATCCAAGATATTCGCAGATTGCTTTACGTGTGATATCATCATTCTCACCAAGTCCTGCTGTAAATGCGATCGCATCAACACCATTCATAGCTGCTGTGTAAGCTCCGATGTATTTTGCTACGCGGTATGCATATGCATCTAATGCTGCAGCTGCAACTTTGTTACCTTCAGCTCTTGCTGCTTTTACATCTCTAAAGTCAGAAGATACTCCTGATAATCCGTAAACTCCTGATTCTTTGTTTAAGATATTTAATACTTCAGATGCTGTTTTGTTTTCTTTATTCGCAATAAATTCAATGATTGCTGGATCAAGATCTCCAGAACGTGTTCCCATGATCAGTCCTTCAAGTGGTGTTAATCCCATAGATGTGTCTACTGATTCTCCACCTTTAACTGCTGTAACACTTGCACCGTTTCCTAAATGGCATACAATGATCTTTAAGTCTTTGATATCTTTTCCTAAGACTTTTGCTGTCTCTAAAGATACGAACTGATGAGATGTTCCGTGGAATCCATAACGGCGGATACCATCTTCATCGTAGTATTTTCTAGGAATACCATATAAGAATGCTTTCTCTGGCATTGTCTGATGGAATGCTGTATCAAATACTGCTACCATTGGAAGTCCTGGCATTAATTCCTGACATGCGCGAACTCCGATCAGTCCCGCTGGGTTATGAAGTGGTGCGAATACGCTGCATTCTTCAACTTCTTTGATAACTTCATCTGTGATCAGGCATGATTTTGTGAATTTCTCTCCACCGTGAACAATACGATGTCCTACAGCTCCGATCTCATCAAGACTTTCTACAACTCCGTTTTCTTTATCTGTCAGCTGGTCGATAACGATTCCGATCGCTGTCTTATGATCTGGCATAGCTGGTGTAGATTTGATCTTGTCTTTTCCCGCTGGCTGATGTGTTAATGCTCCATCGATTCCGATTCTTTCACATAATCCTTTTGCTAAAACACTTTCTGTCTCTGAATCGATTAACTGATATTTTAATGATGAGCTTCCGCAGTTGATAACTAAAACTTTCATGAACTATGATTCTCCTTATATTTTTCTTATTTATCTGCTTCCAGTGCTGCTGCCTGTACACATGTGATCGCTACTGCACCTACGATATCTGATGCTACACATCCACGTGATAAGTCATTGACTGGTTTTGCGATTCCCTGTGTAATAGGTCCGAATGCCTGCGCTCCACCTAATCTCTGCACTAATTTGTATCCAATGTTACCAGCATCTAAGTCTGGGAATACTAATACATTCGCTTTACCAGCAACTTCACTTCTTGGAGCCTTACTTGCTGCAACTTCTGGTACGATCGCTGCATCAAGCTGTAATTCTCCACAGATCAAGTACTGAGGGTATTTTTCTTTGGCGATGTTTGTTGCTTCTACAACTTTTGTTACATCGTCATGTTTTGCACTTCCACATGTAGAATGGGATAACATTGCAACTCTAGGTGTTGCTCCGATCAGCTGCTCAAATGTCTTAGCTGAGCTTGAAGCGATTGCTGCTAACTGTTCTGGATTTGGATTCTGGTTCAGTCCACAGTCAGCGAATACGAAACATCCATTTTCACCCATATCTTTAGCCTGTGTATCCATTAACATGAAGGCTGATACGATCTCTGTACCAGGTGCAGTCTTAACAACCTGAAGTGCTGCACGAAGTACGTTTGCAGAAGAGTTGATCGCTCCTGCTACCATTCCGTCTGCATCTCCAACTCTTACCATTGTTGCTCCGAAGAACAGTGGGTTGGATAACAGGATCTCTTTTGCATCTTCTGGAAGCAGTCCTTTGCTCTTTCTTGCTTCACATAAAGATTCGATATATGTATTTAAATGATCACAGTTCTCTGGATCAACAAAAGAAGCTTTGGATAAATCTAATCCTTCTGCTTCTGCTTTTGCCTTAATCTCGTCTTCTTTTCCAACTAAAATAATATCAGCGATCCCTTCACTGATAACCTCTGCTGCTGCTGTTAATGTTCTCATGTCTGTAGTTTCAGGCAGTACAACAGTTTTCTTATTTGCTTTTGCCTTGTTTTTAATCTCATCAATAACACTCATTTTTCGCGTTGCTCCTTTCAACTTTCCAAAAAGATGAATTTAATCTTGTTAAATTATACAACATCATTTCTTTGTATACAATAATAGTATTTGTATTTTCGTTGTACATTTCCAGAAAAATCTATATTCTATTCTACATTTTTTTGTTTCTCTGACAAGATACTTGTTGCTTCATTTTTTCATTTTTTGTGTCAATTTTACTTTTATTCATTTGTGATTTATAATACATTTACAAATAACGATTCAAATAGAATCTCGAAAGGTATATTTATGAAAACTAGCAGCTATCATTTGCGAATACAATCCATTTCACAATGGTCATGAATACCATATCATGCAGACAAGGAATATCACGGGTGCAGACTGCGTCATTGCCATCATGAGTGGAAACTATGTACAGCGCGGAACTCCGGCGGTTATGGACAAAAAATACGTACCAAGTCTGCCCTTCTTGGAGGTGCCGATCTCGTGATCGAATCCCCCTTATTTGCAGCATGTTCATCTGCCCCTGATTTTGCAATTGGAGCTGTCAGTCTGCTTCACAAACTAGGGGTGATCGACTACCTTTCTTTTGGAAGTGAGTGTCAAGATATTAACAAACTTAAGCAGATCGCATCCTTTCTTATCCAATATAAAGAAGAAATCGAGCATGGTACAAAAGAGCTTATGAGTCTCGGACATTCTTATCCGAAAGCAAAAGAACTTTATCTTAGAGAGCATCTTGATGATACTTCTTTGATCGAAGTATTAAAACAGCCGAATAATATTCTTGGGATTGAATATTTAAAAGCTTTGCTACAGTTAGACAGCCCTATCATTCCCGTCTGTGTTACCCGTGTTTCAAACGATCATCACAGCAAGGAGTTGACACCTTCGATTTCTTCTGCAACATCCATCCGTGAAATCTTAGAACAAAACCAGATAAGCCCTTTATTCTCAAGAGTCCCTGAAGCTTTGCATGATATCTATCAGATGCATTATCAAAAAGATTTTCCTGTCTGCCTGGATGATTTTTCTCTGCTTTTACATGCAGCTATTTATTCTTGCGAAGATCTTACACAGATCAGCGGTATTTCAAGCGATTTTAAGGACCGTATTTTTAAGATGTTAAAATCTGATCTTTCTTTTGAAGAACTGATCAGTGCCTGTAAGACCAAAAACCTCACCTGGAGCAAAATAAGCAGAAATCTTTTGCATATCATGCTTGATATAACAAAAGAAAAGGTTGAAAAAGCACGAACTTACGATATGTCTCCTTATTTTCAGATTCTAGGTTTCAAACGTTCTGCTTCCTTCCTGATCGGGAATATCAAAAGAAAATCTTCCATCCCTATGGTCCGCCATCTGCGTGTTATGAATGATCCTTTATCCAAAGATCAAGAAGAATTATTATCTACAGAACAACGTGCCAACCAGTTATATCGTACCGTGATCGGACAGAAATTTCATACGATCATAAAAGATGAGCAGATCATCTTCTAGTTTCATCTCCCGCTTCATACACTATAAAAAGAAAGCGGGAGATTTTTCATGAAAACCAGTTTTATCCAGTTTTTACTTATTTTTAGTGTTCTTTCCTTGTTATTTTTTCCACAAACATCGGTCCAAGGCGCAAAAAATGGGCTGATTTTATGGTCTGCAACGATCACACCGACTCTTTTACCTTTTTTACTGCTCACTGGTTTTATGCAATATTACCAAACGTTCCATCTGATCTCCCGGCTCTTTTACCCCCTCAAAAAACTTTTTCCTGGTATCAATGAGGACTTTTTTTACACCTGTATTCTAGGTTTTTTTTGTGGATGTCCCCTCGGTGCGAAGATCATTGATGATTTTATTTCTTGTGGATCTTTTACGAAATCTGAAGGAGAAAAGCTATTATATACCTGCAATCAGATCAGTCCCATGTTCTCTGCTGGATATACTCTTACATTGATCCTTCATGGCAAAATTTCTGCTCTGCGCTTTTTCTTTTGCCTGTATTTTCCTGTCATGTGTTATCTGATCTATCTGGTCTTTTTATTTTTTACAAGCGATTTTCTACATACACACCACTCTTCTCCCACCATTGCACACAAAAAATCAGCAGATCAGGTAATCTTTGATAGTCTTCATTCCATTTTCATGATCGGAATCTGTATTATGATCTTTTCAATTGCCGTTTCTCTTTTAGAAATTCTTCCACTTCCTTTCTATTTAAAAAGAGGATTGACCGCTGTTCTTGAAATCACAAATGCCATCTCCCATTTTGGTTCTTCCCATATATCTATCGGCCACAAAGTCATATTATTGTGTATGATCACTTCTTTTGGCGGGTTGTCTGCTGCCGTGCAGACTTTAAGTGTATACAAAAAGAGCAGACTCTCCCTCTGGAAATATCTGCTCATAAGATCTCTTTTTAGTGTTTCAAGCGGACTACTTGCTTATCTAGTCTTCATCTGAAATGAAATCTTCTACCGTTCTTGTTCTTGCCTGTGGAATGCTGACTCCGGAAAGCTGTTCTTCTATCTCCTTCGCATTCGTTTTAATCGATGCAAGATCTGAATCTAATGCGGATAACAACTGGTTAAACACACTCTCCTGTGCTTCTTTGACACTTGCCACATAACCTTGTACATCTTCCATGATCTCATTGACATAGCGCAATGCACCTGCACGGATCTGATCTGCTTCTTCATTCGCATTATGTACAACACTTCTTGCTGTATCTTTGGCGTGAGTTTCAATCTCATTCGCTCTCATCTTTGCCATCTCAACGACCTCATTCTGATCGATCAATTCTCCTGCATCTCTTGCTGCCTGATCGATCATCTGCTGTGACTTCACTCTAGCATCTTCCAAGATCGCATCTTTGTTCAGAATGATCTTATGGCTTCGTTCAATCTCACCTGGAATCTGCTTCCTTAATTCCTCGATCACTGTCATCAATACATCTTTCTCGATCATAATCTTACCTGGACTAAATCTTGCTGGTTTTGCTTCGTCGATCAGTACTTCAATATCATCAATCATCTCATGTAAATACTTCTCACTCATATTCATTCGCCTCCTATGATTTAAATTTCTTCTCAAGACATTCTTGTACGTAAGGCGGTACCATCTCAGAAACATCTCCATGATAAGATGCAATTTCCTTTACGATCGTGGAACTTACATAAGAATACTCAATGCTGGTTGTAAAAAACATGGTATCTAAGTCTTTATCCAATCTCGCATTTGTCTGTGCAATTTGAATCTCATACTCAAAATCAGTTACTGCGCGTAGTCCTCGGACTGATACACTGGCTCCCTGTTGTTTTGCAAAGTCTACCAACAATCCAGAAAATGACATAACCTCTACATTATCAAGATGACTTGTCACTTTTCGTATCATATCAACCTTCTCTTGTGTTGTAAACATTGGTTTCTTTGCACTATTTACCAATACTGCGATGATCAGCTTGTCAAAAACCTTGGCTGAACGCTCTATAATATCAATATGTCCATAAGTCACCGGGTCAAAGCTTCCCGGATAAACTGCAATACTCATCTTCTAATCCTCCACTGTTTTCATCAAAAATGTATGTTTATTTGTCTTGTATTCTTTTACTCTTATAACCTTTAATTTCTCAAAATCTGGTATCTCTGTGTCAAGAGACGATTCCACGATAACTACCGTATCTTCTGTACAGATAGAGGATCGATCTATGATTGATAATACTTCTTCTTCAAATCCTTTCTTATATGGAGGATCCATAAAAATATGATCAAATGTTACATTCTTCGTCTCTAACTGCCTGATCGCTGAATTCACATCTGTTGCCAGAACCTGTGCTTTCTTATCAAGCTTTGTATATCTTAAATTCTCTCGAATGCATCTCAATGCAGGTTTTGCTTTCTCAACAAAATAAGCTTCCTTTGCTCCTCTGCTCAATGCCTCGATCCCGATTCCTCCACTTCCAGAGAAAAGATCCAGAAATGTACTTCCCGGGATATCATACTGAATCATATTAAATAACGTCTCTTTGATGCGATCCTGGGTTGGTCTTGTCTCCATTCCTTCGATCGTCTTTAATTTTAAACTCTTCGCACTTCCTGCTACGACTCTCATATCTATGTATATTCCTTGTCCTTTATTTGCTTTGCAAAGTTATTCCACTTTTGCTCACTATTTCTTTTATTTTATTATATCTACAGATTTTGTCAACCGACAAACCAATATTTCAGAAAGAGACAGTCAAAGTTTATACTTTCACTGCCCCTTTCTGAAATCTTATGATGTTTGAGGATTGCTTCATTGCTACGCAATTTCGCAATCCGGATACATCATCTTATCTAATTAGCGAGACATTTCTTCTTCCTGTCTGCGGATCATTTTACGAACCATCTCTCCTCCGACAGATCCTGCCTGAGCAGTTGTTAAGTGTCCGTTATATCCTTCTTTTAAATCCACACCGATCTCATTTGCAACTTCGAACTTAAATCTGTCTAAGGCTCCTCTCGCTTCTGGTACCTCGACTCTGTTTGTTCCTTTGCTTCTTGCTGAAGTTCGTTCTTCCATGTTGAAAGTCCTCCATTTCTTTTGTTTTGTTATCTGTTACGCTCATAGTATATGCAAGCGTACAAAAGATACACTGGGAGTTTTTACATGATGTTGCATTTTATGGATTGTTATTTTTTGACACTTACATCATTTTAATAACGAACATGAAATCTTTTCTCATTTTCTTCATATGGACGTTCTTCTTTCTCGATCTCATCCACTCGAACGAAACGATTTCCTGTCTGGATCAAATTTAAAAATTTCTCAATTTCAACTCTGGTTCCCTGAACTTCTGCTGTCACTGATCCATCAGACATATTTTTCACCCATCCTGTCAAATGACATCTTTCTGCATTCATCGCTACAAAAAACGAAATCCTACTCCTTGGACTCTTCCTGTAAATCTTAAATAAAAACGTACCATACGATATACCTCCTATTATATATTCCTTGCAAGCCCGATCTGTTTTTCTAATCTGCTGTTCTTCAAATTCGAAAAATCAAATCCGCTTTCCTCCAGTTGTTTTACCGCATCAGCTGCCTGTTTCATAATATCTGCATTGGTATAGATATCTGCCAGAACAAAATCCATCATCCCGCTTTGTCTGACTCCGAAGAAATCACCCGGTCCTCGAAGTTTTAAGTCTTCATTTGCTATATAAAATCCATCATTTGATTTATTCAACACTTCAAGACGCTGCATCGTTTCTTTCTTCTTGGAGCTCGTCATAAAAATGCAATAGGACTGATAGCCGCCACGTCCGACACGTCCTCTTAACTGATGAAGCTGTGCAAGTCCAAAACGTTCTGCATTCTCCACCATCATAACCGTTGCATTTGGCACATTCACCCCGACTTCAACAACCGTTGTTGATACTAAAACATCAATCTTGCCTTCTGAAAAATCATCCATGACTTTCTGCTTGTCCGCTGCCTTCATCTTTCCATGAAGGTAACTGATCCTTACCGATGGTGCAAACTGGCTTCTCAACATCTGTGCATACTGAATGACATTTTCTCCTTCCATCGTCTCACTTTCTTCGACCATCGGACAGATAATATATACCTGTCTTCCCTGACTGACCTGTTTCTCAATGAAAACGATATGCCGTCGGGCGGTAACTTGTGTTGACTACGCAGTTTTTGATCGGCAACCGCTCTGCTGGCAGTTCATCGATGATCGATACATCGAGATCACCATATAAAAATGATCGCCAATGTCTTGGAATTGGTGTCGCACTCATAACAAGTACATGTGGTTTCTCACCTTTTAGCGATAAACTTTCTCTTTGTCTTACTCCAAATCGATGTTGTTCATCCGTGATAACCAATGCTAACTTGTTATATTCCACCTTATCCTGAATGACCGCATGAGTTCCGATCACAATATCTACTTCTCCATCTTTGATCTTTTGATAGGTTTCCCTTTTTTCTTTTGCCTTTGTGGAACCTGTCAGCAATGCGATCTTTATATCATAAGATTCTAAAAGTTCTGTAAATGATTCATAATGCTGAGCTGCAAGCACTTCCGTTGGCGCCATCAAAACCCCTTGGTATCCTGCTTTGGCACACATTAATAATAAAATAACCGCAAGGATCGTCTTTCCAGATCCTACATCACCCTGTACCAGACGATTCATAACCTTACCAGACGCCATGTCTTTTGCCATCTCATTTAACGCTCTTTTCTGCGCTGTAGTCAATTCATATGGAAGATTCTTTACCAGTTCTTTCGCTTCCTTGCAGACCCCGATCTTGTATCCTTCTTCCTTGAGATCTTCTCCTGATGTGATCATATGCATCGCTGCGATAAAAATAAAAAATTCATCAAAGATCAACCTTTTCTTTGCTTTGATCAACTGCTCTTTTGATTCCGGAAAATGAATATTCCAGATTGCCTGATGATATTCCATTGGCTGATATTGATCTAAAATATTTTGCGGAAGATATTCTGGAATATGAAAGATATAGTCTTTTGTCTGTGCCACAGCCTTAGAAACAAGTTTATTGGTAAGTCCACTTGTTAATGGATATACTGGCTGCAATGTCTCCTGTTTAGCTTCATAATCTTCCTGTGTAAAGATCTCTGGATGTTCCATCGTGATCCGTCCATTTTTATAGATCGGAGTTCCCGTAAATATATAATCTCTTCCCTGATGTAATTGTTTCTTTAAATATGGCATATTGTACCAGACAAGCATGATCGTTCCTGTATGATCTTTCGCTGTGCATGTAACAATCTTCATTCTTTTTGCATACTGAATATGAACTTCCGAATTGATACGAACGAAAATAGATACTCTCTGGCCAATCTCGATCTCATTGACATCTTTGGGATCTTCATAGGTAAGATAATACTTTGGATACATCGTGATCAGACTGTCTACATCACGGATTCCAAGTCGTCCAAAAGCTGTCGCACTCTTTTCCCCAATTCCTTTTAATTCTATGATATTTGTTGTGCCATCCATCTTCTGTCTCCTTCAAAATTCTTTATCATATTCTCACGAAAAGCAAAGAAATCCCGCCATCAAGCGGGATTTCCCATCTTCTCTTATTCTACTGATAATAAGAAATAATAAATTGGCTGTCCGCCATATTCTAACTGTACATCACAGTCACCATATGTTTCTTCTACTTTCTCAAGTAATGCTTCTGCCTGTTCTTTGGTTGTGTCTTCTCCATAGTAAATACTGATCAGTTCGCTGTCTTCATCTACCATCTCTTCTAGTAATTCTAACGTGACTTTCTCGACATCCTGTCCGACTTTCTTGATCCCATCATCATCGATTCCCATGATATCATCAACCTTGATCGTAATACCATTGATGGATGTATCTCTGACTGCATAAGTAACTTCTCCAGTCTTCACGCATTCAATGATGTCTTTCATGTTGTCTTCATTCTCTTCGGCATCTGCTTCTGGATCAAATCCAATGATCGCTGAGATTCCCTGTGGAACTGTTGTTGTCGGAATGATCACTACATTCTTATCTTCCACTAAAGACTGTGCCTGTGTCGCTGCAAGAATGATATTCTTGTTATTTGGCAAAATAAATACAGTCTCTGCATTCACCTGCTCGATCGCATTCAACATATCTTCAGTACTAGGGTTCATGGTCTGCCCACCTTCGATCAGGTAATCTACACCTAACTCACGGAAAATGTCATTCATTCCCTGGCCGATTGATACTGCCACAAATCCAAAGTCTTTTCTAGGTTCTTCTGGTTTACTTTCTTCTGCCTGTGCTTCTGCCTGTGTGAGATTTAAACGTTCTCTGTGTTCTTCTCTCATGTTATCGATCTTCATATTCGTAAGTTCTCCATATGTGAGACCTTTCTCGATCGCTTTTCCAGGATGGTTTGTATGAACATGTACTTTAATGATATCTTCATCTGCAACAACCACGATAGAATCTCCGATTCCCATTAAGAAATCTTTAAACTTCTGTTCTTCTTCCATGGAAATCTCTTCTTTCGTCATAACGATAAATTCTGTACAATAACCAAATTTGATGTCTTTCTCTTCTAATGGTGCTTCACTTACTGTTGCTGCTGGTTTAACTGCTGTCTTCTCAACACTGCTTAAGTCAACTTCTTTACCCATTAAAGCATCAACAGCACCCTGTAGGAATTCCACAAGTCCCTGTCCACCTGAATCAACCACTCCTGCTTCTTTCAGAACTGGTAACATCTCTGGTGTCTTCTGAAGAATCTCGTTCGCTTCCTTGATCACTACCTGAGCAAATTCTTCAAAATCTTCTGTATTCCTTGCACAATATACTGCCTTCTCTGCTGTTACTTTCGCTACCGTAAGGATTGTTCCTTCCTTTGGTTTCATAACTGCTTTATAAGCTGTCTCTACTGCCTTCTTAAATCCTGCTGCAACAGTTTCTGTTGTTAATACGTCCTGATCTTTGACACCTTTATAAAATCCCCTGAATAACTGGGATAGAATAACACCTGAGTTACCTCTGGCTCCTCTTAAAGAACCGCTTGATAATCCTCTTGTTACTTCTTTCACTGTCACTTCTGCTGCATTCCCAACTTCTTTAGCAGCTGCAAGAGCTGTCATTGTCATATTCGTTCCTGTATCACCGTCTGGCACAGGGAATACATTCAGTTCATTAATATATTCTTTATTTGCCTCTAATCTCTTGGCTCCGCCAATCAACATCTTCTGCAGCAAAGCTGCATCTATCTGTTTCATCTTAATCTTTGCCTCCATTATCTATTATCCTATATCCTTTACGCCCTCTACGTAAATATTGATCCGTTCTACTTCAAGGCTTGTAAATTCTTCTACACGATACTTTACAGATTCCATGAGGTTACTTGCC
>ENA-OQKR01000441-OQKR01000441.1-human-gut-metagenome-genome-assembly--contig:-NODE-441-length-17152-cov-4.076182_pt1 | contig 17152 bp, 17 predicted proteins | sample MGYA00242803_ERZ504806 | MGnify/ENA primary metagenome ERZ504806 (study PRJEB26092, sample SAMD00036399) | human gut metagenome | host: Homo sapiens | study: EMG produced TPA metagenomics assembly of...
CGGCATCATCGTGGACAGCGGCAACTTCGACTGGAAGGCCAGCGGCGTTACCCCACACTTGCTGCCCCAACCCCAGCTACCACGGCGTCTCCTTTGCCGGATGCCGCTAGGCCCTGCCGCTTTTGTCACCTACATCCGCGCTATCCTGCTGCCGTGATACCGGCGCTACCATCTCCCCCTTCAACGCCTTCCTGCTGCTGCAGGGCACCGAGACGCTGAGCCTGCGCATTGAGCGTCATGTGGAGAACACCAAAAAGGTGGTGGAATTCCTTGCCAACACCCGCAGGTGGAAAAGGTGAACCATCCCTCGCTGCCGGATCACCCGGATCACGCTTTGTACCAGAAGTATTTCCCCAACGGCGGCGCATCTATCTTTACCTTTAACATCAAGGGCGGCCGCGAGGAGGCCTTTACCTTCATTGATAACCTGAAGATCTTCTCTCTGCTGGCCAACGTAGCGGACGTGAAGAGCCTTGTCATCCACCCGGCCTCCACCACCCACAGCCAGCTGACCGATGCCGAACTGGCCGAGCAGCAGATCTACCAGAACACCATCCGCCTGTCCATCGGCACCGAGCACATTGATGACATCCTTGCCGATCTGGAAGCCGGCTTCGCAGCCGTCCGCGGCAAGTAAGCAGCGATTCTCTTTCCCGCAAAGGGAATGTGATCTTCCTTTTATTCCTGTCCAAGCCTCCATAAGTGTGCGACAAGACCCCCGGCGGGCAGCCGGGGGTCTTGTCATCATTAAAAAAAGTGGTTCAGAAACGCCTGTGGGCGTTTCTGAACCACAAATTATACTGCCGTTTTTCCGATTAGCGGCCGATCAGCAGGTCGCGGCGGCAGCGCAGACCCACAGAGAGGGTAGCATTGCTGCCCAGATGCCGCAGGGTGACGCGGGTGCCGGACTTCTGTCCCTCGCACAGCAGCGAGAGGTTCAGGGTGGTGGTGTTCTTCTCGGTCACCAGCACCAGCGTTTTCACACCGTTGGCCTGCAGGGTCTGCATATCCTCGATGGTGGTGCGGAAGGTAGCCACCTCGGCGGGCACATCCAGCGTCAGCACGCCGTCCTTCTGGCGGGCGGTGTACAGCAGCTGCTTGCCCAGCAGACCTTTGACGGTGTAGCGCGCCTCGGTCTTTGCGGTGCCGGCCAGCTCATCGCCGGAGATCAGCATAATGTCGCCCTGAATGGGGTTGCCCTCCGGGGCACCGTAGCCGCCGTAGCTGGGGTCTTTTTCGCCCACGGCAACGTCACCGCTGTGCAGTGCGATGTCGCCCTGCACCATCTGCTCCTGCGGGGGCAGATAGCCCTCCACGCAGGTAGAATCCACCTCGGCGGCAAATGCACCCACGCTCAGCATGGCAGCGGCGCACACCGCCACAGCGGCACAGCTCAGGGTACGGACAAACTTTTTGTTCAGCATCTTCATAGGAAATACCTCCTGAAAACGGCAGCCGCAGGGACTGCCTTGTTTTTTTTGCATCATAATTTTTTTAAACCATGGTTCAGCTGCGGCGCATTCACAATGGAAAACCGCCGTATCTGCTTTGTAAACGGATACGGCGGCCGGATTATTGCAAAAGATTCAAAAATTTTTATTTTCAGGGATTTTCTGGTTTATTTTCGGCATCATCGCGGTTGAGGATATCCATGAACTCCTCGCCGGTGATGGTCTCTTTCTGGTACAGGTACTGTGCCAGCTCGTCCAGCTTTGCGCGGTTCTCGGTCAGGATGCGGATGGCCTTTTCGTGCTGGGTCTTGACCAGCTCTACCACCTTCCGGTCGATCTCGCACTGGGTCTGGGCACTGCAGGCCAGCGAGGTATCGCCGCCCAGATACTGGTTATTCACGGTTTCCAACGCCACCATGTCAAATTCATCGCTCATGCCGTAGCGGGTCAGCATGGCGCGGGCAAGTTTGGTGGCCTGCTCGATATCATTGGATGCGCCGGTGGTGATGGAGTTGAAGGCCACCTCCTCGGCGGCACGGCCGCCGGTCAGGGTTGCAATCTTGTTTTCCAGCTCGGCCTTGTTCATCAGGTAGTGGTTGCCCTCGTCCACCTGCATGGTGTAGCCCAGTGCGCCGGAGGTGCGGGGGATAATAGTGATCTTCTGCACCGGTGCAGAGTTGGACTGCTTGGCTGCCACAAGGGCGTGGCCGATCTCATGGTAGGCTACGATGCACTTTTCGTGGTCGGTCAGGATGGAGTTCTTCTTCTGGTAGCCGGCAATGACCACCTCGATGCTCTCCTCAAGGTCGGCCTGCGTCACGCTCTTGCGACCCGCCCGCACGGCACGCAGGGCGGCTTCGTTCACAATGTTGGCCAGCTCTGCGCCGGAGGCACCGGAGGCCATGCGTGCCACGGTGTTGAAGTCCACACCCGGGGCGATCTTCACCTTTTTGGCGTGTACCTTCAAGATCTCTTCGCGGCCCTTCAGGTCGGGCAGCTCCACGGGCACACGGCGGTCAAACCGGCCGGGACGGGTCAAGGCAGGGTCGAGGGAATCCGGGCGATTGGTGGCTGCCAGAATAATGACGCCGGTGTTGCCCTCAAAGCCGTCCATCTCGGTAAGCAGCTGGTTCAGGGTCTGCTCGCGCTCATCGTTGCCGCCAAACTGGCCGCTGTTGCGCTTCTGGCCAATGGCGTCGATTTCATCAATGAATACGATGCAGGGTGCTTTTTCTTGGCCTGCTTGAACAGGTCACGCACCTTGGAGGCACCCATGCCCACGAACATCTCCACGAACTCCGAGCCGGAGATGGAGAAGAAGGGCACGTTGGATTCACCTGCCACGGCCTTGGCCAACATGGTTTTGCCGGTGCCCGGAGGGCCTACCAGCAGAATGCCCTTGGGCATGGAAGCACCGATCTCCTCGTACTGCTTGGGGTCGTGCAGATAATTGACGATCTCCTGCAGGTTCTCCTTGGCTTCGTCCTCACCGGCCACATCCGCAAAGCGGATGCCGTGGGTGGACTGCACATACACCTTTGCGTTGGATTTGCCCGCGCCGCCAAACATCATGGAGCCCGGGCCGCCGCCTGCCTTTTCCATCAGCTTTTTGTTCATCTGGTTGCCGATGAAGCTGAACAGCAGGATGGGCAGCACGAACCACAGCAAAAAGCTGAGCACCGGCGAACCCTGCTCCACGATCTCGCTGGAGAACTGTGCACCTGCGTCGTACAGGCGCTCGGTCAGACTGGGGTCGTTCATCAGGCCGGTCTTGTAGATCTGCTTGTTGTCCTTATCCGTAAAAATGATCTGGTTGGACTGGATATCCACCTTGCCGATGTTTTCCTGCTCGGTCATGCTCATAAAGGTGCCGTAGTCTACCTCCTGCACCTGACGCTCGGCCAGCCACGGCATGACCACAAGGTTGATGACCAGCAGCACCAGCAGCACGATGGCATAGTAGATAGCCAGCGGCTTTTTGGATGGCTTGACTTCTTTCATGGGATGTTCCTCCTTCTATATAAAGTGGGCTTCCACCCGTTTGCTGCGTCCAGTATACCACACCTTACCGCCTAGCAACAGCGCAGCGAGGGCAACTTTGCAAAAACTTAGCAGTTTCTTAACAAAGAGGGCTAAAGCCGCTCAGTTACCATATTATAGGTGCGCAAAGGGCTTGCCGGATGAGGGGGCAGGGGAGCAACGACCTCAATTTTGCATGATTTACCCCATGGTATTGTGAAATACTTTCATCTTTATCCTGAACGAAACTTCTTGACACTTTCTGGCAGTCGTGCTAAAATTATCTCACTTTCAACAAAGTGCAAATGCGTTGACGGGGATAAAACGATCTTTCTTCTGCGTGCAGAGAGCCGCCGGGTGGTGCAAGGCGGGTGCAGAGGGCTTCGGATACTGGCCCCTGAGCGGCAGAACTGAACGGACAAGTAGGTTCTGACGGACGCCCACCGTTACAGGGGCAGCGATTCGCTGTTTTGGCCGATCGTGCAAAGTGGCTGTACCTGACCGTGCAGCAAGGAGAGTGGTACCACGGGTGCCCTGTAAAAGCAATTTACAGGCTCTCGTCTCTCAAGGTTTTCGCCTTGAAAGACGGGAGCCTTTTTTCGTACAACGGTTGCAGTAGGGCAAAAGGCTTCCCCCGGTCGGGGGAAGCTGTCACCGCAGGTGACTGATGAGGGCGCAGGCAAGCAGCTGCTGCCGGGAAATCACCCCTCATCCGGCGCTACGCGCCACCCGTTCCCCCTTTTGTCGCTGTGCGACATTTTCCCCCGGCCGGGGGAAATCTGTCCCCAAGGGGTGAAGGCTTTATGCTATTTCAGGAGGACAACAGGATGATGGACGCTACCAAGTACGCACCGGGGTACTACCCGGTACCCGCCGGTTATGACAGCTGGGTAAAAAAGGACCACATTGAAAAGGCTCCCGCATGGTGCAGCGTGGATCTGCGGGACGGCAATCAGGCGCTGATCGTGCCTATGAGCCTTGCAGAAAAGCTGGAGTTCTTCCAGATGCTGGTAAAGATCGGCTTCAAGGAGATCGAGGTGGGCTTCCCCGCCGCCAGTGAGACCGAGTACGAGTTCCTGCGCACCCTGATCGAAAAGAACATGATCCCCGCCGATGTCATCGTGCAGGTGCTGACCCAGTGCCGCGACCACATCATCCGCCGCACCTTCGAGGCGGTCAAGGGCGCACCCCGGGCGGTGATCCACTTCTACAACTCCACCTCCGTGGCACAGCGGGAGCAGGTGTTCCACAAGTCCAAGGAGGAGATCAAGCAGATCGCCGTGGACGGCGCAAAGCTGGTCAAGCAGCTCAGCGAGGAGTACGAGGGCAACTTCCTGTTCGAGTACAGCCCCGAAAGCTTTACCGGCACCGAGGTGGACTACGCCGTAGAGGTGTGCAACGCCGTGCTGGATATCATGCAGCCCACCCCGGAGCGCCCCATGATCATCAATCTGCCGGTGACCGTGGAGATGAGTATGCCCCATGTGTATGCCAACCAGATCGAGTACTGCGACAAGCACCTGAAATACCGCGACAGCGTGATCATCTCCACCCATCCCCACAACGACCGTGGCACCGGCGTGGCCTGCGCAGAGCTGGCAGTGCTGGCGGGCGCACAGCGCGTGGAGTGCTGCCTGTTTGGCAACGGCGAGCGCACCGGCAATGTGGACGCTGTGACGCTGGCCATGAATATGTACAGCCACGGCGTAGACCCCAAGCTGGACTTCTCGGATATGCCCGCCATCTGCGCCACCTACGAGCGGGTGACCCGGATGCATATCTACGAGCGTACCCCCTACGCCGGGCAGCTGGTGTTTGCCGCCTTCTCCGGCAGTCATCAGGACGCCATTGCCAAGGGCATGGCGTACCGCAAGCAGACCGGCGAACACCGCTGGACCTGTCCCTACATCCCGGTGGACCCCCACGACATTGGCCGCACCTACGACGCCGATGTCATCCGCATCAACAGCCAGAGCGGCAAGGGCGGCATCGGTTTTGTGCTGGAACAGAACTACGGCTACAATCTGCCCCCCAAGATGCGGGAGGCACTGGGCTACAAGGTCAAGAGCGTGTCCGACCACAGCCACAAGGAGCTGAGCGCCGCCGAGGTGCTGCACATCTTCGAGGATACCTACCTCAACCGTGCAAAGCCGCTGAATGTGGTGGAAGCCCACTTTGCACAGGTAAACGGCATTACCGCCACAGTCACGCTGGAGCTGAACGGGCAGCGCAAGGTGGTCACCTCAGTGGGCAACGGCCGTCTGGATGCCGTAGCCAACGCGATCCAGAGCGCCACCGGCATGGACTTCCATCTGGAAAACTACTCTGAGCACAGCTTGGACGAGGGCTCTACCTCCCGCGCAGCCTCCTATGTGGGGCTTGTCTGGGGAGACAACACGGTCACATGGGGTGCCGGTACGGACACCGACATCATCGTGGCCGGTATCCGCGCCCTTGTCAGCGCAATCAACAACAAGTAAAGAACGAACCCTCTCAGGCGCTTTGCGCCAGCTCCCCCGAAGGGGGAGCTTTGAATCAGAAGGAAAACTTGCCCGCTCATGCAAAAAGCTCCCCCTTTCGGGGGAGCTGGCAATGCCGTAAGGCATTGACTGAGAGGGTTATAAGTAAAAAGGAGAAAACTACCATGGGAATGACCCTGACGCAGAAGATCCTTGCCGCACACGCCGGACTGCCGGAGGTCAAGGCAGGCCAGCTGATCAACGCAAAGTTGGACATTGTGCTGGGCAACGATATCACCACCCCGGTGGCCATCAACGAGTTTGAACGCGCCGGTTTTGACCGCGTGTTTGATAAAGAGCATATCGCCATTGTACTGGATCACTTTGTACCCAATAAGGATATCAAGAGCGCTACCCAGTCCAAGCAGTGCCGAGAGTTTGCCAATAAGTACGATATCCTCAACTTCTACGATGTCGGTCAGATGGGCATTGAGCACGCGCTGCTGCCGGAAAAAGGCATCGTCACCGCCGGTGACTGCGTGATCGGCGCGGACAGCCACACCTGTACCTACGGTGCGCTGGGTGCCTTCTCCACCGGTGTAGGCTCTACCGATATGGCCGCAGGCATGGCCACCGGCATGGCATGGTTCAAGGTGCCCTCTGCCATCAAGTTTGTGCTTACCGGCAAATTTAATCCCCGGGTATCCGGCAAAGACCTGATTTTGCACATCATCGGTATGATCGGTGTGGACGGCGCACTGTATAAGTCTATGGAGTTCACCGGCCCGGGCGTGGCTGGCCTGACCATGGACGACCGCCTGTGCATCTGCAATATGGCCATTGAGGCCGGTGCCAAGAACGGTATCTTCCCGGTGGACGAGGTGACCAAGGCTTACCTTGCAGGCCGCAGCCAGCGTCCGCCGGTGTTCTACGAGGCAGACCCCGATGCCGTGTACGAAAAGACCATCGAGATCGACCTCAGCGCATTGGAGCCCACCGTCAGCTACCCCCATCTGCCCGAGAATACCCACAAGGCCAGCGAGGGCAAGGACATCAAGATCGATCAGGTGGTCATCGGCAGCTGCACCAACGGCCGCTTGGAGGACATGGAAGCCGCCTACAACATCCTCAAGGGCAAGCACATTGCCAAGGGCGTGCGCGGCATCATCATCCCCGCCACCATGGCTGTTTATAAGGAGTGCATCCTGCGGGGCTGGACCACCGCCTTTATCGATGCGGGCTGCATCGTATCCACCCCACCTGCGGCCCCTGTCTGGGTGGCTACATGGGCATTCTGGCAGCGGGCGAGCGCTGCGTTTCCACCACCAACCGCAACTTTGTGGGACGCATGGGTCATGTGGACAGTGAGGTCTATCTGGCCTCTCCCGCCACCGCCGCCGCCAGCGCCCTGACCGGCTACATCACCGACCCGCGCACGGTCTGACCCGAAAGGAGCATGAGCATGAACGCAAGAGGTTCTGTTTTCAAATACCCGGATAACGTGGATACTGACGTCATCATTCCGGCACGCCACCTGAACACGCAGGATGCCAAGGAACTTGCCAGCCACTGCATGGAGGATATCGACAAGGACTTTGTGAACCGGGTGCAGCCCGGCGATATCATGGTGGGTGGCTGGAACTTTGGCTGCGGCTCCTCCCGCGAGCACGCACCCCTGTGCATCAAGACTGCCGGCATTGCGGTGGTTATTGCCAAAAGCTTTGCCCGTATCTTCTACCGCAACAGCATCAACATCGGCCTGCCCATCATGGAGTGCCCGGAGGCTGTGGACGCCATCGAGGCAGGGGACACCGTTCAGGTAGACTTTAATACCGGCGTCATCACCGACGAGACCAACGGCAAGGTGTTCCACGCCGAGCCCTTCCGCCCTTTATCCAGAACATCATCTCCGCCGGCGGCCTGATGAAGGCCATTCAGAAATAAGCCCCATCCGCTCCCACGCAAACGGTGCGGAACCCTCTCCGTCATCGCTGCGCGATGCCACCTCCCCCGAAAGGGGGAGGTCTTGCGCATCTATCGGTCAGAAGCATAAAAGCTCCCCCTTTGGGGGAGCGCTGAGCGCAGCGAAGCTGAGAGGGTTCATCCGGTGAGAAATTAACCAATAAGGAGAACAGACCCATGGAAAAAAATATTGCTGTCATCTGGGGCGATTGCTCCAGCCCGGAGATCGTAAAGCAGACCCTCCGGGTGCTGGATAAGGTGGCTGAAAAGTACGGCCATACCTTCCACTACACCGCTGCCGCCATGGGCGGCGAAGCCATTGACAAGTACGGCGACCCGCTGCCCCAGCACGAGCTGGACAAGTGCCTTGCCGCCGACAGCGTGCTGCTGGGCGCGGTAGGCGGCCCCAAGTGGGAGGGCCTGCCCGGGGAGCAGCGGCCGGAAAAAGGCCTGCTGCGGCTGCGCGCCGGCATGGGGCTGTACGCCAACAACCGCCCCGCCAAGATCTGGCCGCAGCTGGCGCCTGCCAGCCCACTAAAGCCCGAGATCGTGGCACAGGGCATTGACTTTATCATCGTGCGGGAGCTGATCGGCGGCGTGTACTTCGGCAATCACGAGACCCACACGCTGGAAAACGGCGAAAAGCAGGCCGTGGACACCATGCCCTATGCGGAGCACGAGATCGAGCGCATTGGCCGCATCGGCTTCGAGACCGCCCGCAAGCGCCGCAAAAAGCTGTGCTGCGTGGACAAGGCCAACGTGCTGGACACCAGCCGCCTGTGGCGCACCGTGATGCACCGGCTGCAGGCCGAGTACCCGGATGTGGAGTACAGCGAGATGTTCGTGGACAACTGCGCTATGCAGATCGTGAAGAACCCCGCGCAGTTCGATGTAATCGTCACCGAGAATATGTTCGGCGATATCCTGTCGGACGAGGCTTCCATGATCACCGGTTCTATCGGCATGATCCCGTCCTCCAGCCTTGGCGACGGCACCCGGGGCCTGTACGAGCCCATCCACGGCTCGGCCCCGGACATTGCAGGCAAGGACATCGTAAACCCCACTGCCTGCATCCTGTCTGCTGCCATGATGCTGCGGTACTCCTTTGGCATGGCAGCGGAAGCCGATGCCATTGAGAACGCTGTGAGCCGTGTGCTGGACAAGGGTCTGCGCACCGCCGACAACATGAGCGATGGCTGCACCTGCCTTGGCTGCACCGCCATGGGCGATGCCATTCTGGCAGAGCTTTGAGCCGCAGCGCATCATTATTCAACGAAACAAGCCCGGAAGGTCTACCGACCTTCCGGGCTTGAATTTTTTATATTATTACAGCATCTTGGAGAGGAAGGCTTTCAGGCGGGGGTGCTTGGGGTTCGAGAACAGTTCCTGCGGCGGCTCATCCTCCTGAATCTTGCCATCGTCGATGAAGATGACCCGGTTGGACACCTCACGGGCAAAGCCCATTTCGTGGGTGACCACCAGCATGGTGATGCCGGTGTGTGCCAGCTCCTTCATCAGCTCCAGCACCTCGCCCACCATCTCGGGGTCAAGGGCGCTGGTGGGCTCGTCGAACAGGATCACGTCCGGATCCATAGCCAGCGCGCGGGCGATGGCAATGCGCTGCTGCTGACCACCGGACAGGCTCTTGGGGTAGACGTTGGCCTTATCGGCCAGACCTACGCGTGCCAGCAGCTCGTCTGCACGGGCAGAGATGGCCTCTTTGTCCTTTAGCTTCAGCAGGCTGGGTGCCAGCTCAAGGTTCTTTTTCACGGTCAGGTGGGGGAACAGGTTGAAGTGCTGGAACACCATGCCCATCTTCTGGCGCACGGGGTCGATGTGCGCTTCGTCCACCTCGACCCCTTCGAACTTGATAGAGCCGGAGGAGGGGGTCTCCAGCCGGTTCAGGCAGCGCAGAAAGGTGGACTTGCCGCAGCCGGAAGGGCCGATCAGGCAAACCACATCGCCGCGGTAGATGTCAAGGTCGATGCCCTTCAGCACGTCCAGCGTGGGGTCGGCCTTTTTTGCGCCGCGCTTCTTTACGCCGCCATAGGTCTTGGTCAGGCCGCGTACTTCCAAAATCTTATCGGTCACTTTGTGCCAGCCTCCTCTCAAACTTGCTCAGCAGCCATGTAAACAGCATAACAAGGATCAGGTAGATCAATGCAACGCCCAGCAGGGGGAACATGGCGTCGTAGGTACGGTTCATAATGCCCTGTGCAGCATACAGCAGCTCCTTGCCGCCGATGGTGGTGATCAGGGAAGTATCCTTGAGCAGAATGATGAACTCGTTGCCCAGTGCAGGCAGCACCGCACGGATGGCCTGCGGGATGATGATGACCACCATGGTGGTCATGTAGTTCAGGCCAAGGCTGCGTCCGGCTTCCATCTGGCCGGGGTCCACAGCCATCAGGCCGCCGCGGATGATCTCGGATACATACGCGCCAGAGTTGATGCCTAAGGTCAGCGCACCTACCATGGTAAAGTTGCGGCTGTTGGCAAAAATGACCATGCTCATGATCAGCAGCTGCACCATCATGGGCGTGCCGCGGATGATGGTGGTGTACACCTGACACACCGCGTTAAAAAAGCCCAGCACCGCGTTTTTGTGGCCGGGGCGCTGCTGGTCGTGGGTCACGCGCACCAGCGCCACCACGCTGCCCAGCACCACGCCCAGCGCCAGCGCCAGTGCGGTGACCAGCAGGGTGGTGCCCACACCGCTGATGTACTGCATCCAGCGGTCCTTCAGCAGAAAGGCCTGATAAAACTTGAAAAAGAAATCCTGTTCAAAGCTTAGCTTTGTGCCGCTGTTGAGCAGCTCTTTGAGCAGTTCGTATTGCGCAGCCATTCACATCCTCGCTTTCTGTTTGTCAATAAATTGTAACCACTTTTTTCTAAAAAAAGAGGTGCCCCGGAGCGGGGCGCCTCCTTGGGTACGGAAATGGTACAGGGCACGCAGCTTAGTTTGCGTTGATGTACTTGTCCACGATGGCCTGCAGGGTGCCGTCAGCCTTCAGCTCCTCCAGAGCCTTGTTGACAGCGTCCTCCAGTGCAGAACCCTTTGCCATGCCGATGGCGTAATCCTCCTCGGCGTAGCTGGTGTCCAGCACCTTCAGGCCGGGGTTGGCGGCAACGTACTCCGTAGCGGGAGCGTTGTCGATGACCACTGCATCCACCTGACCGTTGTTCAGTGCCTGCACAGCGGTCAGGCCGCTGTCGTAGGCCACAACAGAGTCCTCGCCGAAGTCATCGGAGCAGTAGATGTAGCCGGTGGTGCCGCGCTGGGTGCCGATCTTCTTGCCGGCCAGATCGTCGGGAGAAGCAATGTCGGAATCGTTGGGCACAATGATGGACTGGATGCCGGTTGCGTAGCTGTCGGAGAAGTCCATCACAGCCTTGCGCTCGTCGGTCACGGTAACGCCCGCCATCACGATGTCGGCCTTGCCCTGCTGCACGCTGAGCAGTGCGGCGTCAAACTCCATGTCGTCGATCTGCAGCTCCAGACCCAGCTTCTCAGCAATGGCCTTGGCGGTGTCCACATCGATGCCCTCGATCTCACCGGAGTCGGTGGTCATCTCGTACGGAGGGAAGGTAGCGTTGGTGGCCATGGTCAGCTTACCAGCCTCCACGGTGGTCAGCTCAGCAGCAGCGGCGGAAGAAGCAGCCTCGGAGGAAGCGGCAGAGCTTGCCACAGAGGAAGCAGCAGAGCTTGCGGAACCACCGCAGGCGGTCAGAGCCAGAGCAGCAACGGAAACAGCAGCGGCAGCCATGAAGCTGCGGCGAGAGATCTTTTTCATATTCAAACACTCCTCAATCTATGCAATATAGTTCGCTTTGCCCCGATGGGATGCGATTCATCGCGCTTTCGGGGAACGCACTTAGTATAGTTTGTACAAAACAAAAAGTCAATACTTGTGCATAATAATCCGTGAAATTGAAACGATTTTGCAAACATTTATGCAATAACGGAGAAAACGTATGAATATATGCAGTATAAACCGTTATTTACAGGCTTCTTGCGATCTCCTCCGCGCTGCGCTTGGGCACGCAGTAGTCGCGGTTTTCGTCCAGATAGTACTTTACGCCGGTCTGCTCGGTCATGGGGACGATGCTGGCTTTGTGGGTGGGGTAGCCGAATGCCACCATAAAGGCCAGCTTCTGCGGCTCCTCGATGCCAAGCAGCGCGGTCAGGGCGGGCTTGTTGATCGCGCCCATGATGCAACTGCCTACGCCCTTGTCCCATGCGGCAAGGGTCATGTTGGCCAGTGCGATGCCGGTGTCGGTGGCAAGGTCGCCGGGGATGGCGGTATCCTGCACCACAGCTGCATAAAAGGTGGGCAGCTCGTCCGCTTTGGGCGTGCCCTGCTCCGGCGGCAGATAGCCAGCCCACTTGACCAGCGGCTGTACCTTGGCCACCATCTCCGGGCTTTGCACCAGCACCAGACGCACCGCCTGCCGGTTTGCCCCGCAGGAGGACAGCCGCACGGCCTGTACAATATCGTCCACCACATCCTGCGGCACGGCCTTTTGTGCAAACCGGCGGTAGGTGCGGCGGGTAATTAGAAGTTCCATTGCATTCATAGAAATCACTCCTTTTATAAATCGCATTATAATAAAATATAACAGATGCGGCAATATCTTGCAACAAAAATGATAAACAGATGGTGATTGTTAAAAACTTTTCTGCAAAAAGTCAAAATAAGTATTGACAAAATAATACAGAGGGGGATATTATAGAAACACAAGCTCCTATTTTGTAGTAGGAGCTGAAAATGAAAGATTGTGAGGTTGATTACTATGTCTAACATCTCTCGTCGTCAGTTCCTGAAGGGCGCAGGTGTCGCTACTCTGGCTGTTGCAGCTGCTGGCGTGCTGGCAGGCTGCTCCAAGGAAGATGTTCCTGTGATTCCCGAAGTGACCACTCGTCCTGTGATGGTCATCTTTATGGCAGACAAAGGCAATGGTGAGACCGTGGTTGTGGGTGAGACTGCCAAGATTGATGTTCTGAAGACCGAGGATTCTGTGAAGGTTGCTGACATCGATAAGAAGCTGCTTCCCGAAGATTACCATCTGGAGAACGAAAAGGCAGTCGTCGAGATTCGCAAGGATGCCTCTAAGGGCGAGTACATCATCGTCTTTGTGACTGATGTGACCTACACGCCTGCTACCAAGGAAGTTGATATTAAGGTGGCTATCACCAATCCGAAGGCTGGCGAAGCTGTCATGACTACTGTGAAGGCTAACGTTAAGAAGGATGCAACCACTATTTCCGCAGCTGAGATCACTCTGCCGGATGGCTTTACTTGGGCAGAGGGTACCGAGATGAATCGTCAGTACGATATCGCTACCTACGTTTTCCCCATTAAGCACATCGCTTGATTGTGTGCGTAGTAACTTAATAGGTTAATAAGCACTAAATGGGCATCTGCATTTGCAGATGCCCATTTTTAACGAAATGACGTATATAAGGATTGAACCCTTGTTCTGCCGCTTCTTCGGCAGCGGGCAACCGCTTCCGTCAAAGCCTGCGGCTTTGCCACCTTTCCCAAGGGGACGGCTTTCGCAGCGGCGGTAAAGTTTCCGGCATAGCCCAAAGGCGTCCCCTTGGGGGAGCTGGCACGCCGTCAGGCGTGCCTGAGAGGGTTCTACTTCCTCTTCGGCAGCGGTACGCACAGCACCAGACTGATGCCGATGGCCAGCGCCACGGCGATTTTAAAGGTGCTGATGCCATTGGCAAGGGCAAGGGTGTTTTCGTTCTGGATGAAATAGTAGGCGGTGTAGTAGATGCCTGCGCCCGGCACAAGCGGGAAAATGCCGGTCAGCAAAAACACCGTGACCGGCGTTTTTTGGGTAATGGCAAACACGCGGGTAAGGATGGTCAGCGGAATGACCGCCAGCAGGGAGGCCGTGGCGGCGTCTGCGCCCAGCAGGGTCAGCAACTCGTACCACAGCCAGCCCACAGCGCCTACCAGCGCGCAGTAGGGCAGACAGCGCCTGGGGCATGCAAACAGAATGGCAAAGCTCAGCGTGCCCGCCGCGGCCAGAAAAAACTGCGCGGTCAGCTCGCCGATCTGTACAGCTGTAAGGGACATCATACCACGACCACCCCCGTAAGTACCGTGTACAGCCGCAGCACAAGGCCGGTGCCTATGGCAATGCTGGCGGCAATGAGCAAGGCATCGATCATGCGGATGGTGCCGGAAAGGTAGTCGCCCTGCACAAAGTCCCGGATGCCCATGGTGAAGGCGATACCCGGGGTCAGAATCATCAGTGTACCGATGATGGCGTGGCTGGCAGAGGTGTGCAGCAGATTGCACAGCAGGATGCACACCAGCGTGATCAGCGCGGCGGTGCTGATCTTCTGGAAGCCGCCGGGCACCTCATGCCGCCCGCACCACAGCAGATACCAGCTGGCCACCAGCCCCGCCCCGGCAGCTGCCAGCGCACTGCGCAGGTTGCCGCCGAACATCATGGCAAAACAGAACGCCCCGCACAGCCCGGAAAGCAGCTGCACATGATCTTTGGGGAAGGGAAGCTGCCGCGCCAGCACCAGACGGCTCTCGGCTTCATCCAAGGTCATCCCGGTCTGGGCAATCTGGCGGGAAAGCTCGTTCACCGCCGCCACCCGCCCCAGATGGGTGGTGCGCACCGGTACGTTGCGCACCTCGCTGATCTCGGCAGTGCCGGCACTGGCAAAAATGCCGTTGGTCAGCACATAAACGTGGAACTCCCGCAGATGGAAGCTGCGCGCCATGATCTCCATGGTCTGCTCCACCCGGAACACCTCCGCACCATTTTCCAGCAGGGTCTGCCCTGCGGCCATGATAAAATCCATGATGCGGCGGCGCAGCTCTTCATCGGGAAAAGGGTCTCTGCTGTTCATTGCCTGCTCTCCTTGCAAAAGATGATACCCTATTTTATCATGTGCACCAGCCGCATACAAGGGCGTATAATAAAAAGCTCTGGAAACACCAGAGCTTTCTTGCGAAAAGGGTCGGAATATGTTATAATTGTCCTGTCGCTGAAAAGCGATCGAAAGGTACTGCACATACGGCAGGCGGTTGGCTCTCACTTCCGGAAGGAGGTGAGAACATACCTATTACTTTGACATTCCACTTGTTTGGATTTACGTTTACGATCAAGGTAAGAAAGTAAAAACCGCCACCCCCCACAGGTGACGGTTTTTCTTTGGATAAAAGTTAAACTAAAACCTAAAGGGCCAACCGCTTGTCGCAGTGCCTTTTGTAATTATAGTATAACCCTTTTTGTGCGCATTGTCAAGCAAAACGGATGCGGCAGCAGACCGGAAGCCATATCCCTACCCAAAAACTTCGTTGAAGGTGTTGACAAATGCCGCCAATGGGTTTATTATAGTGTCAATATCACAAAAATGGCTGTGAAGAGAAGAGTAGGCCTTCGCATTGATCCTTACCAGAGAGCCCGGGCGGTGAAAAAGGGCAGGAAACAGGAAGCTGAAAATGGTCTCGGAGCCGTGCGGACGAGGCGCAGGAGTGCTAAGCCCGCAACGGGATGCGCCCGTTACAGCGTCCGGCTGTAAGCAGCACACGCTGCCGCAGCATCGAGGCTGTATCCGTAAGGATGCAGTGAACCAAGGTGGTACCACGGAAGTATGTTCATGCCTCCGTCCTTGCAGAGCTTAAGGCTTGTAAGGACGGGGGCATTTTTTCATGCGTCCGTTCAAGGCTGCGCGCGGAAAGGTGCCGTGCGGGCCACAGTACATAATAGAGAACAAATAGAGAGGGAACAAAACTATGATTACTCGTCGCGATTTTCTGAAAGTTACCGGTGTGGCAGCCGCAGCCGCTGCCCTGACTGCCTGCGGTGGTTCTTCTTCCACTGCTTCTTCCGCCGTTGCATCCGGCGGCGTGGCATCCTCTGCCGCAGCTAAGCTGGATAAGATCAAGGTGGCTGTGCCCAACGATACCACCAACGAGGCCCGCGCCCTGACCCTGCTGGAGAAGAACGGCTTCTTCAAGCTGAAGGCAGATGCCGGCCTGACCGCCACCAAGAATGACATCGAGGAGAACCCCCTGAACGTCACCGTGGACGAGGTGGAGGCCGCTCAGGTGCCCAACGTCCTGCAGGACGAGGACTACGCCGTCATCAACTCCAACTACGCCATCTCTGCCGGTCTGAACCCCATGACCGATGCACTGGCCATGGAGGACGGTTCTTCTGCTTACGTCAACATTCTGGTGTGCAAGGACGGCAATCAGGAGGAGCCTAAGATCAAGGCTCTGGCTGCTGCCCTGCAGAGCCAGAAGGTGAAGGACTTCATGGACGAGACCTACAAGGGCTCCGTGGTGTCCGTTGTGGAGAACCCCACCGATGGCTATGATTCCACTGTGGATTATGACGCTCTGAACGGCCAGACCGTCAGCTGCGCCGCTACTCCCGCTCCCCACTGCGAGGTGCTGGAGGTGTGCAAGGAGATCCTTGCCGCCAAGGGCATCACGCTGGATATTCAGGAGTACGACGACTATGTGATCCCCAACCAGGTCGTCGAGGACGGTCAGGTAGACACCAACTACTTCCAGCATCAGCCGTATCTGGACAACTTCAACGCCGAAAAGGGTACCCATCTGGTGACCGTTGCCGGTATTCACGTAGAGCCCATGGGCATCTACGGCGGCAAGCAGGACAGTCTGGCACCCATCGAGGGATAATCTAAAGGAGCAATTTCTGTGATCGAACTCAAGTATCTTTCCAAGACCTTCCAGATGAAGGATGGCGCGGTGAAAGCGCTGCAGAACATCAACCTCACCATTCCCGATGGCTCCATCTACGGCATCATCGGCATGTCCGGTGCGGGCAAATCCACGCTGGTGCGCTGCATCAACCTGCTGGAGCGCCCCACCGGCGGCAGCGTGGTGATCGACGGCGTGGCGATGGAGACTTTGTCTCCCGCCTCGCTGCGCAAGCGCCGCCGGGAGATCACCATGATCTTCCAGCAGTTCAACCTGCTTATGCAGCGCACCTGCCTGAAGAACGTCTGCTTCCCCATGGAGCTGGCAGGCGTAAAGAAAGGCGGAGGCCGAAAAGCGCGCCATGGAACTGCTGGAGATGGTGGGTCTGCCGGATAAGGCCAACGCCTACCCGGCACAGCTGTCCGGCGGTCAGAAGCAGCGCATCGCCATTGCCCGCGCACTGGCCACCAACCCCAAGGTGCTGCTGTGCGACGAGGCTACCAGTGCGCTGGACCCCAACACCACCCACTCCATCCTGACCCTGATCAAGGATATC
>ENA-OQKR01000443-OQKR01000443.1-human-gut-metagenome-genome-assembly--contig:-NODE-443-length-17109-cov-2.790366_pt1 | contig 17109 bp, 15 predicted proteins | sample MGYA00242803_ERZ504806 | MGnify/ENA primary metagenome ERZ504806 (study PRJEB26092, sample SAMD00036399) | human gut metagenome | host: Homo sapiens | study: EMG produced TPA metagenomics assembly of...
CAAACAGCGGATGCGGGTATGTTTCAAGCCAGGATGTTCACGGACCCACAGTGGATATCGGCATTGCCATACAGGCTACATTGACCCTGATTGTCGCAGGTACGCTTGCCGGATCTTCCGGCTAAAAGGCGGTAAGCATCAGTCCCATCGAAGCACTTAGAGCAGATTAAACGATTATGAGAATAGACATGGATACATGCGAGGAAATCCTCGTTACGATAACAGAAACAAGACACGCAGTCTGCTGACGGCATTCGGTGTATTCTGGGGCATCTTCATGCTTGTGGCACTTATTGGCGGCGGACAAGGCATGCAGGAACAAATGAAAGCGCAATTTGAAGGTTTCGCTACAAACTCCGGATTTATTGCAGCGCAAAAGACAAGCGAGGCCTACAAAGGATTTCGTAAAGGACGCTGGTGGGACCTGGAAATGGAAGATGTAGAACGGGTACGCAGCATCGACGGAATAAAAACGGCCACTCCTTCATTTGCCTTATGGGGACAGACAGCCGTTTACGGAGAAAACAAATACGAATGCAGCGTCAAAGGTCTATACCCCGAATATGAACAGATAGAACATCAGGAAATGACGTACGGCCGCTTTATCAATGACGTGGATATACGTGAGGCGCGCAAGGTATGCGTCATTGGCAAACGCGTGTACGAAAGCCTCTTCAAGCCGGGCGAGGACCCTTGCGGAAAATATATCAGGGTAAACGGCATTTATTACCGTGTTATCGGCATGTGCTCTTCCGAGGGTAATGTGAACATACAGGGACAGGCTTCGGAAGCGGTTACCCTACCCTTCACAACGATGCAGCAGACATATAATCTGGGACAAAGAATAGATGTAGTCTGTTTTATCATGAAACCGGGAGTGAAAGTTAAGGACGTAGAACCGGAAATAGAGCATCGCATCAAAGCCGCCCATTACATCTCGCCGGACGACAAACAGGCAATCATGTTCCTCAATGCAGAAGCCATGTTTTCCATGATGGACACACTGATGACAGGTACCCGCATCCTTATCTGGATGGTGGGCTTGGGAACCTTGTTTGCCGGAGCTATCGGCGTATCGAATATCATGATGGTAACGGTAAAGGAACGCACTACGGAAATAGGCATACGGCGTGCCATCGGTGCCGTCCCAAAGATATCTGCAACAAATCCTTTCGGAAAGTATGGTACTGACTACCGTAGCCGGCATGGCAGGTATCTCTTTTGCCGTACTTATACTGCAAATACTGGAAAGCGCAGCGAATGATCCCGGAGTCATCAAGACCCATTATCAAGTCTCCTTCGGACTGGCTATCGGCACTTGCGCCCTTCTCATTGCATTAGGGATGCTGGCAGGACTGGCACCTGCTTACCGCGCAATGGCCATCAAACCTATCGAAGCGATAAGGGATGAGTAAAAAACGGCAAGGTAACAGACTGATAAAACGATAGAAAAATAAAACAATAATACAATAAAGATGAAAACAAAGAAGTATCTGAAAATCGCATCACTGGCGGTAGTAGCTGCCATATTTATCTGGACATTCGTGTTTTTGTACCGGAAATCCCAGCCCACTGTAAAGGTATATGAGACCATCGTTCCGGAAACAGCCGATTTGGAAAAGACAACCGTAGCCACCGGAAAAGTGGAGCCCAGAGATGAAGTGCTTATCAAGCCGCAAATATCCGGTATCATTTCCGAAGTATATAAAGAAGCCGGACAAAGCGTCAAGCAAGGCGAAGTGATTGCCAAAGTAAAGGTTATCCCCGAACTGGGCACGCTGAACTCTGCCGAAAGCCGCGTCCGTCTGGCAGAAATCAATGCCAAACAAGCCGAAACGGACTTTGCCCGTGTCGAGAAGTTGTTTAATGACAAACTCATCAGCAACGAAGAATACGAAAAGGGGGAAGTGAACGTAAAACAGGCACGGGAGGAATTGCAAACAGCCAAAGACAATCTGGAAATCGTAAAGGAAGGTATCACCAAGAACAGCGCTTCATTCAGCAGCACATTGATTCGTTCCACCATTACCGGACTGATTCTGGACGTACCTATCAAAGTCGGCAACTCCGTTATCATGAGCAATACGTTCAACGACGGAACAACAATCGCCACGGTTGCCAATATGAATGACCTCATCTTCCGGGGCAACCTGGATGAGACCGAGGTAGGCCGCGTACACGAAGGCATGCCGGTAAAGCTGACTATCGGTGCATTGCAAAACCTCTCGTTCAACGCCGTACTGGAATACATATCTCCGAAAGGCGTAGAAGAAAACGGAGCCAACCAATTCGAAATCAAAGCGGCCATCCAGGCGCCGGACAGCGTACAAATCCGTTCCGGCTATTCCGCCAATGCGGAAATTGTGCTGGAACGTGCCCTCAAGACGCTCGCCCTGCCGGAAAGTACGGTTGAATTCAGTGGAGACAGCACCTTTGTATATGTACTGACCGACAGTGTACCTCAACAGAAGTTCAAACGCCAACAGATAGAAGTAGGCATGAGCGACGGTATCAAAATTGCCGTCAAAAGCGGCCTGACTGCCAAAGACAAAGTGCGTGGCGCTGAGAAAAAAGATAAATAACCGTTATACTTAGAAGAAGCAAAAACGCCATGAAAAAAAAGATACTTATATATATGGCCGTTCTGGCTTGCATACAAGTTCAGGCGCAAGACCGCTGGTCGCTACGGCAATGTATAGACTACGCCATCGAGCATAATATCGACATCCGCCGGACAGCCAATGCAGCCGAACAAAGCAATGTTGAAGTGAATACCGCTAAATGGGCACGACTGCCGAACCTTAATGCCAGTGCCGGACAAAACTGGAACTGGGGACGCACGCAGACCGCTATCAAGGATGAGAGTACCGGTGATTACTCCACCGTATATGTCAACACAGGCAGTCACGGTACAAATATGTCCGTTTCCACCAATATTCCACTGTTTACCGGACTCGAGATACCCAACCAGTATGCTTTGGCCAAATTAAACCTAAAAGCCGCTCTTGCCGACTTGGAGAAAGCCAAAGAAGATATCTCCATCAATATAGCCTCAGCCTACTTACAGGTACTGTTCAACGAAGAACTGCACCGGGTTTCTTTAGGACAAGTAGAACTGAGCAAAGAACAATGCAACCGCATAGAGCGGCTGGCAGAAGTAGGGAAAGCCTCTCCGGCAGAAGTTGCCGAAGCCAAAGCACGTGTAGCGCAGGATGAGATGAATGCGGTACAGACGGGCAATAACTATCAACTGGCATTGCTCGACCTCAGCCAGCTTATCGAACTGGAAACACCAAAAGGTTTCCTCTTGGAAAATCCTGCCGTAACAATAGAACTTATCCCATTGGCTTCTCCGGACGAAATATATCAGTTAGCATTAGGTTGCAAGGCCTCAATACAAGCTGCACAGTATCGTCTGGAAGGAAGTAAACACAGTATCCGAATCGCCCAAAGCGGTTACTATCCGCAACTGACTCTCAGCGGGAGTCTCGGTACGAATTATTATTCGACAATCAACCGCACTTTCAGCCAGCAAATGAGTGATAATTTCAACAAATACATCGGTTTTAATCTGAGTGTTCCCATCTTTAACAGACTGGCTACACGCAACCGGGTACGTACAGCCCGCCTGCAACGTGAAAACTACTCCTTGCAACTGGATAATGCCAAGAAGGACCTCTACAAAGAAATTCAGCAGGCATGGTACAATGCGGCAGCATCCGAAAGCAAGTACACAAGCAGCAGCGCGGCAGCCTCGGCAAGCGAAGCATCGTTTAAGCTGATGAGCGAGAAATACGAAAACGGGAAAGCGAACGCCGTAGAATACAATGAGGCCAAGCAGAACCTGATGAAAGCACAATCCGATGAACTACAAGCCAAATACGAGTACCTGTTCCGTACCAAGATACTGGACTTTTATAAAGGAGAGCCTATCGAATAAATATAATTTTAGTTGTTGTGTGTTTGTAAGGAGATGAACACTTTTTATTTATTTTCTTTTCAGGCACGGACTACATGGAAAACACAGATTTTCTTTACTTCTTTTTCCGTGAATTCCGTGCCTGAAAGAAATCATCAGGTATATTGAAGTATCCCCCGTTTATCAGTTATAAATACACATGGATAAGCGTTTAATTTCGTCTTGACGCTTCTTTACCTCTTTCTGACGAACGGGAAGAAGAACGTATTGTACGCGTAGAGGATGAAGAAGAGTTGCTGCGTCGTCTTATGCTTTCGTTTTCCTTCTGAATACTCTGCCCGCGTTTAGGAGCATTTACTTCCTTCTTAGTATCGGAACGGCGTACCGGACTGTTGGTAGCAGGACGGCGATTGGACTGTTCCACGTTAGGGCGCGTACCGGAATTGGGACGGATATGAACCGAACCGAAATCCGAACGCCGGCTCGTATGGTACGATTTATTATCACGGATACGGAAAGAGCCGTTATAGGTAGGATAGTTATGTCTGCCCCGGTAATAGCTTACATTATGATAATGAACACGGTTATGTCCGCCACAGTAAGTACGATAATGATAAGGACGCGGATAGTAGAAATGATTCGGATTGGTATAAGTAACATAAATCCGGAAAGACCAATGCCCGCCACTCACATAAATCGGACGGAAGAAGTAGGCAGCCTGCATGAAACGGGAATACTGTCTGCGGCTCAATACCCAGCGTAAATCGTCATTGCGTATATCCAGATAATCGTAATACCGATTCAACGCCCATTCTTCACCCCTCAGCACATCATCCATCAGATAACGTACACCTGAAATAAAGTCATAATTAATTTCATATACATCATTATACTGAGCCGTATTCAGATTCAGTTCATAAGCCATCTTATCCGTAAGAAAGCGTGTTTCTTTACGCACTTTACTGTTACTCATGGCCGCATGGCAGACAGCAGTACTCATTATTACGGCAAATAACATAAATAATATTCGTTTCATGGCAGCGTTCTTTACAAGTTTATATTCCATCATTTTAGTAAAAACAAAAATAGGGGAATATTTCCCCCATCCTTCTGTTTCTCTCTAATATGTTATAGGGAAAACCCTATTGCAGGTAGGGATTAGAGTTTTTTTGCCAGTTCAATCCCATTTTCCTGCAGCGATACCAGATGTTTTTTGTATAAATCGCCAACTGCTTTTTTAAAGGTTTTCTTGCTGACACCGAATGTATCGTAAATCTCTTCGGCAGGGCTCTTGTCATGCAAAGTGATGTGTCCGCCCTGCTCACGGATATAATCCAATAAGGTAGCAGCAAAGTCTTCCACCTTGCCCTGCCCCGGTTTCTGAAGTATCAGGTCAATCTTTCCATCCTCGCGAACCTGCTTTACATAAGCCTTCAATGTCATGCCTGTATGCAGAGGTTGAAATATCTCGCTTTCATACAGCAAACCGCTATATCGGTTTTCAATAATAGCCTTAAAACCTAAATCAGTCTTCTGCCAGATAAGTATGCTAACTTCCTGACCGGGTTCATAAGGCGCTTTTTCTTTCGAAAGATAACGGTCCACTTTGGCAGAGGCTACAATCCGGTAACTCTCATCATCCAGATGAGCATGGATTACATATTGCTTCCCAACCTGCATCTTCATTTTCTGTTCACGGAAAGGAACAAACAAATCTTTCATCAATCCCCAGTTAAGGAAAGCGCCGTATTGATTTATCCATGCCACTTCCAAACAGGCAAACTCACCGACCTGTACTAATGGTGTCAGTGTGGTAGCTACCAACCGTTCCTCGTTATCCAGGTAGATAAACACAGTCAGTTCATCTCCCGGCTTGCAGTTTTCGGGCACATAACGCGACGGAAGCAGAATTTCTCCTTCTTCACCACCATCCAGATACATGCCGAAATCAACCTCTTTCACCACCCTCAAGGTATTGAACTTTCCTAACTCTATACTCATACAAATTATATTTCGTAATATTTATAACAAGAACGATACGCAATAGAACACAGCCTATTCCGGCATCCTGCGCAAAGATAGCGAAAGGTGAGCGCAATACCAAGCCAAAAGTCCGCTTTTGAGCGCGGGTACTGCCGAGCCGCGTCCTACCTTATACAAAGATAAAGATAAGGAATAACTTTTCGCTCTAAAAGATAACTTTTTTATATAAACAACTCTTCTGGAAAACGGTTATCTTTGTAACGTAACAATCGACAAAAGCGTTTATTATTCACCTTTAAATAATATAATTATGGAATTTATTACAAACGAAAAGCTGACCATTGTAGGTGCAGCCGGTATGATCGGCTCCAACATGGCACAGACTGCAATCATGATGCACCTCACCCCGAACATCTGTTTATACGACCCTTATGCTCCCGGTCTGGAAGGTGTGGCGGAAGAAATGTTCCACTGCGGGTTCGAAGGTCTAAACCTGACATTCACATCCGACATTAAAGAGGCTCTGACCGATGCCAAATATGTAGTGTCTTCCGGTGGTGCAGCCCGCAAAGCAGGTATGACCCGTGAGGATTTGCTAAAAGGCAATGCCGCTATTGCCGAAGAATTCGGTAAGAACGTGAAAGCTTACTGCCCGGATGTGAAGCACGTGGTTGTCATCTTTAACCCGGCCGATATTACCGGCCTGATTACATTATTGTACTCAGGATTGAAGCCATCTCAGGTTACAACACTGGCAGCCCTTGACAGTACCCGCCTGCGTAACGAACTTTCCAAACATTTCGGCATTGCTCCCGATAAGATAGAGAACTGCCGTACATATGGCGGACATGGCGAACAAATGGCTGTATATGCTTCTACCGCCAAAGTAGATGGGAAACCGTTGCTGGATATCATCGGCACTCCTGCCCTGACAAAGGAAGAATGGGCAGAAATACAGACCAAAGTTACCAAAGGCGGCGCTAACATTATCGCTTTGCGCGGTCGTTCTTCTTTCCAAAGCCCTGCGTATATTTCCATAGAAATGATTGCTGCCGCCATGGGTGGAAAGCCTTTCCGCTGGCCGGCAGGCACATATGTACACAGTCACGGTTTCGACCATATCATGATGGCTATGGAAACCGAAATCAATAAGGACGGTGTGCACTACAAAGAGCTGAAAGGTACTCCCGAAGAAGAGGCTAAACTGAAAGAAAGTTACGCTCACCTCTGTAAACTACGCGACGAAGTTATAGGAATGGGCGTATTGCCGCCCATTAAAAACTGGCACAGTATTAATCCGAATATAGATTAAACAATTACGTAGAAATCTATACTCATAACTAATACAAATATCCCCTTTGTTCTTGTTTTAAAAGCTACAAAGGGGATTTTTCTAATTTTAATATTTTCGGATCAGCATTTTTCACCGGACTGAATAATGGGAAAATTTCTGCGATCATTTCCACCCTACGTACTTTGGTGATCCAGACACTCGCACTGCTGATCCTCCCGATATTTTTCGGTCTCAACGGTATCTGGTGTGCAATTACGGCAGCAGAACTTCTCACGCTGATCGTAACCGGCTCTTTCCTGCTTCAGGAAAAGAAAAAGTATCATTATTAAGCTTTCTTATTACCAACCTTTCCAGAAAAAGAGTCCTGCACCGATTCCTTTTCCCAGTGCCAGCATCAGAATAAAGACTGCTGCATACCGGACGATCCTGGCACGTCTCATAAAGATTGGAAATACATTCAGGATTTCTGCAAGTGCCATCGACCAGCAGCCGACAAAAATCCCGGCAAATAGTCCGAAAAATGCCAACAGCACGGACTGTCCGGGAATTCCAATCCGAAAGATCTGAAAGACATTTCCAAGGATTGCCCCGGCTGAAACCGCATCCTCATAAAGCAGGATGTGGTTTGCAGTATGGGTGCGGTCTGCAAAATCCGAAATCACCCCGAGTTCTACAATAAAAGAAAATAAGCCTCCTGCCACGACAACGCCTGCACTCATCCCCAGAATACCGAGAAAAATCTGCCCTGCCCACATCATTTTCCTCCTCCATTTTCCAGGTCAATTTCATTCTTTCTTCTCGCAGCATCTTCCACCAGCGTCGTCTGAATATCATTCTCATACAGACGCATCTGTACTTCCATGGGCGTAGGATCTACCGTAAACCGTTTTTTCCCGAAATGATTAAAGAAAATAAGGATTCCAACTACCAGTCCGACGGAATACATGATCTCCAGGATCGTAAAGCCATTCGATTCTTTTCCTATAACCAGTTCATAGATCTGTCCGAACAGTTTCGATACATCCACATCATTGTTAAATGCCATGATTGAAAATGCTGATCCGCAAAAAAATAATGACTGTTACCACTGCGGTTTTCAGAAGATGCCAGATCATTGGTGGTGTCTTCTGATTTTCATATGTTACGATCACGTCACTCTCTCCAAGATTCTGTATTTCTACTTTCGGATACCGCTCATGGATGAGGTCTATGATTTTTAAAAGAGAGATTACAAAACGCTGTTCCTTTTCTTCTCGGATCCTGAGAATTTTCAAAACCCGGATTTTGGACTGTAGCAGCTTATCTGCACATTCAATTTCCAGAATATCTCCCAGTGTCACATCCCGCTTTGTCACTTCTACATTCCGGTCACCTTTCAGATAAACGGTCACAGATTCAGATGCCATATCCGGTCACCCCATTCCACGTTTGTACTGATTGCAATTCTTCTGATCGTAACTCTCCTGACTCCATCTGCTCTGCCCGAATTAAAAATCCTTCTTCATCCGGTTCCTTTGCTGCAGTCGTATAATATAAAAGTCCGATCACCACTGCGGCCAGAACCAGTATCAGCAGACAGATCCATACTTTTCCATGTCCATTTTCCATTTTGCTCACCATACCTTTCCGTCTTTTTCTATGGTAGTATTCCATTGCCGGTGGAAAGATATACCTGGCAACTCGTATTTCTGATTTTCTTATTCCTGATTTTCGTATTTGCTATTTTCTTATTTGTGATCTACTTATCTGCGATTTTCTTTCTCCTTGATTTTTTCGGCCAATTGTTCATCAATCAGATCATTCATCCGTTCTGCCTGCTGAATACTAAAATAGAAAGATTAACAAAAGACTTATCTTTCATCAAACAGGAGTTCTTCTTATATTTTCTCTTTTGGATTTATAACCGGCTCACATCTGCTTTCTCATCCGCTCCAGTATTTTCTTTTCCATTCTCGACACCTGAACCTGTGAAATCCCCAGAATCTCCCCCACTGCTGCCTGTGTCTTTTCCTGAAAATACCTCAGATAGATCAACTGTCGTTCCTCCTTGTCCAGTCCGTCTAAAATCTGAGACAGCATCATCCGGTTCAGAAGATGTTCTTCCGGTCTGCTTTTTTCTTCCAGCCTGTCCAGAATGCTCAGTTGCGAATCTCCCTCCTGATGGATCGGCCTGTAGATCGACTCTACCTCCGTTGCCGCCTCCATTGCCTGGACAAGTTCTTCTTTTTCCGTCCCAAGCGATGTCGCCAGTTCCTCCACCGTTGGTTCTCTTCCCATCCGCTCAGTCAGTTCTTCCTTTTTCTTTCCGCATTTATACGAAAGTTTCTTTAAAGAACGACTCACTTTTATCATTCCGTCATCCCTTAAAAACCGGCGGATCTCTCCTGATATCATAGGTACTGCATACGTCGAAAACTGAACATCATAAGAAAGATCAAATTTATCGATCGCTTTTAACAGTCCGATGCTCCCGATCTGAAATAAATCTTCCGGCTCTGCACCTCTCCCATAAAATCTCTTTACCACACACCACACCAAACCTACATTTTCTTTTACCAGTTGTTCTCTCGCTTCTTTATCCCCATGGTGAGATTTTCTGATCAGAGAGATTGTGTGGTCCATAGTTCCCGTCCTTTTCCGATGATCTTTTTCATCCTGACGCACGTTCCTTTTTCCGGTTCCGATTCTACTTTCACCTCATCCATAAATGCTTCCATAAACGCAAATCCCATCCCGGAACGATCTTCTTCCGGTTTTGTCGTATACATAGGCTGCATCGCCTCTTCAACATTCAGGATTCCTTTTCCTTTGTCTGATACTTCCATAAAAAATTGATTTTCCGAGATCCGGCAGAAAATACGGATCTTTCCATGCCGCTTTTCATATCCGTGAATGATGGCATTGGTCACTGCCTCAGAAACTGCCGTCTTTACATCCGCAACTTCCTCCACCGTCGGATTCATCTGCGTCAGAAATGATGCGACTGCCACTCTCGCAAATCCTTCATTGCAGGATTTACTGTCAAACTGAATCTCCATTTCATTTGTGTCCCTCATACCCGTTCCTCCTCGTAGATCTGCATAATTTTTGTAACCCCCGATAATGTGAGGATCTTCCTGATCCTTTCATTTGTATGTACTGCCCATACTTCTCCTCCAATCAGACTGATGGTCTTATATCTTCCCATGATGACTCCGATCCCTGAACTGTCCATAAAATCGGTTCTGTCAAAATCAAAAATCACATATCTGATATGATTTCTGTCGATCACCGCATCTGCCTCTGCTTTGATCTCCTCTGCATTATGATGATCTACCTCTCTCGGAAGATAGATCGTCAGACAATTTTCCTTGCACCTGATATTTCATACTTTTCCCGCTCCTTCTAATTGATAACAAAGAAAAAAAGGAATATGCTTCTCCGCATATCCTCTTAAGTATCTTTATTTTATTTCACCTGTAGTGCCATTCTCTCCGGTATTTCCGTCTGCTGCCGTTCCACCTCCCAGTGCATTCAGTTGCTCCTGAGCATCATCGGCATAACGGTACTCTGAATAGCTGTTCAGATACATCTGGTAGTATTTCTTTGCATTCTCCGTATCCTGCTTACCTTGATATGCCTGTGCGATCAGGTAGATCGCCTTGCCGTCATTGTAACTGGAATCCATTGTGAGAACTTTGGTCAGCTCTGCGATTGCATCATCATACGCTCCTGAATCCAGCGAATTTTCAGCATTGGCAGTCTTTCTCTTGCATGCAGCCGGGAAAATATCCCCGGAAATACTGTCGTAAAGATTCTTTCCATTATCACTCATGGAATCTTTATTGATTTCCAGCAGGGCATCTGCCAGTTCCGAACTGTTCACCGACTCTGCCCGGTACTGATCGTACACACTTAAAAGCTTTTCATAACTTGCAGTTGTGGCATTCGCCTTATCCACTGCAGTCTGTGCCTCTTCACCTGCGGCACGATACTGCTCCAGTGTCTTCGACTGAGCACTGATTTGTGCATCCAATGTACCGATCTGCTCACTGTACGCCCGCATCTGATCATTGAGCTTCTCTGATCTGGACTGGTTCACTGCCGGTGCAACCAGAAACCAGATGATTGCTGCTCCGATCACTGCTCCGATAAAGATATTCAGAACTGCCAGTCTTCCCGCCAGCTCCCTTACCGGAGAACGCTTCGGCTGAATGATCGTCTCGTTGCCAAGGCTGTATTCCACTGCTTCATCCTTCTTTTTCTTTTTGCGATCCACATCTTTTCCATGTCTTCCACGCTGTCTCGTGATCTCCCGCAGATAATTCAACGTCGTTGTATTTGAAACATCCAGCTTTCTCGCTGTCAGAAGAAGCTGCCTTGCCTTTGTATTCTGATTCGTCTGAATATAGATCAATGCCAGCAGTTGATAAGCCTTCAGGAAAGTCGGATGTGCCGCGATCACCTGCTTTAACTGGATCGTCGCCAGATCTTCTCCGTTCTGCTTACAATACCCGAGACATTGATTATACTTTTTGATCGCCTGATTAATACTCTCCAGTTCATTCGCAGAGTCCTGAACATTCCGTATGTAGGAATCAGCTATATTGTCACGCGGCTTCAGGTTCTTACTGATGATCCACTCTACCAGTGCCTCTGCCACTTCCCCTATTCCATAATATACCAGTCCCAGAAGATTTCTCGCTGCAATATTCTCCCTGTTGTACTGCAGGCTCTGACGCAGGGCGATGATCGCTCCGCTCATATCTCTCTCCTGAGCCTTCTTCAGACCATCATTATACCAGTAGTTGGACTGGTACATGATCTTCTTAGCATAATCCATTTATACCCACCATTTTCTATTTCTTCTTTTTCTTCTTTTCCATGACTTCTTTCAGAAGATCCTGCATATCTGTCAGATCTTCCTCATAAACCGCATCCTCGATATCTTCTACTTCGAGACTCGGTTTAAACTTTCTGATCTCCTCTTCATAGTTCAGCATCTGCCTGTAACCTCCCACATGTCTGCTGCTCTTTCTGTCTGTTGCTGCTTCCAGCTTCTGCTTTTCCTGCTGCCCTTCAGTTTTTCTCCTCCGGCTTTCGTCTGCTTTTTCTTTTCGCATCCGCTCTACCGTCTCCTTGACCATCCCGGTCAGATAAAGTGATCCCAGACAATACACTGTCCTTTTTTCCTGATGCTCCAGGACATATTCTAAAGCCTTCTGCACCGATTCAATGACGATGACCGGACGGTCTGTATACTTTTCAAATAACTTTCCAAGTAGCTCTGCATCTGTTGCACGCTCCCCGTCAATCAGCGTAACCACGTAAAATTCTGCCGGAACACTGTCACACAACTGTGCGATCATCTCTTCATACTCTTTATCCTTCACAGCAGAAAACAAGAAAATATTTCCTTCTGCTGTCTCCGGCACACTCTTCACAAATGCATCAATGGCACTCACATTATGGGCTCCATCTACATAAACCGACGGGAGGATCTCCTCCATCCGCCCCTGCCACTTCACCTGTGCCAGTGCCTCTCTCCAACGGTCCACATGCCCTTTTTCCCGGAACAGGTACTGCATCACTTCCATGGCAAGCAGGGCATTTCCCGGCTGATAACTTCCTATATTATTCAGTTTCCACGTGGTAGTTCCATAATAAGCATTCGTGCAGGAAAAAGCAATATGTTTGTCTTCGATTCCAAGAATTTCGTACGCATCTTTCCCGATTTTTTTACAGGAACTTCCCTGCTGTGCTGCCGTCTTTTCAATGACTCTGTCACTTTCTTCTGTACTCTGTGCATAAAAGACCGGAACACCGGGACGGATGATCCCGGCTTTCTCACCGGCGATCTGCTCCACGGTATCCCCCAGATATTCCATGTGATCCAGTCCAATGGAAGTAATCACACACACTTCTGGATCTTCTGTGGCACTGGTTGCATCCAGCCTTCCGCCAAGTCCTGTCTCCAGGATCACATACTCTGCTTCTGCCTGGGAAAATGCCAGCATTCCCATTCCGAACAGAAATTCAAAAAAGGTCGGATGCTCCAGTCCCTCCGCCTCCATCTGCTTTACCGCCCCAAGTGTTTGTGTAAAAACTTCACTGAAAACTTCGTCACTCACCGGAACACCATCGATCATGATCCGCTCATTCATCTTTACCAGATGAGGGGAAATGAACAGTCCTGTCCTTTTCCCCTCGGAACGCAGCATTGCATCCAGGTACGCACATACAGAGCCTTTTCCATTCGTTCCCGCCACATGGAGAATCTTCATTTTTCCCTGCGGGATCTGAAGAATTTCAAGAAACCGCTTCGTATGGGAAAGGCTGTGCTTTTTTGTAAACTTCGGAATCTCCGATATATATCTTTCTATTTCCTGATATGTCATTTCTTACTTTCTTCCTGATCTGACGACCTTGATCCTGCCAGCCCTTTTCTTCTCTGATCTGCTGACCTTGATCCTGTCAGTCCTTTTTCTCTTCCTGATCTGTAAACGCCTGTCGTCCATTTTCTACTGAATCATCAGTCTCCACTATTTCTGACAGTTTTCCATCCTTGTATTCATACGTTTTTGAGGTTCTGAAGATGGTATTACTTGATCCCACCTGTGCCACCATGATCGTATCTCCGTCTTTCAATTCCGAATCTTTCAGGTCCAGCCGTGTATTATTCATGAACTTGGTATCCTGCTTTTCATCATTGATATACACTTTACTCTGCTTCGTAAAGTTTGCCCCGTAGATACTGTAATCGCCGTTGAGCTGCGTTACCACATCCCTGATCTCGGCATCCTTGACTCCCATGACCATATGACCTTCTGTGATCGGTGCACCATTTTTTTCATAAGCATACCGCTTTCCATACATGATATCATACTGAAGCAGTTCCAGATCTGACAGATAATGCTTTGTCTTATTTCTCTGCTGATGGTAATTGAAGATCGTACCGGAATGAATATCCAACCGGTCAAAAACTTCTGCCATGATCTGATATGCCGCTATATTTCCATCTTTTTTCTGCAATCCGATATTATCCCAGATGACATAGTTCGTATTATAAAGATACTTGCCCTTTAAATCCTTTGCCTCCAGTCCAAGCGTCGGCAGATGATCTCCGTAAAATACGACAACTGACGGTTCATTCCTTGCCTCCACAGCCTCGATCAACTGGGCGACAAATTTATCCATCTCATGGACTTCATTCACATAATATTCCCATGCATTTCTCTTGCCTTCATCCTCAACTCCGGTCACTTTGATCTCCGGATTCTCCAGTGTCGGCTCAGTCGGATAATCTCCATGTCCCTGCACGCTGACCGTAAATACGAAATCCTGTCCCGCTGTCGTATCCATAGACTCCATAATATTCGGAACTAAAATATCATCGGTCGCCCATCCTTTCGGAGTAGTCTTCAGAATATTCATAAATTCCTTACTCGTATAATGGTCAAAGCCCATATCATTGAATACCTTTGCACGGCTGTAGAAATTGCCACCGTTATTGTGCAGTGCCTCTGCACCATATCCAAGAGATGTCAGTGCTGTCGCCGCACTTTCGAGTACATGGGTTTTCACATAGGTTTTATACGGATATTCTCCAGGTCCGAAGAATCTCATACTCATTCCTGTCAGGACTTCAAATTCTGTATTTGCCGTACCTGCTCCTACTGACGGTACTTTAAAATATCCACTGGAATACTCTTTATACAGCTTTCTTAAATTGGGGATCGGGTCTTCCGAAAAGCGAAGCCATTCTACTTCTGTCGGATCAAAATAAGATTCTAACTGGACAAAAATAATATTCGGACGCTCTTCTGACGGAAGTGAAGTCTCACTTGTTGTCAATGCTCCGTCATTACTGATCTCCTTCATGGTCTCCTCACTGTAACTTGACGGCTGATTGATCCCTGTATTGAACAGACTTGCCGCAAAACAGTAAGGGAATCCATAATCTTCATAAGCAAATGCAATATTACCAAAATAATTGGAGATCACCCGATTCTCGATCGCTACATTGGTAAGTCCCATATAGCCCATAATTCCGGCTGCAATCCCTGCAACCGCAAGCAGGCGGTGCATCTTTCCGGTATACTGTCCGCCACGTCTCCACATGGAAATGATCCAGAGGATCACCGCTACAATTCCTACCGAAAGCATTACGATCTCGAATGCATTAAAATAGTTGCTGGTCAGTTCCAGGGCATCTGACAATACTTTCAGATCCTGTGCATTAAACGGCGTTACCCTTTTTAAAAAGCAGATAGCCGTTGCACGTACCGAGGAACAACCAGAATACGCTAAGTAAAATCCTGACAAATACACGCCTTTTAAATAAGTATACGATCATAAATGTCGCAAAGATCAAAAATGCATTAAACAGGAACACCAGCGGAGTCCCTGTCATATAATTCCATGCCTGAAAAAGTGAGTGTCTGGAAATCACCTCAATAAAGAAATTGATCACGCACGCCAGCAGATACTGCAGCGGCAATGAAAGCCGGTTCATCCATTTATATACAGGCTGCATTTTCTTTGCAAATTTGCTGTTCCGGCGTTCTTCCAGGATTTTCTGACGCCGCTCTTTTCTCGCCTTATAGTGTTCCTTAATATCTTTAAACTTCAGATTTCTGACTTTAACAGAAAGCCCCTTTATATCGGGCTTTCTGATATGAATTTTTTTTCATACATGACCTCACATCGGATCTTATTTTCCAAGACCTTCCATTCTTTCTTTCACCTGAGCAAGCATTTCTGTATATTTTTCCAGCTTATCCCGCTCAGCCTGAACCTTGTCTGCTGGTGCCTTACTTACAAATCTTTCGTTCGCAAGCATCCCCTCTGCTCTCTTAATCTCCTTATTCAGTCTGTCTTCCTCTTTTTTCAGTCTCTCAAGCTCCTGCTCAAAATCAACCAGATCTTCCAGTGGGAGATATACAACTGCATCTGGTACGACAACCGATACTGCATTGTCCGCAACTCCCTCTTTCGTCTGTTCGATGATGATCTCATTTGCATTCATCAGTGGCTTGACTGACTCTGTCATTCCCTCAATTCCATTGCAGAGTGCCTCATCCTGGCAGACTACATAAACTTTTGTCTTTCTGCTGTTCGGAACATCCATCTCTGCACGCACGTTACGGATGCCCTTTGTGATCGCTTTGATATGCTCCATCACATTCTCGTCTGCCGGGAAGTTCCACTCCTCTTTATATACCGGCCAACTGGACATCATCAGAGACTCTTCTTCCGGTACAAGTGCCAGGTAAATCTCTTCTGTAATAAACGGCATAAACGGATGTAACAGCTTCAATGCCTGTCCGAGAACCGTCTTCAGTACCCACAGAACACAGTTTGCTGCAGCCTGATCCTCTTCTGCGTGCCAGATCCGGTATTTTGCAAGCTCTACATACCAGTCACAGAACTCATCCCAGATAAAGTCATAGACCTTCTGGACCGCGATTCCAAGCTCAAACTTATCCATATTTTCTGTTACATCTTTTGCAAGTGTATTGACTGCGGATAAAATCCATCTGTCAGCCGGTGTCAGCAGTGCATCTTCCGGTTTCTCAACCACATTTTCCTTCATGTTCATCAGGATAAAACGGGATGCATTCCATACTTTATTTGCAAAGTTTCTGCTTGCTTCTACACGCTCGTTGTAGAAACGCATATCATTTCCCGGTGCATTTCCGGTAATCAGTGTCAGTCTCAGTGCATCTGCTCCATACTGATCGATGATTTACCAGCGGATCGATTTCCATTTCCAAGAGATTTAACTCATCTTACGTCCCTGTGAATCTCTTACAAGACCGTGGATCAATACTGTATTGAACGGTGCTTTTCCTGTATGTGCATAGCCTAGAAAATCCAATACGGATCACCCAGAAGAAAAATGAATATACATAAACCAGTTACAAAGTACAAT
>ENA-OQKR01000444-OQKR01000444.1-human-gut-metagenome-genome-assembly--contig:-NODE-444-length-17103-cov-4.099552_pt1 | contig 17103 bp, 10 predicted proteins | sample MGYA00242803_ERZ504806 | MGnify/ENA primary metagenome ERZ504806 (study PRJEB26092, sample SAMD00036399) | human gut metagenome | host: Homo sapiens | study: EMG produced TPA metagenomics assembly of...
GAAGCCGATGACCATCAAGATGGAAAACCATTGATGTGAGAGGCCGCCTTCGATGCCTCCGCTGTTCAGTGAAAACAGTCCCATGGCAATCAGTGCCACTGTCCGCCAGAAGATATGGGCCACGACTTGCAGGGTGTTGTCTCCCTTTTTGTACCGGTTTTGTATGGCAAAGGATACGGACATGCCCATACAGAAAAGGAAAGCGGGGAAGATGGTGTCGGAGAATCCCATCATGTCTTCGTCCATCCTGGCATGCATCAGCCAGTGGGGCACGTTTTTCAGTCCGGGAATGTCGTTGACAAAGAGCATGAGGAACATGGTGAGTGCGCGGAATACGTCTACCGCGGCAATCCGTTGGAGTGTTAAGCTTTTCATGATAGATAATTTGTTTGGGGGTTTTGAACGCAAATATAGGAAACTATTCTTTCCGATGCTACTGCTTTGCAGGATTTCTTGCTATATTTGCATGAACTTTATGGTCATGGAAAGGAGATTGTTCATTTTTTGTTTTCTTGCCGTCGTGGTATGGCAAAGTGTGGCTTTGGCTGCCGGCACGTCGTCTTTCACTGCACTGACGGCTTCTTTGGATGAGGCTATCGAGGCGCATCGGCACTATGTCGCCGTGCGTGAAGGGCGCATTGCCCGGCTGAAGCGCCAATTGCTGGATGCCGACACCGCCAATCTCTCTTTTTTTCGATGGAATGGAGAAATTTATAAGGAGTACAAGGCATATATCTGCGACTCTGCCATCCATTATCTTCGTGTCAATCTGGATTGGGCAGAACGCTATGGCCAACGGAATGCAGCACTCGAAACAAGGCTGGAGCTTGCCCACCTGATGGCTTCGGCAGGCATGTACGAGGAAGCCGCCGAACTCTTGAGGCAGACGGACAAAGCCTCCCTTCCCACCCATCTGATGCCGGATTATTACAATGCCTGTCATAAACTTTACACAGAACTGAGTTTCTATACGCTGGACGATTCTTTCAAGAAGCATTATCAGGCTTTGGCTACCCATTATGACGATTCTTTGATGCAGGTACTTCTGCCTTCATCCCCCCTCTATCTGGAACGAAGAGAGACGCGGGAGGCCGCTGCAGGCCATCCGGACGAAGCCTTGAGCATCAATGATACGCGTCTGGCACATGCCAAGCCCAATACTCCCGAATATGCGCTGGTGACCTATCAGCGCTCATTGCTCTACCGCCGGCTCGGGAACCGGGAGGAGGAGAAGCGCTATCTGGCTTTGTCTGCACTGACCGATATTCGCCTGAGCATCACAGACCATGCCTCACTCTGGAACCTGGCGGAACTTCTTTATGAGGAAGGGGATATGGAGCATGCCTACCGTTACATCCGTTTCTCGTGGGACGAAACCAACCGATACAACGCCCGTAGCCGCAGCCTCCAGACTGCCGGCATCCTTTCACTGATAGACCTCACTTATCAGGCCATGCGCGAGAAGCAGAATGACCGGCTCCGGCTGTACCTCTGGCTCATCAGCGCTTTGATTGTGCTGTTGGTGGTGGCAGTGGGCTTTATCTACCGGCAGATGCAGCGACTCTCTGCCGCACGGAACAAGCTGGAGCATGCCAACGAGCAACTGCAACTCTCAAACAACATCAAGGAGGAGTATGTGGGCCGTTTCATGAATCTCTGCTCCGTTTATATCAACCGGCTGGATACCTACCGGCGGATGGTCAACAAGAAAATCTCTGCCGGGCAGATGGAAGAGCTGCTGAAGATGGTGCGTTCCCGCGAGGTGCTGGACACCGGACTGAAGGAACTCTATGATAACTTTGATACTGCCTTCTTGCACCTTTTCCCCGATTTTGTCGATAAATTCAATGACTTGCTACAGCCCGAAGAACGCATCGTGCTCCGTAAAGGCGAGTTGCTGAATACGGAACTCCGCATTTTCGCCTTGATTCGTCTGGGCATCGACGACAGTTCGCAGATTGCAGAATTCCTCCGTTATTCCGTAAACACCATCTATAATTACCGTGCCAAAGTGAAGAACAAGGCCCGCATTTCGCGCGAGGACTTTGAAATACGGCTGATGCAGATACGCTGACAATACGTCAAACCGGCTTTTTGAATCCACTTTCTGCCTTTCTCTTCTTTTGCTTATATTTCTGATTATTAGTTGTTTGTTTGTTCATGCTTCTTCACTCCTTCCACCTATTCCCGATTCGCCGGTACGAGGTGTTCTTATCTTTCCTAACTTTGGGGAAGCAAAAGCGAATATCGCAACTAATACTATAACCAAAATTATTGCCATGAAACATTTATTAGCGACAAGCATTACCATCGCCCTGCTCTCTTTGGGCCTTGCGGGATGCGGTGAGAAACAAGCGACAAAAGAAGTAACTTCGGATGCATTCGTAACCATTCAGGGTCAGGACTTGATAAAGCCCGACGGTACCAAACTCTTCATCATGGGTACCAACCTGGGCAACTGGCTGAATCCGGAAGGATACATGTTCAAGTTCAACAAGACCAATTCCGGCCGTTTCATCAACGAGATGTTCTGCCAGTTGGTGGGACCGGACTTTACGGCCGACTTCTGGAAAGCATTCAAGGACAATTATGTAACGCGCGAGGACATCCGCTTCATCAAGGAGCAGGGTGCCAACACCATCCGCCTGCCTTTCCATTACAAACTGTTTACGGACGAGGACTATATGGGGCTGACTGCCGACCAAGACGGCTTTGCCCGCGTGGACAGCCTGGTAGAGTGGTGCCGCGAATCGGACTTGTACCTCATCCTCGACATGCACGACGCCCCCGGCGGACAGACGGGCGACAACATCGACGACAGCTACGGCTATCCCTGGTTGTTCGACAGCGAAGTCAGCCAGCAACTCTACTGTGACATCTGGCGCCGGATAGCCGACCGCTACAAGAACGAACCGGTCATCCTCGGTTACGAACTCTTCAACGAGCCCATTGCCCCTTACTTCGAGAACATGGAGGAACTCAACGGCAAGCTGGAAGATGTATATAAGAAAGGTGTAGCCGCCATCCGCGAGGTGGACAGCAACCACATCATTCTGCTGGGCGGTGCGCAATGGAACGGTAATTTCAAGCCTTTCAAGGACTCCAAGTTCGACGACAAGATAATGTACACTTGCCACCGTTACGGAGGCGAACCTACCCAAGCTGCCATCCAGACGATTATCAACTTCCGCGACAGTGTGAACCTGCCCATGTACATGGGTGAGATAGGCCACAATACGGACGAATGGCAGGCCGCTTTCTGCCAGACGATGCGCGAGAACAACATCGGCTATACCTTCTGGCCCTACAAGAAGATGGACGGTTCTTCTTTCGTCGGCATCACTCCGCCGGAGAACTGGGCAAACATCGTGTATTTCTCCGAAGCACCGCGTGCCACGTACAAGGAAATCCGTGAGGCACGTCCCGCGCAGGCCATGTCCCGCAAGGCGATGATGGACTTTATCGAGGCATGCAAACTGAAGAATTGTGTGGTTCAGGAGGGTTATATCCGGTCATTGGGAATGAAGTAGCGGGTGCTGCCTCGCTACAAACAGTACGTATCAAGTCCCAGAGGATGAGATGCCGGGACTTAGCATGAAAGAGGTAGGGACTGAGCTGTACACACCATAGGACTGAGCACCCAAAACATCCGGATGTTTTAGGGCAAAACATGGGGATGTATTGGGATAAAACATCCGGGTGTTTTGGGGTAAAACATGGGGATGTTTTGGACAACAACATCCGGATGTTATGGGTACTCACTATACGGGTGTAAGGACTTCAGTTCCTATGTAGGTAGGGCTAAGTCATATTCCCTTGTATGTCGGGGATTATCAATGGTACGGACTGATTATGATTGCTTACTTATATAACAACTTAATTATACAACAATGAAAAAAGTATTATTCGGTTTGGTTCTGGCCGCTGTCGCGCTGCCTCTTTCGGCCCAGCAGAAGCCCGTCTATCTGGACGCAAGCAAACCTATTGAAGAAAGAGTGGAAGACGCCTTAAGCCGTCTGACCCTGGAAGAGAAAGTGAAGTTGACCCATGCGCAAAGCAAGTTCAGCAGTGCGGGTGTGCCCCGTCTGGGCATTCCCGATGTATGGACGGACGACGGCCCCCACGGCATACGTCCCGATGTGTTGTGGGACGAGTGGGAACAAGCCGGATGCACCAACGACTCCTGCGTGGCTTTCCCGGCCCTGACCTGTCTGGCGGCAACCTGGAACCCCGAAATGTCTCTCCTTTACGGACAGAGCATCGGTGAAGAGGCGCGCTACCGCAACAAGTCCGTCCTGCTGGGCCCCGGTGTCAATATCTACCGCACACCGCTCAACGGACGCAACTTCGAGTATATGGGTGAGGACCCTTATCTGGCCGGAAAGATGGTGTCGCCCTATATCCGGGGCGTGCAGCAGAACGGCGTGGCTGCCTGCGTGAAACACTTCGCCTTGAACAACCACGAAGTGAACCGCCACACCACCAACGTCATCGTGGACGACCGTGCCCTTTATGAAATCTATCTGCCTGCTTTCAAGATGGCCGTGCAGGAAGGCGGAGCGTGGAGCATCATGGGTGCCTACAACCTATACAAAGGCCAACATCTTTGTCACAACCAATACACATTGAACGATATATTGAAGGGCGAATGGGGATTCGACGGCGTAGTCATTTCCGACTGGGGCGGCACGCACGATACCCGGCAAGCCATCACCAACGGGCTGGATATGGAATTCGGCAGTTGGACCAACGGGCTCTCGAACGGTGCCAGCAACGCATACGATAACTATTATCTGGCAAATCCCTATCTGAACCTCATCCGCGAAGGTAAAGTAGGTACCACGGAACTGGACGACAAGGTACGCCGCATTCTGCGCCTTATCTTCCGTACGGTGATGAACCCCGACCGTCCGTGGGGAAGCATGCTCTCTCCGGAACATTACGAGGCTGCCCGCCGCATCGGTGAGGAGGGCATCGTACTGTTGCAGAACAAGGGCAATGTGCTCCCGATAGACCTGAACCGGGCTAAAAAGATTCTTGTAGTGGGCGAGAATGCCATCAAGATGATGACCGTAGGCGGTGGTAGTTCTTCCCTGAAGGTACAGCGCGAACTCTCTCCGTTGGACGGCATCAAGCAGCGTGTGGCCGGCAAGGCCGAGGTGGTCTATGCCCGTGGCTACGTGGGCGATGCAAGCGGTGAATACAACGGGGTGGTGACCGGACAGAATCTGAAGGATGACCGTACTCCCGAAGAGCTGATAGCTGAAGCCGTGAAAGAGGCCCGGGATGCCGATTATGTCATCTTCATCGGCGGCCTGAACAAGAGCAACGGCCAGGACTGCGAGGACTCCGACCGTAAGGGTCTGGGCTTGTCCTACGGTCAGGATGCCGTTATCTCCGCACTGGCCGAGGCGAACAAGAATCTGATTGTCGTCAACATCTCCGGCAACGCCATTGCCATGCCGTGGGTGAACGAGGTGCCTGCCATCGTGCAGGACTGGTATCTGGGTTCCGAAGCCGGCAGTTCCCTTGCCGCCATCCTCATGGGTGATGTCAATCCCAGCGGCAAGCTTCCGTTCACCTTCCCCGTGAAGCTGGAGGACTGCCCGGCCCACAGCTTGGGCGAATATACCGGCAAACGGAGCAAGGACATCATCGACATCAAGTATAATGAAAGCATCTTCGTGGGCTACCGTTGGGCCGATAAGCAGAAGAAGGTGAAACCGTTGTTCCCCTTCGGCCACGGTTTGAGCTATACCACTTTCGAATATGGCAAGCCGACGGCCGACAGCAAGACCATGCAGGCCGACGGTACGCTGACCGTGAAGGTTTCTGTAAAGAATACCGGAGCGCGCGAAGGGCAGGAAGTTGTCCAACTGTACATCAGTGACAAGAAGTCCTCTCTGCCTCGTCCCGTCAAGGAACTGAAAGGTTTCCAAAAGGTGAAACTGGCTCCGGGCGAAACAAAGGAAGTCACATTTACCATTGATAAGGAGGCTCTTAGCTTCTTCGATGACACCCAGCACGCTTGGGTGGCCGAGCCGGGCAAGTTCGAGGCTGTCATAGCAGCTTCGGCAGCCGATGTGAAGGGAACGGTTCCTTTTGAATTGAAATGATGTAGGAAAATAAAGTTTCCTTTTAGGTTATTATCAAAGATAGTGTAGATGGAGGGTGTGGCCGTGAGGTTGCACCCTTTCTTTGTACTCTTTACAAGCCAATATGTTTTCTTATATTTCTGAGTTTCTTCGGGTTGGCTAAGGAAGATGCAGATATGCTGGATGTTAGAGTTAAAGCAGTGATGTTTTGTAGTAATGGGTGAGTTTTTACCGCCGTGTTTGGGCAGATTTTCATCTTTTATATTTATTTTTACAGAAATGATCGGGACAATGGTTCTTGTCCTGATGGGATGTGGTAGTGCTGTCTTTGCCGGAAGTGCGGCGGGGGCGGTTAGTGCAGGTGTCGGAACGCTGGGAGTGGCTTTTGCTTTCGGCTTGTCCGTTGTGGCGATGGCATACGCTATCGGAGGAATCTCGGGCTGTCATATTAATCCTGCCATTACCCTGGGCGTTCTGTTGTCCGGCAGGATGAGCGGAAAGATGCAGCCATGTATATGGTGTTTCAGGTTATCGGGGCGGTTATCGGTTCTGCCATTCTTTATGCATTGGTGTCTACGGGCGCTCATGGTGGTCCTACGGCTACCGGTTCCAATGGGTTTGCTGACGGAATGATGTTGCAGGCATTCATTGCAGAGGCTGTGTTCACGTTTATCTTTGTGCTGGTTGTCTTAGGTTCTACGGATTCCGAGAAGGGGGCGGGTAATCTTGCAGGATTGGCCATTGGTCTTACGTTGGTATTAGTGCACATTGTTTGTATTCCTGTTACGGGAACTTCTGTCAATCCTGCCCGTAGCATCGGTCCGGCACTGTTCCAGGGTGGCGAGGCTCTCTCTCAGTTGTGGCTGTTCATTGTAGCTCCGTTTGTGGGTGCTGCGCTGAGTGCCGTTGTATGGAAAGTGCTTGCTGCAAAAGAAGGTAAATAAATGTCGGCAGACAGTGCCTTAAGAAGAGGCGGCTGATGGCAGAAAACTTATAAAGGGAAGCCCTCCGTCCGAAACTTTGAAGTTTCGGACGGAGGGCTTCCTGTTCTTTCCTTATGCTTGCTATATCTTGTGCCTTATTCGTACAGCGATTTGGCTATACCCATTTCCAGTCCACGAAGCTCTGCCAGTCCGCGCAGACGGCCGATACAGGAATAGCCGGGATTGGTTTTCTTCTTCAAGTCGTCTACCATCTGGTGTCCGTGGTCGGGTCGCATCGGGATAGAGACACCACGGCGTTGTTGCAGTTCAAGGAAGGCTTTCATCACGTGATACATGTCCACGTCTCCTTCCAGGTGGTTGGCTTCGTAGAAATTGCCTTCGGCGTCGCGTTGTGTACTGCGCAGATGGACAAAGTTGATGCGGTCGGCAAATTGCTGCATGATGACTGCACAATCGTTGGCGCTGCTTACACCGAGCGAACCGGTGCAGAGGCAAAGACCGTTGCTCTTGTTGGGAACAGCGTCAATCAGTGCCTGGAAATCGGCAGCACAGCTCATGATGCGTGGCAGGCCGAGGATGGAGCACGGTGGGTCGTCCGGATGGATAACGAGCATGACACCTGCTTCGTCGGCTACCGGAGTGATTTCTTGCAGGAAATAGATCAGGTTGGCACGCAGGCGTTCCGGAGTGATGCCCTTGTAGCGGTCCAGTTCCTGTTGGAACTGTTCCAGGGTGAAGCTTTCTTCTGAGCCGGGAAGTCCGGCAATCATGTTGCGTACAAGCAGTTGTTTGTCTGCCTCTGTCATCTGTTCGAAGCGGGCACGGGCTTTGGCCTTTTCTTCATCGGTGTATTCGCCTTCTGCACCGGGACGACGTAGCAGGAAGAGGTCGAAGGCGATGAAAGCGGCACGTTCAAAGCGGAGGGCACGACTGCCGTCGGGTAGTTCGTAGGCGAGGTCGGTACGTGTCCAGTCCAGTACGGGCATAAAGTTGTAGGTGACAATGTGAATGCCGCATTTGCCCAGGTTACGCAAGCTCTCTTTATAGTTGTCGATATACTTCTGGAAGTCTCCGGTTTGGGTCTTGATATGTTCGTGTACGGGTACACTTTCTACTACAGACCAGCGCAGACCGACGGCTTCAATCATTTCTTTCCGTTTCTTGATTTCCTCTACTGTCCATATTTCCCCGTTTGGAATATGATGCAAGGCGTTTACAATGCCGGTAGCCCCGGCTTGTTTGATGTCCCAAAGGCTTACCGGGTCGTTGGGACCGTACCAGCGCCAGGTTTGTTCACAAAGAATCATGTTATTTATTGTTTGATGATTTGCAATTTACTATTTACATGGCGAATGCGTTGAACCCTCCGTCCACTACAGCCACCGTACCGGTGACAAAGCTGGAAGCATCGCTGATGAGGTATTGGATGGTTCCGCAAAGCTCTTCTGCACGGCCCATACGTCCGAAGGGAGTTTGGCGAATCACATCTTGCCCACGTTCCGTGTAGCTTCCATCCGGGTTCGTCAGCAGGGCACGGTTCTGCTCTGTGAGGAAAAATCCGGGTGCGATGGCATTTACACGAATACCTTCACCAAACTTCTTGGCAACTTCCGTAGCCATGAAGGCTGTGAAATTGGAGATACCGGCTTTTGCGGCAGCATATCCGGCTACACGCGTCATGGGGCGGAAAGCAGCCATGCTGGAGAAGTTGACAATAGCGCCTGTCTTCTGTTCCACCATCGGTTTGAGGAAGACTTGTGTAGGCAGTACGGTACCGGTCAGGTTTAATTCAAGCACCCGTTGGAACTCTTCTATCTTCAAATCGAAGAAAGTGCCCGTGGGCGCGATGGTGGCACCCGGCATATTTCCGCCGGCTGCATTCAGCAGGGCATCTATGCGGCCATAGGCTTTCAGGATGTCAGCCAAGTTCTGTTCCAGCAGTTCACGGTTCATCACGTCGGTTGTCAGGAACATGGCTTCTCCACCGTTTGCCTTGATTTCTCCGGCAATGGCGTCCCCTATTTCTGCCTTGCGTCCCAAAATGACGACCTTTGCACCTTCTTCTGCCAGATGAAAGGCGATGGCTTTCCCCAATACTCCTGTTCCGCCGGTTATGACCACTACTTTGTCTTTAATGTCAAATAAGTTTTTCATGATTCGTTCATTTAAAAATTACGTTGTGTTTTATTTGATTAGCGTTGCAAAAATACGGAATAATCCGTTGTGCTGCACTTGCAATCGTACAAAAAAGATGTATTTATCATGGTTATTTCATTTAAGGGAGTTATCAGCCGACAAGTCGGCTTAGGAGTTAACGTCCAATACTTCTGTTGATGTATATCTAACTCCCTTCAATTCCTTTAAATTTGAAGCCATTCACGTCTTGTTTGTCTACTACTGGTTATCCAATGCTTCCTTGCGTGCCAATGCTTCCAGATAGAAATAATCGGCATAGTTCAGCGGCACGTCGATTTCGCTCCCTCCGGGATGATGCCCGGTGGAGTGCAGCAGCAGGAAACCGTAGTGTGTGCCCGGTTCTGCTTGGTAATGCCTGCCGAGGTTGCCGACAATCTTGTCGGCAATGGATTTGTAGCGTTTCCCTTTCTCCGGAGTGATATATGTGCAGAGCTCATAAAGGCCGGAAGCGATAAGGGCGGCAGCCGATGCGTCACGGGGCACACTGTCAACTGCGACGTGACTTTGCAGACCGTCTACTCCGGGAGCTTTCATGTCCCAGTAGGGGACGAAGTCTTCGGGCATGTTGGGCAGGTTGAGGAAGAAATCGGCAATACCTTCACTTTGCTTCAGATAGGCCGGGTCTTTGGTGAAGCGGTAGCACATGGCGAAACCGTACAGTCCCCAAGCTTGTCCGCGGCTCCAGAAAGAATCGTCAGAGTAACCCTGGTGGGTACACTTCATGCGGACTTCACCGTTCTCCGGATGATAGTCTACCACATGGTAGGAAGAGTAGTCCGGGCGGAAATGATTTTTCAGGGTGGTATTGGCATGGTTCACGGCTATATTCCAATAAATGGAGTCTCCGGTAAGTTGGGTGGCACGGAACAGCATCTCCAGGTTCATCATGTTGTCTATGATGACGGGATAGCTCCATACCTCACGGTTGTGGTCCCAGGAACGGATGCTTTTCACCTTCGGGCTGTAGCGGGTCATCAGAGTCTTGGCACTTTGCAGCACTACGTCCAGGTAAGAACGTTCACCGGTCAGCTCGTAGGCTTTTCCGAAGCTGTCGTACATCATAAATCCCAGGTCGTGCGTACCCCGGTGCCATTTGGCCTCTTCGATGGGCCACGTCCAGGAGATGGCAGCCTGACGCCAGTAATCATCATGCGTATAGGCATACACCTGCCACAATGAGCCGGCAAAGAAGCCCGAACACCAGTCGTGGGGATGTACCATGGCCAGCGAACCGTCCTTGTTGATGCTACGGGGGATGACGCGGCGCCGGGCGGCATTCTTCTCTTCCTTCTTCGCCTTGTCGGCGCATTTCATGGCAAGTTCCAGCTGTCCGGCAGCAAAGGCATAGGCATGGTCTGTTTCGGTGGCCTGCATATACAGCAGGTTGAAGTTGTCATGAGGATTCAGGATGCGGTGGGCACGATAGAGGCGCAGATAATCCTTGCGTGCAGGATTCAGGTAGACAGCCGTTCGGTAAAGGTCTTTGCAGAAATTCTGCACGGAGCCTTCCCAACCGCTTATTTGTTGGTAGGGCCATTCGCTGAGGCTTTTCCCGACGTAGGATGCCAGGAAATCCATAGCTTTGTAGAAGTTTCGTCCGTCGGCGGAAGTGGCATTGTCTATATGGGTTCCGAGTGTCCTTGCCATCAGCATGATGTCGATGAAATGAGTCAGGTTGTACTGTGAATAGTGGAAGGCAAGGGTACGCTGTAGTTCGTACGGTTGCCGTCCGTCGGGGGCTATCTGTGGGAAGATACGTTTTTCGGTGAAAGCATCGACCACTTCTTGTGCCAGCTTCTTGTTGCCGGTATAGAGGGCGAAAGCTATGATTTGGGCGTCGTAGGCCACACTGTGGTTGTTGGCTCCGGCTGCTTCTTCTTTGCCTTGCGGACTGGTGAGCATCCAGTCGGTCAGTTCGGCAAACCATTTCTTCAGTTGTTTGCTGTCCTTGGCAGTAAATGCTTTTGATTGTTCCAGTAGTGCTACGGCATCCAGCATCTCTATGAAGGAGTAGGTGTCTATCAGTCCGTAGCAGCGCCCCTTGTCGTTATTGTGCCCCGGTATCATCTGCGCGTATTCCAGATTAGGATTCATCCGGGTGGCTTTGTCCAGAAACCATACACGGATAAGCTCAGTAGCTTTCCGGGCATATTTTTCTTCTTCGCTGAAGTACCAGGCCAATGCCAGGGTGGTGATGCGGTTGGCGGTTGTTCCCAGACGGTTGCGGTCCAGTTTGTTCAGTTCGGGATTCGATATGCCGTCGCGGTTGATGTAGGGTAGGCCGTCAGGTTTTGCAGGGTCGGGCCAAAAGTAGCGGGCCTGGCTCATATAGTCGTGCTTGTCACCGCTGGCGGGTGTCTTTTCCTTCATCATGACGGAAAGAGGCTGTGCATCCGATAGTCTGTCCGCTTCCTTCTTCAGTGTCTCGTAGGCTGTGGCGTAGAACGGTTCCCGGATGGAGCGTTTCACTTTGGCAAGGTGTGTTGTGTTCCATACGGATTGCGCTTGCATGCAGGGTGCCATAAGCAAGATGGCAAGCATCCATTGGGCTGCTGCTTTCAGTTTCATGTCTTTTTATTTTAGAGTTAGTGAATATTTCGTAGTTTGATACCGTTCAAGAAGCATGTTCCGCTTGCCGGATGGAAGCGTATGTCTATGTGGTCTGTATCGTTGGTGATTATGTATTTCTTTCTCATGGCCTGGCAGTATCCGCTTTCTTTGCAGGGAGAAAGTTTTTCTTCCAGCATCTTTCCGTTTACGGAAATGCCAAAGGTGTTCTCACGGCTTTTTTGTTCTCCCTCTCTTCCCAATTGGTAGGCTATTCCTTCGTTCTGGAGAAAAATATCCGTAAAGAGGAGCTCCACTTCGTATACTCCTCGGGGAACATCGAAACGGTATCCTTCTATTCCGTTTCTCAAGGTCTGGAAAAGAGGGCCGTCTGCCGTTCTCCGGATTTCGGTCTGTGTGCTCAACTCTTTGCCTCCGATGTATCCCCAGCTGCCTTTTGTGTAGGGCTGGTCTGGAAGCCAGGTTAATCGACTTTCATCGGATGTATAGAAACACTGGCTTCCTACATTGGCGGCCAGTTCCAGGTCTTTCAGTCCTGTAGAGTTCAGGTTTGTCGGGATGGGAGTAAAATGTACCTTTATTCCATCTTGAACAGTGGTTCCCTGGTAGTTCCCTTGAACCAGTAACAGTGGTTCTTTGCTGCTGAACGGTGCTTTAAAAATGGCAGTATAGTTGTCTACCTGTTGTCTACCCAGTGATTTCCCGTCGATGGAAAGTTCCACTTCGGGAAGATTGGTATATATCTTGACCGGCAGCAGCACGGAGGAGTCACCTTGTTGTATTCCGGTACGGTATATCCAGTCACGGCTGGCGATGTGCAGCACCGGAATATCTTTGCGCCAGGCTGCTTTATAGTAGTAGAAAACATCTTTGGGAGTCCGGTCAGAGTATGCTAGTCCCTTGTTGTTGATGCGCGGCATGGATTCATCTCTGAGTGCGGAAGAGAAGTCTATGAAGTTCCAGTGGGTACCGCCACAGACATAGGGCGTATTTTCTAGTATGGGCAGATAGTGCTCAAGGAACTTTTGTTGGTATTCGATGCTGAAGTCAAAGGCACGGGGATTCAGGGAGTGCAGCCGTTTGTCCGAACCGGCACCATATTCGCTGACAATCATCGGATGGGTGGGGTAATTGCGGTGTTGTTCTGCCAGAAACTTCTCGAATCCGGTGACATCGCCTCCATACCATCCTTGATATAGATTCCAGCCTATAATGTCTGTTATTTCGCTTAAGCCGGTTTCATTGTAGCTGTTGCTGCCGTGGAATGCCATGGCACTGATACGGGTGGAGTCTTCTTCTTTCAGAACTTGTTCCAGTCTGTTGGCCAGTGCAAGGGTACGTTCTATAACGGGTTTCAGCTCGTTTTCGGTTTTATATTTTCGTTGGGTGACAAGTAATATTTCATTCATGTATCCCCAAATGATGATGGACGGATGATTGTAATGTTGGCGTATCATTTCCCGTAAGCTGCGTTCGCAGTTGTCTCCGTAACCCGGTGTGTCGGGCACAATGTCTATGACGGGAATTTCTTCCCATGCCAGCATTCCCAGCTTGTCACACATCTCTATGATAGCGTCGTCTTGTGGATAATGGGAAATTCGGATGAAGTTGGCTCCCATCTCTTTCATTAGTTTCATGTCACGGCGGTGCATTTCGTCCGTCAGGGCTACACCGATAGGTTTCTGGTCCTGGTGGCGGCAGATACCGCGCAGTTTATAGGGCTTTCCGTTAAGGTAGAAGCCTTTGTTGGATTCGAAATGGAACCAGCGGAAACCGGTATGGTGGTTGCTTTGGTCTACGATGGACTTTGTTTTGCAGTTGAACAGGTGGTTTCTACTCTGTAGAGGTAGGGCGTTTCCGGAGTCCATAGCAGTGGTTGGAGGATAGGAGATATATTGCTGTCAAAGTTTCGTGTCTCTCCGGCTTTGAGCTGTATAAACTGCTTTTGCGTTTGGAGGAGGGTTCCATCAGGGTGGTAGATGGAGTGTACCAGTTCGAGTGCTGCTTTTTCCCGGGCATCATTCTTTATTTCGCCATGGATGGACAAGGTGGCTTGTTGCTCGGATACCCGGGGAGTGGTGATGAAGATACCGTCGGAACCATGATTTGTCAGATTGAAATGTTGGCTGGGTACGGCGATGAGCCATGCATCTCTATAAATACCGCCGAAGAAGGTAAAGTCACCCGAAATAGGCGGAATGTCCATTCTGGCATTATCCACGCGGATAACCAGCATGTTGGGTGAGTTGAAGGAGAGAAATGGAGTAATGTTGAGTGTGCTTGCAGTGTAACCTCCAGTATGTTCACCGACTTTCTTTCCATTGATATAGATACAAGTTGCTTTGCTGGCAGCATCCAGTTTCAGAAAAACTTGTTTCCCTATCCAGTCTTGTGGCAGGATTATTTGTCTACGGTACCATCCCGTACCCCGATAATAATCCTTCTCGGTATATGCGTCGGTATTCCAAGTATGGGGCAGGTGAATATCCTCCCATTCGTCATCCTTGAAAGTGCTGTCTAAGGCAGCGGTACATTCGCCTTTTCGGAACTTCCAACTGTCGTTGATGGTTTGGATTTCCCGTTGTGCATAAAGACTGGACGGAGCCAGGATAGAAAAAATAATTATTGTAGCAATTGTCCAACAGACCGGTTTGTGTATATGCTTGAAGATTCTCATGATAAAAGATAAAGTATTATAGAACTGTGATGCTGACAAAGATAATGAAAGGGGAGGCGAAAATAAAGATAAATGTGATATTTTCGCCTCCCGGTTTAGAAAACAACCTTTTTATTCCGGATGCATGTGATTATCTGTCAGCGGATTCGTTAGCTTTGATTGGCCATCCCGGATTCTGGTAAATGGGGGAGGTGCTGGTGGTTTCACCGTCTGAAGCTGTAATCAGGAAATGACTTTCGGCTATCGGGCTGAGGTAGTGTGCCTGGCAGAAGTTCAATCCATTGTAGTACAGTCCGGTAGACGCTACTTGGTAGGGGCGTACATATTCGCTTAATTCCGGTGATGAGATGGTGTTTTCTTTATCGCTTTTACCGTAAATTAGTTTGTCGGTCAGTCCTGCTGTTTCATAGTCTTTAATCATGGGACCCCACAGCTTGATTCCTTCTATCTGGAAACCATTCAGCTGGTCCATGGCACGCCAACGGATCAAATCGTTGTAACGGTAGCCTTCTCCTATAAATTCATTGCGGCGTTCGCGGCGGATATTGAACAGTGTTTTGTCTATTAATTCTCCGGTGGAATAGGCTCCCCAATCATATAGTTTTTCTTGCCCCATGTCGGTAGCGGCAATGGTCTTGTTGTAATCGGGTTCAATACCGGCACGAGTACGCAAGGCACGCCAGTATTTGTCGGCTTTGTCATCCAGTTTATGGTTCTTTTCGTAGTAGGCTTCAATGTAAGTAATGTAGGCTTCTGCTGCCCGGAACATGATGGCGGCAGTCTGGTCTTTGTTCAGATCCTGGTCCTTCAAGTCGTGGGAGTAACCTTTACCCAGCAGGTATCCTGTGGCAGTAGAGTACTTCACGTCATCGGAATAGACCATCGGGGTAGTGGAGAAGTATTCGGGACTAGTAGTGTTGATGAATGTTTTTACTTCACCCGGAGCCTTCATGAAGAGGCGCCAACGGTCATCGCGGTCTATCTTGGTATCACCGATGTAGTCGTCGCCTTTGTAACCGCTACCTTCTGCATAGACGGGCAGACCGTTCTTCATGAGAAAGGAATGTTCCATCTGGTGTGTATAGCCACGGGCATACCCGTAGTAAATGTGATGGTTGTAGTCGGTACCTATGCTCAAGTCACGGTTGTAGGGACGGTACATCAGGACCTCGGGATATCCGTTCGGGTTCTGGGTAGCGAACATGTCATAGTAGTCGTTGGCGGCATCGGCAGCAGATTGCTGTATACTACCGTTGTTGGCGGTCAGTGCCACGGCATCTGCTACGGTCTGGGAGGCGTTGATAGCCTGGTCGAGGAAGAAGTTCACTTCCGCTTCGGGGCTTCCACTGGGGAATTGATATCCTTTATTATAATCTTTTTCAGCTCCTGGCCATCCCTTACCGTTTGGAACTAGTGCAGTCCCGGCATGGTATTTTTCCCAGGTTGCTTCGAACAAGGCTACACGGGCTTTTAGCACAAGTGCGGCATTTTTTGTAATGCGCGCTTTGCCTCCGTCAGGATTGTTGGTCAAATATTCGATTGCCTTGTCCAGGTCTTGCAGAATGAAGCGAGCTACTTCATTGCGTGGCTGTCGCTTGGAAGCTTCGACAAGTGCTTCTTTGTTATCGGGCAATACTTCTTTGATGATGGGGAAATCGCCCAATTTGCGTAAACGGTAGAAATATTGGTAGGCCCGTAGGAAATAGCCTTCACCAATGTAGTGCTTGATGTTGGTTGAGTTTCCTTTGATACTTCCGGTTTCCAGATTCTTCTCGGTAGATTGGATGAAATAATTCAACGTATAAATGTTGTTGAAGTTCCATTCGCCGCCACTTGCCGGAGTTTTCCATTCGCCAATTAGGTAACGGTTGCTGGAGTTGCGGGTGGTGGCGTTGTCCGTAGCCATTTCGTCATCTCCATATAAGCTGTTCAGTGAAGGGAAGTTATCCGTGTAATAACGGATAGTATAGGCAGCTAATTGACTCTCTTCCACCAGATAGTTTTCGGGAGCAACGTCAGAGGGAGGGGTGATATCCAAGAAATCATCACAACCGGTTCCGGTCATGAGCATGCATCCCAAAACGATTCCTTTTACGATATGTTTATACTTTAATGTTTTCATATTCTTGTTTTTGTTTTAGAAGTTAACACTTAATCCGAATGATATTGTCTTTGCCAGTGGATATACCGTACCGTTTGCTTGTTCGGTGCTTTGGTATCCGGCACCACATGTTTCCGGGTCCATGGTATCGCTGAGGCTGGTAATGGTCAATAGGTTTTCGCCGGAAACAAAGATGCGCAGATTCTGTAGCATAAGTTTGTTTATCCATACTTTGGGGAAAGTATAGCCAACCTGTATGTTTTTCAGACGCATGTAGGCTGCATTCTGCAGATAGCGGGTCTGGCTTTTGTTGTTTTTTGTATTAAAAATCGGTCGTGGGTAATAGGAATTCAGATTCTCTCCCAGTGGATTTTCGGATGTACGGAAGTAGTCGAGATGCTCTTTGAACGAGGTAGACCACCATTCACCGTCCGTTACACCCCAGAAAGTCATGTTTTTATCGCCCGGCCACCAGTCGCGCTTCAGTACGCCTTGCCAGAACATTTGTAAGTCCCATCCTTT
>ENA-OQKR01000448-OQKR01000448.1-human-gut-metagenome-genome-assembly--contig:-NODE-448-length-17023-cov-3.776160_pt1 | contig 17023 bp, 16 predicted proteins | sample MGYA00242803_ERZ504806 | MGnify/ENA primary metagenome ERZ504806 (study PRJEB26092, sample SAMD00036399) | human gut metagenome | host: Homo sapiens | study: EMG produced TPA metagenomics assembly of...
CGAGGAGACGACAGAGCCTCACATCCTGTCCCTGTTCGAAAAAAGTTCCCGGCATATCCGTCGCTGTACATCGACACGCACGGAGGAACCTATGCGCCGGACACGGCGGCCGCCATCAGGGGCAAGGCCGTACTCTACAGGAATCCTTTCTACAACGAACTTAAAAAGAAATCATAATGGCACTCGGTAATGTATTTATCAAGGATGTGGACGGCAATATTCCTTACGATACCGGCTCGTCGGGCGAGAAGGTGACGGGACTGCTGTTCGACGTGTCCCTCCAGCCGACGCTTTTCACGGAGGGGTATGGTAAAACCAATGAGACCAGGCTCAAGCCTGGCGATGTCTGCTACATCACCTCGTTCAAGTCCGCCGTGAACGACTTCGGTATCATCGAACGTGTGGAGGCAACCGACGAGGAGGAGATGAATGTCAATTTCCTGCACGGCATCCCGGCATACCATATCCGTGAATTTTTCCGCATGTCCGGCAATCCGGGCGGTTCAGGAAAACTCTACGTGATGTTCGCGGACTGTTCGGCGAACTGGGATGCGCTGGAAATCATGCAGCGTGCTGCCGGGGGTATGATCAACCAGATAGGCATATGGACGGAACAGCCGCTGTGGAAAGCGAACGGCGCATCGGAACAATACAACCTCAATCTGGTAAAGGGGCTCAACGACGTGGCCGTGGGGCTTGCGGAGCAGAACCAGCCGCTCTCGCTCATCCTTTCCGCCAATCCTTCCAATACGGGGGCGATACGACTGAGGGGCGTCAGATTGACCTGAATAAAATCCTTCATGCATCTGTGAATCAAGCCGTATCAGCTGTATATTCGGCCAGGCGCATCACGAAAAGATCTCCACGATGCAGATGTGCAACAGGAACCATACGCCCGTGGGATTTTTGGGAGCGGTTATGGGAGCCATAGCAAAGGCCAACGTGCACGAATCCATCGCATGGGTCAAGCAGTTCAATCTCTTCGCGGACGATTTCCAGGAAATAGAGTGGGGTTCGGGGACATCAACCTCGACGAGGCAGAGGAGAACTTCCTCAGCCTGAACCGGTACGAGTCACTCTCCCCGTCACTGCTGGACGAACTCGACGATAAGGGGTATATTTTTCCCATCAAGTATGCCGGCCGCGAGAACGGGATCTACATCTCGAAAGACCAGACATGCTCACATGGGGATTTCCGTACCATTGCCCGGAACCGCACCATCAACAAGAGCCGCCGTGCCGTGCGTGCAGCCCTGCTGCCGTATGTGAACTCACCGCTGATGGTCAATCCTTCAACCGGGTTCCTCGCCCCGTCGAAGATTACAGCTTTCAAGACACTCATCGGGGATATACTGGCCAAGATGCAGGCGGCGCAGGAAATTTCAGGATACGCCGTCACTATCGACCCGAACCAGAACGTGTTGGTGGACGACACGCTGCGCATCTCCTATGTCCTTGTCCCGGTGGGCGTGGCCGTGAAGATTTATGTAGAGGAAGGACTGTCATTAACCGCAAATAAGACATAGCATATGGCAATAATCAACAATGTAGCATACTCGTGGTCGATGATAACCCTGTCATCGACCGCCCTGGGAATCGATGAAGGTTCCACGACCCTTGAAGGCGTGTCGGCCATCAAATGGTCGAAGAAGCGCAAGGTCGAAAGTAACTACGGCATGGGAGGACGGCCGGTGTCGAGGGGGTTCGGGAACATTACCTATACGGCGAGCATCACGATGGACTATGCCACGCAACAGCTGTTGCGTTCGGTGTACGGCTCGCTGCTCGAAATCGGCGAGTTCGACCTGATTATCAGCTTTGCCAACCCGATGGCCGGCGAGGACTGGACAACGACGACCGTAACGCTCAAAGGTTGCATCTTCACGGAGGATTGTCTCGAGTCACAGCAGGATGATACCAATATCACCCATGAATTCGATCTCAACCCGTTCGATATCCAAATCGGCTCGGGTGATACAATCTAAGCTGTCATGGATGTAACTTTCGAGGGGAAATCTTCTACCGGAAAGACGAATGGCTCACGCCTCCCTGCCTGCTTCGGAGGCTGGGGCCGTTCGATTTGGATCCGTGTTCGCCCGTAAACGCCCATGGGATACGGCGCGACATCACTATACCATTGAGGATGACGGCCTGCAACAACCCTGGTTCGGACGTGTGTTCTGCAATCCTCCCTATGACACTGCACTGATTGTCCGGTTTATCCGCAGGTGTGTCGAACACAGGAATGCCGTCGCGCTCACTTTTGCCCGCACGGACACGCGCCTGTTCCACGAACTGATATTCCCAAACGCCGATTCAATACTCTTTATCAAGGGACGGCTCAGTTTTTACCATGTTACGGGGGAACAGGGTGGTACGGCCGGAGCGCCGTCATGCCTGATCGCCTTCAACAAAGAAAATACCGCGGTTCTGGAAACATGCGGTATCGACGGGAAGTTGGTGAAGCCACGACTTCAATAGTCAACCATAAATTTGTTACATAATAACCCGTCTGTTTGCCGGATATTGACCTTGGCTGACAGACGGGATTTATGTATGGCAGACTTAAATCGAAATATGCGCTTCCTTATCGAATGACGTATGCTCGTTACTGAACACATAGCCCAACTGGTTGCATATGCACCGGGTGTTTCCGATGACCTTATTGATATTGCGGTGCGAGTGGCCATATATCCAGTATTCAATCGGGCTGTCTGCAATGAAACCGCCAAGCTCCACGGTAAATGCCCCATTGAGCGGACTGCCCTTGAACTCCGGCGCCATCAGTTCGAATGACGGTACATGATGAGTGGCGACAATGAGATGTCTGGCAGTACTTTGTTTTACGCTCTGTTCCAGAAAACGGAAACAGCGCGAATGTTCGTCATTGAACCTTGTCCAGTCCAGCGGTTCGCTGCCGTAACGCATCCTGCGGAAATCTGTGATGGCTGCCTCAGTTTCATAGGCATCCTGCAACAGGATATGTGACCACAGTGTGGTAGCGATCAATTCTATATCGTTACCCAATGGGATAACGGCATTATAGTGGCAGGTGATGTTTTCCCTGATTTTGAGCGACCAGCCGTTATACAGCTTGTCTATGTCGAACATCTTGTAAAACTCGTGGTTTCCGGGAACCACGATGACCCGGCTGTAATTTCCGGAAGCCCAGTCCCAGAACGGATGTCTGGAGTAGTTCTCATCTCCGATATATCCTATATCTCCGGCAAGGACAAGCACTTCTCCGGCAACAGCCAGCGGGTTGTGCTTCAAAAAACTGCTGTTCTCCCGAAACTCGAGATGCAGGTCGGATGCGTATTGGATTCTCATTGTTGTGTTATGAAATTGGCTTCAAGTTGTTCCAATAACTGTTCTCCGGAAATGCTTTTAAGTCCTGCCGATTTGAAAAAATCAGAGTTTGGCACTTCTTCTTTGACAGCCAGGCAAAACCTGTCAACATCTTGTTTAAGCGAATCAGGAACTTCGTAGGTGTCGGCAGGAGCAAGCATGGCAACCAGCCGGAATACATCTTTCTTGTGCTTGACGATATGTTTGCTGTCCACTTGTTCTCCATTGCTTTTCCGCTCGGTCATTTCTAAATAGGCCCTGCATTTCAGACAGATAAGACTTTCAATGTTCGCAATATGTACGCCCTCCTCCAACGTGCTGTGTTCAATGGTATAATTATAATAGTCATCATCCATCAAAATGGCTGACAGACTTGACAGGTCATCATCAACCGGAATGGGGGTAATGTGGGCATCGTCCGGGAATTTGACAACCCCGATATTTCGTGAAAAGAGTTCTATCTGATACGGGAAATCCGGATTTCCCGGTTCCTTGAACCTGTAATATTCATGCCTGCATTCCCCGTTCCCGGTTCCCTTATTCCTTTGTCTGTACCCTGCGGTTTTTACAAACTCCCAGAATTTTGCAGCAAAATCCGAAGACAGCGCCTCCACAATCAGTATAATGTCTATGTCCTTGGTCGCCCTTGGAGTTTGTGCATATATTTCTTCATGCATTTCACAGGCAGTACCACCTATGATGACATAGTTTCCTTCATATCCGGTGAAAAACTCCCTGAATTTATCAATTCCTCTTACCATATCATATTATTTATCATAGTTTCCAATTCTATTTGAATGCGTTCATCATCCATATCCTTCATGGCCAGAAATAAAGACAATTTGTCTACAATGCCGTTTTTTGAGAAAAAACATGGATTGTAACGCCATATCTCTATGCGGGTCTCGCCATATTCCTTGTCTGTCCGGATTTGCAACCGTCGAGCTTCTTCTTTTGCAATGGCATAAGTGTCATTTTTTTCCTGTTCAGCATTGAATATTCCGACAAGGCATTTACTCCACTAATACAAAATACTTCATCAGGCAGACTATCGGTATATACAATCCGCTCGATGGGGTTCGCCAGGAACGGCAACATCCTGTCCCATAATTCACGCTTTTTGAACTGAAATATCATACTCTTTGTCTTGCCGCCGGATAAAGCGATAACTTCTTTATCTTTCAGTCCATCTGACCGCCCGGTTTACATTGGCATACGACACGTTGAAACGATCTGCAATATCATAAGTTCCTTTCCCTTCGAGAGACTTTACTTCAAGATGATAAAGGATTATGCATTGGGCAATTGCAGGAATCTGCGTTTCTTCACCTCCCCCGATATTATTTTTATGCGGTTTCAAATCTATCAACAAATCCGGTATGAACATTTGCTTTTGCGGTATGATGAAATTTACACGATGTCTGACAAGACGCCGTACATTATAGGCCGCCACTGTACGCAATACAAATATTACCGGGCATTGGGCTTTTCGCTCAACCAGTTCTTTTTGTTTCCGCATCTGCCCCGGAGTATATGCAGAACTGTCTGCACTATACAGAAGAACTACGTCATGCCCCAACAAGTTAGCCGTACAAAATGTATAACCGGCAGTAATATTGGCTGGGAATGTATGCAAGACATCCTTTTCGACCGGCCTGATGTCCGCCCTCAAATCAAGCAATTCAGCGATGTACCGGCTTGTCACATCTATAAAATCATCTATTTTGCACATAATCATTTATGTTTGAGAATATGCAAAATTAACGATTATATACTATATATCAAAGAAATATATGAAATATATTCAGCGAAATTTCCTTTAAAGACTGATCTGGGAATATCAGGAGCAAAGAAGTTTTTTGTATAACATATGGATTACAAGTGAATAAGAACCGTGTCTTCAACCTTTCCACGATTCTTTGTCCTACTCTTTCGGTGAATCAAAACAAATTCGATATGGACGAAAAAATGCTTTCATTGGAACAGGAGATCAAGATCAAGGAAAAAGCCCTCAAACTGAAAGAGGAGAAGAAACTCCGCAAGATTTGTCCGATGGTCGTTTTCGGAGACACCGCAAACGGCGAGAAAGAGATTTATGTGGCCTACATGTCCGAACCGAGCTTTCCGCAGTTCAGCAAATTCATGGCCGCTTCCAAAAAGGACGAGGTAATCGCCATGCGCACGTTGGCCCGCGACTGCTTCGTGGACGGAGATAAGGAACTCGTGGACGACGAGTCGCTCTTCCTGTTCGGTCTGATGGGACAGCTTTCCGAGCTGATCACCACCCGCCAGAGTGTCCTGGTAAACTTATAAGCCGGTGGGTAGTGACCGACGAGCAGCGCATCCGCCAGCGGATGATCTATGTCCGCCACTACTTTCCCGGCGTCAACCTCGACACGATTTCCGACGAGGAGTTCGCGATGCTTTCCGAAGAGGCGTTGTGGCTGCACGAGCAGATGCTCATCAGCCGTATGCCCGTTCCGATGTCATTGCCGGAGAGGACTCCTTGACCTGCCGCCGTAAGCTTCCGGTTTGCGGCGGCCTTCGTTTCATAATCTCCGCCCTTGCGGAAAGACTATTCTTTTAACGCAGTACCCATTACCATGGCTCAGGAACAGAACTATCAGGTCAACTACTCCATCAACGTGGATGCCTCTCAGGGCACCAAGCAGGTTATCGCCTTCGGTGAGGCGGTAGGCAAGCTGGTACAGGCGAAAGCGTCCCTGACTCCGGCCGTCACGAACATCAAGAATATGATGGACGAGATAGACCGCGTGTTCCGCACCAAGAACGGCAAGAAACGTAATTTCGATTACCGCCTGACCATCGATACGAAAAAAAGCGAAGAGAAGCTGGAACGTATCAAGGGGTTACTCACGGATATTTCCACGCTTTCCAAAGGCATCAGCCTGACCATCAATGCCGGTCAGGCTTTGGACAGCAAGAAAATCAAGGCCAACGCCAAAAGCCTTTACGAGAAAAAGGCTGCCGAGATGCGCAAAGCGGAGATCGAAAAGAATGCCGCCTCGTCCGTTGGCACGATGGCAGACGCGCAGAAACGCATTACCAAAGCCATCGGGAAAATCAACTCCGCCCTGGTTTCCATGGAACGTGACCGGGAACTGCAAATCAAGACCGGGACGGCGGAAAACAGGTTGCAGCAGATACTTTCCCTATTGGGTCGTATCAAAAGTGCTTCTGTCATTTCTTTCAACATGCAGGGAGGCATACCATCCGAAGGACTCACACCTTCCGTTCCGGTGCCATATGCTCCGCAGGCCTTCGTAATGCCCGAAAAGGCCCGGCAAAAACTGATGGAACGGCTTTATGCAGGACAGCAGCTGCATCGCCAGAAACTGGTCCACGCGGAGGAGCTCTTTACCGCAGACCAGCGCCGTAAGGCGGCTCTGGCAGAAACCGCCGCGGCGGAAAAGCGGCGTGCCGATGAAGCGCGGGCTAAAGAACGGGAGTGCAAGAATGCCGCCCGTGCTGCGGAGAAAATACGCCGGCAGGCAGAACAGGCACGCCGTAAGGCAGAAACGGAACGTATAAAGGCCGAGCAGGCTGCAAGACGGCAGGAACAGCGCAATGCGATGCAGTCCGTCAGGCTCATGCAGCGGGAACATACTGCAGCCGGTACGCTCTACCGCAGTAAACGCCGTGCCGCCATCAACCGTATCCAGTATTCGAAAGCGCCGTCACTCAGGAACCTCCCGTTCGCTTCGATGCTCAATGCCTATATGGGTTACAGCCTGATCCGTTCGGAACTGACGAAGGCCATCGACTATTCCAACATCATGGAATCGGCACATTCCATCCTCCGTGTGGCGGACAGCGACCTCAAGACATTCGAGACCCGTTTTGACAGTATGGCCCGTCATGTCCGTAAAATCGGCATCGACACGAAATACACAGCCGTGGAGATTGCCGGTGCCGTCAAATACCTGTCGATGGCGGGCATGAATATCGAGACAATCAACAAGTCCATCCGCCCGATCACGAACCTGGCACTTATCGGTGACAACGACGTGTCGTATATCGCCGACCTGGCCACGAACATCATGGCCGGTTATGATATCCATAACGACAGCATGGACAGCGTGGCGGACATTATCTCCTCCACCATTTCCCGCTCGAATGTGAATATCGTGGAGATGGCGGAGTCATACAAGATGGCTGCCGGTTACCTGCGTATGGCGGGCGTGGACTTCACGGAAAGCAGTGCCGCCATCGGTCTTTTGGGCAATATGGGTCTGAAGGGAACGCTGGCGGGAACCTCGTTGCGTGCTCTTTCCACACGTTTTGCCAAACCTACCAAGGAGGCACAGGAAGTTCTGGACCGCCTGGGCATCCGGTTCACGGAAATGCGCGACATCGAGGGGGTGCAGGTCGAGAAACTCCGTCCTATAGCGGACATTTTCGAGGAATTGAACAAGAAGGGCGCGTCGATGGCGGATGTCCAGGCAATCTTCGGGAAAATTGGCGGTAACGCGGCGATGATGTTCCTGAAGAACTACGACAAACTACGAGAACTGACTTCATATAACCGAGGGTCCCAGGGCGTTTCCTCAGAACTGGCATTGGTAAAGCAGAATACGACCAAGGGATTGTGGGCGCAGGTGACCTCCCAGCTGACCGAAGGGTTCATGCAGGCATACGAGGTCGTTGGAACCCCTCTATCCGCACTGTGCTCCGCACGTTTTTCTGGCAAAGTTCAAGGCTCCGGAATTTTACCCGTGGCCTGGTGTCCATCGGGAATGCCTTGTTGGACATCTTCACCGTGATCGGCAATATCGGCGCATGGGTGACCCGCAATTTTCCATTGGATAGAACCGCTTGTCTTTACAGGCGTTGTCGCGACCCGGCTGTTCAAGGTGGCGGGAGCCCTGACGAATATCGGCATCGCCATGGGGTTTTATCGGCAAACAGTCTGCGGCCACGACATCAATCAGTGCCGTGCAGGGGCTGCTGGGGGCGGGTGGTATCGGTAAGGTTTCGTTTGCCCAGAAGCGGGCCATCGTGTCGGCCATGCAGTCCGCAGGCGTGGCGGGACGGGGAGCGATGAACCGCGCCTTGATGGCCGGGGGCGGTGTCATCGGAGCCAAAGGAGTCCTGCAGTCGCTGTTTGCCACACAGGTGGCTACCGGCAGCGGACTGACCGGTGCTGCCGCCTCGTTGAGTGCCATCAGTACAGGCGCGGTTGCCGCCACGGCAGGTATAGCCGCATTGGTCGGGACTTTGGGATGGGTGGCTTACAAGACCTGGAAGATAAAGGAGGCGAAGGATGCCGTACTGGAAGAGATCGAATCGAACCGCAAGTACCGTTATCCGTCCATAGAGGCACTTTACTCCTCCCTGAGCGAGACCTATAACATGGCTGTCAAGACAAAGCGTGCCGTGGACGAGGTCGTTGCCGGCAAAAGTATCGAAGAGGCTTCGGGACATAAAATCGGAGCCTTCACATCCAACTGGTGGGCCGGGTTCTTGGGGGAATTTGCCATCGCTTCATCTGAGGGGATGGTATCGCGAGACCATGTGTATAACATGGACAAAGCCCGTCAGGATGACATAAGGGATGCGCTTGTCACCCTTGCCAAACGCGACAGCCAGACACGTATCGATGCCGCGTACGCCGAGTTCGGGAAGATGGGTACGGTATTGGAAGTGGACGCTTTCCTCAAGACGGTAAAGGAGCGTTTCGGGCAACAGGAGAAGGATCTCGACAAGTCTTTGTGGCGTATGCAGGATGGCAAGGCCGTCTATGTGAATGATATCGGGGACAGGTCGGAAGCGGTTGCCGCCCGCACATACGACTATGCCCGGTACATGAACACGCAGACCGTTCCGGAGATTGTGCGTGCCGCCACCGCTTATCGGAATGCCATATCGAGTGCCGCCAATGCGCATGAGCTGATGCGTAAGGGAGGGTTCGACTTTGACCAGTTCAGGGCCTGGGGATTCGAGCAGGACGAAAACGGGCTATGGAAACAGCGGGCACTGGGGCAGAACGCCACCGATGCGCAGCGTATAGACAACATCGCGCATCGCAAGCTGGCACATACGACACTCGTGAAGTTCTTTTCATCGCTCCGGCAGACTTTCGGAGGTTCGGCGGAGGCAGCCGAGAACATCCTCCGCGTGGCGGGCTTCACTCCCGACCAGTACGGCAACGAACCGGATTCCAACGATACACGTCCGTTTGCTGCCAACCCGATTACCAACACGCATCTGGATGACGGAGGGGCCGGCGGCAACTATTCCGGCACGGGGCGGTTGTCCTCGGCGGCACCTAAACAGGTCATCGTGAACATAGAGAGCCTGCTCAGTGTCAGGACCATCGACCTGATGAAGTCGAAGGAGGGGCAGACGGAAGAGATACAGAACCTGAAAGAACAACTGGCACAGGCGCTCATCGATGTCGTGCATGACTTCGATGCCTCCTGGAACGCATAAAATGAAAGGATTATGGGAAGACTGATACAAATCGCGGCCTCGACTTTGTTGAGCGGAGGCATACTCAACCACGGTTCGCTTGGCGGATACATCAGCAACGCCACGCGTCTGGCGTTGGGCATGGGGCTTGCCGAATTGCAGGACGGGCAGGTACATTACTTCTCCAGACACCATGACCTGCTCAAACGGGCAGCCATACAGGTTGCCTCGCAGACGGCTTACGGGTTGCTACGTTCCTATCCCCGATACCTCAAATACTGGGAACAGCAGGTGCGGGACAAATATCTTCAGACACAGTCGCAGTCCAGCCTTGCGAACAAGACCGGACAGTACTACCAGCTCATCAGGGAACAGCAGGCGGTGGCGCAGAAGAAAAACCATATCGATTCCATCGTCGGCCGGACAGTGGCGGATTTTCTGGAACTGTCCATATCAGAGGAGGGGAAGTATTATGACAACAGCGAGTGCAAGGTTTTGCCGAACAGCCGGTATGGACTGGTGACATTCGTGGACCTGGGACCGCAGGTACAGGTCAGCAGCCGGAACAATATCCTGCTGACCCGGGTACAGGGGCGGGACTATACCCGCAAGGAATATATATCCGGGGGTGACCTCGAGATTACCATCAACGGCAAGATCACCTCCAAATACCCGGACGTGTATCCCGAGGCGGAAGTGTCCAAGTTTATCAGGCTGGTACAATACAAGGGTGTCATCGATTGCGACAACACGGTATTGCGCCAGTTCAACATTTCACGGTTGATTATACAGGGCTATACCTTACAGCCTACGGATTGCCGGAACGTGCAGCCGTATTCGCTGAACTGTGTCGCCGTGGAGCCATCGGAAGCCGTGGAACTGAAACTGGCGGAACAGGAAAAGGTGGACACGGCCATCAAGCACACGAACAAGTGGATCAAGTATGTTAAATTCGGTACGGAGGTCATCGACCCCGCCTCGTTGCTTAAACTGACACGTTTATGGGTATAGCTGCAATGGATATCCTCTGCTGTCGCATCACCATCGGGGATGCCGACCCATCCAATCCGATGAGGATACAGAACGGCGTGGAGATTACGGAAGTCCAGTCGCTCGAAATCAACGAGAGTTACAAGAAGCTGATCGGAACGGCCAAAGTGATATTCCCGAAAGGGTCGGTATGCCGCTCCACGATTATCGGGAACGTGACATTGGAGGGCAAGGACGTGTCGAGGATAACGACGGAGGTGATGCAGGACGGTGTCATCATCGAGAAACGCAGCGCGCAGCGTCTGGTTGACGAGACGACATTCAAGGTCGGACAGCGCATCAATATCAAGCTGGGCTACAACGGCGTGCTGAAAAATATGTTCGACGGATACATTACCGGATACAATTCGGACAGCACGCTGGAAATCCAGTGTGAGAATATGGCCTACAAACTCAAACTGAAACAGGCACCTCATTTCGAGACCCCGGCGAAAGGGACGACGGTGAACGAGGTGCTGGAAGGCAAGTATAATATCCTGAAAGATACCGGCTTCAGGATACACTCGGATACGAAGCGGTTTGAGATACATATCGGCAAGGTAAAGGTCACGGACAACTTCACGGTAGCGGATATCCTTTCCGAATGGTCGAAGTACAAGGTCTACTGTTTTTTAAAATACGATGCCGATGATGACGGGGCCATACCGTCCATTGCCGTCGGGCGTCCTTATTCGTCCAGCAAGGCTCAGCCGGTATTCCCGGAGGATGAATCGACAGGACCGTACAGGATATACTTCAACGAGCATGTGGCGCAGAGCAACCTGAAAGTGGTCAAGACCGATCCGAAGTTTTTGGCGGTGACGGGCAAGGCACTCGGGACGGATGAAAAATTCTTTGAGGTGACAGTACGCATGAATCCTGAATACGACCCGGCGACGCCGGGCAGCAAGGAGTTTCAGACGGTCAATGCCACGCAGATTTCAAAAAAGACGCACAAAGTAACGGGCAACACGACGGCATCAGGAGCGAAGACCAGGACCAAGGTGGATTTATCCACATATACCATCGTACCATATATGTCACCTCATGTCGGAATCAATTCCGACCGGCTTGTAGAAGAGACGACGGAATACTTTCGGAATTACAATCTGAACGGAATCACCGGCAATGTGACAGTATTCGGGGATTTCGGACTGTCTCCTGCCGTACAGGTGGAACTGATCGACTACCGTAATCCTTCCAAGAACGGCGTATACCTCGTGGAAGAGGTAACGACTACTTTCGGGGTGGGTGGATACAGGCAACAACTGAGTATTCCGTATAAAATTAGGAAATAAGATTTACCGTTATTCAACAGGAGGAATTTCTATCAATGGTTCTTCGTTTATTACCTTGATAATATTCGGAAGTTCGCTATTGTATTTATCGTCAGTAGAGCAATCAAAACCTTTTCTTCCACTAATGAAATCCGGTGTCGAAGTTTCAAAAGACCCTTTGCGTACAACCGGTATAAATTTAGTGGTTCCCTGATTGTTATATATTTCATGTGATATTATACCCCCTTCATAAGCGGCACCTCCTTTACCGGATTCAGCTTTCTCTTTATACTTTGGAGTCAGAATGCACAGAACTTTAGTTGCCTTACGGATGCTTTCAAGCATAAATTTAGGCAAGTCAGTTCCATGAGGTTGATACTGGTCTATTTGAGCATCAATCCCTCGTCTTCGCAAATCTTTGGCGAAAGTTTGAATCCAATTCATAAAGACATTGTCTTCTACCTCCCACGCATACGAAATCAACACAAACGGCTTGTTTTTATTCACAATTGGTTCTTCCGCCACTTTATTGAGAATTTCAGGCAGAGGCGTATTATCGATTGTAGGAATGTCTACATCTGCCCAAGGATTCAAAGCTTCTTGTATCGCATCTTTTGGAGTATTCATTAGCAGCAGCCTGTTTATTTTGATAGACAAATCTTTGAGGAATTTTTGTACATCATTCTCATCAAGAGCTAAAAATAAAGTCCTATACCATTTAATTCTTGATGTAAATTCTTCCTTTTCCCGCAATTCTGCCATATATTCCCCATATGTATGAGGTAACGACAATGTTGTTAAATATGGCCTGATTGTATTATAAAACAATGGTCCATCTACATACAGCGGCGCATAATCATTTTCTTTGTTCGATCCGATAATATTCCAAAGCTGTTCATATATATCTGATCTACTGGTCTCTTTTTCATAAATTGTCCGCTCAAGGGAAATTTTAGGAATAACACACTCTCCCCCATTTATAACATCGGCACCATTCTCCGTAAGAGCTATAAAATCTCTATCTTTTAAGTAGAGATAGCCATTATCAATGAGGGTATTTACCAGGAAATACAATATACCCAATTGATTACGAGTAAATTGCTTTTCAGCTGCAAATCTAAAATTTCTGAGCATGTTACCTTGCCCGGCTTTAAAGCATCTTGATTTTTGAAAGAAATCAAATATATATGTAATATAGGATTCTAAAATTTCTTGTTTCATAAGTAATATCATTGTCTTTGCAAAAGTACAAAATAATTGGCAACCAATAAACTATGCTCCTCCTATTCTTTCAAAAAACTCATGTCTTCAGACAAATCCAACCAGTTGCTTATCCGTGAGGCTATCCGCAAGATAGCCTTGGGACGGAGTATGGAGCGTATCAATCTGGCTCCCGGAGGCATGTCCGGTATCGGTACGGCCCGCATGATACACGGCTATGTCGCCAAGATACACGACAACCCCTCGGACGAGGAGTTTTCCGACTACGGCGGTACCATTGATGTCGGCGAGTACCCGGACGAGACGGCCTCCGCCGAACCTGTTATCCATAAAGGCGTGTTGCTCTCGGCCGCCACCAACAGCGAAGGCGGCTTCCTGATCGTCCCCGCACTTTTTTCCGACGTGACCATCTTCATGGATGCCGCCACCCGTTATGCCTATGTGGTTAACTTCTCCCATGTGGATATCCTGCGGCTCAATGCCCGCACGGAAACCGTCATCGGCGTGACCGAAATGGAGGAACTGGATCCGGAAAACGACTCTTCCCCGGACTACGACGAACTGGAAACCACCGGTAACGAGACCTCCACCCACTATACGCCGACGGCCGTCACAACAACCGTCAGGAATGACAAGGACAAGGAAGCGACAACCGTTATCGATGCGGAAAGCATCACGCATACGGTGGACAAGTCTGAAGTCAGACAGACAGCAGATAAAGTGGTACAAAAGGTCAATTCCACGACCGTTGCCGTTGCCGACAACAAGGTGACGCTCGGTGACGAGAATGCCACCGAGCCGCTGGTTCTGGGTAATGAGCTTGCCCGGCTGATGCTCGACTTCCTGACGGAATGTTCGAAAATCATGACTCCCACACTGATGGGCACGATGTCGCCGATCAATATGCCGAACTTCATCTCGCTGACATCACGTATCCAGAAATTTCTTTCCAAGACCAGCTATACCAAATGAGCGTACAACTGCATCCCGATATAGAAACCCTCGACAAGGAGAGCCTGTGCTATTCCATCTATGCACAGCTGTACCATAACTTTTTCAATGCCCAGCAGAAAAAGGACGACGAGCATCCTTACGGCATCGAGGAAGGCGACGAGACCAGCCTGAGACTGAAGAATACCGCTTACGGTTTTGCATCCGCCATTGCCGGAGCCGTTACGGGAGAAGGCGGTTCCGGAAGCGGTGGCTTGCTGTTGGATTACCTGAAGAAATCGGGCGGTGACATGACCGGCAAGCTCAGTGCCAATTACGGTTTCGAAGCCGGCATTGGAAACACCCGTATCCTGGAAACCTATTCGCAGGACATTACCGATCCGGAAGGTGTGGTAACTGCCATCGAGTACGGTATCAGGATTACCGGCAACCTGAAAGTCGGGGGCGACAGCCTGCATATCGGCGGCAGGCAGTTGCTCCGTTACGACGCGGACAAGGCCACCGCTACAATCAACGCTTCCCATATAGACTTTCTGGATGCGACGGTACATTCCAAAGGGGCATGGATTATCGGGGACGAGGATACAGGAATATCCATCTCCCCGACACGGCTGGCCGTGGGCGGGCAGGATGTCTATCATCGTGGCAACGCCAATACGGACACGGTGGATTGGACGATGCGGGACGGCATGGTGAGACGGAATCTGACGGTGCGAGGGAGTACGGTCATGGATGGCGGACTGAAAGCCTTGCAAGGCGTGGAACTGGGCGACAAGGGAAATGTCTGCTTCGTTTTCGGAAGAGGATGTCGCGCTCGGCGGGTTCCTCTCGTTCCTGGACGGATTCGGCATCCGGATCGGAGATGTTCCCGTACTGCTCTGTACCGACAAGGACAAGATACAGTTCGGGAGTATCGGCGGTGACCTTCTTTTAGGCGGCGACCATACCCCGAAGATACGCCTGTTCTCCGGCATATCGGACGTGGACGGCGAGTGTCTGATGCTTTCCCCTTACGGAAAGGCTTGTTTTCCGGGCTCGCTGACTGTCCGCCACAACTACGGCGCCGACCTGCTCTCCTCATACCGGGTAGACACTTCCGATGAAGGTATCGTTATCCACAAGCGCTTGCGGATGGGCACAGCAGAGGGATTTATGTTCACAGGCGACAGGGAGCGCGTATCGCTTTCTTCCGAGGTAATCTACGAGGAAGAGGACGTAAGGACGGCTATCCCTCACAGCACGGATTTTTCACACCGTCCGTCCGTGAGCTGTTATGCCCCGCAGAACCGTCACAGCGAATCGTTCCATATCCGCACCGATGCCGATTTCGTTACGGTCGCTGTTCCGTTGGAAGCAGCCGGGCATATCGGAATCCATGCGTCGCCCACCCGGATTACTGACAGAATCCTATACTTGACAGAGGCGTTACGCCTGCAAGCGGTGGAGGACGGTATCCGGCATTACGGAAACAGCGTCTTTACCGGGTCGCTCTCTTCGGAGTTCTTTTCCCCGGGCCTTTCCGGAAGCGGATGGGCTGTCCGCCGGAACCGGACGACAGGAGGCGTCTCCGCCACATTCGACGAGGTGGTGGCCCGCCGTAAGTTCCGCGCCTATGAGTTCGAGGTCGAAAAGACTTCGGTAACCAACGGTTCCTTCTGGATCAGCGACAGCTGTTCGGGAGACACCGTGGAAAAACTGTCATAATCCATGTCCGTATTCCGTTATCCGACATACAAGATCCGTATTGCCCCCGACTCGCAGAAGACACAGGGACTGCAAGCCGGGGATATCATCCGCAGGCAATATGCCGAACGGGAGCGTACCGTCTATTCGCTGATGTGCGTGACAGAAACCGGAACGGAGCTTGTCGGAGACAAGGACGCCCCTTATTTCATCGGGGCATTGCTGGACGGGGACGAACCGCAGGGCGGTGAACTGCTGGACTTCGTGCGGATTACCAACCTGTTCGATACGGCACGTAGCGGCGCCTTGTACCTGACGGCTTCTGACAGCGATTCACCCTATATGGATGTCATCGACGGCATGGCGACCGAACGCTCCCTGTGCTATCCCGTCATGGACGGAGGCATGGCGGGAGTGCCGGACAAGTCCAGGTACGCCGTTTATGGCAGCATGCTGCAAACGGAATATCTGGATGCCGATTCGGAAGCGACACGCATTGTCCGCATTATCCGCAACGCGGAACCGGCAGGAAACGCTTCCTTCGGGCTGATGCTGACATTGGAAGAACCGGTCGGATACCCGGAGCGCCTGCTGGTATCGTTCAAGGTCAGGTCTTCCAAAACATCAGGTTCCGTACCGATCCGATTCGGCTATACGAACCGTGAAAAGACGGATGCGGAAGATGAAATCTCCATCGGCCGGGAATGGAAGTACAAGTTATGGGTCATCACCGTGGATTACCCGGCACAGTACAGCCGGAGCCTGTTTCTTGACCTGACATCAAGCCTGGCCTCCGAGGGGGACTGGTGCGAGGTCGCCGACCTGAACATTGTTCGTCTTGCCTCCGTATCCGCTTTCAGCGAGGCGAGCAAGGCCCGTGTGGGAAAGGTCAGCGGCATCATCGATCCGGTCTTCGGCATGTTGGATGGTTACGGGGCCTATTTCCAGAATCTCTATGCCACACGCAATGTCAATATAGCCGGCACGCTTACCGCGGGAGACGAGAACGGTTTTTCAAGCACGTTTTATGTGGGCAAAATCCACAAGAATGTCATACCCGACAGCCTGTCCTGCCGGTTCAG
>ENA-OQKR01000450-OQKR01000450.1-human-gut-metagenome-genome-assembly--contig:-NODE-450-length-16935-cov-5.743039_pt1 | contig 16935 bp, 14 predicted proteins | sample MGYA00242803_ERZ504806 | MGnify/ENA primary metagenome ERZ504806 (study PRJEB26092, sample SAMD00036399) | human gut metagenome | host: Homo sapiens | study: EMG produced TPA metagenomics assembly of...
GGTCGATGAACAGAGGGATAACGGAACCACGGCTGCACATAACGTTGCCGTAACGAGTGCAGCAGATGGTAGTGCCACCACGCTCAGCAGCTACACGGGCATTGGCGTAGATGACGTGCTCCATCATAGCCTTGGAGATACCCATGGCGTTGATGGGATAGGCAGCCTTATCGGTGGACAGACAGACAACACGCTTGACCCCGGCATCAATAGCAGCGTGAAGGACATTGTCAGTGCCGATGATGTTGGTCTGAACCGCCTGCATGGGGAAGAACTCGCAGGAAGGAACCTGCTTCAGAGCAGCAGCGTGGAAGATGTAGTCAACACCGGGCATGGCGTCACGGATGGACTGGGGATTGCGGACATCGCCGATGTAGAACTTCACCTTCTTGGCAGTGTCAGGGTGCTTGGCCTGAAGCTCATGGCGCATATCGTCCTGCTTCTTCTCGTCACGGGAGAAGATGCGGATTTCCTTCAAATCGGAATCCAGGAAGTGCTTCAGAACGGTAGAGCCAAAAGAACCAGTACCACCAGTGATCATAAGGGTTGCGTTATCAAATGCAGACATTTTTGTTATTCCTTCCTTAATGCTTTTTGTAATCTTTTTTTGATATTAACGGATATCCAAATACGAATTCGAAGCACAATAGACTTCTTCTTAAGGTATTTTGCCCCCAACTGTTTAATGGTAAGCGCATCCATATCATTCATGAAAGAATCTCGGTTTATAGGTTCTGTACAGGACTCGAATATTGCCGGATTTTGCAAAGCCGCTTGTTGAAAATCAACCTCTTTTGAAATCATTGTTCCTTTGATTTCCTGAAAAAGCTCATTTCCTTTTGGAGTGTGTACAAGAACTAGAGAAAGGCCTTTGTCATCATCTAGTTCAGGACAAACATTCTCCGCACCCCAAAAATCTGCCAATGAAATATCTGCGAGTTCATGCAGACCTTTGAAGTGGCACGAATAGCAAGACGGGCGGAGACAGATGTTTTGCAAAAACATCTGCATAAACAAATCCTTGTAAAGGATTTGTTTGTACGCCGTACTATTTGAAAACTCAAATAGTACGGCGAACATTTTCCAGCCATAATATTTATGTCTGAAAAATGTTCGCCGCGCGGATGCGCCCGCGCGATTTTCGCGATAGCTAAGATATTTTCTCCATATTTTGGAACTCGGTACGCCATGGCATATAACGCCAACGCACAGCAGATTTTCATAATCTGTTCTCAATAGAGATTTCAGCCCTGCAATTTGACATGGAGTTCCCGAAAACAGCACTTTTCGCCTGTTGTCAAGTTCATTTTTGATTTGTTGATATACGCCTTCTGTACTGCTTTGTATGTATTTGCTTCCTCGCAGTGCTACCAGATCGCCCGGTGATTCAGCCTTAATATGGCAAGCTGACGTGCAATCTTCTGACATTGCAGCCCCATACACTACACCACCTTCTCTTAATACCTGCTTTGCAAGAAGTGAAAAAACGCCTCCTGAAGAACTTTGCAGTCGCTCTTTTTCATCCAGATTGTATGCAGCGTATGCTTTTGTGTACGGGGCATCCTCATCAGTTTTATTTAACATGGGGCATACGCGCTGACACATATTGCAGTCAACGCACTTTTCGAGTTCAACATCGGGATACAAGAATCCTTCGGCGTCTTCAACCATTGTGATGCAATGCTTCGGGCAAGCCTGTGTGCAGGCCGCACATCCACAACAGTTTTGTTTGTTTCCTATTTCTATCATTTCATCATCATCGCCCTCTTCTTATCAATTTCTGAATTGGCTGGATTACAAGTGCCTTTTCCTCATTATTCATCCCCAAAAACCACATGCTCAGGCCATATATCGCGCTATACAAAATTATCATCGCAAGATAAAGAATGTAATTGTCAAATGTTATAGAGCGCATAATCCAGCATCCAAACAGTGTAGGAATAATCATTCCTTTGGAAAGCGAAACTATGTTCCGCCAGAAATATCGCATGTCCATTCCGATGCCCTTTTGGTAATAGATGTTCATAATGATCCCATTTGCGATGATTAGCCCAATAGCAGTTCCGAGAGCCGAACCGATAGGACCGAATTCCTTTGCCAGCGGGATGCTGATAAATACGTTCAATAGTGCCATCATAAAATAAATAAGGGAGCGGATCTTATGTTTGTTTACCGATCGCTGGATTTCTATTCCTAAATTCTGAATCAAAGGGATGAAAGCCGGCACAACCAAAAGTAAGGCAACTGGATATGCCTGAGCATATTCCTGCGTAGCATAAATATCTGTGATGAAGAACTTTCCAAAAACAACAAAGCCGGACAGAATCAGCATCAGTATCAAATATTGAACTCGTCCAACGCGCGTAAACAATTCTGTGAATTTCTGATTTCGATTCTCTGAATTTTCAGCCGCAATACAATTTACACGCGGAGCGAATACGGAAGATATAGCTGTCGAAAATGTAATCACCAATGAGTTGATTTGCGCGCCAACGCCATAAACCGCAACCGCACTGGTTCCAGAAACACGGCCTAAAATGAACTTATCCACAGACCAGTTTATCTGGTCTATAATCATGTTCAGAAACAAGAAAAAGCTAAACCCTGCGATTTCTTTCAGAATATGGAAGTCGAATCCCCGGAAGAAAAATTGTATGTGTAATATTTTCAGGCAATAGAACACATTCACGACAAGCTTCAAAATGGTGATGAATGTCGTGACGCTTACTACTGCAACTGACCCAAATCCCATCAGCATAAGTGGCAAAGCAAGAAGCGGGTTGCACAAAACGCCTACCAATGTCACGATTCGCTGAAAAAGGAATTTCTCATGTGCACTTACTATGGAATCCAGAAGTCCGGATGGAAATGTCAACGCGATATTAACAACCAAGATTGCCATCAATATCTGTGCTGTACTTAACTCGGACTCTGTAAGATTTGCTCCAAACAGCTGTCTTGGAAACTGGACAAGCACCATCCCACAAAGAAAAGCCATGACCGACATTGCCAAAAATAACGTCAGAAACATTCCATTCAGCTGTGCGATCCCGTCGATATCATTCCTGGCCTTCCGCTGAGAATAAAACCGAAGATACGCGCCTGTAAAGCCAAGGCTGAATAAACTCAGATAGCTGACAACGCTCCCTACAAGGGTGTACAGACCATATTCACTTTGCCCCAGTAGCCGAATCATGACTGGGGTATAGAACAACTGAATCAGCATGTTCAACCCTGTGGAAATATACGAAAGAATAACACCTGCTTTTAATTGGTTTTTCAACACTGTATCCTCATTGTTTCTTTTGGAGATTGTTTTTCAGGTACTCATAAGATTCAGAGCGGCGGTGCATCCAGATTTCATCTGATTTGCTATAATCAATTTGTGGAATCACTTCGGTCATGCTTAATTGTTCTGCTGTGATGCTTTGTTCTTCCAATTTATACTCTACCATAAAATCTGTCAGTCTACTGCTCATAGAGCCGCCACTTACTTTTGTGATTCGCTCTAAAACATAAAACGGTTTATGATAAATCATGCTGAAAACAGTTGCGTGAAAAGAATCTGTCACAACGACCTCCGCATCTCGGATTAGGCTCAAAAACTCTGCTGGACCGGAAGTAAAATCCTGAATGTCCCCAAATTTTTCATCCTGTGGGTTGACATTGACAATATGCGGCACCGTGACAAGTTTGCAACCGATTCTTATTGCATACTTTTCTGCAGCGGTTCTAGTATCCACCCCATCACCCAACAGATAGCAGAACACATATTTTTCGTGAACATCAACTGGGTGTGATTCTTTGTCCCACTGTTCCCGATTAAGCAAAAGAACAGGATCCGCAACCACAAGCACCCTTTTTTCGGTCTCTTTATCAAAAACAGAAATCGAACTACTTTCTCGCACCGAAACCGCATCAAGTTTCCTGATATTCTTGGATAACCTCTTAATGAACACAGGACGCACTTTTGTCAATGGAACGCTTGGGGCATAGGAAAATTTTTGTATAGTCGGAGGAACAAATTTCAAGCAGAAATTGTCGAGCGCATTATAGATAAACCAGTCGCTCCAATCATTCCAAATTTGATCTCCACCACATATAAAGCAATCATATTCCGACACACATTTTTCAATCGTGTCGTTATCAAAGATTTCATTATTATGCGGTGTTTCAGTGTAGAATTCATAGAATGCACTTTTCCGTTTTTCAAGCTTATCTTTCAGTTTGTCTTCAAGTACCGCATTATCACCTAATGCCTTTTGTGCCTTGAGTCTTGAACCAACGAACTCGAACCCGTTGATTATCCCGCCTGAAAACGCCTGACCGATTGATTTTAGCATACGTATTTTATAGGAAAGCTTTTGCCAACTGCGCAAGTAATCATATGGAATCTGTTCTGCTTCTACGTCCTTAATGTTACTAACTGCACGAACTAATGCCCTTGCTTGAAGTTGCCCACCAAAATTATCATTGTTATAGTAAAAGGTCAAAATACCGACTTTCAAAATATCAGCTCCCTCTCACAGTGCTCAGTTTCTTTTTAATTACAAAGAACACCTGAAGTAAATTCCAGCTTCCGTTGGCACAAAGTTTTCTCGGAATATCATACCTCTTCGGCAGTGAATAATCTTTATTACACGCTTTAATAAACTCGTCATTTGTCAGCAATTTCTTTGCCAACTTAGACTTTTCGATTTGGGACTTATCCGAATAACATATAAGCTGGATTAAGTTAATTCCGTTCAGGCAAAATCGTTTCTTCAACTCCACGCTTTCACCTGTATTCGGATAATATTTACACAAAAAATTTCTTCCAGCTTGATAGAGAAAATAGATTTGTTCAATATCATTTTCTCTCAATTTTTTTGTCGCCGCCCCCACATTCATGCAGTTATAAAAATAACTTATAACACTTACGGTTTTCACTTCGTGACATTTTGAAAGATATTCCAAATTGAAAAGGAAATCTTCTCCAAGGGCAACAGATGAATCAAAACGCTGTGTTCCAAGAATATTACGCTTATAGATTTTGGCAAAAGGAGCATTGAAGAAATTGTTGGCGTACAGCTCATCAAATTTTGAACACACACATTCTGGAAATGTCAGGCTTTCATCTTTATATTTCTGTTCCACGTTACCTGCTTTACTTACAGTAGTATATCCACCAACAGCCATATCCGCCTGACCAATTTGCGCCATAAGTCGTTCAAGCAAATCCGGATTGATCCAATCATCTGAGTCAATAAATGTTATATATTCTCCTTGAGCAACATCCAATCCCCTGTTTCGTGCAGATGAAACGCCTCCATTTTCTTTATGAAAGACCCGAATACGACCATCTATCGCTTTAAATTGGTCACATATTGCTCCGCTTTGATCTTGAGAGCCATCATCTATTAAAATGATGTCAAGATCTCGATATGTCTGTTGGCATATGCTCTCAATGCACTTTTCCAGATACTTTTCAGCATTATAAACCGGAACAATTACACTTAACATCCTATTTTATATCCTTTCCAGTTTCGCGTTTTGCTAAATACATTCGAATAATATATATAGCAATATATGTCCACACTAATTTTTGCATCATATCCGTAAAATAGCCGCGCACAAAAAGTATCATTGCTGTCGCTAAAATCGAATACCATGCTTTATAAAAAATATCACAGCTCGAATCATCCACTATGCCATTATGCAATTTTGTTATAAATGCACCCACTACAGAACTACCAATGATACCAAACCATGAGAAATTATAAAAGAGTTCTCCAAGAAATGACCCACCCAGAGCAAAAGTCACATGCTTTGGAAGTTGATTAACAAATATAACCGCCTTGGCTAATGAAGGGATTTGATTGACCAGAAGCGGAATAATTGATAATAAGCCAGCAACATAGCTTTTACCCCATCCAAACGGAATCTCAGATGGTGTATACTTTATTGCCACCTCTAATGTATCAAATGCTGATCCGAACTCCCCTAACGCACCTCCGATAACATTGTTCATCGTACCACTTTGAAGAAGTGAAAGTGTTTGCGAGAGACTTACGGTATCATTAACACGTATCGTTCCAATAGCACTAACAAACATAAAACCTGCAATGCAGACAACTACTAATAGTGCAAGCTTTTTCACTGTGATTTTGTTTATAATAAAGAAGTAAACATATAACCATACCAGAAGAAAAGCTACCTTATCTTGCCGCGCACCTGTTGACATCATAATACACTTATATACAATTACCGCAACAAGGTAAAATTTCTGTTTTCTTCTGTCCGTCTGAGCATATAAAAGGAAAAATAAACCAGCATCAAAAAAGAAAGCAATGCTTTGAATTGCCTGTGGAAAATAGATTGAATAAACTCCTTCATACCCATTAGCTCTTGCTCCGACAAGTGAGAGAATGTCAATGTACAGACGGGGAATCACACCGATTAGCACTAAAATTTTTCCATATACTGATATATCCGCTTGTCTCTTATTTACTTTTTTTTCTTTTTGTAATTTACCACATGAAATTCCCACTGCAATAAAATAAACTGTTTGTGAGAGGAGGAAAAAGGTAAAAGACTTTTGAATTGTCATTGCGTCTCCATAGTACTCAAACGGCAATGGCACAGTACCTTCAATATTAAATCCTTCTTTTATGAGTTGTCCACAGTGAAACATAAGCGAGAAAAACGCAAAAATATTGGGAATCGAAACAACCGGAAAACTACAGATGGTTTTCAGAACTATAATATCAATGACCGTCTCTGTTATTGCAAGAACCGACATCTGCGTATAGCTAAAATCGACTCTATACGCTATTAACATCAAATTTACAAGTAATTGCCCACAAAAGAGCACTACCATCATAAATTTAGTTTTACCGACTTTTAGCACAATAATTAACTCCTAATATATTGACTTTCAGCATAAGCATTCAAATAGCATTCTGCCAACTGATGTGCTTCGCATTCAATATCGTATCCTTTTTCTCTCAGTTTGGCTTGTGCCTCCCTAGCATTTTTCTTATCCGGTATCTGATTCAAAGCATTCACCCACTCACCTATATCATCGAGCGGAAGTCGCTTTGCATAATTAGTCATGCAAATTTCAGGTGTAATCGTATCTGCAAAAAAACACGGAAGCCCAGCAGCCTGCGCCTCAATGCCCGAAACCGGCAATCCCTCAAAAAGCGAGGGAAGTGCAAAGCAATCCATGGCTTGCATTAATTCTGGTATATCTGAACGCAAGCCCAAAAACATCACATCATAAGAAATTCCGAGTTCTATTGCATATGCCTTGATTTCATCTGTTAAATTTCCAGACCCCACCAATAGAAGTTTCGAATTGGGTCGTCTCGCTTTCAACTGCATAAAAGCTTGAAGTAAAAACCTGTGATTTTTTTCATAGCAAAGACGGCCAACGTGACCTATTACAAATGTATCATCCGAAATTCCTAGTTCCTTCCGTTTTTTTTGACGGATTTCTTCACAAGGAAGGTAAACACTTAAATCAATCGCATTATTTATAATCTCAAAGGAGTCACCTTCAAACAACCATTGCCCAGCCTTTTGAGAACACGCTAACCTTCTAGTTGCAACCTTATGTATTTTTCTTTTAGAACACTCCCCAATCAGCTTCTTTATTCCCTTTTGAGCTTGAAACTTTGTTGTATGCGAATGTGCTATTCTGTGCTGTATCCCACATTCCTTTGCTATTGCTAAAAAATCTCCGCATGCCGAGTCCATATTGCAATGAATAATATCAACCGGATGAGTCTTAAGGACTTTTTTGACCTCATGTGTATAGATCAGTGGATGCTTTCCTCTTACTGGAACATGATAGATTGGGACACCAAATGTTGCAATCTCGTCATCATAGTCGCCCTTATCATATCCGTGAACAAGAATTGAAAATTCAAATCTATCATCTTTTACCAGTTGACGCAGATATTGCATAATCATGGTTTCTGCGCCAGCTCTTTTCATGCTGCCTCCCATTGCAAACATGACTCGAATTTTGTTCATACAGTTACAACACCCAATCCTTTATTTCAAGCTTTTTTCTTGCCCAATCTTTCGTATTTCCAATTACTCTTGCAGGGTTTCCTATTACGATGCTATTATCCGGAATTTTTCCTTTGACAACACTTCCAGCACCAATAATACAGTTTTCGCCTATCTCTGTTCCTGGCAGTAAAGTTGCTCTGGCCCCAACAAAAGAGTCTTTCCCAACCTTTATGGGCTTAATAAAATGAGCTGTTTTCCCTTTAGGTGCATTCCATCCAACATTGACCATTGCCGTATGAACAGAATAGTCATGAACCAGAAAAAGGACCTCTCTGCTTATCGTTACACCAGTTTGAATAGTAATCGCTGAGTAATCTGCTGAGTCAAAATATACGTCTGGGCAAATATATGTAATTGCACCTTCAATTTTTATACCAAGACGCCTATAATACCAGACAGAATATCGCATAAACCCGCCAAAATTCAACAAATTAAATGCCTTTCCTACCCCCCCCCGGATAGGGATTTTCAAAATGATTTTTGCGATTCGATTCATCGTATAGTAATCTCCTTATATAGTCCTTCGACATTTCCTGCTTCAACTACTTTTGCACTATCTGTATGTATTGTCTCTCTACACCCACCCGTATCATAAGTAATAACAGGCGTCTCACAGGCCTGTGCTTCCAGATTAACCGTCGGATAATTATCCTCATAAGTCGGATTCACAAACACATCCGCCGCCGTATAAATTGCTGCCAGTTCCTGTGGGCTATTGGTGCGCTGGATGCCTTTAATGTTCTTCGGCAAGTTTTTGATTTGCTTCTCGGTCAGGCCGACCAGTACAATGACATACCGGTCATCCAGCATCTCTGCCAACTTATAAAAATCAAATAACCCTTTGCGATCCTCCCAGACGTTGGCCACACCTAGCACGATAAACTTGTCCTTCAGTCCATACCGCTCCCGGAAGTCGCTGGGGGTTGGCTTGAAAATGCTGGTATCAATGGTGTTATAATGCACCTCGACGGGATACTCTTTCAGAAAACTCTGGCGGGTCAAATCGGCAAGCCACTTGCTGGGGGGTGATGAGGGTCATGTTCTTCACCCCAGTAAAAGCCTTGCGCTTTCGCTCAAAATTCTTACTGACAGAACTCATTGCGAAGCAAGCCGGGTAGCGGCGAAGCTGAGAGCAGTACGAACAATGGCCAGTGAAGGCCCAACAGTCATGCAGCGTCCATTTCACCTGCATTTCAGGATGCTTTTTGATCCAATCAAACAGCATCTCCACATTGATATAGTAGCCATGGAGATTGTGGAGCCACACCAGGTCTGGTTTGTATTCCTCAGCCCACTTTAAAAATTCTTTGGTCGCGTGCTTGGAGCCAAAGCCATGCGTATCAAACAGCCGTGTCTGAATCGCGTGCATCTTGCAATCAAAATCTGTGCCAATACGCACTGCATATTTCTGAAACTGCTCCGGTACAGTACCTTTGCGGCCATAGGCGATTTTGACCTCGTTGCCTTCGGCTTCCAGCTGCTGTGCAAGATCTGTGCAAATGCGGCCAGTGCTACCGATGCCGCATACTGAATTGATAAATAAAACCTTCATTTCTCACCCATACAATTTTTCATATTCTTCCACTGCGTAATGATCCGTCATGGAAGCGATGTGGTCACAAATCTTGCGCATCATGCAGACACGGACAGAAAAGTCTTTACTATCTGTATTGCCTTTTTCACCATTCCAGAACTTGTCAAAATCAGTTCTGACTTGGCCAGAACTCAATTTGTATGCAGATACCATATCGGGATAATTTGCCCCCGACAGGCTATTTTTCTCATGCGTCTCCACCATAAACTGAACAATAGAAATATCCGGCAACTGCTGGGGATGTGTCGCGTATGCCTGAAACAGCTTACGGATAATGTACTGACCTTTTGCATTCATCCGTTCCACTTCTGGCGAATGATGAATCTCAGTTCGAATTGCCTCACCAAACTTTTCCAGATTATCCATTGTTTTCTTGTTATTTACATCACTGTACACATCAAATGCAATTGCATTTTTAATATCATCCTCATCTCCTGTGTGTTCCCGGAAGAAGCTAAGACGGGTATTTTCATTCAGCTTGTTATCTGTCGAGAGTTTCTGGAGATTCTGTTTAGAGCAGGTCACAATGCAGGTGACCAACGTGTTTACTACAACCTTGGATGCCAGTGTAATAAAACGCTTCTGGTCGTAATTTTCCTGTTCCGCATCACGTTCCATCTCTTCAAAGCAGCGCAGATCACTTTCGCTCATAATCGTAATCAGGATCTCACTGATTTTCCTGCACACTGCTTTAGCCGACATTGCCCCGCTTCGCAATGCGTCTTCCAAATCGTGATGCCATTGTGCAATTTCATCCGCTTGTGCTACTACAAAGCTCTCAAATGACCACGCTTGATGGCCCTCCTCCACTTCGAGATACTTATTGAAGATTTCACAGTAATTGGGGCTTCCATCCTCATCGCCGTATGCCAACTTTGAGTGATGCATCATTCCCCAAAGAGTGTAATTGGTCAGGTTCAAGCCACTGTCACCGTAGCCATTTTCCAGACGCGCTGCCACACGGACACTTTGAAGATTGTGCTTAAATCCGTACAATGGCTTTTTCAGCCTTTTTTCGCAGATTTTGTAACCGTCATGGTTTTCCTTGTAAAGTGGCGATTCCGGAATTTTCACGGTGCTGCCCGGCATCATGATCTGGTTCAACTCCCGCTCGCCCGCATGACCAAACGGCGTATGTCCCAAATCGTGTCCAAGTGCAATAGCCTCGGTCAAATCTTCGTCCAAGCCCAATGCCTGCGAAATCGTACGTGCAATCTGCGCAACCTCCAACGTGTGGGTCAACCGGTTTCTGCGGTGATCATCGCTCCCGATCAGATAGATCTGCGTTTTTCCATCCAGTCTACGGAACGCATTACAGTACATAATACGGTCACGATCACGCATAAAATCGCTACGGTAAGAAGCAGTTTGAGTCTCAGTGCTTTTGTTGAATCGGCTTGCCAACTCAATTGGCGCACGCAGGAGATTTTTATTCATGCCGTTGCTTCCTTTCTTATTTCATCATCTCGATCATTTGACAATGACTAGCAACATTCGGCTTCAACGAAAAATATTTTTCTAGCAGCCCTTTGGTTTCACACAATCCAGCTTTTTCTTTTGCGTTCAGAATTGCTGTTTTCAGTCTTTTTTCATCCGCACCAGTATTGACGATGCCGTACGGCCTGATTATCTTCTCAACTGCCGTTCCATTATCAACACAAGTAATAATCGGTTTACCAGCAATCAAGCAGTCAGCCGTTTTGCTCGGAAGTGCTGCATAGATAAGCCCTTTTTGAAGAGGAATCACATTGACGTCTGCGGCAGCATAGAGATCCGCCACTTCTTCAGGCGGTTGCATTCCCACAAATGTCACATTGTTCAATTCTTTTTCTTTTGCAAACGTCTTAAGTTGCTCCTCGTTTACACCGCCCCCAACGATATAAAAGCTGACATCTTGATCATCTTTCATCAAAGCAGCGGTCTCCAAAATGAGCTCCACGTTCTGCATCTTGCCCAGATTACCCGCATACACCACACGGAACTCTCCAGACTTCTTCGGATATTTTTTCAGGAAAACGTTTTCTTCATCACTGTGGGCTTTCAATTCCTCATGCCCCCAGTTGTAAATCACCTGCACCTTATCCTCCGAAATGCCATACCGAGTAACGATAGTAGACTTCATATCGTCGGAAATCGTACTGAGGGCCGTTGCATTTTTGTAGGCGTATTTTTGCAGCGCATGAGCCACTTTGTAGACCGGGCTACTCTCAGAAAGAATGCCAGCAAAAAAAGCATTCTCCGGAAAGATGTCCTGCTCGTTATAGAGAATCGGGCACCTTAAAATGTGCTTTGCGTAGAATACTGTAAAAAAAGCTGTGTTATTAGACTGAAGAAAGATCTTATCAGGCTTGTCTTTTTTCATTAGCGTACAAGCTTGTTTGTAATAAGACAAATCTGCCAGATAACGAGCCTTTAAATCAGCCTTTGCCTTCTTTTCAAAACGAATATTTTGAACTTGAAGTTGACCTTTCAAGTACTTTTCAAATTGCTGCGGATACTGAGGCGTCTCCAAATACTGCTTCTGAATTAGATTTACCTCATGTCCTCTCTCCAAAAGGCCGAGGATAATATCACGCATAATGTGATAATCCGAGTATTGTGTATCAAAACTTCCAATTGATACTACCGCAACTTTCATTTTCCAGTCTCCTCACACTGCTGCCCCATCGCCGTAGTCGCACCTTCTGCCACACCTTCGGTACTTTCCGGCATAAACAGGATCTTCACCGTTGCCAGCATGATTTTCAGATCCTCGATCAGGCTGGGATGGGCAATATACATCAAATCCATCTGCAACTTATCGTAGGGGGTGGTGTTGTACTTGCCGTACACCTGCGCATACCCGGTCAGACCGGCCTTTGCCTGCAGGCGAAGCGCAAACTCCGGCATCTCTTCGCAGTACTGGGCGGCGATCTCCGGGCGCTCCGGGCGGGGGCCAACAACGGACAGGTCACCTTTCAGGATGTTCAGCAGCTGGGGCAGCTCGTCCAGACGGCAGGCGCGGATAATGTGACCGACCTTGGTAATACGGTCATCCTTGTCGCCGGTGGAAAGACGTGCCACGCCATCCTTTTCTGCATCCACACGCATAGAGCGGAACTTCAAAATTTCGAACTGCTTGCCGTCCTTGGTCAGACGCACCTGCTTGTAGAAGGCGGGACCACCATCGGACTTGACCGCAATGGCCGTGATCAAGAACAGCGGGCTTAGGATGATCAGCGCCACCAGCGAGATCACAATGTCCATCGTGCGCTTAACGAACAGGAACTCCGGGCTAGCCATGTAACGACCGATGCGCAGCATCGGCAGGTGGAACATATGCATCGGCCATGCACCGCTCATGATAACGTCGCCCACACGGGGGATGACGAACATATTGATACCCTTCCCTACGCAGTGCTTCAGGATAATGTTTCGTTCATGGCTGTGAACACCACTGACAAAGACAGTCTCCATACCGTCCAGAATGCTCAGGTCTGCCAGACACTCCGACACGCTCAGGGTGACCTGCACATCGTATTTCTGACTCAGACCGTACTCGTTAATGAGCTTTTCCATGCCGTGTCGCACATCGTAGACCACAGCGGTCTTCTGCGGCGGAAAGGTCGTATAGTACCATTTATGTGCGCAGGATGCCCAGATCGCAGCCATCACCAGCTGCCCCACAATTGCCGCAATACCCGGCAACAGATTGCAGAGCTTTGCCGACATCAGGCAGATCACGATGTACAAAATACCATCGGTTGCCATAGCGCCAAGGATCTGGCCGTACACCAGCTCCGAGACCCGCTGCATGGACATCCAGAACGCATCGTAGATTTTACCCAGTGCAATGTACAGGATAAAAAACAGCCCCAATATCGCAAAATGACCCTTCCATGCCAGGTTGGCATAGGTCTGGTGCGAATAGTACAGGAACCAGCAGGCCGCAAACGGCAGTTCAATCATCAGAACATTCAGTATCTTCACGACCCGCAACATCACATCATGCTGAAACTTTGACATAATCCTCTCCAATAACTCCTTTAGATTTTTTACGACTCACTCAAATTCTCCGACCCACATTACAGCAACTGTTTGGGGTCGAGCTATTAACTACACAAACCGATTTCTTCCCCCGTTTTGTGCTTAGCCGAAACATTCAGATTTTCACTTTTCCTCTTGGACTCTTGTGACAGTTCTAACCGGCGCAGCCTCGAATCCGCTTTCCCCCACCGCATCCCGATGGCATCCAGCTTTGCGATCCGTTCCTCTGTCAAAACAGCGCCGCTTTTTTCAGGATTCTGGCGGGTATACCGCTGCCGTTTGACCCAATTTCCAAGGTTGTAACCGCCCGGTGACACATAATCAGCCGGGACGTTCAGGTTGCCGTGGGCATCAAAGTAGCGCTTCGCTTCCTGATACCCTTCGTTCCACTTGCGGTCATTGCGGTTGCCCCAGTACATCCCGATCCGGCTGAGCCGCTCGACCTGTTCCTCCGTCAGTTTTCCCTTCGGGTATGCCCATTGCTGGCTTTCGACCCATTGTCCCAGCCGTTCGCCAGCCGCTGTCACATAGGAACGTGGGATATTCAGGTTGCCGTTTTCCTCATAATAAGCCGCAGCCAGCGCATAAGCCTTTTCCCACTTGGCATCGAAAATGTTCCACACCATGCCGATCTCATCAAGCTGTGCGATGCGTTCTTCCTTCAGTCGGCCGTTCAGCTTTTGCTGCCGGGTCTTGATGATCCACTGTCCTAAGGGATAGCCGTCCGGATCCACATACTTTCCGGGCACCATCAGGTTTCCGTAGGTGTCGTGGTATTTCTTTGCGACCTCAAATCCGTGCTGCCATGCAATTTCCTTCCGGTTGCCCCAGACCATGCCGATGCTGTCCAGCCGCGCGATCTGCTGCTCGGTCAGATTTCCTTGGATTTGTCCCTCGCGCACACGGCGCTGGGTCACCAGCCACACCCCAAGGCTCAGACCTCCGGGTGTGGTATACAGTTTCGGGACGTTCAGGTTGCCGTGTTCCGCATAGTAGATGCTTGCCTCAGAGAAATAGTGCTCCCAACCGGAAGAGAGACTTGCCTGTAGCTGCTCGAACAGCACCCGGCAGTCATGCACCTGCTCGATGACCTCGAATCGCTCGGTGACGATCCTATCGCCCTCACCGTTTGCATAGAGCCGGTGGACCGCCTCCTGCATCTCGCCTTGCAAACCGGAAATACTGGTCAAGCCCTCGAAATTGTTGACAACATCTAGGATAAGTGGTGTCGTATTATCACCAGCAGTCAGGGCGCGACCAATCTGCTGCTTGTAAATGATGGGCGAAACCGTAGGTCGGAACAGGATGACCCCGGAAATGCCTTCCACATGGACGCCCTCGTTGAGCATATCGATGCAGAACAGCAGCTTCAGATGGTCGCTTGTGTCCGTTTTGAAGTCCGCAAACGCCTTGTCCGTATTCGGGTCATCCGAGTAGGCTTCGTACACCACCACATCTGGGTTGACCCCCGGCGAACCACTCCGGCACATGGGATACCATCTCGTCCATGTGCTCCTTGTTGGCGCAGAACACAATGTACTTGCCAGATTTGTTTGTGATATGATGGGCAAAGACCCTGTCCAGACCGTCCGCCTGCTCCAGTGCCCGGCGCAGCGCATCCAGATACTTTTGGTTGGCGTCCTGAATGCCCGGTGTCCGCAGGTTGTCCACTCGTGCCTGATACTTTGCAAGCGTTTTCTGGTATTGATAAACAGTGGTCACATATTTCGGGGCAGGCAAAATGCCCCTGACGACTGCTTCGCCAAGGGTCATGTCGCTCGCCGTATGCCCATCAAAGAGCTCTTCGGCCATGTCACGGTTATTATCCAGATACCGGATGTTTGTTGCCGTCAGCCCCAGAAGCTTTGCCTCCGGGCACAACTTTAATAAAGCCACCGTGCTTTCGCCCCAGCATTCCGCACCGGCACGGTGGAATTCATCGAGTATAATATAGGCAGGCTTCTGCGCTGCAATTTTCTCCAGCTGCGCCTGTGTACAGCACATCAGTTTGGCATAGGTATAAAAGAGAACGTTTGCCAGCGGAAAATCCGGGTCGTTCCTTTTCAGGCTCTCCAGCTGGGTCTTAAAGATATATTCACTTGGAGAAAGCCAGATTACGACCTTCTCTGGGTTGTCCTCGATCAGCTTGAACGCAATGTAGCTCTTTCCGGTGCCGGTGGGATGAACAATGGCAGCCTTGCCGTACTGCTCCATCATCCGGACTGCCGCATGATATGCTTTTTCGTTGTGCTCAAACAGGCGCAATGCCACCCTGTTCACCCCTTCCCGCATAAAGGGGTATCCTTCACAGTGAAAATGGAGGAACGGCGTATAAATCATGCGCTATTACGTTATATTTAGCGCATCCCCGCCCCTCATGGACACCTGATGGGAGAAAATTCGGTTCATCTCCCGGCGCTTTCGGGTCAGGTCGGAGTGCACATAGCGCTGCAAGGTGATGTTGGCGTTAGCGTGTCCTAACAATTCGCTGAGGGTCTTTACATCGCACCCCGCCTGCAGACAGGTCGTTGCAAAGGTATGGCGCAGCGCATGCGGACGTACTTGCCGGATAGTTGACTGTTTCAGATATGCCTTGATGCTTTTTCGGTAGCAACGGGGTTCGGTGGGCTTGGACTCGTTGCCGGACAGAAACCATGTGGCATTGCTGACACATCCACGCAGTTTTTTCAGCATAATAAGCAGCTGCTTCGGGATTGGAATTTCCCGGCGGGAGGTGCGGGTTTTAGGCGTTTGGATGACTACCTTTGTATGTCCATTTCCGCAGAAAATTCGGCAGACTGTCCGGCTGATTTTCAGCGTTCCGAGTTTCAGGTCAAAATCACCCCATTGCAAGCCGCAGATCTCGCCAATACGCAGACCCAATTCCAACCCTAATAATAAGCCAATCTTGCGGGGCGTGGGGTTCTCCTGTACATACTGATAAAGCCGCTGCTGCTCCGCCGGGGAGAGGGGTACAGAAATTTTGTCGATGGCTTTTGGCAACGTTACTTCCAGCTCCATCGGACGGATCAGGCGCAAGTGCGCGGCATATTTGCAGATACGGCGCAGCATCGAGAGGCATTCCCGGGCAGAGGAGTTCCCCAGCGGCTTGTGTGCGGCATCTATCGGCGCAATGATCTGCTGCATAGCCTGTTCCAGAAAGCTTTCCTCAAGGGATGCAACTGGCACTTTACTCAAAACCGGAAGAAGATATTTGTGCAGCGTGTACGAGTAATGCGCATAGGTGGATTCTT
>ENA-OQKR01000452-OQKR01000452.1-human-gut-metagenome-genome-assembly--contig:-NODE-452-length-16874-cov-3.180988_pt1 | contig 16874 bp, 15 predicted proteins | sample MGYA00242803_ERZ504806 | MGnify/ENA primary metagenome ERZ504806 (study PRJEB26092, sample SAMD00036399) | human gut metagenome | host: Homo sapiens | study: EMG produced TPA metagenomics assembly of...
GCGCCGTCACCTTTGCCGCCTCATGCAGCTCCGGGCTGATGCCGGCGAGTGCTAGCGAAGTAAATAACAGAGCTCCATCCTGTACTCTGCCATACGCCGGTCCACACATAACCAAATGCTCCCAATGCATACCATACATGTCCGGCGGGCGCCGCAAGCAAGGCAATCCACACACCGACCATTTCATCGACCACCACGCGCGAAGGGTCTTCGCCCCAAGATGCCTCCAGGCGGTTAGCAGCCCAGATACCGGCAAGTGTAAATACCAAAATCAATGCTACTGTCAGCCACAAAAGGCAGGCACTTGAAACCAGATAAGACAACCCGAACCAGATAAGCGTAGCCAGCAAAGCTCCCGCAGTGCCGGGTGCAAAAGGAGAAAAGCCCGAGCCAAAGCCCGTACCGATAATGACTGGGAGGAGGGAGGGTTTCTTCATCAAAAAGTAAATGAGGTGATAAATGCGATAAAAACGGTAAAGTGATAAATGCAATAAAGTAATAAAAGTGATAAAGTGGTAAAGTGCTATCACTCTATCACCTTACCACCTTATTTTTATCACCTTATCACTGTTTTTTTAATCCAGATAACTCGGTGCTGTTTCACCCACCATGTTGCGGAGAGTCTCTTTCACCATGCGCCATTGCTGGAACAAATCGTGTACCGGCTCATGCTCGAAATCGTGCATCGGGCTCTTGCAGAAGAAAGACAGCCACGTCTGGATGCCGCACATGCCTGCACGCAATGCCAAATCACTGAAAATAACCAAGTCGAGCGCGATGGGAGCAGCAAGAATGGAGTCACGGCACAGGAAGTTAACCTTGATTTCCATCGGATAGCCCATCCAGCCGAAAATATCGATGTTGTCCCATGCTTCCTTGTTATCCTTACGAGGAGGATAGTAGTTGATGCGTACCTTATGATAAACATCACCGTACAAGTCAGGATATTTCTCCGGTTCGAAGATATTGTCGATAACAGACAGCTTGCTGACCTCTTTTGTCTTGAAGTTCTCCGGTTGGTCGAGTACCTCGCCGTCACGGTTACCCAGAATATTCGTAGAGAACCAGCCGCTTACACCCAGCATACGGGTCTTGAACATCGGAGCAAGCACCGTCTTCATCAAAGTCTGGCCACTCTTGAAGTCCTTACCGGAAATGGGCACATTCATTTTCTTGGAGAATTCCCACATAGCCGGAGTATCCACACACAGATTAGGAGCACCCATAATAAACGGAGCGCCTTCTGCAATGGCAGCATATGCATAGCACATACTCGGAGAGATAACTTCAGTATTGTTTTCCTTCATTGCCTGCTCCAAAGCAGCGAGAGATTCGTGCTCTTTGGACAGCGGAATATATATTTCGGTACTTGCAGCCCACAGCACAGCAATACGCTCGCAGTTATTGGCTGCCTTGAAGTTACGGATATCCTCACGCAACTGCTCTGTCATTTCCCAGCGAGTAGCAGCCTTCTTAATATGCGTACCGTTCAAACGTTTTGCAAAATTGTGGTCGAATGCAGCAGGCATCGGCTTGATGGCTTGCAGTTCGTCTTTTACCAAATTCAAGTCTTTCTCTTTCAAAACCTCGGCATACATAGCAGCTTCGTAGGCGTTGTCCGGGAAAATGTCCCAACCGCCGAAAACGATATCATTCAAATCAGCCAAAGGCACTATGTCTTTGATAAGTTTTTCTTTGCCATCCTGCATGCGCATAGCAGCCATTTGTGTGATTGAGCCTATAGCTTTTGCCAAGCCCTTGCGAGCAGCTAATGTACCGGTAATCATGGTGGTTGCAACCGCACCACCTACTCCGACTACCAGCACGCCCAAGCGTCCGGTTGCCGGCTTAATGTTTTCTTTCATTGCCATTGTATTATTTAGAGTTTAAAAAATTGCTCAAATTTAGGGTATTTTACTCAATTGGGATTAGTCATTTTATCCGATTTAATGTCCTATTAGTAAGATTTAAGTTAAAATGTCATGTGTAGACTGATTCTGAGCCCGGATTTGTCTACATCCGGTAAATTTCGGTAAGTCAGACGCCATACATAATCGACACGCAACACCTTGAAAATATTTTCAATGCCTACACCTGCCTCTACGTATGGCGTATGTCCCATGGTGGTACTTCCAGCAGGAAAACGGAACAAATCCTGCTGAAAAGCCGGATTATTCTTATCACTCAAATTCCCATACAAGCCGCGGCAGGAAAGTACTTCACGCCATTTCAACTTTTTCAACAAAGGAATACGGTTGAAGAGCCAGCCGTTCAAGTAATAGGTCACATCCCAGGAAGCGTATTCATCGTTCATGAATTCCATGGCATTCATCAGTGAATAGGACTCGGGCTGTATGGTATAGGACAAGTTCGCGTTGGGAATGACGAGCAAAGGGAAAGGAACCTTATTCCAGACTTTTCCGGCTTTCAGGATAACGTCCGTATAACCGAATGCCGAGAACCAGAAACGCTTTTGAAAACCCGCTTCCGTATAGTGATAGGTATAGTCTCCTCCCAGTACCCCTTTGGCAGCCATGGTATGTGTAAGCGAAAAGACCGGAGCATCCAGCGAAACGGGGAAACGGTTCCATTGGGTCTGGAAGAATTTCTCGTTGGGAGCATAGCGCAGCTTCAATTCCAGCTCACTGGTCGAAATACTTTTTACATACGTATTACGGTCATCCTGCTTGACGAAAGGAATCAGATGGGATGATTCATCTTTACGCAGACGCGTCGTCATCTGTACGGAAAAACCGGAATGGAACTCATTGGTATAGGTCAGTTCCGCCTTCCGCTGATAACCGATACGGTCATCCTTCTGACGTTTCAAAGCAAGAAAAACATTGTCCTGACTGGTATAAAGATAGTGTTGTCCATATTGATTGACGTCTGACAAGTAACGGAGCTTCAACGAATGTATAGGAAATTCATTGGCATACTCCTTCTTCTTATGAAAAGAATATTCCAGTTCGGCGAGTCCCTTTACACGATGGTCACGAAAACCGTATGCCATATAGCCCCTGCCGAACAAATGCGGATTGAGCCATGCCGTCGTCATACCGCCGGCACGCAAGCGCACCCCTTCCAATGTATTTCCGCTGATAGTGGTATTCATCATACCGATATAGAACAAAGGTTCTTTTTCCTTCGGAGCGGGAATATACCCCGTGAACAGCACCTTCAGCACTTTCTCCGTCCAGAAATAAACGGGATAGCTGCGCAACTGGGCCATCATCTTGTCCACCGAAGTCTCTTTCTTGCTGACTTCCACCTGGCGGTTGGCATCCCAATATGCTTCCGAATAGCCGGAAGCCGATGTCTCTTCAATCACCTTTTCCGCTTTTCGGAAAGCCTGCAGAGCCTTGTCATCCGGTTCATACTGATAGTTTCTGTAATACACATCCCGCTTGGCATAAATACCGTCACTATTGTCCACCAACTTGAATTCCGTAGTGATACTCTCATTGAGCAACTGCCTCGTACCGTCCTCCGCGCGGTCAAAATTCTGTTCAATCTTCATGTAGTCCACAAAGTTCAGATTGATTTTCTGAGGAAAGTTCATGACGGCACGCTTTACAAAATAGGTACTGTCCAGCATGACGTACAGATGCCCCGTAAAGCCGAACGACTCGGAGTTGAAAGGGACAAATGTCAAGTCAACACAAGGCTTTCCGGCAACGGTAAGCGTATCCATCAGATAATATTTGTAGAAAGACGGCCCAAGGGAGGATAGCGGACTGACAAACTTATTGGTGAACAAGGTGATGTTGTTCTCATAAAGGTCCACATCGGTCATGGTGACACTGATAGCCTGCTCCATACCCTGCTGCGAAAGCATTTCGTCCACTCCTGCCTGCCTGCGGGCGGTGACCCACTGTTTCCGGCTATGCGGAGACTTGCGGTAATAGTCTGTGGCAAGCAACTCACGGTTGGAGATGGCCAGTACCGGCCTGCCGGTAACAGCAGAGGTATCGACATAATCCGTCAGAAACTTGAACTTACGGTAAAGCCACTTCTGCTGCTTCAGGCTGTCGAAGTTATTGATGGCAAAAGTCATCTTTTCATAGCGGTCACGTTTCCAGAAGTCGCGTTCGTCGGGCGAATAGTCATCCCGATGCTCTATCATCTTGCGTACAAACTCCACTGCGGGATTATCCTTTTTCTTATACCGTTCACGTTTCGGCTTCACCACCACCTCATCCAATGCATAAGTGGCTGGCGAAAGAGCTATATTGAACTTAGAAGACTTTGCAGGATGAATCAGCCGGACATATTCATTATATCCCACGGCCGAAATGACCAGCGTGGCCTCCGGGCGATAGGTCTTGAAGGAAAAACGCCGTTATGTCCGTCATCCCTCCCTCCGTAGTTCCTTTCAGATAAACTGACGTATAAGGCAATGGCTCCTTCGTCAACGAATCGGTGACAACGCCTTGCACCATATATTGTGCTCTCAATGGAAGAGTAACCAGCTGGATAAGCAGAAATACCCTAAAAAACAACTTCATACCTTGTTTTACCTAATTTGGATGGCAAAGGTACGGAAGAAAACTTTTTCTTAAAGTTCGGTTTTACGGAATAAATGTTCTAAAAAACTCCTTTTGTATAAAACACTTCCCGTTAAAAGCCGTTGTATAGCGAAACGACGCTCCAGAAAGCATCGGAACAACCAATATATAACCTAAACAACTTGATTATGGAATGGATTTTCAACCAGCTCAGGGAACGCCCCGAACTTGCCATTTTCCTCACTATATTCCTGGGATTCTGGCTGGGGAAACTGCGTATCGGTAAGTTTACGCTGGGCACAGTGACCAGTGTACTGCTTGTAGGCGTACTGGTAGGGCAACTGAATATAGCCGTACCGGGTCCGATAAAGTCGGTATTTTTTCTGCTTTTCCTTTTTGCCGTGGGCTATAAAGTGGGTCCCCAGTTCTTCCGCGGACTGAAAAAGGACGGATTGCCCCAAGTGGGCTTTGCCGTACTGATGTGTGTATCCGTACTGTTAGTGACCTGGCTGCTGGCCCTGATGATGGGCTACAATGCCGGTGAAGCTGCCGGACTGCTGGCCGGTTCGCAAACCATCTCCGCCGTCATCGGAGTGGCAGAAGACACCATGGCCAATATGGGACTGGACGAGGCCCAACGACAAAGTTACGTCAACATCATTCCCGTATCCTACGCCGTCACCTACATTTTCGGTACGGCAGGCTCGGCATGGGTCCTATCATCCATCGGTCCCAAGATGCTGGGCGGGCTGGAAAAGGTGAAAGCCGCCTGCAAGGAGCTGGAGGCGAAGATGGGCAGCTCTCTGGCTGACGAACCGGGATTCATGCCGGCGGCACGCCCCGTCACTTTCCGTGCCTACCGGGTCGAAAACGAGTGGTTCAAGAATGGAAAGCGGGTGATTGACCTGGAAGTCTACTTCCGGCAGCACGACAAACGTCTATTTGTGGAACGCCTCCGCAAATCCGGAGTTGTGGTGGAAGTCAGCATGAACATACAGATAGAGCCGGGAGACGAAGTAGTGCTAAGCGGACGCCGCGAATACATCATAGGCGAAGAAAGCTGGATAGGGCCGGAAGTACAAGATGCCCAGCTCCTGGATTTTCCTGCCGAAAAGTTACCGGTTACAATCACACGCAAGACGGTTGCCGGCAAGACGGTTGCAGTTATCCGAAGGGAAAAGTTCATGCACGGTGTCAGTATCCGGAGTATCAAGCGCGCCGGAATATCCATTCCCGTGCTGGCACAAACGGTAGTAGATGCCGGCGACGTCATCGAAGTGGTAGGTACCAGGCAGGAAGTGGAAGCAGCAGCCAAACGTCTGGGGTATATAGACCGCCCTACCAACCAGACGGATATGATATTCGTAGGCCTTGGTATCCTTGTCGGAGGTTTGTTCGGAGCACTTTCCGTCCATATCGGCGGCATCCCCATCAGCTTGAGCACAAGCGGCGGCGCATTGATTGCCGGCTTGTTCTTCGGCTGGCTCCGCAGTAAGCACCCCACCTTCGGGCGCATTCCCGAACCTTCGCAATGGGTGTTGAACAATGTCGGTCTGAACATGTTCATCGCGGTAGTGGGCATTTCGGCAGGTCCCAGTTTCGTGCAGGGCTTCCACGACGTAGGTATCAGCCTGTTCCTGGTGGGAGCAGCCGCCACCACCCTGCCGCTGATTATCGGCTTGCTGCTGGCAAGGTATGTTTTCAAGTTCCATCCGGCACTGGCTTTGGGCGTCTGCGCGGGGGCACGTACCACTACGGCCGCTTTAGGCGCGGTGCAGGATGCCGTTGAGAGTGAGACACCTGCTCTGGGATACACCGTGACCTATGCCGTGGGCAATACCTTATTAATAATATGGGGTGTAGTCATCGTTTTGCTAATATAAGACGATTCTGTACCAATGCTTACTAATCCGGAGCATTCAAAGAATTATTGCCGGAAATGCAAGCGACTATATACCCATTCACTAATAGCTATTCGTCCGACAGCTGTCGGACGATAATTCAACAGTTGTCGGACGATGATTCAACAACTGTCGGACGAAAAGGAAACATATATCGGACGATTAATTTCAAGCAAGGAAAGAAATAGTATACCGCATGAACAGAGATTATTCGCCGAATGACTGAAAACAATAAATAACGAACCTAAACTTGAGCTTATGGATACAAAACTTTTAGAAAAGAAAATGGAATCTATCAGTCCTTTCGAACTGAAGAACCGCCTGATAGACATGGCAGACGAGAGTCTGAAGAAAACCGCCCGTACCATGCTGAACGCAGGGCGCGGCAACCCCAACTGGATTGCAACCACTCCACGCGAAGCCTTCTTCCTGTTGGGAAGCTTCGGCCTGGAAGAGTGCCGCCGCATCATGGATTTGCCCGAGGGAATTGCAGGCATCCCCGAAAAAAAAGGCATTGCCTCCCGCTTCGAAGCCTTCCTGAAAAAGAACAATAACGTACCGGGCGCCAAATTGCTGGAACAAACCTACAACTACCTGCTGATGCAGCATGCCGCCGACCCCGACAGCCTTGTACACGAATGGACCGAAAGCATTGTAGGCGACCAGTATCCCGTGCCCGACCGCATCCTTCATTTTACAGAAATCCTTGTGCAAGATTACCTTTCGCAAGAGATGTGCGACAACCGTCCTCCCCGGGGTGCCTATGACCTGTTTGCCACCGAAGGTGGAACAGCCGCCATGTGCTACATCTTCGACTCCCTGCAGGAAAACTTCCTGCTGAACAAAGGGGACGGCATCGTCCTCATGGTTCCTGCCTTTACCCCCTATATTGAAATCCCACAACTCAGCCGCTACCAGTTTCGAGTGACCAAAATACATGCCAACCGCATGAATAACGAAGGGATGCACCTCTGGCAGTACAGCGACGAAGACATAGACCGCTTGAAAAGCCCTAAAATCAAGGCCCTCTTTGTCACCAATCCCAGTAATCCGCCCAGCTACACACTCAGTCCGGATACAATGGCGCGCATCGTGAGCATCGTCAGGAATGACAACCCTAATCTGATGATTATTACAGACGACGTATACGGTACATTCAGTCCACACTTCCGTTCGTTCATGGCAGAAATTCCCTACAATACGCTTTGCGTCTATTCATTCTCCAAATACTTCGGTGCCACCGGATGGCGCAATGCGGTCATTGCCCTGCACGAATTCAACCTGTTCGACAAGCTGATAGCCAAACTGCCGAAAGAGAAACGGGAGATTCTGCACCACCGCTACTCCACCCTCACTCTGGAACCTGAAAAACTGAAGTTTATCGACCGTATGGTTGCCGACAGCCGTCAGGTGGCACTGAACCATACCGCCGGACTGTCATTGCCACAACAGATGCAGATGGGCCTTTTTCGCCGCCTTTGCCCTGCTGGACAAGGAAAACAAATACAAGCAAAAGATGCAGGAGATTATCCGCCGCCGATTGCATGCCCTTTGGGAAAATACCGGTTTCACGCTGACGGAAGACCCGTTGCGCGTAGGTTATTATACAGAAATCGACATGCTGGTTTGGGCAAAGAAGTTCTATGGGGACGACTTTGTAGAATATCTGAAACGTACCTACAGCCCGCTGAACGTAGTCTTCCGCCTTGCCAAAGAAACCTCTCTGGTGCTGCTGAACGGCGGTGGTTTTGACGGCCCCGAATGGAGCGTACGCGCCTCACTCGCCAATCTGGACGAGAAAGACTATGCAACCATCGGCCAAGGCATTAAAAAGATACTGGAGGAGTATGCAAAAGAATTCTTTAAAAATGGAAAGGCGAAAGGTAAAAATTGAAAATTGAAAGGTGAAAGGTAAAACTTTCAAATTTCAATTAAATAGTATACGGAAGCGGGTCAATCCATCGTTGTAGGTACGTAAGGAGAACGTGCAACCATGACGGCTCAAAACTTCCCGGATAAACACCAGGCCAATTCCCTGCCCGTTCGGCTTGGTGGAAAAGAAGGGGCTGAAGAGTTTAGCTTCGGTCTCTTTACTTATCCCCGGACCATTGTCAACGACTTCGACAGAAGCGGGGGCAGTGGTCCTTACTATTATCTCACCTTGCTGTCCGTTTTCTCCGGCATCCCCCTCTATACTTTCGGCAGCATTCTTGATGATATTCACAAGCACCTGCTCAAAAAGAGAAGCATCCATACGCACCATTCCCACCTCCGGGTCGCATTCCAGACGTAGCTCTATATTGCGGTCATTGCACATTCCTTCCATGAAACGCTTGCACATGGACACCAACTCATTCAGTTGGACGGGTGCCAGGGTAGGTTCGGGTATCTTTACCACATCTGCAAAACGGGTAATGAAACGGCTCATCGAGAAACAACGCTCCGTACAGACGCGCATCACGTCGCAGATGTCCTCCATATCATCTTCTGTAGAAAGTGCCTGCTCCACTGTATCGAGTGTGGAAGTGATGCCCGCAGTGGTATTGTTCACTTCATGAGCTATCATGCGGATTACCTTTTCATAGGCACGCTTCTCGGCACGCATCACTTCTTCTGTCATACGCTCTATCAAGAAAAAAGGATGTTTGAACCCTCTGTCAATAAAAGAAGAATGGGTGCATTTATAAATATTCGCGTCATTGAGACGGACCACTGCCGTCTCGTCTTTGGGAATGGACGAAAGTTCGGCAGCCAACGGAGAGTCCATCTGGTCCAGCCGCTTTGCCATCGCCTCCTCCATACGGACACCGAGCATCTTTACCGCCATCGGATTCAGTTGAGACACTTCATCGTCCATTGTCAGGATAACAACCCCCATTGGAGATGCCTGAATCAACAAATCCAAGAAGTGATTCTGCTCGCGCATGCGCAACCGTTCATTCTTGAGCTGCTCCATCATTCGGTTAAAGATATTCACAATGCGGTCTGCTTCGTACTGCCCTACCCGGCTGAGACGACTACTGAAATCCTGCTCGCGCAGCAACTCCATACCGCTGCCTATGGTGTTCATCGGCTTCACTATCTTATTATAGAATACTATCAGATAGATAAGGATAAACCCGATGAGCCCCTCCAATACGTACAGATACAAAAGCGGCTTCCCACTCAGCAAATATACCAACATTCCACCCAGACCGAGCAGAAAAAGGACAAGTATGAAGAAAAAGAATTTTATGCGCACGGGACTTGAATATTATATTTTTCCAAACGTCTGTAAAGCGCAGCGCGGCTGATGCCTAATGACACTGCCACCTGACTGAGATTCCCTTTATGCTGTTCCAACGCCTGCAAAATAGTCTGCCGCTCTATTTCATCCAAGGTCATACCTGCAAAAGAAGTACCTTCGGCAGCTTTGGCCGGTTCGTCGTGACGCAGATATTGGGCATCGAAATCCGTGGCATCCAGCACCGGCTTGCCGCTGACCAGAATGGTACGCTCCACCAGATTCTTCAACTCACGAATGTTGCCCGGATAAGGCAGGCGGGAAAGGAAATTCAGAGCGTCGGCCGAGAAATCCGTACGCGGCAAGCCGTTCACCTCTGCCTGACGGTCGGCAAAGTGACGTGCCAGCAAAGGAATATCTTCACGGCGCTCCCGCAAGGAGGGCAGTTTTACGGTAATCAGGTTGATACGGTAAAAAAGGTCTTCACGGAAAGTACGTTCGGACACCATCTTGCGGAGGTCTGCATTAGTGGCGGACACAACGCGTACATCGACTTTGCGGGGACGGCTATCGCCCAGCACTTCGAATGTCTGGTCTTGAAGCACGCGCAGCAGTTTCACCTGGCAGGAAGGGTCGAGGTCACCAATCTCGTCGAGGAAGATAGTACCTTTATTTGCCATTTCAAAACGCCCTATACGGTCGGCGCTGGCATCGGTAAACGCCCCTTTCTTATGGCCGAACATCTCGCTCTCGAACAAGCTCTGCGAGATGCCACCAAGGTTCACCTTGACAAAGGGCTGCTTCACGCGTTGGCTGTTGATATGGATGGCTTCGGCAATCAGCTCCTTGCCCGTTCCGCTTTCGCCCGTAATCAGCACCGAAGCATTGGTACGGGCTATGCGAGCCACTGTGTTCAGCACTTCCATCAGCCCTTTGGACTTACCTATAATATGGCTGCGATTCAATGCGGTAGTCTGCTCTTCCGGCACCTCTTTCGGGGCGGCCGTAAGCTCAAGGGCCGTCTCGATGCGCTGCAAAAGAGCAGCATTGTTCCAAGGCTTGGTTATGAAATCGAATGCGCCGGCCTGCATCCCCTGCACGGCAAGCTGGATACTTCCCCATGCCGTCATCAAAATAACGGGCACATCGGGACGGAACACCTTTACCTGCTTCAATAAGGTAAGTCCCTCTTCTCCGGTAGTGGAAAGAGTGAAGTTCATATCCATCAAAATCAAGGCGGGAGCTTCGGCCCTAACTATATCCATAGCTTCGCGAGGGCCCGGAGCCGTTTTCACCTCATATCCGGCACGCTTCAGCATAAAGCTGAGGGAAGAGCGCACAGCACTATCGTCGTCTATTATCAGTATCATAAAAATTGTAGTTTGTTTCCCGCAAAAATAAGTAAAAAAGCAGAGTTATGAATGATAAGTTATAAGTTATTTACCTATAATATCGCATATACGGTACTTTTACCGGCAAATAACTCATAACTTATCACTTGCAACCCGTCGACTTATCCTCTTACCACCTCTTCAAAATCAGCTTCCAATTCCGTATCGCGTTCAAAATCCCAAAGGGTCAAGCTGCGGAGCTGATAGAAGTAATACCAATAGTAGTACAGCTCTGAAATATGCTTTTGACGGGCTTCGTCTTTAGAGTTCTGTGCATCGTTCAGGTCCAGGGTGCTGATTTTACCTATCATAAAGGTCTCTACACTGGTCTTGTAACGCTTCTCAGCAATGACATCCGCCTCTTCGGCTATGTCCAGCTGTTGCGCCTGGTTGTTGAAGTTAGCCACCAGCAAAAAGATGTCCTGATTAAAGTCCATCTGTTCCTGACGGATTCTGGACAAGACCACTTCACGGTTGCTCTTTGCCACCCTTACCTTGCCGCGGCGCTTGCCCCAGTCAAGGATAGGAATCTTGACGCCTACCTGCACAATCTGATTATCAAGCAAGTCCCGGTAGGCTGAAGAGAATTCATGGTTCTGCCCCGTATAGCCCACACTGGCAAAGAGGTCGATGCTGCGCAAGTTTCCGCGTGCCGTTGCCACTTCATAATCAGCTTCGAGCTGGCGGCGGCGAATGTTCTGTGCAAAGGAGTTACGTTCCAGTGCCTTGTTCAGCACACGGTCATACTCCATCTTTATATCGGGAACAGTGGCGGGCAACACCGGATTCAGGCTTTCCTGCTCGGACACCCCGAGGAAAGACGGAGCTGGACATTTTTGCATTCAGGTTGCTCTCTGCCTCAGTCACGTCGGCCTTGCCCTGCAATGAATTCAGTTTAAGCTGCAGCAAATCATTCTCGGATATCTGTCCCATCTTACGTTTGGCTATGGCCACTTCATAAAGGCGGTCGGCATTCGTCTTGTTCTGCATGGCGGTAGCGAGCGATTCTTTGGCCAGCAGCAACTCAAAGAAATAAGTGATGGTTTTCATCGTCACCTCTTCCGTAGCTGAAATGAACTCGGCCTTTGCCTCAGCATAGCGTACGGGCTCTATACGGCGGTTCCACTTCAAGGTATTCACTCCGAAGACCGGCTGCGTCAACTCCAGGCTCACGGGGACTGACATGAACTGCTTCGCTCCTCCGGAACCCAGTTGTTTGAGATAATCCAGCGAAGAAGTCAGTGACAGCTTACCCCCCGTAAACCAAATGTTCTGGTCTACCGAAAGCTGTCCGGACAGCCCCAGTGTATTGTTGCGGACAAAGCTATAGGAGCCGTCGGAATTCTGGTAGGTACTGTAGGACTTGTTATAGTTGGGTAGTGTACCGGTGAAATTCACTTCCGGCAACAAGTCCGCACGGAATGTACGGTATTCCCAATACGCGGTTTTCAATTCATTCAATGCCACAGCAGCATCCACAGACTGCGTACGGGCCAGTACAATGGCCTCCGACAGCGTAATATTGCGTTCATGTCCCAAAGTATCATTCTGCGCCATGGTTGCCAACGGCATCAAAAAACAAACTGCAAGTAAAATATTCTTTTTCATGTTCAATCTTTAAAATTGTCGCAAACAGAAAAGCAAAGAGTGTGCCAAGTGGCCGGAAAGGTTTCATAGAGGGGTAAGTGTTCATTTTCGGACAGTGGGGATGTCCGTTAGCGGACGATATCAAGAAAACAACCGGTCTCTATCTAAAGTCTGAAAAAATCCTTCTAAAGTTCAATTAACCATTAATTAATTGATGAAAAATTTCTTTATTAAGGAAGAATTCTCTTTCTTTGTGCTGCTTTATACCTTTATTAAAAAGGATACAATACTAACATTAATTTATATAGTTATGAAGATTTCACACATTGAGCATCTGGGCATTGCCGTTAAGAGCATTGAAGAAGCCCTTCCGTACTACGAAAACGTTTTAGGTTTGAAATGCTACAACATCGAAACCGTGGAAGATCAGAAAGTTAGAACCGCTTTCCTGAAAGTGGGCGATGTAAAGATCGAATTGTTGGAACCTACTTCTCCCGAAAGCACAATTGCCAAGTTCATCGAAAAGAACAACGGTAACGGTGGCATGCATCATCTGGCATTTGCCGTTGAAGACGGAGTGGCCGGTGCGCTTGCAGAAGTCGAAGAAAAAGGTATCCGCCTTATAGACAAAGCTCCCCGCAAAGGTGCAGAAGGTCTGAACATTGCATTCCTGCATCCGAAGTCAACTCTCGGTGTCCTGACCGAGCTTTGCGAGAAACCGGAATAAGCAAGACTGTAAAATCATCAAATCATAAATTGTATAAACACTTAAAGAATATAAATTCATGAGTAATCAACTTGAAAAGATTAAAGAGCTTATAGACCGCCGCGCTGCAGCACGTCTCGGTGGTGGTGAAAAAGCGATTGCAAAGCAACACGAGAAGGGTAAATATACAGCTCGCGAGCGCATAGCCATGCTTCTCGACGAAGGCAGTTTCGAAGAAATGGACATGTTCGTAGAACATAGATGCACCAACTTCGGCATGGAAAAGAAACACTACCCCGGTGACGGTGTAGTAACCGGTTGCGGTACAATCGAAGGCCGTCTGGTTTATATCTTCGCACAGGACTTCACAGTTTCTGCCGGTTCACTGTCCGAAACCATGTCTCTGAAAATCTGTAAGATTATGGACCAAGCCATGAAAATGGGTGCTCCGTGTATCGGTATCAACGACTCGGGCGGTGCACGTATTCAGGAAGGTATTAATGCCTTGGCTGGCTACGCTGAAATCTTCCAACGTAACATACTTGCTTCGGGTGTCATTCCGCAGATTTCCGGTATTTTCGGTCCTTGTGCTGGTGGCGCCGTTTACTCTCCTGCCTTGACAGACTTTACTTTGATGATGGAAGGTACATCCTACATGTTCCTTACCGGTCCGAAGGTAGTAAAGACTGTAACCGGAGAAGACGTAAGCCAGGAAAACCTGGGTGGCGCGAGTGTTCACTCCACCAAATCTGGTGTTACTCATTTTACTGCACAGACAGAAGAAGAAGGTTTGGCCCTTATCCGCAAACTGTTGAGCTACATTCCCCAGAACAACCTGGAAGAAGCTCCTTATGTAGACTGCACAGACCCTATCGACCGTCTGGAAGATTCCCTGAACGACATCATTCCTGATAACCCGAACAAACCGTACGATATGTACGAGGTAATTGGCGCTATCATAGATAATGGTGAGTTCCTCGAAATCCAAAAAGATTATTCAAAGAATATCATTATCGGTTTCGCACGTTTCAACGGACAGTCCGTAGGTATCGTTGCCAACCAGCCGAAGTATCTGGCAGGTGTGCTCGACAGCAACGCATCCCGCAAGGGCGCACGCTTCGTCCGTTTCTGCGACGCCTTCAATATTCCTATCGTATCATTGGTAGACGTACCGGGATTCCTTCCGGGAACCGGCCAGGAGTACAACGGCGTCATCCTGCACGGTGCCAAACTGCTGTATGCATACGGTGAAGCTACTGTGCCTAAAATAACAGTAACCCTTCGTAAGTCGTATGGAGGTTCTCACATAGTGATGAGCTGTAAGCAGTTGCGTGGCGATATGAACTATGCATGGCCTACTGCTGAGATTGCCGTAATGGGAGGAGCCGGTGCCGTAGAAGTGCTGTATGCGAAGGAGGCAAAAGAAGCACCCGATCCGAAAGCCTTTATGGCCGAAAAAGAAGCCGAATATACCAAGCTGTTTGCCAATCCGTATAATGCAGCCAAGTATGGTTACATTGACGATGTGATTGAACCGCGTAACACACGTTTCCGCATTATTCGTGCTCTGCAGCAGTTACAGACTAAGAAACTGAGCAATCCGGCTAAGAAACACGGTAATATTCCTTTGTAATAGTAACTAAAACTTGACAATGATGATGAAAACACATAAAATCGGAATATTTCTGGCCCTGTTTCTGCTGGTCGGGTTTTCGTCCTGTAAGGAACAGAACACCGCGTCCAAGTTGCTTATCAATGAAGTGTTGATTGATAATGAGAGCAACTTTCAGGATGATTATGGCATCCACAGCGGTTGGGTAGAGATATTCAACAGAGCTTACAGCAGTGCCGACCTGGCCGGATGCTATCTGAGAGTGAGCAGTCAGCCGGGCGATACTTTGTCTTATTTTATTCCCAAGGGAGATGTGCTGACCTTGCTCAAACCGCGTCAGCATGCTCTTTTCTGGGCTGACGGAGCACCGAGAAGAGGAACTTTCCATACCAACTTTGTATTTAGCAAGACACAGGATAACTGGATTGGTTTGTACGACTCCGGTAAAAAATTGCTGGATGAGGTGGTAGTTCCCGCAAGTTTGCTTCAGGCCGACCAGTCGTATGCACGCGTAGGCGACGGTACGGCTACATGGGAAGTGAAGGGTGGAAGTGAAGACAAATATGTTACTCCGAGCACCAATAACCAGACCATCGAGAGCAATCCGAAGATGGAGAATTTCGAACAGCATGACCCTGTAGGTATCGGTATGGCTATTTCTGCCATGAGTGTGGTATTTACCGGACTTATCTTGCTTTACCTGTGCTTTAAATCGTGGGCAAGCTGGCGTTAAGTTGCGTAAGCGTAATGCCATGAAAGCACAGAATGTCACTGACAAGCAGGAAGCAAAAGAACGTAAGTTGGGTGAAGCTCCGGGTGAAGTAATTGCTGCCATCTCTATGGCTTTGCACGAAGCACAGGGAGCCGACCACGATGTCGAAGAAACCATCCTGACCATCAGCCGGGTGAAACGAAGCTATTCACCGTGGAGTTCCAAGATTTATACATTGCGTGAAACTCCTCATAAGAAATAACCTCTAAAGCATAACGAAAACCATGAAAGAATACAGATATAAAATCAACGGAAATCTTTACAAGGTGACCGTGGGAGACATAGAAGACAATAATGTACATGTAGAAGTAAACGGAACGGCTTATACCGTGGAATTGGAAAAGAAAGCCGGTCCGAAAATCAAACCGGTAGTTCGTACGGCAGCTACTACGCCGGCAGCTCCTCCTCCAGCAGTGAGCCGTCCGGTTGTGGCAGGCAGCAAGTCGGGTATCAAGTCTCCGCTTCCGGGTGTCATTCTGGAAATCAAGGTGAAAGAAGGAGATACCGTGAAACGCGGACAGACATTGCTCGTGCTCGAAGCCATGAAGATGGAAAACGATATCAAGTCCGACCGTGACGGTAAGGTAACCGCCATCAAGGTGAGCAAGGGAGAATCAATACTCGAAGGTACAGACCTTATAATCATTGAATAATTATGGGAGAATTTGCTAGTTTTTTACAGAATAACCTGGCCGATTTCTGGACCTATACCGGCTTTCATAACGCCACGCTCCAGCATGTGGTGATGATTCTGGTCGGTATATTCTTCATCTATCTGGCCGTGGCAAAAGAATTTGAGCCGATGTTGCTGATTCCTATCGGCTTCGGTATCTTGATTGGTAACATTCCCTTCAATATGGAGGCCGGCTTGAAAGTCGGACTTTATGAGGAGGGTTCCGTATTGAACATTTTGTACCAGGGAGTCACGTCCGGCTGGTATCCGCCCCTTATCTTCTTAGGTATTGGTGCCATGACTGACTTCTCGGCCCTGATTTCCAATCCGAAGCTGATGCTGATTGGGGCGGCAGCACAGTTTGGTATCTTTGGTGCATACATGATTGCCTTGGCTTGGGGCTTCGACCCGATGCAGGCCGGAGCTATCGGTATCATTGGTGGTGCCGACGGTCCGACCGCTATCTTCCTTTCGTCCAAGTTGGCACCTAACCTGATGGGA
>ENA-OQKR01000454-OQKR01000454.1-human-gut-metagenome-genome-assembly--contig:-NODE-454-length-16852-cov-4.337519_pt1 | contig 16852 bp, 18 predicted proteins | sample MGYA00242803_ERZ504806 | MGnify/ENA primary metagenome ERZ504806 (study PRJEB26092, sample SAMD00036399) | human gut metagenome | host: Homo sapiens | study: EMG produced TPA metagenomics assembly of...
TCATCATATAACCGATCTGCTGCCAAGCTAACCAAAATGATCAATCCCCAGAATCCATACCATCCATTCAGAGCAAGTGCGGTACCATATCTGGAAAGGACTCCATTAAAGATCAGCTGCCAGATATATCCAAGTACGATACCACCGATCAGGTTCGGCATGAAGAAGATCGTACGGAAGACATTTGTTCCGTGCATTTCTTTGTCAGTGCCATTGCAAGTGCAAATGCTATGATGTTAATGATCAGAAGGCGCCAGCAGCAGGCAGCTGAGCAGCCGCTTTACAAAACGTTTCAGCATCTTCACGTTCCCCTTCGGTTTTGATTCAACGTTATCCTACCCGATTTGACGGCAGAATGCAAGTTACATTTTTGTGAATACGGCTGCACAAGAAAAAAGCGCCCTGCCGGGGCGAACCGGCAGGGCGCTTTTACGAGTTATGGAAAGGGGATGCAGAGACGCTGCTTACAGAGCGAAGTAACGCTTTGCGTTGTCGAAGCAGATGCCCTTGATGATCTTCTCCAGAGCCTTCTCATCGTTGGGATACTCGCCATCCTCGACCCACTGGCCGATCAGGTTGCACAGGATGCGGCGGAAGTAGTCGTGGCGGGTGTAGCTCAGGAAGCTGCGGCTGTCGGTCAGCATACCCACAAAGTTGCCCAGCAGGCCAAGGCTTGCCAGACGGATCATCTGATCCTCCATGCCGATCTTGTGGTCATTGAACCACCATGCAGAACCGTGCTGGATCTTGCCCGGCACCTCGCTGTTCTGGAAGCAGCCCAGAATGGTGCCGATCTGTGCATCGTCGGCGGGGTTCAGGCTGTAAATGATGGTCTTGGGGCACTCGTCGGTGTCGTTCAGGGCGCTGAGCAGCTGTGCAATCTCGCCGCCGCAGGTGGCGGTGTTGATCATGTCAAAGCCGGTGTCGGGGCCCAGCAGGCTGTTCATCTTGCGGTTCACGCCGCGCAGGCAGTTGTAGTGGATCTGCATGGCAATGCCCAGACGATGGTACTGCTTGCCCAGATGGATCAGGATGTAGGTCTGGTACTTCTCAGCCTCTTCCACGGTGCAGCTCTCGCCCTTCATCACCTTCTGGTAGATGGCGTTCACCTCGTCCTTGGTGGCCTCACGGTAGGGCACATAATCCAGACCATGGTCGGAAGCGCGGCAGCCCATCTCGGCAAAGAACTCGATGCGCTTGGTCAGGGCATCGGTCACGCAGTCGATGCAGGCCAGCTTTTCCTGCCCACAACGGCAGCCAGCTTAGCCATGTACTCAGCAAAGCCGGGCTTGTTGATGTTGATAGCCTTATCCGGACGGAAGGAGGGAGCCACGGTGAACTTGATGGTGGGATCTTCCTTGATCTTCTTGTGCCAGTACAGGTCGTCGATGGGGTCATCGGTGGTGCCGATGAAGGCCACGTTGCTCTGCTCGATCAGGCCGCGGACGGTCAGTTTGGGATCGTGCTGCAGCTTGTCGTTGCACAGGTTCCACACTTCCTCAGCGGTGTCGCCGTTCAGCACGCCGTCGTAGCCAAAGAAAACGTGCAGCTCCAGATTGGTCCAGTGGTACATGGGGTTGCCGATGGCCATGGGCAGAGCCTCGGCAAACTTCTGGAAGCGCTCGCGGTCGGGCTTGTCACCGGTGATGTACTCCTCGGGCACGCCGTTGGAACGCATCACGCGCCACTTATAATGATCGCCGAAGTAGCTGCCGTCCGGGTTGCGGCCGCCCAGCCACACCTGAGTGATGTTCTCAAAGCGGCGGTTCTCGTAGATCTCGCGGGGAGGAATATGGCAGTGATAGTCGCAGATGGGCATAGCAGCTGCATAGTCGTGATACAGATGCTGTGCGGTAGCAGACTGGAGCATGAAGTCCTTATCCATAAATGCTTTCATGGGATTTTAACTCCTTTTCTCTGATGAATTTGTTAAAATTTAGACAAAAACGGGCATGAAATTGCACCTGCTTGGAACGGGCAGGCTGCCTTATCCTTAGTATACCGGAAAACGCCGATGTATACAACTGAAAAACTGCCAAAATTTCACCCTTGGAATTGTACAAACCGCTGGAAATGCGCTGAATAGCCATTTTTGGACTAAAAACATTGCACAAAACACTTGACTTCTTTGTATACAACAGCATAAAATAGGAGCAGAAGATGGCAGGGAAAACGAGAGCCTGCCATGCAAAGCAAGTTTATAAAGGAGATCAATAAGATGGAAACTTTGAACTACAAGGTTCTGGAAGGCACTGGCTACAACGGCTACATCCTGAAGGATGCTCCCGTTAAGGTAATGCAGTTTGGCGAGGGCAACTTCCTGCGCGCTTTCGTGGATTATTTCTACGATATTGCAAACGAGAAGGCCGGCTATAACGGCAAGGTCAAGCTGGTGCAGCCCATCGGCAACTTCCCCCAGATGGCAGACTGGATCAACGAGCAGGAGGGTCTGTACACCCTGTACCTGCGCGGCAGCGAAAAGGGCCAGAAGGTGGACGCAAAGCGGGTGATCTCCTGCGTGTCTGACTGCGTGTGCCCCTACATTGATGGCAAGTGGGACGAGGTTCTGGCTCTGGCTCGCTCTGAGGATCTGGAGACTGTTGTATCCAACACCACCGAGGCCGGCATTGCCTACACCAAGGGCGACAGCCAGTTCGATCAGGTTCCCCCCAACAGCTTCCCCGCAAAGCTGACCCGCGTGCTGTTCGAGCGTTACAAGGCCTTCAACGGCGCTGCCGATAAGGGTCTGGTCATCCTGAGCTGCGAGCTGATCGACAACAACGGCAAGGAGCTGCAGAAGTGCTGCAACAACTACGCCAAGGATTGGAATCTGGAGCCCGCCTTCATCGACTGGATGAACACCGCCAACACCTTCTGCTCCACTCTGGTGGACCGCATCGTTCCGGGCCGCATCCGTGACCCGCAGGAGCTGGCCGCTCTGGAAGAGGCCAACGGCTACCACGATGCCGCTCTGGACGTGGGCGAAGTGTTCGGCGTGTGGGTCATCGAGGGCCCCGCAGGTCTGGAGGACAAGCTGCCGTTCAAGAAGGCCGGCGTCAACGTCATGGTCGTGCCCGACGTTACCCCCTACAAGAAGCGCAAGGTCCGCATCCTGAACGGCGCACACACCGGCTTTGTGCTGGGCGCTTATCTGGCAGGCTTTGATATCGTCCGCGACTGCATGCACAACGATACCGTGCGCGGTTTTATGAACAAGATGCTGCACGAGGAGATCATCCCCACCCTGCCGCTGGACAAGAAGGATCTGGAGGACTTTGCCTCTGCTGTTGAGGATCGCTTCAACAACCCCTTCGTCAACCACGAGCTGATGAGCATCTCCCTGAACTCTACCTCCAAGTGGAAGGCCCGTAATATGCCCTCCTTCCTCGCTTACATCGAGGAGCAGAAGCAGCTGCCCAAGTGCCTGACCATGTCTCTGGCAGCCTACATCGCCTTCTACTCCAACGATATTCAGGAGCGCACTGCTGACGGCCTGATCTGCAAGCGCCCCGCAGGCAACACCTACAAGATCCAAGACGACGCATGGGCTCTGGACTTCTACTACGCACACAAGGACGATACCGCTGCGCAGCTGGTGCACGCTGTGCTGACCAACACCCAGATGTGGGATCAGGATCTGACCAAGATCGAGGGTCTGGAGACCGCTGTGCTGGCAGATCTGGAAATGATCCGCACCCAGGGTGCCGAGGCTGCTTACAAGAGCTGCCTGTAAGCTGAAAAATCAACCTACCCGCACAACAAAGGGCTGCTGCTTTGGGCAGCAGCCCTTTTGTGCGATACGATAAGGAGAACAACTATGCCGCAGGCAATTCATATCAGCCCCATCGACAATGTGGTCGTTGCCCTGCACCCCATTGCCAAGGGCACGCTGGTGGAGGTGGACGGCCTTGCCGTCACCGCACTGGAGGATATCCCGCAGGGTCACAAGATGGCAGTCAAGCCCATTAAGAACGGCGAGAACGTCATCAAGTACGGCTTCCCCATCGGTCATGCCACCGCAGACGCCGCCCCCGGCACCTGGATGCACACCCATAATGTGCACACCAACCTGTCCGGCGAGGTGGAGTACAGCTATAACCCCGCCCCGGATCTGGCTCCGCTGCCTAAGGTCGAGCCGGAGACCTTTATGGGCTTCCGCCGTAAGGACGGCCGCGCCGCCATCCGCAACGAGATCTGGATCATCCCCACCGTGGGCTGTGTGAACGATATCGCCAAGAAGATGGTTGCCGACAATCAGGATCTGGTCACCGGCTCCATCGAGGGTCTGTACACCTTCACCCATCCCTTCGGCTGCAGCCAGACCGGCCACGACCATGCACAGACCCGCAAGCTGCTGGCTGCGCTGGTGCGCCACCCCAATGCCGCCGCCGTTCTGGTGCTGCATCTGGGCTGCGAGAACCTGCAGCACGATCAGTTCGTGGAAGAGCTGGGCGAGTACGACCACGACCGCGTCAAGTTCCTGACCTGTCAGGATGTGGAGGACGAGTTTGCCGCCGCCCGCGATATCCTGAAGGAGCTGGCTGCCTATGCCGGGCAGTTTGAGCGCCAGCCCATCCCCGTGTCTGAGCTGGTGGTGGGCATGAAGTGCGGCGGCTCGGACGGCTTGTCCGGCATCACCGCCAACCCCACCATCGGCCGCTTCTCCGACATGATGGGTCAGCGTGGCGGCTCTACCGTGCTGACCGAGGTGCCCGAGATGTTCGGTGCAGAGGGCTTCCTGATGGATCGCTGCATCAATAAGGAAGTGTTCGTCAAGGCCGAGCACATGATCAACGGCTTCAAGGAATACTTCATCAGCCACAACGAGGTGGTGTACGATAACCCCTCTCCGGGCAACAAGGCCGGCGGCATCACTACGCTGGAGGATAAGAGCTGCGGCTGCGTGCAGAAGGGCGGCACTGCCCCCATCATGGACGTCATCGGCTACGGCGACCCCGTGGTGACCAAGGGTCTGAATATGCTCTACGGCCCCGGCAACGATCTGGTCTCCGCCACCGCCATGACGGCAGCAGGCGCACACCTGATCCTGTTCTCCACCGGCCGCGGCACCCCGTTCTCCGCTCCGGCTCCCACCCTGAAGATCTCCACCAACACTCCGCTGGCAGAGAAGAAGGGCGGCTGGATCGATTTCAACACCGGTGTCATCGCAGACGGTGAAAAGACCATCGACGAGGCTGCAAAGGATCTGCTGGATCTGGTCATCCGCGTGGCCAGCGGCGAGCAGACCAAGGCGGAAAAGCACGGCTTCCGCGAGATCTCCATCTTCAAGGACGGCGTGGTTCTGTAACTGAAAAAGGGCTGCTGTACGGCAAAAAGCGGTACGGCGGCCTTTTTGTGCATAAAAAGAAGGGAAGTGTATGGAATGTTGGGCACAAATGGAGTGCTGCTGTTGACACTGCTGCTTTATGCGGCTATCATTTATGGTGCAGTACGATTGATAAAATACTTTATCCGCTACGGCATCGATTACTACTTCAAAAAGCTGGATGCACGGCAGACCGAGCACAAGGAATGACCCGCCGGGGCGACCCTGCGGTAATAATAGGAGGCTTTTACTTATGAATCAGATCACCACCCGGTACATTACCGAGAACGGCGCCTGCTACGAGCAGTACGTCATCACCGACCCCGAGGCAAAGACCGCCCTCACCATCACCCCGGAGCGCGGCGGTATGATCACCAGCTTTACGCTGGACGGCGAGGAGTTCGTCTGGACCCGCCGCCCCAATTTCTCCGAGTGCAACCGTCCCCGCTTTGGCGTGCCGGTGCTGTTCCCCAGCTGCGGCAACCCGGATAACGGCGTGCACATCTTTGACGGCAAGGCCTACCCCATGGAGACCCACGGCTTTGCCGACCTGTGCGCATGGGAAGTGGACAGCGTTGGCCCGGACGGCGTGACGCTGGCACTGGAGTCCACCCCGCTGACCAAGTTCCTGTACCCGTTCGATTTCACCCTGCTGCTCAACTATAATCTGGAGGGCAACAAGGCACTGGTCAGTCTGACCGTCATCAACGAGGGCAACACCGATATGCCATTCAGCTTTGGCTACCACCCCTACTTTACCGCCTCCAAGCTGGAGAACGTGGAATTCGACATCAAGTGCGCCACCTGCTCCGAAAACGCCAAGGGCGAGCAGCCCGCCGCCCCGGAAAAGATCACCCTCACCCGCAAGGAGGGCGCAGACAACTCTGTCCGTCTGCTGACCGGCGTGCAGTTCCCCATGACCCTGACCGACAAGGGCAACGGCCACAAGGTGACCGTAGACGCCGACGAGACCTTTGAAAACGGCGTGCTGTGGCAGCAGGATGCCGAGAGCTTCGTCTGCATGGAGCCTTGGAACGGCTGGGCAAATAGCGTGAACGAGGACGGCAAGCACGAGGTGCTGGAGCCGGACGAGGCCATGACCAGCGAGTGGAGCATCACCATCGAGAATGTCTGAGACTGATTTGAAATGCGCGCCGCGCTGCTTTGCGCATAGTCAGCGGAAAAATTATTCTTAATTTGGGGCTCAGGAAAGTCTGCGGACTTTCCTGAGCCCCTTTTTCACGGGAAAGGAGCACTCTTCTCAGGATGGTGCAAAGCTTTTGATTTCAGTAAAGAAAATTTAGCACGCTGACCCGCAGTGCCGCGCTTTCGCAGAAAGCGGCGCTGCGAATGCCGTTTTCAGCCACGACCCACCTGTGAAAATGGAATACCGGAGCGTCCGCAGACGCTCCGGTATTCCGAAATTATAAATATTTTTTCCTTAGCTTATGCCCAGAGCGCAAGCGGAGGGCATTCAAAATCGTCCCGCCGGAAAGCGGAACGGCTCTTAATGGCAGCTGCCGGTGCAGCCGCCCTTGTCGGCGTGGCAGGCGTGAGAGCCGCAGCTGTGGCTCTCCTCGTGGTCGTGGTGGGTGCAGCGGGCGTTGGGGTCAAAGACCAGCGTGCCGGCAAGATAAGCCGCTGCAGCGCTGTCGGCATCGCCGGTAATGCCACCGCACAGACGGATACCGGCCTGTGCCAGCGCCATCTGTGCCCCGCCGCCAATGCCGCCGCACAGCAGCACATTTACGCCGTTGCGCACCAGAAAGCCCACCAGTGCGCCGTGCCCCTGCCCGTCGGTGGAGACCACCTCGGCACCGGTAATGCGGCCCTCCTCGGCGGTGTACAGCTTGAACTGCGCAGAGTGGCCGAAGTGCTGGAATACCTGACCGTTTTCATAAGGAATTGCGATCTTCATACTAAAAACTCCTCCCTGTGTACGAGATTTTCTATCCCTATTCTAACAGATTGCGCTGAAATAGGGAAGGGCACCCGCGGTTTTTGCGTCTTTTGGAGCGGAAAACATAGCCGGTATGTAAAAATGATATCAGAAACTGCTGCAAAATGTATTATAATAGAGCCCGAAAAGAGGGTACAAGTATGAAAACAAAGCATCGAGGGCAAATGTCCGAGTCCTTTCTTACGGCGGTGTTCCTTTCGCTGTCCGGCGGCTTGCAGGATGCCTACACCTATCTGTTCCGGGGCAAGGTGTTTGCCAATGCCCAGACCGGTAATATCGTGCTGCTGAGCGCCAATATCATGGATGGCCGGTGGGACAAGGTGCTGCACTATCTGGTGCCTTTGTGCGCCTTTGCGCTGGGGGTGCTGGCTGCGGAAAAAATGCGGGAGCACTTTCAGGCAATGCAGCGGCTGCACTGGCGGCAGCTGGTGGTGCTGGGCGAGGTGCTGCTGCTGTTCGCGGTGGGCTTTCTGCCGCAATCGCAGAACCTGCTGGCCAACGCCATCGTTCTTTTCCTGCGCCATGCAGGTGCAGGCTTTCCGCAAGGTGAACGGCTACGCCTTTGCCAGTACCATGTGCATCGGCGACCTGCGCAGCGGCGTGGAGGCCTTTTGCATCTGGCGCAAGACCCACGAGCCCCGCGCAAAGGACAGAATGGTGCGCTACTTCGGCATCATATTCCTGTTCGCGCTGGGGGCAGGGCTGGGCAGCAAGAGCGCGGCGCAGCTTGGTGGCAGAGCCATCTGGATCTCCTGCTGCTTTTTGCTGGTCAGCTTTGCGCTGATGTTCATCCGGGAGGAACTGGAAGAGAACCCGATCATCGAAAAAGATCTGACCGCCATCCGGCAGGAGACCCGGGAGATCGACCGCACCCTGAAGCAGGAACTGCAGGAGGAGCAGCGGGAACTGAAACAGAGCGCCCGGAAATAACAAAAAAGGGGCTGCTGCACCAATGACGTGCAGCAGCCCCTTTTGGCTGAAAGCTGTCGGAACAAAAGGCTTCCCCCGACCGGGGGAAGCCTTTTGCAGAAACCGTTAGGATTGCAGTCGTGTAATAACGCCCGGAGGGGCGGCTTTATTTGTGTTCTGCGCTCCGTGCCCCGGCCTTGGTCAGCAGCTGCTGGAACTTGCGGGCGGCGGTGTTCAGCGGGCGGTGATGGTCGTACACAAGGCAGATGGAGCGGGAGGGGATGATCTCCTGCAAATGCAGCTGCACCAGCTCTCCGCTGGCCAGCAGGGGTGCTGCCATGGGCTCCGGCATAAAGGCCAGGCCCAACTCGCTTTTGACCAGCGTGAGCATCTGGTCGGTGGTGGCGGCTTCGGTGTCCGGCTTCAGCACCGCGTCGTGCTCCAGAAAGAACTGCCGGTAAAAGCTGCGGGTCATGCTCTCCTCGTTCAGGCAGATCAGGGGATAACCGGCCAGTTCCTTCAGGTTCAGGGTCTGGCTGGCCAGTGCCGTAAAGGTCCTGCCGCCCACAAGGACTTCGTAAAAGGACATCAGCTCTACCATTTTCAGCCCGTTTTCCACCTCTGCGGGGTGGTCACGATGGCAAAATCCACCTCGCCGTTGCGTACCGCCTGCACCGCCTGCGGAGTGGAGTGGTTGGAGATGCGCAGCCGGATGCCCGGGTACTCGGTGTGGAAAGCGCGCAGCTTTTCGGACAGGTAGATGTTCAAAGCGGTCTCGGTGGTGCTGATGCTGATGGCACCGTGCTCCAGCGTGGCGGTGGCGCTCAGTTCCTCCTCGGCATCCTGTATCTGCACCGCTGCCGAGGCAATGCGGGAATACAGCAGCTCTCCCTCCGGCGTTAAGGTGACGCCCCGGTTGGAGCGGATGAACAGCACGCAGTTCAGCTGGCTTTCCAGCCGGTTCATGGCGTGGGTGATGTTGGGCTGATTATTGCCCAGCACCCGCGCCGCGCGGGTAAAGTTCTGATACTTTGCCACATAGTAAAAGATTTTGTAGTATTCCCAGTCCACATACATGGGTGCAGCCTCTCTTTCCTGTCGGGCTTCCGGCGCGGCCTGCGGCAGAAGCGGCTTTATGTTCTTCTTGTATCATAGCACGGTGCGCCGGAATTGCAAGCGCTTTTTACGGTGCGGCTGTGCCGGATGCGGGCAGCAGCCTCTGCAATGTAAAAAACATAATTGCTGCTATACACAGGATACTTTTTTACATATTCTCTGCACGCTCGTATAATAAACATCGCGAACAGGAAACAAGAATGAAAAGAGGTAAATGAAGTTTATGCTGACCGCTGTTACTGGAATCAACTGGGGCGATGAGGGCAAGGGCCGCGTCATCGACCTGCTGGCCGAAAATGCCGATATCGTTGCGCGCTATCAGGGCGGCAACAATGCCGGTCATACCGTTGTGACCGAGAAGGGCAAGTTCATCCTGAACCTGCTGCCCTCCGGCATCCTGCACCCGGAGGTGACCTGCGTGCTGGGCACCGGCATGGTGATCGACCTCGAGCATCTGGCCGGGGAGATGGAGGCCATTGAAGCGCGCGGGGTGAAGGTGGAGCCGGAGAACCTGAAACTCTCCGATAAGGCTACCATCTCCATGCCGTGGCACAAGGTACAGGACGGGCTGGAAGAGGACCGCCTTGCCAAAAAGGGCAGCGCGTTCGGCTCTACCCGGCGCGGCATTGCTTACGCTTACAGCGACAAGTACCGCAAAAAGACCCTGCGTCTGGGCGACCTTTTGCATCTGGACGAGGAGCGCACCCAGAACCGTCTGCACATGATCCTGGATGCTAAAAACATGGAGCTGGCGGGCTGCTATCATCAGGAGCCCATGAGCTACGATGCCCTGCTGAACTGGTGCAGGCAGCAGGCGGCGTACTTTGCACCCTTCATCTGTGATGTGGGCGCTTTCTTGCAGCAGGCGCACGACAGCGGCAAGCGCATCGTGCTGGAAGCGCAGCTGGGCGCAATGCGGGATATCGACTACGGCATCTTCCCGTTCACTTCCAGCTCTAACACGCTGGCAGCCTACGCGCCGCTGGGTGCGGGCATCCCGAACTGCAAGCTGGACCATGTGGTGGGTGTGCTGAAGGCCTACTCTACCTGTGTGGGCGCTGGCCCCTTTGCAGCAGAGAACGCAATGGGCGAGGCGTGGAACGAAAGCTGCGCAAGGCCGGCGGCGAGTACGGCGCAGCCACCGGCCGTCCCCGCCGGTGGGCCCCTTTGACTGCGTTGCCAGCCGCTACGGCCTGCAATGTCAGGGCGCGGATAAGATCGCGCTGACCAAGCTGGACGTGCTGAGCAGCATGAAGCAGATCCCGGTCATCACCGGTTACAAGCTGGACGGCGTGGAAGTCCCCCGCTTCGACACCCTGTCCGACCTTGACCGTGTGCAGCCGGTGGTCACGCTGCTGCCCGGCTGGAACAAGGATATCTCCGGCTGCCGCAGCTGGGCAGAGCTGCCCAAGGAAGCCAAGGCCTATGTGGAGTTCCTTGAAAAGCAGCTGGGGCACGAGATCCAGTTCGTTTCCACCGGCGCAGAGCGCGAAAAGTTTGTGCTGAAGGGAGAATGGCTGTGAGACATTTTATTGAGCCCGGCAGCTTTTCTCTGGCTGAGCAGCTGGCACTGCTCGACCTTGCCGACCGGATGGAGGCCGACCCCGCGCCCTACGCCCACCTGTGTGACGGCCGCATTCTGGCCACTTTGTTCTACGAGCCCAGCACCCGCACCCGCCTTTCCTTCGAGTCGGCCATGCTGCGGCTGGGTGGCAAGACGCTGGGCTTTGCCGGGGCGCAGCTTTCCAGCGCCAGCAAGGGCGAAACGGTGGCCGATACTGCCCGTGTGGTGAGCAACTATGCAGACGTCATTGCCATGCGCCACCCCAAGGAGGGCGCACCGCTGCGGGCGTCCATGTATGCGCGGGTGCCCGTCATCAATGCAGGCGATGGTGGCCACGCCCACCCCTCTCAGACCATGATCGACCTGATGACCATCCGCCAGCGCAAGGGGCGGCTGGATCATCTGACCATCGGCTTCTGCGGCGACCTCAAGTTCGGCCGGACGGTGCACTCCCTCACCGCCGCGCTGAGCCAGTTCGAGGGCAACCGGTTCGTGTTCATCTCGCCCGAGGAACTGCGCATCCCGCAGTACGTCAAGGACGAGACCCTGACCCCGCTGCATCAGAACTACAAGGAGACCGCTGACCTTGAAGCCGAATTGCCCGGTCTGGATGTGTTGTACATGACCCGCATCCAGCAGGAGCGCTTTTTCAACGAAGAGGACTATCTGCGGTTGAAAGGCTGCTATGCGCTGGACGAAAAGCTGCTGCAGGTGGCGCCGCCCACCATGCCGGTGCTGCACCCGCTCCCCCGCATCGACGAGATCAAGCCGGATGTGGACAACGACCCCCGCGCCGCTTATTTCGATCAGGTGCATAACGGTGTGTATATCCGCATGGCAATTATACTGGCGCTGCTGGGCATCCCCGACCCGCTGACCGGGAAAAAGGTACTGGAAAGTATATAAGTTGTGAACAGGGCTGCTGCACAAAGCAACGTGCAGCAGCCCTGTTTTTGCGTCTGGTGTTTTTGCAGGCTCGCCTTTACGCCCCTCTCGTGAAAAGGCAATTCTGGAAAATCCGCAGATTTTCCAGAATTGCGAATTTTAAATAATTCTTCCGCTGAATATGCGCAAAGTGCAACAACGACGACCGCCGCCAGTGGCGGAAACAGGGAGGAGTTGTTGGGGCAGCGGCCATTAAGACGCGAGTGCCGTTCAAGGCACGAAGCGGATGCTGGGTGCCGCAACCCGGAAGCGGCGCGCATTCCCAATTGTCCCGCTACCCCCGCAGCGGCGGGTCTGGCATAAAGATCATGGTGCCCCGGGCAGAAAAAAGCAGCTGCGGCATCATGCAGCTGTACCCCAGCCACAGCACCGCCAGAATGCACAGCACCAAAAGCACCCTGCGCAAAAGCACCGGATGCCGGGCGGGGGAATAGCGTTTTCTGTGGTCTCGCTGCATAGGCTGTGCCCTCCTTTTTCAAGGCTCTGCCCAGCTTATGCCGCGGCAGAAAGAATTGTGCACCGGCGGGGTTTGTGGTAAGATAACAGGGAAGAACCACGGAGGAACTGCTTATGCTGACCATTACACTGCTGGGCACGGCTGCCACCATGCCGCTGCCGGAGCGCGCCCTGACCGCCGCTGTGGCGGAGTGCGGCGGGCACAGCCTGCTGCTGGACTGCGGCGAGGGCACCCAGACCGCCGCCCGCCGCGCCGGGGTGAACCTGATGCGCGCAGACGCCATCTGCCTGACCCACTACCACGGGGATCATATCTTTGGTCTGCCCGGGCTTTTGCAGACCCTTGGGGCGCAGGGGCGCACCCGTCCGCTGGTGCTGCTGGGGCCGGAGGGGCTTTTGGAGGTCTGGCGGGCGGTGTATGCTCTGACCGGGCCGCTGCCCTACGCAGTAAAGCCGCTGGTCTGCCGCGCCGGGCAGCCTGTGGCGCTGGACGCTCTTTCGGATGGATGGCCCGCCGGGGCAACGCTGCTGCCGGTGGCAACAAAGCACCGAGTGCGCAGTCTGGGCTACCGGCTGGACTTGCCCCGGGCGGGTAGGTTCGACCCGGAAAAGGCGCGGGCGCTGGGCGTACCGGTGACCCAGTGGCGGCTTTTGCAGCGGGGACAGGCTGTCCCGCTGGCAGAGCGTATGGTGCAGCCCGCCGAGGTGCTGGGCGCACCCCGCAAGGGGCTGCGGTTCGTCTTTTCCGGCGACAGTGCGCCCTGCCCGGCGCTGGAACAGGCAGCGCAGGGGGCAGACCTTCTGCTCTGCGATGCCACCTATGCCCTGCCGGAGCAGCAGGAGCAGGCCGCGCAGTGGGGGCACAGCACCTTTGGTCAAAGCGCGGCGCTGGCAGCAAAGGCTGGTGTAAAGCGGCTGTGGCTGGTGCACTATTCCCCCATGATCACCGACCCGGAGGAGCATCTTGCACAGGCGCAAAGCATCTTCCCGGCGGCAGAATGCGGCTTTGACGGCAAACGCATCACCCTGCATTACGAGGAGAACGAGGAATGAAGCTGACACTTGACCCCGGGGCAGCTGCCCTGCTGGACGCCCTGCACGCGGCGGGCTACGCAGCCTATGCCGTAGGCGGCTGCGTGCGGGATAGCCTTTTGGGGCGCACCGCCCACGACTGGGACCTGTGCACCAGCGCCCTGCCGCAGCAGGTAATGGAGTTGTTCGGGGCAGAGCAGTGCATCCCCACCGGCTTACAGCACGGCACGGTCACCATCAAATACGGCGGGCAGCTGTACGAGACTACCACCTTCCGCACCGAGGGCAGCTATACCGATGGACGTCACCCGGACGAAGTGCAGTTCGTACCGGACGTGCGGGAGGATCTTGCCCGGCGGGATTTTACCATCAACGCCATGGCATATAATGAAGCCGAGGGGCTGGTAGACCCCTTTGGCGGGCAGGCAGATTTGCAAAACGGTCTGCTGCGGGCGGTGGGTGAGCCGCAGCAGCGGTTTACCGAGGATGCGCTGCGCATTCTGCGGCTGTACCGCTTTGCCGCAAGGTTCGGCTTTGCGCTGGACGCAGCCACAGCCCGGGCGGCGCGGCAGCTGGCACCGCATTTGGACTGCATCTCTGCAGAGCGCATTCAGGAGGAACTGGCAAAGCTGCTGGCTGCCCCGCAGCCGGGGGCGTATCTGGAACCCGCCGTGCTGGCTGTGGTGCTGCCGGAGTTGACCCCGGCGGCGCTTGAAGCCGCAAAGCCGGTGGTGGATGCCTGCCCGGCGGGGGAGGAAAACCTGCCGGTGCGCTGGGCGGCGCTGCTGGGCACTCTGGGCGAGGCCGATACCCGCCGGGTGCTCAAGCGGCTGCGCTGCTCCAACGCCTGCATCGAGGAGACCGCCGTGCTGGTGCGGGAAACGGCAGAGCAGGGCGTGTGCGGGAGCTTTCTCCTCGGACACGAATCGGGCCATTCCATCGCCCGCCCTACTGCCTGCGGCAGCAGGGTCCCACCCCAGCGGACGGTCCTCGGAGAAACTCCCGCACACGCGGGAGAGGTTGCCATCCGGCAGCTTTTAGGGCGGTACGGGCTGTGCACCGTGGAGCGGCTGTGTGCGCTGTGTGCGGCGCTGCACCCGCAAGCTGCCCCGGCTTGCGCCCTTGCGGCGCAGCGGGCACGGCAACTGGAAGCGGACGGCGTATGCTGCCGGGTGAGCCAGCTGGCGGTGAACGGACGCGACCTGATGGCAGCGGGCATCCCGGCAGGGCCTGCGCTGCGCCGGGTGCTGGAAGCATTGCTGGACGGCGTCATCCGCGCAGAATATCCCAACGAAAAACCGGTGCTACTGGCTGCGGCGCAGAAAATTATAGCGTCTTGACAAGCGGTTTATGCTGCGGTAGTATTATACTACTGCTTTAGTATGTTGAACCCATAAAAGGAGAACCTATGACCACTCAGAACCCTGCAAAACGTCCCCGCGCCCTCATTGCCATGAGCGGCGGCGTGGACAGCTCGGTGGCGGCCTGCCTGATGCAGCAGGCAGGCTACGACTGCACCGGCATCACCATGCGGCTCACTCACAACGAAACGCTGGGACAGTCCGGCTACCAGACCTGCTGCTCGGAAAAGGATATCGAGGACGCCGCTGAGGTGGCCTTTGCACTGGATATGCCGTATCAGGTGCTGGATTTCACCGCCGATTTCCGGGCACAGATCATTGAAAAATTTATCCGCGTCTACGAGACGGGCGGTACCCCCAACCCATGCATCGACTGCAATAAATATATGAAGTTCCGCCACCTGCTGGACTGGGCGGAAGAACACGGCATGGAGTATGTGGTCACCGGCCACTACGCCCGGGTGGAGCAGGATGCAGCCACCGGCCGCTGGCTGCTGAAAAAGGGCTTGGACGAGGGCAAGGACCAGAGCTATGTGCTATATAACCTCACGCAGGAGCAGCTGGCGCATATCCGTCTGCCGCTGGGTGCGCTGCACAAGACTGAGGTACGAGAGATCGCGCAGGAGCACAGCTTTATCAACGCCCAAAAGCACGACAGTCAGGATATCTGCTTTGTGCCGGACGGCGACTATGCCCGCTTTATGGAGCAGTTTACCGGCAAGCACTACCCTGCCGGGGATTTTCTGGATCGGAGCGGCAAGGTAGTGGGCACCCACAGCGGCGCAGTGCGCTACACGCTGGGGCAGCGCAAGGGGCTTGGCCTCGCACTGGGTGCGCCGGTGTACGTCTGCGGCAAGGATATGCAGGCCAATACCGTCACCGTCGGGCCGGAGAGTGAACTGTTTGACCGCATCGTCTACGCAGAGGATGTGAACTGGATCGCCATTCCGGCGCTGACCGAGCCGCTGCGGGTCACCGCCCGCACCCGGTATCATCAGGCAGAGCAGCAGGCCATCGTTTACCCCGCAGAGAACGGTTTCCGGCTGGAATTCGACCAGCCTCAGCGTGCCCCCACCCCGGGACAGGCTGCCGTGCTGTATCAGGACGATGTGGTGCTGGGCGGCGGCACCATCACCCGCGTAGAAAAGTAAGGAGAACGAAATGCAGGATCAATATTCCCGTACCCAGCTGCTGCTGGGTGCAGAGGCTATGGAAAAGCTGCACCACGCCCGGGTGGCAGTGTTTGGCATCGGCGGCGTGGGCGGCTATACGGTGGAGGCACTGGCACGCAGCGGCGTGGGCGCACTGGATCTGATCGATGACGATAAGGTCTGCCTGACCAACCTCAACCGTCAGATCATCGCCACCCGCAGCACGGTAGGGCAGTATAAGGTGGATGTGGCAGAACAGCGCATCCACGATATCGACCCCAACATCAAGGTGACCACCCACCGGTGCTTCTTTGGCCCGGAGACGCAGGACGACTTCGACTTTACCCAGTACGACTATGTGGTGGACGCCATCGACACCGTTACCGGCAAGCTGGCGCTGGTGATGAAGTGCAAGGAGGCGGGCACCCCCGATCATCTGCTCCATGGGCGCAGGTAACAAGATGGACCCCACCCGCTTTGAGGTGACCGACATCTACAGACCTCGGTCTGCCCGCTTGCCAAGGTGATGCGTACCGAGTGCCGCAAGCGCAAGATCAAGCACCTGAAGGTGGTCTACTCCAAGGAGCCTGCCATGACCCCCATCGAGGATGACTCCATCAGCTGCAAGGATCACTGCATCTGTCCCCCGGGCACCCAGCGCAAGTGCACTGCACGGCGCACTGTGCCGGGCTCCAACGCCTTTGTACCCTCGGTGGCCGGTCTGATCATCGGCGGCGAGGTGGTCAAGGATCTTGTGGGCTTTGTACCGCTGAAGGGGTAAAAGATATCAAAAAACGCCAACATCTACACGGCTTTTGCAGATGTTGGCGTATTTTTTTGCACGCAGCAGCGTTCCATAACATAAAATTGCAATCAATTTGCAATTTGGTATTGCAATTGGGAAGGATATCGTGTATAATCTTCCCTGCACGAAAATGCAAACTGATTGCAAATTGTTGAGAGACGACCCCCTGCGGGTCTTTGGAGCGATTATTTATGGAACTGTTTCTGGATGTTTTGGGCGAAACCTTG
>ENA-OQKR01000458-OQKR01000458.1-human-gut-metagenome-genome-assembly--contig:-NODE-458-length-16743-cov-4.108510_pt1 | contig 16743 bp, 9 predicted proteins | sample MGYA00242803_ERZ504806 | MGnify/ENA primary metagenome ERZ504806 (study PRJEB26092, sample SAMD00036399) | human gut metagenome | host: Homo sapiens | study: EMG produced TPA metagenomics assembly of...
ACAGCCAAGGATCACGGCTTCCAGACACTGACCTGTAAGAAAATTTGCAAATGTCTGATAAGTCAGAGAGCAGACTTTAAGAAAAGCATCTGCTTTTTCCTTTGGAAGAAAAGCGAAAAATACTTTTTAAAGATTTCATTTCACACAGCCCGTCACACCAATGCAACTTTACTTATATATAATGGTGTAAATATCACTACTGTACAAAAACTGCTTGGTCATAAAAGTGTAAAAACGACACAAGTGTATACCAATATTATGGATATGACGATTGTTCACGACTTGGAAAAAATGAAGCAAGCAGCACTGGGTATTAAAAAAAAGACAGATAACAGCTTTAATAAGTAGTAAGCAAGTTATTTTATAGTGCTGAATTTTTTAGTTCCTTGGAGAAAAAACAAAGTTTTATACTGGTAACCAATAAATTATTCTATTTAATCGGAGGTAAATACACATACGGTCTAGACCATTCTTAAGAAGATATGTGGCGTGATAGATAGTTGTAAATAATTTTATCTATCACGTCCATCTTACATGGTACAATATACTTGTATCAGAGGAATATCCCCTACAACGTGATAGCGTAACAGATGATTTTCATTTTTAAACTTCATAGAGAGGCAGAATTCAAATTATAAACGAGAGACTTAAGCTACTAATGTTTTTTGCTTACAAAATACCATTAAAAAACACGGCAAGTATATTTATGATATGATTATTCCCCAACAGCCATCCATGCAAAGCACTAATAATCAACAGTTATTATAGATTATAGGTAGCATTTTGGTAATATAATTCGATTATTAGATACGGTTAGAATAACACGTGTAAATACTTTTGTTCTAAATGGCAAATTTATTATTACTCGTAAAACTCTAATTTTAAACAACTTATATTTTTGTGAGTTCTGCGAAAACTTTGCAGATTTCATACATCGGTATGCAGACTCAGGAAGTAGCTATCAAACCGAACCTAAAAGTAATATTAAAGTCTGATACAGAGTTGCTTGATGAAGTAACCGTAGTAGCTTATGGCACTAAACGCAAGCAGGATTTGGTAGGCTCCATCAGTAGTGTGAAGAATGAAATTATCAGTAATTCGCAGGCTGCATCCGTTTCAAACGCACTCGAAGGAGCTGTAGCCGGCTTACAGGTAGTAAGTTCTTCCGGACAGCCGGGACAGGATGCCGATATCGTCCTGCGCGGTATAGGTTCTATTTCGGCTAGCAATAATGCGTTGATTGTGGTAGATGGCGTGCCTTTCAACGGTAAGTTATCGGATATCAATCCTACAGATATTGCTTCGGTGAACGTATCGAAAGACGCTGTTTCTAACTCCTTGTATGGTTCTCGTGCAGCCGGAGGTGTGGTTATGATTACGACCAAGACCGGACGTAAAGACAAAGTATCCATTAACTTTGACGGTAGTTGGGGTGTGGCACAGCGTGCGTATAAGGATTATGACATGGCTACTGATCCTGGAGAATTCTATCGCCTGACTTGGTATGGTATTCGTAATACCTATTGGGCAGCCGGAAACTCCATTGAAGATTCTAATTTGGCAGCCAGTCAGGATTTGCTGGGCGAACTGGGTAATTACAATGCTTACATTATTCCGCAAGGAGAATATCTGGTGACACCCGATGGTAAACTTAACCCCAATGCGCGTTTGCGTTATGATGACACTTTTGCTGATGCCTTGTTCGACAACGCTTTCCGTCAGGAATACAATGTATCTGCTTCAGGCGGTAACGACCGTACAGACTTCTATGTATCTATGGGATATCTGGATAATGACTCTTATGTATTAGGCTCTTCTTATGAACGTTTTACGGCTCGTGCCAATGTTAACTCCCAACTGAAGTCTTGGTTGAAAGTAGGTACCAATGTAGGGTATTCCAAAGCTACTCAAAACGGTGTACAGGAAAATGCCGGAACTGCTTCCAATCCTTTCGCTGTGGCACGCTCCTGGGCTCCTATCTTCCCAGTTCATGCCTATGACGCAGAAGGTAACATGAAATATTATGAAGACGGACGTCCCATGTATGATGCCGGAAACGGTGAAACAGACGGTACATCCAAACGCCCTACTGCAACTAATCAAAATGTGATAGCCAACATGAGAGAGGACATCCGTGAAAGCGTGTATAATAACCTGACTTCACGTTCATATATAGAAATCTCATTCTTGAAGAACTTCAAGTTTACGGCAAATTACAGTTATGATTTTACGAATGACAGCGAAACACTCTATTACACGCCGACTATCGGTGACGGACAGTCGTTCGGTGGTCGAGGTACACAGGCAAGTATCAACACAACAACTACCAACTTCAACCAAATTTTGGCCTACAGCAATGTGTTCGGCGATTACCACCACTTATCGGCTAAGGTAGGTCATGAATACTATAAGTATGAATACGACTATTTTGACGGACAGAAAACTAACTTTTTTAATCCGAGCAATCCGGAACTGAACAATGGTGGACAGATGCAATACATCAATAGCTACAAGGTGAACCACAACATTGAGGGCTATTTCGGTATGGCAGACTATGATTACAATAACAAATATTATATCTCAGCAGCTTTCCGCCGCGACGGTACTTCCCGCTTCCTGGACCGTTGGGGTAATTTCTGGTCGGTAGGGGCCGCTTGGCGTATTTCCAATGAAGCATTTATGGACGGAACGGACGCTTGGTTGAATGACCTGAAAATACGTGCTTCATATGGTACCCAGGGTAATGAAAATATTCTTTCGGATGAAGGTTACGCCTATGTATACACACCTTACCAAGATCAATATACGGTTACTTGGAATGGCGCTGAATTAGGCTATTCACCGGAATTTTACGGTAATCCGGATTTGACATGGGAAAAGCAGAAAACTTTTGACGTGGGTGTAGATTTCCGCTTGTTCGACCGCGTATATGGTTCATTTGAATACTTCTATCGCCGTACAGACGATATGCTTTTCAAGCGTCCCGTAGCTTTCTCTACAGCCGGACGTCCATATAACTGGGAAAACCTGGGTGCGATGAAAAACACCGGTATAGAGTTCGATGTAAATGTAGATATTTTCAATCAGCCTGACTTGAAGTGGACAGTATCGCTTGTGGGTTCCCACTACAAAAACCGCATCTTGACACTGCCCGAAGAAAATCGCAAAGATGGTATTACTAGTGGTCCATTCAACCTGCGTGAAGGCAAGAGCCGCTTTGAATACTATACTTATATGTATGCTGGTATGGATGAAAAAGGAAATGCTATGTGGTACATGGACGAAACAAATGATAAAGGAGAAGTAATAGGCCGCACTACCACTACTACTTACGCCGAAGCAACCCGCTATTTCATCGGCAAATCTGCATTGCCTGATTTTAATGGCGGTTTCAGTACTACTTTCTCTTACAAAGGTATTGATCTTTCTATAGCAACAGCTTTCCAGATTGGAGGCTATGCTTATGATTATTCCTATTTGGACGGTATGAGTTCCTCATTCTATGTAGGTCATAACAAGGATATGTGGAAGACGTTCAATCCGGAGACAGGTACAGGCTCACTCCCTATCTGGAATGCAGACAATGCTTCTAATTCTTTCACTCAACAGTCAGATCTCAATCTGATAAAGGCCAGCTACTTCAGTATCCGCAACATTACTTTGGGTTACACATTGCCAAAAAACCTGATGCAGAAATTCGGTATTGAAAAGTTGCGCATTTATGCTACAGCAGACAATCTTGCCTTGTGGTCCAAACGTCAGGGATTTGACCCCCGTGTGGCAATGGCAGGCGCTGACGATGAATATGGAGGCTATTCTCCGATGCGTGTGATTTCCGGAGGTATCAACCTTACATTCTAACTAAAAAAGTTTTGTATATGAAGATAATAAAATATATGATGCAGGTACTCGTTGTCGGCAGCCTGCTTACATCTTGTGTTGAAGATGCCGATGTTACCGCTTATTTGACCGAAGACCAACTGGGCAATGTGGCTCAGGACGACCCTGATAAAACTTTTTCGGCCGCTGTGGCAGGTATGTATTCTGATATGCAACAGTATTATGATACCGATATGCAACATAATTATTTCGGTCAAAAGAGCTTTGATTACCTGACATCGCTGATGGGTAACGACATGATTATGACCGGACGTTTCGGTATGAGTCTCTATCATTATTTGTTGGATTATTGGCAACAGAACTATACTCCGACCAACAATCGCTGGAAAGAATACTATCGTGTCATAGCCAATGCCAATAATATTCTCAAACTGATTGACCCCAGTAGTGAAGATCCTGCCAATTTGAAATATCGTGCCATCGCCCTCGGCTTCCGTGGCTATGCCTACTTGCAACTGACCTATCTGTACCAGCATTCCTATTATACCGGTGCAGACGGAACGAAATGGGGACGTGGAGAGAAATATGATTTCTCGCAATCTCCGTGCGTGCCACTTATCACAGAAAAAACGGAAGGCGACCAGCCGCGTGCTACTGTAGCCCAGATATATGAGCAAATCATGAGCGACCTTACTACTGCCTTCGGCTTCTTCAAACAATTGGATATGGTACACACCTCCTCACCTACGGATATGGACGGTTGCGTAGTAGCTATGCACTTGGCCCGTGCAAATATGGTTATCCATGAATGGGATAAAGCGATAGAATATGCGCAAGTAGTGATAGACAACATCCCTATGTTGACGAATGAAAATCAGATACTGCAAGGGTTCAGTAACATCAGCCTGCCGGATGTGGTATTCGGCTGCGACATTACTGCAGATAATAGTACGGTTTATGTATCTTACTTCTCGCAGATGGATGCTTACAGTGAAGGCTATGCCGGTATCGGTGTATGGCGTGCCGCCTTTAAGCCGTTTGTAGACCGCATCGCGGATAATGATGTTCGTCTGCAATGGTTCTGCTGCGACCGTTCTACAGGTGTGGATACTGAAGATAAAGACGGTAAGCCTATCCGTGTGACATTGTTGCGTGATACTAAGACGCCAGCTTCCGTAGAATATCAGGCTGTAAAATTCATCGGTACAGGTCGTGAAAATATCCAGGCAGGTACATTCAGCGGTTGGGAATTGGGAGACTATATCTACATGCGTTCGGAAGAAGCTTATCTGATAAAGATAGAAGCTTTGGCACACAAGAATTCTCCGGATGCTGTAACCGAACTAGAAAACTTCATGAAGACCCGTCAACCCGATTATGATTACACCTTTACGAACAAAGCCGACTTGATAGAGGAAATCATTTATCAAAAACGTGTAGAGTTCTGGGGAGAAGGCTTGGAATATATTGACAATCGTCGTTTGAATATTCCTGTAGACCGTACAGATGAAACCTGGGGTGCAGAAAACAACAATCACTTCTCTGCTGCCAAGTTCCGTTATAATCAGGAAGAACGTCCGTTCCTTTATCAGTTGCCCATCTCGGAAATAGAGAATAATTCTCAGATTTCTCCGAGTGACCAGAATTGATAGAGGTAAAGAATATGTTATACGATAAAATCGGTAAAGGCAAACTGCTTTTACCGATTTTTCTATTATTGCATCACTAGAAAAGGTCTGTCAACAATAGTATTCCTTTTTAACTATACAATATGTAAACTTCTATAAATAAGCATTTTATAAATAGATATAAAGTCATTATATTTAACCAAAAACCTCAATAGAATATGCCTACCATGTATTTACAAAACTATCAAGTTACTCATATGTTACCATATTTTACAGTAAAACAGTGATTATCAATAATATGCACATATTGATGTAGTCTATATTGAAACTATCGAAATATACTTTAGTTTTTTGTTGAACTATTTTTGTAAAATAAAAAGTAATGTGAGTAGCCGTGGTTGACCATAAAGAAATACACTATGATGAAAGTCGCAAACAAAGATTTATGTCAAAATAAAACATAATCCTATTACAAAAAAACATCATAAACAAGCTATTATAATAAGGTTATAATTATCTTTGTGTAAAACATGTAACCTATGACAAAAATAAACCCTTTCATAACCAGTGGCTATATTTCAGCAAAGTACTTTTGCGACCGTATAACCGAAACAACTACATTGACACGTTATATAACCAACGGAAATAATGTAGCTTTGATATCCCCTCGCCGTTTAGGAAAAACCGGGCTGATAGAGCATTGTTTTCATCAGCAACAAATAAGGGAAGTATATCACACATTTTTAATCGATATATATGCAACAAAGAATTTTCAGGAGTTTGTATTTGAACTTGGTAAAGGTATTCTGAATGGTTTGAAGCCGCGTGGAAGAAAAGCATGGGAGCTGTTTCTCAAATGTTTATCCTCTCTTCGCACCAGTATCTCTTTTGATTTCAGTGGTAATCCCAGTTGGAATTTGGAAATGGGTGATATAAAGACTCCCGCTATAACGCTTGATGAAATATTCCGTTATTTGGAAGAAGCGGATAAGCCTTGCCTGATTTCCATTGATGAGTTTCAAGTCATAGCCAAATATCCGGAAGGGGATGTTGAAGCCATATTACGGACACATATCCAACATTGTTCCAATGCAAAATTTATCTATGCCGGTTCGCAACGTCATATGATGGGAGAGATATTTACTAGTCCGTCACGTCCGTTTTACCAAAGTACGGCCATTATGGAACTGTCTCCTATTAATGCAGATATTTATACGGAATTCATAAAAAGACACTTTGCGGAGAATAAGAAAAAAATTGCAGTAGAAACAATTCAAGAAGTTTATAAACGTTTTGAAGGAATAACCTGGTACATTCAGTTTATGGCAAACTCGCTTTATGCAATGACTGCTGAAGGTGAGGAGTGTACTGTTGATAAAGTGAATTTTGCCATTGAAAATATTTTGTCACAACTAAATTTTACCTATTCTTCACTTCTGTTTCAACTCCCACCTAAACAAAAAGAAATTCTCATTGCTATTTGTAAGGAAGGAAAGGCTCAGGAAATCACTTCCTCTAAATTTTTAAAAACTTATAAGCTAACGGCGAGTTCTGTGCAAGGAGCCATAAGAGGACTTTTAGATAAAGATTTTGTAACTAATGAATTGGGAGTGTATAGCGTGTATGACAAGTTCTTCGATATTTGGTTAAGGAAACGGATCAGTTAAAAAGGAAAACTTTGCGAATTTCGTTCGTTGGTATGCAAACGCAGGATGTGGCAATCAAACCAAATGTAAGAGTGATACTCAAATCAGATGCCGAACAATTGGATGAGGTGGTAGTAACTGCTATGGGTATCAAACGCGATCGCAAAGCATTAGGCTATGCGGCACAGGATTTGAATTCAGAACAACTGAATAAAGCAGGAACAACCTCGCTTGCCAGCGCCATACAAGGTAAGCTGACGGGTGTAGATATCCGTCAGTCATCGGGTGCACCGGGTGCTTCTTCTCAGATTGTAATTCGTGGTGCTCGCTCGTTTGATGGTAACAACCAGCCGCTATATGTAATCGATGGTATGCCTGTGAATACAACAGCTGATTTTGACACTGAAAAATCTGTGACAGGTGCCAATTATGCTGATCGCAGCATTGACATCAATCCTGAGGATATAGAGTCTGTGAATGTACTGAAAGGACAGGCAGCATCCGCATTGTATGGTATCCGTGCATCCAACGGTGTAATTGTCATTACGACCAAACGCGGTTCCAAAAACAATATGAATAAACCAAGCGTAACGATTTCAACAAATCTGAGTGCACAACGGGTTTCACGCAAATTTGAACGCCAAGATGTTTATTCGCAAGGCAACAGCATTACCGCAGGATATGACCCGTCTTCTTCCATGACCTGGGGACCGAAAATCAGCGAATTGGCTAACGACCCCAAATATGGCGGCAACGTGAACAATCAATACACTGCGACAGATGGTATACGCGAAGGACAATATTATAATCCCAAACGTGCACAAGCTGGTTTGGACGGCTGGACTACGCCACAGATTTATGATAATGTAGGCGACTTTTTAGGCATAGGATTCACAGAAAACACCAATGTGAATCTATCGCAAAGCATCAACGGAGTAAATTATTCATTCGGCGTGAATAATTCACACCAGAATGGCATTATCCCTTCAACAGGTATGGATCGTTGGGGAGCACGTGGATTGGTAGACTGGAAAATCAATCCGCAGTGGAATACAGGATTCTCCATCAACTATTCATCTACTAAAATAACGTCCGCACCAGGAGCCAATGATGGTATCATGAATGTGGTTTACTCCGCTCCATCTGAATATGATTTGAAAGGAATTCCCAATCACGAACCTGGCAATCCAACGAACCAGATATTATTCCGTTCCACTTCATTTACCAACCCTTATTGGTGGGCGGAACATAACGAATACCTCCAACATACCAACCGTGCTTTTGGTAATACCTATCTGGAATATCAACCGGATTTAGGCTTGGGAGAGAACTTTTCATTCAAGATTAGAGAACAGGCAGGTCTTGACATCTGGACATCAGATTACACTGATGTACGCGAAATGGGCAGTACATCATCATTGAAGGGTGGAGACATAGAGAATTACGGTTCTCAGCATAACGTTTTTAATAACCTATTCACTGTTAATTTTGACGGAAAATTCGGTAAAAGTGATGAATGGCGGCTAAATGTAATATTGGGCAATGAGTTCAACCATGAAAGCATTCGTAAGTGGGATTATTATGGCAGCAATTTCAATTTTCCCGGTTTTACCAACATCAGTAACGCTACTTCACTGACAGCCAATGAATATAAACGGCAGGAACGTACAGTAGGCTTTTTCGGAAGTCTCTCAATGTCATGGCAAGACCAGGTGTACCTGACCGTAACCGGACGTAATGACTATGTGTCGACCATGCCGCGCGGCAGTCGTAGTTTCTTCTATCCTTCGGTATCCCTGGGTTGGGAGTTCACCAAATTATCTTTCTTGCAGAACAATAAAATACTAAACTACGGTAAACTCCGTGCTTCGTTCGCACAAGTAGGTCAGGCCGGCGACTATTATGCCAATTATTATTACACTCCTACCTACGGCAGCGGTATGTACTCTTACTATCCGGTTACTTATCCTCTACCCAGCGGAGTATCTACTTTCACACCCTATTACCGCGTGTATGATGAAGGATTGAAACCGCAAAATACGACCAATTATGAAGTAGGTGCCGATTTGCATTTCTTTGGCAGCCGTTTGAAAGTGGAATACACATACAGTTTGCAGAATGTAGAAGATCAGATATTTTATGTGCCCGTAGATGGAGCGACCGGCTATCAGGAAATGTTGACCAACGCCGGAAAAATGCGCACGCATGCTCACGAACTTTCTATTAATGCCGCTATTCTGCAAGCCAAAGATCTCGACCTGAATTTGGGTATCAACTTTACCAAAGTAAACAACAAGGTTATAGAACTGGCTCCGGGTGTGGAATCCATTATGCTGGGTGGATTTGTAGAACCACAAATTCGTGCACAGGCAGGATGTACTTATCCGAACATATATGGTTTGGGCTTCAAACGCGATGAAGCAGGCAATTTACTGTTACTGAACGGTCTGCCTCAATCATCGGGCAATAGCCAAGACTTGGGCAACTGCTCTCCGGACTTCACTACTGGTTTTACGCTGGGTGGCCGTTATAAACGTCTTTCACTCTCTACCACATGGAGCTGGCAACAAGGTGGAAAGATGTATCACGGAACAAACATGACTCTGAATTATTTTGGTGCTACCAAAGAGTCACTTCCTTATCACGAAGGAAGTATAGTTGCTGAAGGCATAGATGAAGCAACGGGACAGCCCAATACAGTTGAAGTAAATAAAGCCGATTACTATCAGGCTTATTACAATATCACCGAATCCGGCGTGTATGACACGAGCTTTATCAAGTTACGCGACCTGACTTTAACTTATCAATTGCCCAAACTCGGTATCTTCGACATTTCGATTTACGGCTTTGCCCGTAATGTACTTGTTTGGGCTAATTTGCCCAATTTCGATCCGGAGTCTTCACAAGGCAATAATAATATGAGCGGATACTTCGAACGGTTCTCAGTTCCCAACACATCCAGCTTCGGCGGTGGTCTTACTATTAATTTCTAAACATACCAACATAAAGATTTCGATTATGAAAAAATACATATTCATGACTTTGACGGTGGCTCTTCTCGGACTGACAGCATGTACAGAAGATGCATTTGACCGTATCAACAAGGACTATGAACACCCTTCACCGGAAGCCGTCCCGGCAGCACTCCAACTGACAGATGCCATTATGTCCACAGGCTTCAGTACCGTATCGGGTGACTTTGCTTTTTACCTTTCCTCGCTCAATGAACAAGAGATAGGTATGGGTAACAACCAATTAATGTTTGCCGAAATGCGCAACGCAAGCGAATGGGCTGCTTCTACTACCTTTAACAATGTATGGAACTCTATCTATGGCAATTTACAGAATATACGCCAAATGCAGAGCAAAATAGAGAATGAAGTACCGGGTAATGTCGGACAGTTTGATATACTGGGTATGGCACAAGTATTGGAAGCTGTAAACTTCGGTGTCCTGACCGATATGTTCGGTGATATTCCTTATAGCGAAGCCGTGCAAGGACAAGGTAATTTGCAACCTAAATTAGATGCACAGAAAGATGTTTATACTGGTATTTTGGCTACACTCGACAAGGCTATCGGTAACTTGGAAAAAGGCAAAAGTTTGACAAGTGCCGGTAATCAGGACATAGCCTACAAAGGGGTTGCATCTAAATGGCTCGCAGCTGCTCACGCTCTGAAAGCACGCTATCTGTTGCATAAACTGGCGGTAGAACCTAACGTACTTTCAGAAGTGGCAACAGCCGTACAAAAAGCTATAGACAACGGATTCGAAGGATTTACGGTTACAGGATTTAACGGTTCTACATGTGACAATCCATGGAGTGCCTATGTTTTCAGCCGCCAGTACACAGCACCTTCAAAGATAGTAGCAGACTTGATGGAAGCCACAGATGATCCTCGCTTGGATTATTATCTGAATGCTTTGGGAGAGTCTTATACTCCGGGAGATGAAACTATTGCCAAGACAGTAGATGATGCCAGAGTAATGAAATATCAGCCGGCATGGTATTTGTTCGGTTCACAGCCTATTCATATCATGAGTGAGGCCGAACTCTATTTCATTCAGGCAGAAGTTCAACTGCGATCAAACATTGATGCCACCTCGGCGTATCAAAAAGCAGTAGAAGCTTCTGTTACGGAAATTCTGACTTGGTTTGGAGATGAATCCACTGTACCGACTGCTGCAACAATAGCAAAAAACTATGCCATGTCTTTGGGCGCACCGACACTCCAAAAACTTTTTGAACAGAAATATGTGGCGCAAGCATTGGACGAGCAAGTGGAAACTTACAACGATCTGCGTCGCTTGAAAGCAATGGGAGAAGAGTATGTAATACTGACTAACCCGAGAAACACCCAAAGCGGTATTAACCGCTATCCGGAACGCTTGCCCTATGGCAACAGCGCGGTCATCGGCAATCCGGATGTGAAAGAAGCCTACGGCGACGGTTCTTATATCTATTCTGAGAAGACGTGGATAAACGGAGGTAAATAAATTCCAGTAAATAAATCCCTTTGTTTTAGGTTGTTTTCACAAATTCAATCTAAAATGGAGGGATTTTTCCGTATTAAAACTCATCTCCAAACATTGTTCTTTCTTTAGGAATAAAGCATTTATAAATATTTACAAAAGAACAATAGTTAATACAAGATATACTATAGTATTCCATAACAATGTATTCGTTTAAGTTCAATATATAATTAATTAAATTATATCAACAAAAAGATAAAGAAAAAAACAGAAAGTAAATTTTCAATATGATAATAAAACTGCATTATTGTCATAAATGTCTGAATATTAATGATATGTATTAACTTCAAGTAGATAATGGGTATACCTCCAAATCCCGTACCTCTCTTATATTAGCTTTTAAAGAAGACTATACTAATTATAATCAGTTCTATCAAAGACATAATATATTAATAATCAGATATTTGATTTTTATGCAGTTCTGCGAAAACTTTGCAGATTTCATACATCGGTATGCAGACTCAGGAAGTAGCTATCAAGCCGAACTTAAAAGTGGTATTGAAACCTGATACTGAGGTGCTTGATGAAGTTGTCGTTGTTGCTTACGGTACTGCCAGCCGCCAGTCCATTACAGGTGCTGTAGCCTCTATCGACTCAAAGAAACTGGAGATGCGCCCTGTTACTGAAGTAACGGGAACTTTGGAAGGTGCTGCTCCCGGTATTCAGGTGAATAACTCATATGGTGAGCCGGGTAGCGATAAATCCGAAATCCGTATTCGCGGATTTGGTTCTGTAAACGGAACTAATGCCCCGCTGATTGTCGTAGACGGCTCTCCTTATGGCGGAAGCTTGAATGATATCAATCCGCAGGATATTGAATCTATTTCTGTTCTGAAAGATGCTTCATCTGCCGCTCTTTATGGTAATAAGGCTGCTAATGGAGTTATCATGATTACCACTAAAAAAGGTAAAAGTCATAAGTTGAACTTCCGGATTGGTGTGAAGCAGGGTATGTATACCCGTGGTATACCGGAATATGACAAATTGGGCGTAAACCAATGGATGGAAGCTATGCGTTCCGGTATGCAAAGCTATTGGGAAAAAGACGGTGGAGTTACTCCGCAACAAGCATTCGAAGCATCTAAAACAGTCAATAATGACATTGTTTTTTCTCCTATTTTTGATAAGAATGGTGCTGCCATGTTCGATGAAAATGGAAAGTTCGTAGCAAAGGTAAAACCCGGTTACAATGATTTGGATTGGCTGAAGGCATTGGAGCGCACAGGTTATCGTCAGGAATACACAGCCAGTGCGGATGCTATGGGAGAAAAGTATGATATTTTCTCTTCTTTCGGCTATTTGAATGAGAAAGGATATATCATTGGCTCAGATTATGACCGTTTCACTGCACGTTTGAAGGCTAACTATCAGCCGACTTCCTGGTTTAAAACAGGTGTAAGTCTGAGCGGAACAATGTCCGGCTCTAATTATCAGGCTAATGCTCATGATGCATATTTTGCTAATCCGTTCTATACAGCTGGTCAGATGGCACCGGTCTATCCTTATTTGATGCATAATGAAGACGGAAGCGTGGCTACAGATGGCAACGGTAACTCTTATGATATAAGTAACTATGATTATTTGAGTGGTCGTAATATTATTTATGAAATTCAGAATGATATCAGCCGTAAGGAACGTAATGCCGTATCAGGTCAGATATATGGTACGATTTCTTTCTTGAAAGATTTTGCGGCTACTGTAAGGGGGACCTCTATAATGTAAATAACACGGAAAAATCCTTCAATAACCCCTATTGCGGTGACGGTGCCGCTAACAACGGCCGTCTTTTAAAAGTACATGACCGTACACGCGAATACCGTTTTACACAGGAACTGACATGGGCTCACGATTTTGATAAGCACCATATTGATGTATTGCTGGCTCACGAATCTTTCAAGCACTCCTATAATTATGATTTCATGATGAAGGAACAGATGAAAGTCAGTGGAAATACGGAGATGAGCAATTTTGCGAAAATGACAAGTATCGATGGTTATAACCAAGAATACACTACGGAAAGCTATCTTTCCCGTGCACGCTATAACTTTGCGGAAAGATACTTCCTGGATGCTTCATTCCGTCGCGATGGTTCTTCACGTTTCTCCGATCCGTGGGGTAATTTCTGGTCGCTGGGTGCAAGCTGGATTATCTCTCAGGAGAAGTTCATGAAAGACCTTACATGGATTGATAATCTGAAGTTCCGTGTTTCTTACGGTGAAGTTGGTAATGATGCCGGTGCCGATTATTATGCTTACAAGGAACTGTTCTATTCGAATGTCAATGCCGGTATCGGTGCGTTCTATAAAATTCAGATACCTAATAAGAACTTGAAATGGGAAACTTCCGGTTCATTGGATATCGCGTTGGAAGGTCGTTTGTTCAACCGTTTCAATTTCTCTTTGGATTTCTTCAATAAAACATCTAAAGATTTGCTTTTCACGGTTTACAATCCGCTTTCTGCCGGTGCAACCGACTGGTTTGCCACTTCTGACGAGACGCCGTCTGGAATGTCACAATATTTTGCTAACATAGGTAGTGTTCGCAATACCGGTCTTGAAGTTGCTATGGATGTAGATGCCATCCGGACTAAAGATTGGAAGTGGAATATCGGTTTGAACCTGACTACTATCCATAACGAAATTACAAAATTGCCCGGCGGTAAAGACATTCTGCATGGAACACAGAATTACAGTGAAGGACACAGCATCTATGAATTCTATACTTATACTTATGCCGGAGTAGACCAAATGAACGGACGTGCGCTTTATAATGCAAACTCACAGCTGGGTGAAAGTACAATCAATGCTTTGAAAGCTCAAGATGAGTATGTTACTATCAACGGTAAAAACTACGTGTACAATACATCATATGCCGAAAAAGAATGGCAAGGCAGTGCACTGCCCGATGTATATGGAAGTATCAATACCTCTTTGACATGGAAAGACCTGACACTTTCCGTACTCTGTACATATTCATTGGGCGGAAAAGTATATGATTATAATTATCAAGGATTAATGTATACTACGACTAATGGTCCGGGAGCCTTGCATAAGGATGTGCTGAATGGCTGGCAAGCTGTTCCGGAAGGTATGACCGAAGATTCTCCCAATCGTTTGAATCCGAACGGTACGCCTCAGTTCGACCTTTCAAGTTTGGCTTCTACTTCTTATGGTGCAAGTTCACGCTGGCTGACGGATGCTTCTTATTTTGTCATCAAAAATATCAATCTGAACTATTCTTTCCCAAAGAAAGTCGTTACAAAATGGGGATTGGGTGGATTGAGCGTTTATGGCTCCATTGAAAATGCGGCTACTTTTACGGCGCGTAAGGGTATGAATCCTCAATATAGCTTCAGCGGTTCTCAAGATAATACATTCGTTGCAGCACGTGTGTTTACGCTCGGACTTAATTTAAACTTCTAAAATGAAACAGATTATGAAATATACATTCAAGAACGTAATGATATTAGGACTCGGCTGTCTGTTGGGATTTACCTCTTGCTCGGACAGTTGGCTCAATACAGACTCCACGCAGACTGCGGGGGGAGATGTGATTTTCTCTACAACGGATAATGCAAAACTTGTTATCAACGGTATTTGCAGGACAATGGTTCAGCAACATGCCTATTATGGACAAAACTTCAACGGTGAAGGTACTATGAAGTTGCTTTATGGCGAATATCCCGGTCAGGATTTCAACTTCCCTTATATGGCACCGGGATGGTCTCCGCTGATGAACAACCAGTCTACCATAACCCAGAGCAGCAGCTCTATCTATGATTCTTACCCCTGGTATTACTATTATCTGATTATTGGAAATGCCAATGCGGTAATCAATCGTATTGATAAAGCAGAAGGTTCGCAAGAAGAGAAAGACTTCTTGAAAGCCGAGGCACTTACATTCCGTGCTTATTCTTTCTCCGTTTGGCTGAATTATATTGTGAGCCTTGGGCACGTAGTAATGATGGTGCTACCGATGGTGTGGTACTGCGCATTAAGGAAGTAGCCGAAGCTGGTGAAGAGACAGACTTGAAGTTGTCTACATTGGCCGAAACCTATAAGCAGGTTTATGATGATCTTGATGAAGCCCTTAGATTATATGAGGTTTCCGGACTTACCCGCGATGACATTTACTGGGATGCTACCTCTAATATCAGTTTCCCGGATGCTCCGGTGGCTCATGCCATTTATGCCCGTGCTGCTTTAACGCGTCAGGATTATGCCGTGGCCAAGGAACATGCGGCTTTGGCGCGTGCAAATTTCCCCTTGATGGACACGAATACATATTATAGCGGTTTCTGCACTCCCAGCAGTGAGTGGATTTGGGGTGTGTACAATGATGCTTCCGAAACTATCTGGTATTATGGATGGCAGCTCTTCATGGCTTGTAACGGTTACTATGCGCAGCAAAATATCAATGTATGTATCAATCGTGATTTGGTTGAGTCTTTTGCCGACAGCGATATTCGTAAAGGATTGTTCTTGACGGAATCTACATTCTTGCCGGAAGATGGAAGTAAAACATTCTTGGATGTTGTAAGTACTGAAAGCCGTAATGCCAATAAATTTAACAGTACAGCGGAGGGCAAGGCCGCTTCTGCGAAAGCCAATAAGTATGTAAAGGAGACTGTAGCATCTGCTACGTCACAGGCATATGCTTATGCCAGCCTGAAATTCCAAGCTACGGCACAACCGGCTGTAGGTTGTCAGCCCATTTTCCGTGCTTCGGAGATGTTGTTGATTGAGGCGGAAGCTAATTATTATCTGAGTTCAGACCCGACTGCTGCACAAAACAGCTTGGTTGAATTGAATAAAAACAGCGGCCGTGACCCTCAGTATACGTGTACGGCTACCGGTGAGGATTTACTGAAAGAGATTAAGAAATACCGTCGTCTGGAGTTATGGGGCGAAGGTTTCAGTTGGTATGACTGTAAACGTTGGGGCGATCCAGTGGTTCGTAACTCTTTTAAGGAAGGTCGGTAATTACAGTTCGTATATTAGCGGAACATTCGGATTTAAAGATAGCAACTATGTATCGGAGTTCTGGAAATGGATTCTTCGAACCGTGAAAGCGATTATAACAGCGCTATCGAAATG
>ENA-OQKR01000459-OQKR01000459.1-human-gut-metagenome-genome-assembly--contig:-NODE-459-length-16742-cov-7.328197_pt1 | contig 16742 bp, 12 predicted proteins | sample MGYA00242803_ERZ504806 | MGnify/ENA primary metagenome ERZ504806 (study PRJEB26092, sample SAMD00036399) | human gut metagenome | host: Homo sapiens | study: EMG produced TPA metagenomics assembly of...
TTTACGGTCTGTAGAACGTCTTTTTAGTTATGTCTATTTCGAGATCTCAAATTCTCGCGCGGATTCTGCTCTGGATTCCGTCGAGTTTCTCTGCTTTTTCTCTGTACTCCTGCTCTGTGATTTCGCCTGTGATGAATGCGAACTCCTCGGACAGACTTGGAACTGCTACGATTTCTGCTTTTCCGAACAGCTCCTCGATCTCACTCTGGCGCTCTGCGGCGTGGCCGGACACGCGGACGAAGAAGCGGCTCTTTACATCATCGATCTGCAGCAGGTCCAGTTTTTCCTCGCTCCAGCTCATCATGATGTTTCTGCCTTTGTTCTTTGCGCAGTCTACGACATCGGCTACAACGGCACTTGCGGTCGGAAGCTTTCCTGCTCCGCTTCCGTAGAACATCGCATCACCCAGTACATTTCCGTGGATGAAGATGGCGTTGAAGACACCGTTTACGCTGTACAGCGGGTTTTTCGCGTCAATCATCACCGGGCTTACCATGGCGTAATACTGATTACCCACCTTGCGGCTTGTTGCGAGCAGTTTGATTGCGGTTCCCATCGAGGTCGCATATTTGATATCCTCTGCGGTGATCTTTGTGATTCCCTCGGTGTAAACCTCTTCGTAATTGACTTCTTTTCCATAAGCAAGAGAAGAAAGAATCGCAATTTTACGGCACGCATCGTAGCCTTCTACATCTGCTTCCGGGTTGCGCTCTGCGTAGCCGAGGCGCTGTGCCTCTTTTAATACATCCGCGAAATCGGAACCGTCGCTTGCCATTTTGCTTAAGATATAGTTCGTGGTACCATTTAAGATACCAGTTACTTCATCGATCTCATCTGCAGTCAGGGAGGAGTTTAACGGACGGATGATCGGGATACCGCCGCCGCAGCTTGCCTCAAACAGATAGTTTGCGCCGTGCTCTTTTGCAATTGCAAGAAGCTCGGTACCGTGTCTTGCCACCAGCTCTTTGTTGGATGTGCAGACGCTCTTTCCAGCCTCCAGCGCACGTTTTGTGAAGGTGTAAGCCGGCTCAACGCCGCCCATGACCTCGACAACAATATCAACCTCCGGATCGTTTGCGATCACTTCGTAATCATGTACCAGCACTTTTTCCACTGGATCTCCCGGGAAATCTCTTAAATCCAGAACGTATTTGATATTAATCTCGTTCTCTGCTCTCTTGTTGATGCTGTCATGGTTCGTGTTGATGACTTCTACCACGCCGGAACCAACGGTGCCATATCCTAATACTGCAATCTGAATCATCTCTTTTGTCCCTCTCTTGCTTTTTCTTTTTCAGGACTCCTGTCCTAAGATTTTAAAATAATGAACTCCCTGTCTGGACTCAATCTCATTGATCATCTCCGAGGCATCTCCCCGGTCTTCCGCGATATCCACGCTGATTGTCAGTGACGCCACGCCGTTTAACGGAATCGTCTGATGAATGGTCAGAATGTTTCCGTGAAACTCGGCGATAATCTTCAGCACATCGGAAAGCAGTCCCGGCTCATCGTCCATCTGCAGAATAAATGTAATCGTTTTTCCTTTTGCATTGTCATGAAAAGGAAGAATATCATCTTTGTATTTGTAGAAAGAGCTTCTGCTGATTCCCGCTTTTTCCGTTGCCTGCTGCACGGTAAGCTCCTGCATATCCATCAGCCGTTTGGCCTCGATGACCTTCAAAAGGACCTCGGGAACCGCTTTTTCTTTGATTACATAGTACTTTGTTTTTTCTTCTCTCATGGCAATCCTCTACCTTTATACTCTTTCCAGGAAATACATTTGTTTTCACAGGAAAGATCGTACCATATTCCGACACAATACGCAAGGAATTTTTTCGAATCGCTTTTCAGAAGCCAATGCTTCCGCCGCCGTGGCTGTTTCCGCTTGACGAAGTGTGAACGGTGCTTCCACCGCCACCTCCGCCGCCAGAAACGCCTCCGCCGTGGTTGCCATCATCCTTCTGGATTTTGTGCATCGATACATGGCGATCGATCAGTGCATCCCTGCGGTCTCTGATTTTCACGCGCTTCAGATCCGCATAACTCTTTGCACCACGGTTTTTCTTTCGTCGATAGCTTTTCCAAATTCCAAAATAAACAAGAATTCCTGTCGCAGCAGCTGCGATAACAGCAATAAGAGCCTCCGTGCTGTTGATCTTACGGTAATGAATAATGGAACCATCTTCTGTAATCAGATAGTCCGCATCGGAAACGCCGCGGTCGAAGCATTCCTGCGTCATCGTAATCATTTTTGCAAAAGTTCCCGCATAGTCGCCGTCTTTCGCGTACCCCTGCGCCGCCTGCAGAATATCGTCAATTTCCGTGTCCGACATATAATACTGCATAATACCGGACGTCGAAATCACGATCTGGCGCTGTCCCATGTCGATGAGGAAGCAGACACCGTTTGGCTCTTTCGGATACTTTTTGTCATAAAAATCATCTGCAATCGCCTGACAGTCCTCGGAACCGCTGCTGCGCTCGGTCAGGATGACCATATGAATTTCCGTATTGTTCTCGAACTCCGCGCAGGATCTCTCGAGGTCCTGCTCCTCCGCATCAGAAAGAAGCGATGCATTGTCGTAGATATGCTGGGATTCGGCTTTTACGGTATTCACAGAAAAAATCCCGCACAGCAGAAGGGCCGCAAAAATCCCGAGCAGATATTGTCCTGCTTTTTTCATTCTTCTCATGCGAAATACCCTCCTATCAGCATCACAATCAGAACCAGAAGAGCACTCACAGCCGACGTCAGAAGGGCTCTCTTCCGCTCATAGGGAAAATCGCCGTTGATCGTTCCGGTCTGGCCGTTCATCGCATAGTAGTAAACCTTCCCGTCTTTTCCCGGATACGTCAGTGTCCAGACCGGAAACAGTACGTAACGCCAGTCCTCCCGCTTTGGAGAAAGCTTCATTTTCTCCTGCTCGAGGGAGAGATACTCGTTCGCCTCGTTCCGCATGGCGCCGCGTGCCATCGTCTCCAGTTCTTTTTTCAGTTCCGGTGCGATCTGCTGCTGTTCGATATCACGCTTTTCCGCCTGAAAGCCGGAAAGGTACCCCATGGAAAACGGCTGCATCTCCTCCAGACGGTATGGCTGTACGCATTCGATCAGATCGCGGTCTGCCTTGTTCAGAGCGTTACGCGACAGACCGTCCACACGGACCTCTCCCTCCCGGCGGACATCGTAGATGCTGGTCTCTGTGTACTCCACATCACCGGTCTGCCAGACTCTCACCTTCCGGCCGCGCGCTATGTAATCCGTCTCAAAGTCTCCGCCGTAAATCCAGTACGGGAAATAGACACCTGTCATCTTCTGTACCTGACTCTTTTCGAAAAAGTCCTTCGGAATAAAGTGTTTCTTCCGGGTAAATGACAAAAATTTCTCGATTGCCTGCTCCTTGCTGATTTTGAACGGCAGCACAAAATCCGGCATATATTCTCCCGAAAGCCGGCCGGAAAGCACCACCGGATTGTGGCAGTAGAAACAGTATGTCGCTGCCGTCGTCGCATCGGTCACAATCTCGGCGCCGCAGTTCGGGCAGGTGTAGACAACTGCTTCGCCCTGCTCTGTTTCCCCTTTTGTTTCCTCCGTACTGCTTTCCTTCTGTGCATCGGATGCTTCCTGTGCACCGGCAGCATCGTCCTCCCCGTTCAGCGCTTCCGCTGCTTTCGGGTTCGCCTTTTCGGCTTCTTCCTGTGTAAACGAGGACAGGCAGTACTCGCATTTATACTTTCCGCTTGCCGGATCGAAGGTCAGATCGCCTCCGCAGTTCGGGCATTTGTATGTAATAACCTCCATATTCTATCCCTCCTTCCCCGGAGCCGCTGTTGTATTGGATGGTTATCTGTTTTCTTTTACTGTCTTGGTTTTCCGCAGTTCGAGCAGAACTTGCCGGTATTCTCCGTTCCGCATGCGCAGACCCATTTTCCTGCCGCTTCCGGTTTCGGGCTGCCGCAGTTCGAGCAGAATTTACCGCTGTTCTCGGTTCCACACTTGCCGCAGATCCACACCATCGGCTTTGCGCTGCCGCAGTTTGAGCAGAAATTGCCGGTATTCTCCGTTCCGCAGGAGCATTTCCATACGCCTTTTGCAGCTTCCTGCTGTGCCTTGGCTGCCGCCTGCTGCTGCATCTGCTGCTGATTCGAAGCGGACGCCGATGCAAACGAGGAACCGAAGGCATTCATGCCCATCTGAACACCCATAAAGCCGTTCATGGCTCCGTTTGGGTTGGCTGCTGCTTTCTCCATACTGCGTGCCATCGCTCCCTGTACATAGCCCTCACGGATTGATGGATCAGACATCATCGCACCTTCGTTGCGCATCTGGATCAGTTTCTGGGAAGCTTCATCGTAGGAAAGGCTTGCGATTGCCACGGACTGGATCTCCATGCCGCGCATTGCCCGCCAGCTCTCATCCATCGCATCTGCCATGTAGCGGGACAGCTCGGCGCTCTTGGATGCTGCGAACGAAATGCGGATGCCGTCGGCTGCCATCTGATTGATCGAGGACTGCAGGCCCTCTAAAAATTCGTTCATATACTGCTCGTTGATATCCTCGATCTCTACGCGGGATGCGTTTCTCGGCACAGCCTCTGCGTAGAAGCGGAGCGGATCGACGATGCGGATGGAATAGGAACCGTGTGCCCGAAGGAACAGCTCGGCATTGTAGAACTGGTCGAAATAGTTGACCGGATTTCTCGTTCCGAATTTGATTCCCTTGATTTCCTGCAGATTAATATAGAAAACTCTCTGCTCATGCGGGGTCTGGCCGCCGAATTTCAGGCGCTCAAACGTATCTTTTACGGCTGCGTCAAGCGATCCGCTGAACATCGACGGAGACGATGACTGGTCTACGGTAAAGTAGCCCGGCTCTGCGGTGTAATCAATGATCTTTCCGCCGTCCACCAGCATCATAAACTGATTGTCATAGACATGGATCACAGAACCGTTTGAAATCGTCTGGCTTCCCTTTTTATTCTGGCCTTTTCTTACCAGAATTCCCTCTGTAAATACCGTATGTTCCCCCATCTCATACGGTTCCACGGTCTCCAGCCACTGATCGGCGAAACTGCCGTGTACTGCATTGACTGCTGCTCTGATAATACCCATACTTTTACCTCCTGTTTGCCTTTGGCTTCAAAACAGAAAGGAGCATTTCCGTCCTCTGTTGGTGAAAATGCTCCTTATTTTACTTGTCACTGTGCTCTGCCCACAGCCGAATTATGCTTCTTCCTCTTTCGCTCCGGTTCCGAGGGCAATCCACTTCAGATATGCGTTGATAAACAGATCAATTCCGCCGTCCATGACTGCATCGACGTTTCCGGTCTCTGCGTTGGTACGGTGGTCTTTGACCATGGTGTATGGCTGCATAACGTAAGAACGGATCTGGTTGCCCCAGCCGATCTCGGTTACTTCGCCGCGGATGTCGCTCAGCTTATCTGCCTGCTCCTGGAGTTTCAGCATATACAATTTTGCTTTCAGCATCTGCATTGCCTTGTCCTTGTTCTGGAACTGGGAACGCTCATTCTGGCACGTAACCACGATGCCGGTCGGCATATGCGTGATTCGGATCGCCGATGACGTCTTGTTGATGTGCTGTCCGCCGGCACCGCTGGAACGGTACGTATCGATACGGATATCCTCATCACGAACCTCAACATCGATCTCTTTGTCGATATCCGGCATAACATCGCACGATACGAACGATGTCTGGCGTTTTCCTGCCGCGTTGAACGGAGAAATACGGACGAGACGGTGAACGCCTTTTTCGGATTTCAGATAACCGTAAGCGTTTTCGCCGTTGACCTGGAATGTCACGGACTTCACACCGGCCTCATCACCGTCCAGAAAGTCGAGTTCCTCGATCGTAAAGCCTTTGCGTTCTGCCCATCTGGTGTACATACGGTACAGCATGCCGCACCAGTCGCACGCCTCGGTTCCGCCTGCACCTGCGTTCAGTTTGATGATCGCATTGTCCTTGTCAAATTCGCCGGACAGCAGGGTTTTGATGCGGATGGCATCGAAGGATGCCTTGAACTCTTCCATCATTTCCGCGATTTCCGGAACAACGGAATCGTCATCCTCCTCCTGTCCCATCTCGATCAGAGTTTCCATATCTTCTTTGGCGGATACCAGTTTCTGATACGTATCTCTGTCCTCTTTCATGCTGCTCAGCTGTTTCATCTGCTCCTGCGCTTCTTCGGGGTTGTCCCAGAAATTGGGTTCCTCCATTTTACGCTCTAATTCTTCGATCCTCTGCTCTTTATTAGCGAGGTCAAAGTGAATCCCTCACTTCCACTAATGGTTTATCGTATGTGCCAAGTTCCATTTTGAACTGGTCTAATTCAACTACCACAAGCTTCACCTGCTTTCTGTTTTATATTTTGTATGACACGCAGCTTCTGGTAGGGAAGCTGCGTGCTTTGTCAAACGGATCGTGCTCATCCGTCTCACTGCTGTTCTGCTTTTATCAAACCGGTTTTCTTCCGCAGCACTGTTTGTACTTCTTGCCGCTTCCGCACGGGCATGGATCGTTTGGATAGATCTTACGCTCTGCGCGCTGTACCGGTTTTCTCGGGCCGGACTCGTCTTTGTTGGTTCCGGTCACTTTGGCTACCTGCTCACGTTCTACTTTCTGCTCAACACGTACATGGAACAGGAGACGGACGGTATCCTGCTGGATGGACTCGAGCATTTCGTTAAACATGTCGTAAGCTGCCATCTTGTACTCAACCTTCGGGTCTCTCTGGCCGTATGCCTGCAGGCCGATACCCTCGCGGAGCTGATCCATATCATCGATATGATCCATCCACTTCTGGTCGATAACCTTCAAAAGAACGACACGCTCAAGCTCACGAATCTGCTCCTCCTCCGGGAATTCTGCTTCTTTCTCCTCGTAGAGTTTAACAGCTTCCTCTTTTAACTGCTGTTTCAGCTCGTTTTTGGAAATCTTCTCTACGCGCTCTTTTGTCACTGCCTTCACCGGCATGATGGAGAGCAGCATCTCATTTAACTCGGTCAGATCCCACTCGGACTGCTCGGTGTTCTCGCCGATGCAGAGATCCACAGTATTGTCGATGGTGTCGGCAATCATCTTGAAGATGGTGTCTCTCATGCTCTCGCCGTCCAGAACGCGGCGTCTCTCTTTGTAGATGATCTCACGCTGCTCGTTATTGACCTGGTCATAGTCGAGCAGGTTTTTACGGATTCCGTAGTTGTTGCCCTCGATCTTCTTCTGCGCTTTTTCGATGGCGGAAGAAAGCATCTTGTGCTCGATCTGCTCATTTTCCGGTACGCCGAGGGATTTGAAAATGCCCATCAGTTTTTCGGAACCGAAGAGTCTCATCAGATCGTCTTCCAGGGAAATGTAGAAACGGGACTCACCCGGGTCTCCCTGACGGCCGGAACGACCGCGGAGCTGATTGTCGATACGGCGGGACTCATGACGCTCGGTGCCGATGATCTTTAAGCCGCCGGCAGCTTTTGCCACATCATCCAGCTTGATATCGGTACCACGGCCGGCCATGTTGGTCGCGATGGTAACGGCTCCTGCCTCACCGGCATGGGCTACGATTTCTGCCTCGAGCTCATGGAACTTCGCATTTAAGACCTGATGCGGAATTCCCTCGCGGCGAAGCATTTTGCTGATCAGCTCGGAAGTCTCAATGGTGATGGTACCAACCAGAACCGGCTGGTTCACGGCATGTGCCTCTTTGACTTCCTCTACGACTGCGTGGAATTTCTCTTTTTTCGTCATGTATACGGCATCGTCCATATCCACACGGATGACCGGGCGGTTGGTCGGGATCTCGATAACGTCCATGCCGTAGATGTCACGGAACTCCTGCTCCTCGGTGAGGGCAGTACCGGTCATGCCGGCTTTTTTCTCGTATTTGTTAAAGAAGTTCTGGAACGTGATGGTTGCCAGAGTCTTGCTCTCTCTTCTTACTTTTACGTGCTCTTTTGCCTCGATTGCCTGATGCAGACCATCGGAATAACGGCGGCCCGGCATGATACGGCCGGTGAACTCATCGACGATCAGAACCTCGTCGTCTTTGACTACGTAGTCCTTGTCGCGGTGCATCAGATAATTGGCACGCAGCGCCAGGATCACGTTGTGCTGGATCTCCAGGTTTTCCGGGTCGGAGAGGTTCTCGATATGGAAGAAGTTCTCGACTTTCTTCACACCGTCATCGGTCAGGGTAACGAATTTGTCCTTCTCGTTGACGATGAAGTCTCCGGTCTCCTCGATCTCCTCGCCCATGATCGCGGTCATCTTGGTCATCTCGCCGCTTGCCTCGCCGCGCTGCATCTGGTGTGCCAGAATATCTGCGGTCTCGTACAGCTTGGTGGATTTGCTGCTCTGTCCGGAAATAATCAGAGGTGTTCTTGCCTCGTCGATCAGGACGGAGTCGACCTCGTCGATGATACAGTAAGCAAGCTCTCTCTGTACGAGCTGCTCCTTGTAGATCACCATGTTGTCACGCAGGTAATCGAAACCAAGTTCGTTGTTGGTGATGTAGGTGATGTCGCATGCATACTGCTGGCGGCGCTCATCGTTCTTCATATCGTTCAGAACGACACCGACGGTCAAACCGAGGAATCTGTGGACTTTGCCCATCCACTCAGCATCTCGGTTTGCCAGGTAATCGTTGACGGTAACAATGTGGACACCGCGTCCGGTCAGTGCATTCAGGTAAGCCGGAAGGGTGGAAACGAGGGTTTTTCCTTCACCGGTTTTCATCTCAGCGATACGGCCCTGATGGAGGATAATACCACCGATCAGCTGTACGCGGTGGTGTTCCATACCGAGGGAACGTTTTGCTGCCTCGCGGACGGTTGCGAATGCTTCCGGGAGAATGGAATCCAGGGATTCGCCTCCGTTGTAGCGGTCTTTATATTCCTTTGTCTTGGCACGCAGCTCTTCATCGGTCAGCGCCTGCATGGTCGGGCGGAGAGCTTCGATTTTGTCTACAATTGGATAGATTCGTTTCAGCTCGCGCTCACTGTGCGTACCAAAAAGTTTTTCTGTGAATTTCATAGAATGTTTGCTCCTGCTTTCTCTATTAATTGCCATATTAACATATGGTACTATTCTACCACTTCTGGCACAAGATAACAATGAATTTTTCGTAAACATTTGGTGCCGTTCCCCGGTTTTCCGCTGTTTTTACGGCTTTTCCCAGACTTTCCGGCCCTTTCCGCGAAAAAATCACCCTGTTTCACAGCTTTTCTAAGCTGGAAACAGGGTGACTTTTCATTCTTTATTTACTTTTCAGCACTCCGGCTCGATCAGACCGTAGGTGTTGTTCTTTCTCTTGTAAACGACGTTTACTTCGTCGGTCTCTGCATTGCGGAATACGAAGAAGGTGTGGCCCAGAAGCTCCATCTGTACGCAGGCATCTTCCGGATACATCGGTTTCATGCCGAATTTTTTGGTACGGATGATCTGGATCTCTTCATCTTCCAGATAATCATGCTCCAGATATTCTTTCTGGAAGTTTCCTGCTTCCTGCTGTTTTGTCGGTCAATTTTGTTTTTTGATTTTGCGAAGCTTGGCGTTTCGATCACTTCCTCTACCAGATCGATGGATACGTACATATCGTTGCTTACCTGCTCGACGATGATATTCCTTTACCGGAATGGTAACCTCAATTTTCTGTCTTTCTTTCTCTACGCTTAAGGTTACAATGACATTTGTGTCAGGCGTAAAATATTTCTCCAGTTTGCCAAGTTTTTCATTGACCGCGGCTTTTAATCCCTCTGTCACGTCAATATTTTTTCCGCTGATGGTAATTTTCATTATGCCCAACCCCTTTGCTCTCAAATTTTACAGGTTTTTCACTTCCCCTGTAAGTAACTCTAATTATAGCAATAGTTGTCTTTATTTGCAATAGTATTTAGAAAATTCATGAATATTTTAGAGTTTTTTCCTGCAATTTTTGTGATTCTTTCTTTCCGTCCATTTTTTTCTCGCATCTATATGAGGAAATCAAACACACTTTATCCTGTCATGTTATTTTCTTTGCTTGTTATCTTTTTCCTTACCTTCTGCACATTTCCAGCACGTCTTCAAATTTCATGTTTCCGCCAAACAGATCCAGTGCGCTTCCGATCGTCACATCCACATGATCGTTCCCAACCTTTTTCAGCAGTTCCAGATCCGCAAAGTTTCCGACGCCGCCGGCATATGTAACAGGGAAATCTTTCATTTTCGCAAGTAATTCCACCAGTTCTGTCTCGATACCGGATGCTTTTCCTTCGACATCTACCGCGTGGATCAGAAATTCATCACAGTATTCCGTCAGATGATGCAGGAGCGGTTCCGTTACTTCTTCCTCTGTAAACTTTTGCCAGCGGTCCGTTACAATATAATATTTCCCGTTTCGTTTCCGGCAGCTTAAGTCCATGGTCAGCCGCTGTTTTCCAACAGTCGTTACCAGTTTTTCGAGATTTTCATAGAATACATGGCCATCCCGGAACACATACGATGTCACGATCACATGGCTTGCACCGGCCGTCAGAAATTCGCAGGCATTTTCCGCGTCGATACCGCCGCCAACCTGCAGTCTGCCCGGATACGTAGAAAGTGCCAGCAGCGCCTGCCGCTTTGTTTCCGGATAATATTCGGAATCTTTTTTGTTCAGAAGAATCACATGACCTCCGGTGATCCCTTTTTCTTTATATAACTGCGCATAGTAAGACGCATCCTGCTCCGAAACAAAATTTTCATTTGCCTGGTTTCCCTGATCTTTTAAGGATCCCCCAACAATCTGTTTTACTTTTCCATTGTGGATATCAATACATGGTCGAAATTTCATAAATAAAGTCCCCTGTCCCTTTCCTGTTCATCGAATGGATATCTGTAGTTAGCGATGATTCGGTTAAAAAATTTTTATCTCCCTCAAATTTCTCATATTATATCAAATTTCGGACTTCCTGTGTGCAAATTCACTCTTTTTTCACTAAAAAGCTCCCCTTGGATCTTTTGTTCGTGTGCATGACAGCAAAAAAATGCCGCAATCCGGATTTTTTCCCGAACTGCGGCATCCCATTATACTTTATCTTATGTTTTGTCCTATCCCATGCTTATGCCTAGACTCATGTTTCAGTCTATCCTTGGGTTTATGCCTGGAATCATGTTTTCTACTCCTGTACCACAGAATAAGAATAGTCAGAAAGATTGACACGGATCACCGTTTCTTCTCCGGACGGTGTACCGTCCATTTTCACATCAACATGATCACCTTCGTAATGTACTTCATATGCCCAATAGTATCCCGGATAGAAACTTTCTACTTCATACAATTCATTTCCGTCTTTATCAATTGCGCCAAAATCCGGTCCATAGAAAGAGCAGTAATAAAGTGTTCCGTCCGGTCCGAAATCCGTTCCTGTCATGGAACCATGTGATGATGCACTGTGCCAGATTTCTTTTCCGTCCCGGAGGCGTACGGCATAAATAACTCCACAATGCGCATAATAATACCTGTCTTCATAAATTCCAATTTCTGTATTGGCTGTTATCTCCGCTGCCGGAGATTTTTCTGTCTCAATGGTCCATACTACATTTTCATCCTGATCCAATCCGGTAATCACAGCATACTCCTGATCCCGATTTTCTTCTGAAGCAAACAGGTCATGCGTTTTTTCTCCGTTATTATAAAAGGTTTCCAGTATTACATGTGTTGCATCTTTTTTCGCCACCTTTTCCAGGGCAGCTTTCAGATTCAGCATCGGATACTCTTCCCGCTTGTCCTCCTGACAGGTTGATCTTGCGGTTCCGGCTGTGGAGATCAGTGTCTCTTTTACCTCCTCCGCCGAAAGTTCCGGAGCCACAGACCACAGAACAGCCGCAGAACCGGAAACCAGTGGGGCCGCCATGGATGTTCCAGGCAAATTTCCATATTTAATCCCGTTTTTCACTGTTCTAAGATTTTCATGGCCTGGATTTTCTTCGGTATAGGAATCATCTTTTTCTGTAATCGTGCTGTAAACATCATATCCAGGTGCAACAATATCTATATTGGAACCATAATTTGAAAATTCTGTCATTTGATATCCCTTTTCTGTTTCCTGCACTGCACCTACAATCAGGATATGATTTCGAATTTTCTCATAGGAGTATCCGCTTCTGCTTAATCTATGCGTTTCTCCATCCAGTCTGTTATAAACCTCCTCATTAATTCCGCAATAATCTCCTGTCTTTTGAACATCAAATCCCACACCACCGTTATCATACCCATTGCCTGCACTCTGGACAATTAAAAATCTTTCCTGTTGATTTAAAAGCAATTCAAAAAGCATCACTGTCATCTGACTGGAAGTGCATTTTGCGCTCGTTTCTAATTCCTTTTGATAACTTTCGTACAACTCATATTTCTGATCAATCTTCCCTTTTTCTATGAGAAACTCCGCTATTTTTTCTTCCCATACCGGTCTTTCCCCGATTAGCGTATCTTTTAAATACTGCTCTCTGGATTGTATCACAGTTGCCCATGAATTATTCACCACGCAGGCCGTATGTTCACTTAGCATCGTTTCAATCATCTGTTTTGTTACATTTACATATTCTCCTGTACTGAAGAGATCTTCTTTCCACCAGCTCACAAAATACAAATCCGTCCGATCTGCCACACCACGGATTCCGGCCTGATTATTTTCCGCACCGATCAATCCCGTCACATGTGTGCCATGGTCAAATGCCAGATTTTCTTTGTAATCTTCCAGCCAGTGAATTTTACTTTCGCCGTTTTTCTGAAATTCTTCGTGTTCCGCATCAACTCCATCATCCATAATGCCGACCGCCACATTGGCAAGATCCTGCTCGTGGGAATCAACATAGTCCCATGCAGAAAATGCTCCAATTGCCTCTGCCCACCAGTCATTTCCATCTGGTTTGCTTTCATTATGGTCATTATTCTTTTTATCCTGTTCTCCTGCCTCCCATGGATTCTCATCTGCAGTATTTTCCATCATCATCGGAATTTCCGTCGAACTGTAGAGCACATTTTCTTCTTCCATCAGAATTTCAGCCTTCTGTTCCAGATCCGCATACGCGGTGTCCTCCACCAGGATTTCAATCACGTTCATGCTTCCGCTCATATTTCCAACCAGCGTTCCATCTACCCTTGCTGCAAGTGCTTCCCGCTCTTCCTGGCTGCTGTTTTCTATCAGATAAACAATCAGCAGATTTTCGTAGTACAACAGGCCGGTATCTTCATCATAAGAAACGGTACTTACCGACGGCTGATAAACCGTATCCCCATTGGCACATTTTTTCATTGTGCCTGGCTCTTTCACATCCTGACTATCCTGCGACTGTTCTCCATTCTGATTCTTGTTCTGTTTTTGGCTTTGGTCACCTTCATCTGCCTGCACTTTTTCCTGTTTTTGTTTCCATTCTTCCAGTTGTCTTTCTTTCCATCCCTGTATTTGCTTCTTCTGTGATCCAACTGCAATGGCAAGCAGGATACCTAAAAACAGCACAATCACAATGACAAGTACCAGAAATCTTCGAATTTTCTTTTTTCTCTTCTTCTTTTTTTCTTCCGCCACATGGCAGCCACAGTACTGGCAATAGGCATCTTCTTTCTGAATCCTGCGTCTGCACCTGGGACATTTGATTTCCTTTTTCATTTTCTGCTCCTCTTATTGCAGTTTTGATCCGCAGCGCGTACAAAACTTTTCTCCTTCTTTCGGAATTCTTCCGCAGGAGGGACACGCTGACCGCATCTTCGAAGCTGCCGGGTTCTTTGATACGGTTTCTTCCGGCTTGATTTTTTTCGATTCCGTTTTTTTTGATTTGATTTTTTCCGGCTCAATTTTTCTTGAAACACTTTTCTTTGAAGCACTTTTCTCTTTAGAAACCATTCCCCACAGTGCAAATATAAGAATCAGAACATGAAGTGCTATCCACACCCACACAAATTCCATGCGAAGCGGCATTCCTGTCATCTGGCCGTTATAATCAACCTTGTTTTTCCATCCCCAGCTGAGTCGTTGCATTGACCACGCAAGACCTCCGTTTGTCACGATGGATAATACAATTGCCAGAACATAGGTCTTTTTTCCATTTAACAGCGTAACCAGAACTGATCCCACAAGCGTTACTGCCGCTGTTCCAATCAGCCATGCGTTGATATTTTCAAAGACACTTTCCTGCATCAGTTTCCAGATCATCCCTCCGACAAAAGAGTCTCCTTCCTGGCTTTCCATTCCATAGAGAATCACATCGTAAAGCCGGATGGCATCATCTTTCCAGCCGATCATTCTGCAGAAATATAGTGGTATCGTACATAAAAACAGAATTACAATGACGTATTTTGCTTTTGTTTTCATCTGAAAATTCTCCTGTTCTGCTCTATTTTTATACTTCTTCGGATGGTTCCAGCACCATTTTGCTATCTGCTGTATCCATTTCCGAAAATAACTTTTTGCCTTTCAGATCGTAATAATCTGTCTTATCTACCTCGACATATTCCGACTCACCATCCACAGTCTCTTTTTCTTCCTCGCTGTATGTTACCTGCAGGATTCCATCACTGACCAGTTCTCCTTTTTTTCCATCCTCAACGGTATATAACAGATTCCCGCTTAAATCATACAATTCTTTCTGATCGATCAGTAATGTCTTATCTTCCATGGAAAAAGATTCTCCGGCAATCGGATCGGCAATTTCTTTCATGGTATCCGCATTGATCAGGCAGACATAAAACTGATTATCTTCCCCATACATGGAAAGTGCAAGAACATTATCCTCGATGCAGCTTGTTGTAGTGGAATAATATTTAAAATACGGCGCATACTTTCCTGTATATTTTTTGATATCGCCTGTCTCCAGATCACACAAAAAATAAATGTCCTGGTCGTCCTGTCTTACCGTAAAAAGTGCATATTTTTTTGTCCAGTCGAGCAGAGTCGGATATCCGCCAAACGGGCCAAGATACTGACTCGGGATTTCAATTTCTTTTTCTTCTCCATTCCCGATCACTGTAATATGAAACGGATTTTCATCCCCTGCCCAATATCCATCGTCCATTGCGCCCGTTTCTATGATAAGTCCGTCCCGCATTCCATGTTCTTCTGCTTTGTCAAACGAAACGTTTAACTCTGTTTCTTTTCCCAGTTCCGGCTCAACCAGAACACAGACTTCTTTCGTACCGTCCATTTTTTTATACAGAAATTTTCCATCACCCATGTAGGATCTTTTAAAGCTCAGATTTTCCAGGTCCTGATTGCTGACTGTATAATCACACACTTCACCCCCTTCCGGACTATACAGTGTATATTTCCAAAACCCGGCATCATCCCAGGATACATTTTCTTCCTCCTCCAGCCAGGTATAACCACCGCCGTAATCTGCCACTTTGTCTGCATCATACTGGCTTTTTATCATTCCATCCGTGTCAATCACATAAAAAATATTGTCATAGACGAACCAGTTATAACCATTATTAAAATTCACATCGTACCGATAAATATCTGCATCAATTGCATCTTCATCAAAAGGTATATAAAACTTTAACTTTCCCTTTTTATCCAGAAAGCCTTTGTAAGATTCCCCTTTCCGTGAATTCTTACAAAGGCAAGTCCATCCTGAAATTCTCTTGCATCAGAAAATTTCATATTTTCCAATGTATGAGACGTCTCCGCATTTGAACTTATATCGTCTTCATCATCCGACCATGTATCATCATCATCATCTTCTTCTTCTTCGTCGTCTTCGTCGTCATAGTTTTCTTCCGATCCATCGTCCCAACCCTCAAAGTCGAGATACCATTTTCCGTCAATTTCAATAACCGCTATCTCCATTTCTTCCGGTTCTATGCCGGATGCACTCACTTCCACAAACACATTTCTTGCATCGGTGACCGTATCTCCTTCTTCTCCATAATGACTTTTTATTTTTTCCATGTTGCCTTCGGACTGTTTTTCTGATCTGACTGGCCAATGGGTAATTTGTATATCCCCAACTTCATCTTGCAGTTTCTGAAATTCCTCTTCCACTGCATTTTCTATGATCCACTGTAACGTTTCCCCATATTGGCCAAAATACCGCTCCGGCAACAGGCTCAGAAGCGTATCGGTATCTCCTGTAAATAATGCTTCGACTGCACGATCTGCCACCTGCATATATTCCTCATCGGACTCCTGGCTTTCCGCTGTTTTTCCAGCTTTTTCCCCTGATTCCGTCATCTGGAGTATTCCATATTCCGGAACAAACTTCCATGGATATAAAATTGCTATAGCCGCCATAATTCCAAAAGTAATGATCAAAATTCGGCTTCCTGCTTTTTTCATATATTCTCTACTCCTTTTTCTCTCATCGTATCTTTACTTCTGAATAGAGTCCTAATATAATTTTCCAGATTTTTTGCACTCTCTTACTCTGTAAGGACACTGCTACTCTGCTTTCCACAATAGGTAATAGGGATCTCTTCTCACCAGTCCAGCCCATTGTCTGTAATGGTTATGGTATGTCCCAGTTTTTCTTTCGTGAGAATTTCATAACTGTCCCCATATAATTCTACAAATGGGTGTTCCATGTTTTCCCCGGACTTCACACAGAAAACTACTGCTCCGACTGCCACTATTGCAGTCAGGCCAAGTGCTGTCGCAATTTTCCATCCTTTTTTTTCTGCGTTTTACCGGCAGCACGGCGTCCGATTTATTGTATTCTGCTCTTTTACGTTCAGCTTGTGTTTTTTTTCTTCTTCTTTTTCTTCTGTCTTATCTTTTTA
>ENA-OQKR01000460-OQKR01000460.1-human-gut-metagenome-genome-assembly--contig:-NODE-460-length-16726-cov-2.769323_pt1 | contig 16726 bp, 13 predicted proteins | sample MGYA00242803_ERZ504806 | MGnify/ENA primary metagenome ERZ504806 (study PRJEB26092, sample SAMD00036399) | human gut metagenome | host: Homo sapiens | study: EMG produced TPA metagenomics assembly of...
CGGTGTTGATGGCGCGACGCAGCAGGGAGTGAACACGATGTCCGGAAGGACGTTCTTCTCCTTGAGCAGCTCGCCGCCACGCTTGGCTTCGGCTTCACCCTGCTCGGTCAGCGGTACGTCGACCCAGCCGGTGAACTGGTTGGTTTTATTCCATGCGCTCTGTCCATGACGGAGCAGTACTAGTTTATAAGTCATACGGTTCAGTCTACAGCCGCGTGCGCCCAAACACGAGTATTCGCTTATTATTTCGCTCTCATAGCGCCACGGCAACCGCCAGCACCACCGCAAACAGCAAGATCTGGAAGCTGGCGGCGGGCAGAGCCGGGCGGAATTGACGTTTATTCACGCTGGAGACCATGCGCACAGGTATTCCGGTGCCCGAGAGCAACAGCACCGCACCCCACGGCCACCATAATGTACCGCACATCAGCAGGGCGATGATCCATGCGATGACGCAGCACACAATCAGCAACGTACGCGCGCCGGACTCCCCCAGCCGTACGGCCAGCGTGTGTTTGCCATGCTCACGATCCTCGTCGATGTCACGGATATTGTTCACCATCATGATCAGGCAGGAGAACAGGCCAGCCGCCACAGCACCCAATAGTCCGCCGACGTCCACCGTGCCGCACAGCGCGTATTCGGTGCCCAATACCGCAGCCAAGCCGAAGAACAGGAACACGCCGACTTCTCCCAGCCCGACGTATCCATACGGATGCTTGCCACCGGTGTAGAACCAGCCGGCCAGCAAGGAGGCCGCGCCCACGGCCAGCAACCACCATGCTTGGGCGAGCACGACCGCCACAACACCGCATATGCAGGCGATGGCGGCGCAAATCATCGCCGCGAACAGTACATGCTTGGCCGGTACCAGTCCGGATGCGGTCAGTCGCTGGGGTTTGCCTGATTTCGATTCGTCCATGTCACGCCCGGCGTCAGTGCCGCGGATGCCGTCGGAATAGTCGTTCGCATAGTTGACGGCGATTTGCAGGAACAGCGCGACTAGCAGGCACAGGATGGTCACCGGCCAGAATCGGTCCATCAGCAGGGTCTGCTGTTCACGGGCCGTGGCGCAGGAGGCCGGTTCTGGATATATTGCGATGCAGGTGCCCGACCGCTCGATATGCACGTACGCCATCACCGCCCCAACCATCACCGACGCGATGGAAGTGACCAAGGTCTTGGGACGCGCGCCCCGAACCCATAAGCCGATAGACATAAGCAATCCCTTTCATATATAACTCTGGCTCCCCTCTCTGAGGGGAGCCAGAGTATGCCTAATCAGCCAACGAGCGGCTTGACCAGCGGGAAGGTGATGGTCTCGCGAATCGTGGCACCGGTCAAGGCGATAAGCAGTCGATCAATGCCCATACCCATACCGCCGGCCGGAGGCATGCCCACGCCGAGAGCCTCGAGGAAGTCCTCATCGATGTCGCAGGCCTCTTCGTCGCCGGCGAGTGCGTCCTTGGCCTGGGCCACGAAACGCTCACGCTGCACGATCGGGTCGTTGAGCTCGGAGTAGCCGGTAGCCAGCTCGAAGCCGCGCACGTAGAGATCCCACTTCTCCACCACGCCGGGCTTGGTGCGGTGGCCCTTGACCAGCGGGGAGGTTTCGACCGGGAAGTCACGCACGAAGGTGGGCTCGTAAAGCTTGTCCTCGTAGAAGTGCTCCCACAGGTGTTCGACGAGCTTGCCGTGGTTCTCCACGTCGTCGCGCTCCACGCCGAGCTTGTCGGCGATGGCGCCCAAATGCTCAACGGAGGTGCCGGGATGCTCAGGGCCGCCGTTCGGCACGATTTCCTCGCCCAATGCCTCGGACAGCGAATCGTACATGCTGATGGTCTTCCATTCGCCGCCGAAGTCGTATTCGGTGCCGTCGAGCAGGGTGACCTTGTGCGAGCCGTAGACGTCCATGGCGGTCTTCTGCACGAGCTCCTTGACCAGCTGGCCGATGGAATCATAGGTGCCATAGGCCTGGTAGGCCTCGACCATGGTGAATTCGGGGGCGTGCGTGGCGTCGACGCCCTCATTGCGGAAGTCGCGGTTGATTTCGAACACGCGATCGATGCCGCCGACCAGGCAGCGCTTGAGGAACAGTTCCGGGGCGATGCGAAGGTACAGGTCAAGGTCGAAGGCGTTCATGTGCGTGGTGAACGGGCGGGCGGCCGCGCCACCGTGCAGGGTCTGCAGCATCGGGGTTTCGACCTCGAGGAAGTCGTGGTCGTCAAAGGTGCGGCGCAGGGAGGCCACGGCCTTGGAGCGGTTGCGCACCATGTTGCGGATGTTCTCGTCCGCGATCATGCCGATGTACGGCTTGCGGGTGCGGGTGTCTTCGTTCAGGTCCTTGTGCAGGGCCGGTAGCGGCTGCAGGGCCTTGGAGGCGATAGCCCACTCAGTGGCGAATACGGACAGCTCGCCGGTCTTGGAGGCGATGACGCGGCCCTTGAGGTACAGGTGGTCGCCAAGGTCGACGAGCTGCTTGAACTGCTTGAGCGAGTCGGCGCCAATCTCCTTCTTGGAGATCATGCCCTGAATCTTGGTACCGTCACCGGCGGACAGCTGCACGAAGCACAGGCCACCCGCGTTGCGCAGGAACAGCACGCGGCCAGCAATGCCGACCATGTCTTCGGTCTCTTCGCCAGCCTCGAGCTTGCCGTCATACTTGGCGCGGACCGCCTCGATGGTGTCGGTGACGTCCAAGTGCACCGGGTAGGGGGCGATGCCGGCCTCAAGCATCATCGCGCGCTTGGCCACGCGCATCTGCACCTGCTCGGGGTGAGCCAGCGGGCCGAACTCCTTGTTGGAGGGGTCCACGGCTTCGTCCAGCGTGGCACCGGACTTGATCTTCTCGCGGATGGTGGCGTCCTGCTCGAGCAGCATTTCCGCACGTTCGACGGTGCTCATCTGCGGGACGGCCGGGGTTTCATTCTCAGTGTTTTCGGTATTTTCGACAACTTCAGCCATGATTCATCAGTGTACGCAAGGCCGGCGATTATGAGCCCGGCAGACCGTACGGCCATCCGAACACCCGCCCACATGACGCAAAACCGGTTCTGCACAAGGCTTGAGAGACCTGTACACACGGCGAATCCACCATCACGCAACACTCGCGACATGCCGATTTGCATTGTCCACCACCACAATGTAATATCTACGTCTGTTGCCAAACGGGCTGTAGCGCAGCTTGGTAGCGCGCTTCGTTCGGGACGAAGAGGCCGCGGGTTCAAATCCCGCCAGCCCGACAACTGGACCGGATTGTTGAGAAATCAGCAATCCGGTTTTTCGTTTCCTAACCCAACAATCAGACCAAGCGATCGGACAGCGGTAAACAACCCGCCGCGCACAGCGACAAACCGCGTCGCGGCAAGGCCCGTATTTGTTGGCGGACCACCGTAATATATCGCTCGAATCAATCGATTGCCGCACTGTTTTTGTAAGTAATACTGAAGTAATTAGAGGAACCATGAAGAAGAGTCTGCTTGCACTGGCTTCGGGCGCGTTCATTCTCGGTGCCGCCGAGTTCGTGATGATGGGTATTCTGCCGCAGGCCGCGGCCGCCACCGGCGTGGGCATCCCCACCGCAGGCCATTACATTTCCGCGTATGCGATCGGCGTGTGCTTCGGCACACTGATTCTGGTGTTCGGCCGCAAGGTGCCGCCGAAGAACCTCATCATATTGTTTATGGCGATTGCCTTGGTGGGCAATCTGGCTTCCGCATTCTCCGTCAATGCCGCCATGCTGGTCGCCGCACGATTCGTCGCCGGCCTGCCGCACGGCGCATTCTTCGGCACAGCCACACTCATCGCCAAGACTCTGGCGGAGGAAGGCAAGGAGGCGCAGGCCGTATCCGTGATGGTCACCGGACAGACCGTGGCCAATATGCTCGGCGTACCGGCGGGCACCTTGATGGCCGAGTTCCTTTCCTGGCGTCTTGCCTTCGGCATTTTGGCCGCTTGGGCGGCAATGACGATTGTGCTGGCGTCGGCGTGGATTCCGTACGTTGCACCGATCAAGGACGCAGGCATCGCCGGTCAGTTCAAGTTCCTCACCCGCCGTGGCCCGTGGGTGATTTTGGCCGCCGTGTTCACCGGCAATGCCGGTGTGTTCTGCTGGTGGAGCTACGTCTCCCCTTGGCTGCAGAAAACCGGCGGATGGTCGTCTTCCCTGGTGCCGATGCTGATGATGCTTGCCGGCTTTGGTATGGTCATCGGCGGTCTGCTTGGAGGTCGTCTGACCGACCATTGGAGGCATGCCGGCGCGGCCGCAATAGGTCAGTCCATCTCCTGCCTCGGCTTGTTGCTGGTGCTTATCACTCCGGGTAATCAGCCGATGACCGCTGTACTGACGTTCTGGATCGCCATCGGATTGTTCTTTACTTCCGCTCCACAGCAATTGCTGATGACCGAAGCCGGCCAGGGCGGCGGCGAGCTGATCGCCGGCGCGGCTGTACAGGTGGCGTTTAACTTCGGCAATGCCATCGGCTCGATTGTCGGCGGCGCGATGCTCACCACCTTCTCGATGAACTATCGCTATACCGGCCTGGGCGGTATGCCGCTGGCTCTGCTTGCCGTAGGGCTGCTGGCCTTCTACTCGTGGCGCTGCGAAACCGATACCGACGCCATTCACCGCTTGCGCGAAACCAAGGTGGACTGAGACCAAGCTCACAGCAAACTCCCTGACGTGTTTGTTCACAGTATTAATAGACTGAAATCAGACACGATTCAGGGAGGTCTGGCGGTATGGATGAGGAAGCACTGCTCAAACAATTCGCCGCGCAATTCGCGCATGGTCCAGACGATGCCGACGACACCGATGCGGCGGCCGCAGCACAAGGTGCCGATTCCACGGCGAACCAGGTTGCGGACGATGCCGATCAATCGCCCGCAACCTTTGATACCCAACAATTCCTGAACGGACTGGACGCGATTTTCGATCGCCACACGGCCGCCACCGAAGCCGGCCCGTACTTGGAACAGGCGATGGTGGACGCGGAAAACGCCGGCGACGAGGCCGGACTGCTCACCGTGCTCAACGAAACCGATGGGCTTCTATCGCTCGCAAGGTCGGCACAAGGAGAATCAGTGGATTGTGCAGCGAGCGCTGGAACTGGCCGCTCGTATGGGCTTGACCACCGGCACATCCGAGGCGTGGGGCCACCACGCTAAGTCAATTGCGCACCTCGATGCGCGCGGCCAAACAATACGATCAGGCCGAGGACTTTGATCATCAGCGCAGAGTGTCTGCCGGCATTCGCTGGCGCCACCGACCGTAGGCTCGCAGCACTGCACAACAAGTCTGTCGATGCTCTACAGCGAGACGAATCGGCCCGACAAGGCGGAACTGGAGTTGCGTGAAGCGCTGCGCATTATCGAAGCCTCGAGCGTGAACCCGGACGCGGATATCGACGTGTCCAGCTCGCACACGAATCTGGCGTTGACCCTGCTGACCGAACACAAGTTGGAGGACGCGCATTGGCATGCAGCCAAGGCGCTGGAAATCTATCGCACCGGCCATCTGGAACATTCCGCGCATTATGCCTCCGCACTGGCGGGCTTCGCGCAGGTGTGCTTTGCCGAGAGACGGTATGCGGATGCGGTTACTGGATACCGGCATGCGCTGGCCGTGATCGAGGAATGTTACGGCAAGGACACCGATTACTGGCGTAGTCACCGCCGACAATCTGCGGCAGGCCGAGGAAGCGGCGGCGCAGGCCGGGGTGACGGTTGACAATGCAGGTGTTGCCGGCGATGCAGGCGCGCTGCCCCAGTCCGGCTCGCGGCTGCCGAACAGCCCGGCACAGGGCAAGACCGGTGCGAACGCGGCATCTTCCCCATCCACCGTTTCGGTGTCGACCGGTTCTGCGGGCGCGGCCGAGGCCGTTTCCGCATGCCCGGTGTCCGGACTGAAGCTGGCCCGCGCGTTCTGGACGCAGATGGGCAAGCCGATGATTGCGGCGAAGTATCCGCAGTATGCCGGGCGTATCGCCGCCGGTCTGGTGGGTCATGGCTCGGAATGCTACGGATTCGATGATGCGTATTCGCAGGACCACGATTTCGGCCCGCGCTTCTGCCTGTGGCTTACGGATGAGGATTACGCGGCGATCGGCGAGCAACTTGAGGTCGATTACGAGGCACTGCCGCGCAAGTTCAGCGTGGATGCGCAAGGCCGCGTGACGTTCGAGGCGCATGCCAGGTCCGATGCTTCCGGAGCATTCCCCTCCGCAGGTGCAGGCTCCACCGTCATACCCGATGCGGCAAACGCACCCACCCCCGGCACCGCTACGCACGATACCGCCACTGCCGAGTCAGGCGCGGCGTCCTCTGATGTGGCGGAAGCGATGACGACTCCGATTGATGCACCGCTCTCCCCCGTCACGCCGCGCGCACAGGGCGCGAATCGCCGTGACGGCGTGTTCCGCATCGGTGACTTCTTTGAGTCGATCACCGGGTATCACACTGCGCCGGCGCAGACCGCGCCGCATGAGTGGCTAATGCTTCAGGAATCGACCTTGGCCGCCGCCACCAATGGCGAGGTGTTCGCCGATCCCACCGGTCTGTTTTCCAAGACGCGCCAAGGGTTCAAGAACATGCCCGACGATGTGCGGCTCGCGCTGATCTCCAAGCGACTCGGCATGATCGCCCAGGCCGGTCAATATAATCTGCCGCGTTCGTTGAAGCGCGGCGACGGCGCGGCCGCATGGCTGTCCATCCACGAGTTCGTGCAGGCCACCGCCTCGTTGGTGTTCCTGGTTAACGTGCCGATGGTGGTGGGCTATATGCCGTATTACAAGTGGCAGTTCGCAGCATTGCGCAAGCTGTCTGGCTCGATGTTCGCGCTGTTGCCGAACGTGGGCGAACAGTTGGAAACCGTGATGCGATTGAGTTCGGCAGCCTGCTATGGCGGGGCCGGATTTGGCGAAGGCGGCAAGGGCGCGGCTCCAGCAATCGAGAAAATCAACGATATTGTGGAGCAGATTGCGGTGGATATCGTCAAGGAACTCAAACGCGAACACCTGACCACGTCCGGCGAGACCTTCCTCGAATGGCAGCGCCCGTATGTCGAGGACCACATCGCCTCTGATGATCCGGTGCTTAAAAGTTTGTAGATTCAAGCTCCCTCTGCCACGGCTTCGCCGTGCCACCTCCCTCATCAGAGGGAGGTATCAGTGAAAGGAACGTCGATGACCAACGAACTGACTGATGATGAACTGCGCGAGGCTATTGTGCGTCATGAATGGGATCAGTTCCAGCGCACCAACAATGAGGGTGGACGCGCGGCATGCCAAGGCAACTGGCCGTGTTCCACCAGATGCGGTTGGCCCAGTTCCTCACATGGGAGCGGCCATTACTCACCAGCTATGCCGCTGATCTTGACGCGGCCGACCACGTGGGCCGCAAACCTCGTGACCGAAAAATACGGCCGCATGATGGCCTCCACCGCACCGGAAAATTTCACGAAGAACATAGAGCCGTATATTCCGCGTCTCTCTGAAGAGCGCGCGGCCCGTCAGGAACAGGTCATCGCCCAGCAGGTCGCCTGGGCCAAGGATTTCCGCGAGCGCTACCCCAAGCTCGGCGAGGCGATGCGCGCACTCACCACCACCGAAGACACACCATCTGCCACCTCATTCGAAACCTATCTGCGCGGCGAGCTTGGTACGTATTCCGACCAGACCTTCGAACGTTACGAAGCGATGATTGGCGAGCGCGCCGCAGCCAGCCCGCAACGCAATATCACTGAGGAAACCTTGTTGCACACAGTCCAGCTCGACGGTTTCGACACCTTAGAGGAGGCCGAAGCCTCCCAAGCGTAATACTCAGCCATTCACTGTGTATCGGACACCCCGACTGATGTACGTCGGCCGGCCATACCCAGGCCAACGCAATCTGCCGATCGCCCCACACCCAGACCACCAACGCAGCCTGCCCGCCAGGCCCCATTTACCAGCGCACATCGGCAGAATTACAGCGAGAATAGGCCCCAAAATGCCAGTGTCATCAGTGTGGCGAGAGTGCCGAGCGCTACCATCACGCATATGACGCGCCGCACACCGACGATATCGGCGCGGCAATACCAGACACGTTCCATTTCCCAAGCAAACAGCACCACCAACAGCATGGTCGCTATTCGCAGCACCACCCATCCGACGGCAAACAGCCGCGGTTGAGGCATAACCAATACAGCCGATACGCCTACGGCGCTCATATAGCCGTACAACAGCCCAGTAATCACCATCACCGCTGTGCCGATACCGGCAGATAAGCCGGCAATGCCGTGCAACATGCGCCGCTGGGCGGCCCCCAGCTCACTCGGCGTCGCATGCACGGCCCGCACAGTCGCCACACTACGTCGCCCGGCCAGCAACGTCTGTAGCCAGAAAACACAGTCAAGCCAATACCTAATATCGCCGCCATCACGATCAGCACGGGCCCTGCCACCATCAGACCGGCCAGCACGCCAAGCGAGCCGACGATACCGGATCTGGTACGTTGCGACGCGGCGAAGCGCTGGTGAGGTGTTGCACCGGCGACTTGAGGCGTTGCCCATCCATCGGCTTTGGTTCCGGCAGTCACACCGTTCACCCAATTTTTCCAGCGCTTGCGTATAGCCTTCGGCCAATGGCAGGTTCGGGGTGAATAAGCCCTCACCAGCCCGCATCTGATGGTTGCCGGCAAAATAGCGTACGGTGACGTTCTCGTTGCCGGACTTGTTGGCCGTAGCGATGATCCGCTGCGCCCCCTGTTCGATGGGCATGGCCGTATCGTAGGTGCCGTAGTTCACCAGCACCGGCATGGTGAGGGATTTCAGATACCGGTCGGCATCAAAGTCGGCATAGGCTAGATCAAATGGCGCGTAGTCCAGCGACATCAATTTGGCCATGTCTTTGACCACGGGCTTGGGCGCGCCGGCCTCATGCGTATAGGCGCTGACAGCCATGGCCATTTGCTCACGTCCATTGAACACCGGTGCGGATGTAAGTACGGCAAAGGCAATGTCTTGCCGTTTCGAGGTTAGAATCGTGGCGATCCAGGTGCCTTCGGATTCGGCGTAGATGCCGGTTTTGGCGGGGTCCACGCCGATTCTGCCACGCAACACGTCGAGCGAACGCCCGTATTCGCGAGCAAAACGCGGGTAGTCGCGATGCAGCACGGTGTAGTTGTCGTTGCGCTTGGCCGGCACCAAGGTCACGATACCGGCAGAGGCCATGGCGTTGGCGATATCGCCGAAATCCTCGGCACCACTGGTACCGGACCCGTGAATGAACAGACAAGCCGGGCGTGGCCCGGGAGCGCCGACCGGTTCACGTAGTACGGCGGGTAGCGTGACGCCGTCGCCGGTCTTGATGGATAGTCGGGTTTCACGCGTACGATATCGCCCCTCGTGGGGAATGTTCGCATGGGCAGGGGTGATGGTGGTGTCGGCAGAAGCGATAACGATGTGCTTGGTGTAGGGCCGTGTGTTCCATTGCGGCATCATCGCCCAGCCAAGTGTGGCGAATACCAGCGTCATCGCCATCGCGGTGACGATGACGCTCGCTACCCGCCGCACCGAAATCCGCTTCATAGTTACTATGCCTCCCCCCATCAGCATAGAACGGTCGGCTCTTATCGGTCGGCTCCCGTCATAATGTGCTTCTACTGGGACCGTAATGCAATGGTTTGTAACGCTATTTTCTCTTCTTGACGGCACCGACTATGGCCCATACAACGGCCACTATTACCAGAATCAGTCCCACTACGGCGCAAATAATAGCCGTCAGCAATTGCGGATTCGGCGAGAACAACGAAATCATCCGATCCGGAGATATGTACCCGAAAACCAGCGCGATCACGCCGATAATCACGCCTAATAGTCCGAATACCACAGTAGGCGCGCTGGTGCTCTGTTTCTGGATGTTCTTGGCACTCTTGACATCCTTAGCATTCTGGACGTTCTTGGCGCTCTGGACGTTCTTGGCGCTCCCCCCAGGCTGGCATGGTTTGCCGGCGGTCTGAGACTGCCCATAGGGAGGTCGTGCTGAAGATGCTGCGTACATCGGCACATCATCGGCAGATGGAATCGGCCCACCATCTCCCTCCACGGCATCGGCAACTGTTTCCAGGGCAATCCGATCTGTGGTTGGTTCGATGGGCGATGGAGAGGCAGCTGTTGCCTGCGTATCCACATCCGAGACCGACGCATCCGCATGATTGTCGGGGACGGGCAGCACAGCCGTTTCGTCATCATCCGCTGCGGATGGCAGCACCGTGGTATCGGTTCGGTCATCGACGGTCACCATGGTTGTGGTCGCGGTGGTCGCGTCGGTTTCGGAAGGTATGGCCGTGGTCGGTGTCGCATCCTCGATGGAGGCGAATTCCTTGGTTTCATCAGTCATGATTCCATCTCCTAGTTGCAACGGCTTGATCATTCCGATTGTTCGGTTGTGTTCTTGCTTGTACTGTTGCCGTCGTATATATCGGCAAGCGGCTGGAACGTAGAGCCTTCCCAATCGGAGGCGTACACCACGTTGACACGTGCTTCCACCACATAGGGAATATTGATTTTTAATTCTGGGCCGTTGTCCGGCATGGCGGATTCCTTATACAACCATTCGTGATCAGGCCCATTGGTGGCACTTTCAGCTTCGAAGAAACAAAGCTTGGACCCATGTAGTTGTTGTATACCATCTCGTATTTGCCGCCAACGTCACTCGAAGTGGAGTAGTAGGAGTCGGCGGTGCCGAAGGCGTAAGTGCAGGAATCCGGCAGAACGATATGCACTTGCGCCTGTGTTGCGGCTATGGTGATGGTGCCGACCGGGCAATTACTGATGGAAGTTTTGCCATCCAGCATCTTCACCGTGTGCGGTCCATGTGTCTTGTCCCAATCGGACCAATCAATGATTGCCTGATCGGTGTTGTAGTTTTCACCGCTGAACGCCACACCTTGCTGCAATGTTTCAAACGTGGCATCGCTGGCATCGGCAACGAAGATGCCATCCTTTTGCACATCGTTCATGCCGTCGCTGTTTCTCGCACTGACAGATTGGCTCAGTGAAACAACAGTATTGATGCCGCTGGCACCAAGATCACGGTAGTACACGCCATACGTGCCTGAAACGATGGTCATGCAGAGCGCGCATCCACCGGCAACCAGTCCGAGAGGAATCAGACCACCGGTACGCCGTCCTCTGAATCCGAGAATGATGACCACCAGCCCCATCACTATGCATACTGCGGCAATCCAGATGGTGCCCAGACGCATAATGCCGATAATGCCCATGTCGTTTACCCAAATCAGTCCCATCAGACCGGCAAAGGAGAGGAAGGTAAGGCCCAGTATGCTCAAGACCACGATTGGGCCCGCCGGCTTGCGGCGCTTGGACTCGGTGGGGGCATAGGCCGTCGCATTCATACGGTCGGGGGCAAACGGCCCGTTGGGTACTGTGCCGGGCATCACGCCGGGCACAGTACCCGGCATCACGCTGGGCATCGACTGATAGACAGGCTGTGAAACAGGCTGTGAAACACTAGGCGCGGTTTGTGAAACAGGTTGTGAAACAGGTTGTGGAAAAGGTTGCGGAGCTGAATACAAAGGAGATTGAGGTACTGGTTGCGCGGCTGGATATGACACAGGCTGTGAAACCGGTCGCGGCGCAGATGCCCCGAATCCGTACCCTTCCTGCTGGCGAATGCCGCTTTTGGCCAACAGCCATAGCGCTAAGGCGGCGAGCGCAATACAACCCCACCCCGCACCTGGAATCACGATTGCCACGGCGAGGAACAGGAAGCATCCCAGACAATTCCAGTCCCATTGCCGGCAATGAGGTCCTCGGCCAAGATGTGCCCATCGCGTACATCCGGCATCAGAAACCAGCCGAGTGCGTACAGAGCTGCGCCAAAACCGAGAACAATGTACATACAATCACCAACGCACGTACTAATGTGGGGCTCCAGCCAAGCCGTAAAGCGATGCCGCTGCATACGCCGCCGATCCACCGGTCGTCGCCGCGAACCAGTCCACTGGATCGCACCCAAGTGAAGAAGCGTCGCGATGTCTTGTTTTTTTGCGGACCAGGCTGCGGCTGTGGCTGATATGGATTCGCGTTTGGATTGCTCATGATTCCATTACACCGCCCGACCACTGCCACAACGCTCGGGGAACACCCTGATTGTTCCCTGAACACCGGGTAAAACCCCGGCCGCAACGCCCTGAGCGCGGCACAATAGGAGTATGACGTCATCTCCCGAACCATTGCTGCCCGCGCGCATGCCGTTGATGCGCCCCCGGCAGGGCCGTTGGCTCACCGGCGTGTGCAAGGGCATCGCCCTGCACTTGGGCATCGGCGTGGCATGGGTTCGGATTGCGTTCATCGCACTGACCGTCCTCTACGGCGCAGGCATCATCGCTTATGTATTCCTGTGGGTGTTCATGCCTGCCGGAGACCCGGTGGCGGCTGCGGCTCGCACAGTGCCCGTTAATCAGGCGCCGCTTGCGCGAGGCAATCAGCCACTTGCCGCTCATGACGACGAATCGGCTGCCGCACCGGAATCATTGTCCGAGGCCATCCAACGTGCTCCGAAACCGGCCGTCGTGGCATTGGCCGGTTTCGCGTTGATGGCCACTGGACTGTTGCTCACCAGCACCGGTGCGGATGTCCAGATTGTGTTTCCGCTGCTGGTAGGGTTGGGCGGCATCGCACTGGCATGGATGAATCTTAGTCCGCGAGGCACGCAGCTGTTGTCTATGTTGGGCGGCATCGCACTGATTTTCATGGGATGGGCATTGTATGTGCATAATGTCAGCATTCCTGGGTGGGGCACCTCTCCTCGACGCATTGTTGCCAGCGGATTCGTGATGATCGTCGGTATCGTGGTGGCGGTGATGCCGTGGGCGAACGCGATGCTGCAACGACTCACCCACGAGCAGGCATTGAAGGAGCGCGAAGAGGAGCGCGCGGACATGACCGCCCATCTGCATGATGGCGTGCTGCAAACGTTGGCGCTGATTCAGCTGAACTCCGAGGAACCGACCACCGTATTCGCCCTGGCGCGTAGCCAAGAGCGCGAGCTGCGCGAATGGCTGTATCAGGAACGTTCCACATCGGATCGTTCGGTGGGAGCCGGATTGAAGCAGATCGCCGCCGAGGTGGAGGACGAGCACGGCAAGCCGATTGAGGTGGTCACCGTGGGCGACGCGCGGCCGAGCGCCCAGACCGATGCGCTGCTGGACGCCACCCGTCAGGCGTTGGTCAATGCGGTCACGCATGGCGGCGAGCCGGTGTCTTTGTATTGCGAGGCCAGCGACACGATGGTTGAAGTGTTCGTGCGCGACCATGGCGAAGGCTTCGATATGGACGCCATTCCGCCCGACCGGCTGGGCATCCGCGAATCGATTATCGGCCGCATCAAACGGCGCGGCGGTACAGTGGAGATAGTGTCCAGGGCCGGCTGGGGCACCGAGGTCAGAATGCATATGCCGATCGCGCTGAAAGCGGCGCAGGGAGAACATCGATGAGCGAGAACGAGACAGCCAAGATTCGTGTGGCCATGGTCGATGACCATGAGATGTTCCGTGCGGGCGTAATCGCCACGTTGCGCGATTCCTTCGATATCGTCGGCCAAGCGGCGGACGTGCCCGGTTCGGTGGCGATGATCGCACAGACCAAGCCGCAGGTGGTGTTGCTGGATGTGCATGTGCCCGGCGGCGAGGGTGGCGGCGGTGCCGAGATCCTCGCCAAATCGCGGCCCTACTCCCCCACTACCGTGTTTCTGGCATTGTCGGTTTCGGATGCGCCGCAGGATGTGGGGTCGGTGATTCGCGCCGGCGCCCAGGGCTATGTAACCAAGACGATTACCGGCGCTGATTTGATTTCATCCATCAAGCAGGTGCATGAGGGCTATGCCGTGTTCTCGCCAAAACTGGCCGGTTTTGACTTTCGACCTTCCAGGGTGTGCCGGCGGCGGGGTCTGATGGCGGCGCTGATGGTGCGGCACGGGGCTCATGATGAGGAGCTGGACCGGCTGTCCGCCCGCGAGCAGGAGGTCATGCGGCTGATCGCGCGTGGTTACACGTATAAAGAGGTGGCGGCCGAACTGTTCATTTCGATCAAGACGGTCGAAACGCACGTGAGCTCGGTGCTGCGAAAGCTTCAGCTTTCGAATCGCACCGAGCTCACCCGCTGGGCCGCCGATAGGCGCATCGTGTGATAAACGACAGATGAGCTCCCTCATCAGAGGGAGCTCATCTGCTCATATCACTCCGCGTCGCGGAAACCGTTGGGGTTCTTGGTCTGCCAGTTGAGGGAGGAGGCGGCCATGTCGTCGATGGTCAGCTCGGCCTTCCAGCCAAGCTCCTTCTCCGCCTTGGAAGCGTCGGCGTAGCAGGCGGCGATGTCACCGGGGCGACGCGGCTTGATCGCGTACGGAATCGGATGACCGGCGGCCTTCTCGTAAGCCTTGATAACCTCAAGCACGGAGTAGCCGTGGCCAGTACCCAGGTTGTAGACGAACACGCCTTCCTTGTCGATGTGGTCAATGACGGCCACGTGGCCCTTGGCCAGGTCGACCACGTGGATGTAGTCACGCACACCAGTGCCGTCGGGCGTGTCGTAGTCGTCGCCGTAGACCTGGACTTCCTTGAGCTCGCCGACCGCGACCTTGGCCACGTACGGGGTGAGGTTCGCCGGAATACCCTTCGGGTCTTCGCCCAGCAGGCCGGACTCGTGCGCGCCGACCGGGTTGAAGTAGCGCAGCAGCACGATGGTCCAGGACGGATCGGCCACATGCACGTCGCGCAGAATCTGCTCCTGGAACAGCTTGGAGGTGCCGTACGGGTTGGTGGTGCCGCCGGTCGGCGTCTCCTCGGTGATCGGCAGTTCCTTCGGCGTGCCGTACACGGTGGCGGAGGATGAGAAGATGATCTTCTTGACGTTGTGCTTCTTCATCACCTTGAGCAGCACAAGCGTGGAGTACAGGTTGTTGTCGTAGTATTCGATCGGCTTGGCCACGGACTCGCCCACGGCCTTGAGACCGGCGAAGTGAATGACCCAGTCGATGTTGTTTTCGGTAAAGACGCGTTCCATAAGCGCCTCATCGCGCACGTCGCCGTCGTAACGCTTGACCGGCTTGCCGGTGATCTGCTCGACGCGCTCAAGCGCCACGGGAGACGAGTTGCCGTAGTTATCTACGGAAATAACGTCGTAGCCCTTGTCGAGCAGTTCGATGTCGGTGTGGGTGGCGATGAATCCAGCACCGCCCGTAACCAGAACAGTAGTCATATCTCCTCCTTTGGAAGGACTTGCCTTCGGTTTTCCTTCAGTATTGAGCTTACTTCACTTGACCTGTTTCACCTAGCGGCAAAACCAAGACTTTCGAGGAATGTTTGCGTGGTGGCTTTCTGCTTGAAGACGGCCGTGTTGCCGAGGATGCGGTAGCAGACGCTGCCGAGCTCGTCACGTACGGCTTGGTGGATGGCCTCGCGGTCGCGGTTTCCGGCCAATGTTTCAGCGAGTTCGCCCCATTCGAGACTGAATTCGCTGACTTCATCGGGCAAATCGCGGCCTTCGGCGAGCGCCTCCTCGACGATGCCGAGCTGGTCGACGAGCCGTCCGGGCAGGATGAACAGGCCTTGGGCTTCGATCAGTCCAATCGGCTCCTGCTTGACCGGCCAGTATTCGGGGTGTGCATGGAAAATACCTTCCGGATACTCGTCGCTGATTGCATTGTTGCGGAAGATGAGACTCATCTCATAGCCGCGTTCGGTGATGATCGCGCTGGGCGAGAGGGCGGATTGGCGGTTGCCATCCGCGTCATGGCTGGCGATGCCGTTCGCCGCGTCGTCATAACCGACCCATGCCTCGCGGATGATGTCGGATACGTCGATGATGCTCTGGCGACTCTTCGACACCACGCGCACGGCGGTGCCGGGCCAGTCAAGGATTTCAACCACGGCGTCCGGATAGTCGGCAAGTGTGAAGGCGGCCCAAGTGGCGGCCTTGTGCATCGGCAGCAGTTCGCCGCCGCCCTGGTAATGGTCATGGGCGAGCACCGAGCCGCCGATGCGAGGCAGCGCGGCGTTGCATCCGAGGAAGTATCCGGGGAAACGGTCCACGAAGTCGAGCAGATGGCCGAAGGTGTCGCGGTCCACATGCATCGGCGTGTGGTCGGTGTTCACGCAGATGCCGTGCTGGTCGAAGTAGCCGTAGGGCGAGAACTGCCAGAACCATGACTCGCCGCCGAGCGTGACCGGCAAGGTGCGCAGCGTGCGCTTGTCACGTCCGGCGAAGCCCTCGTTCTCATGGCAGATCGTGCACTTCGGGTAGCCGCCGGCCACGGCGTTGCCGGCCGCCGCCTTCTTCATGTTCTTGAATTCGGGTTTGGCGAGGTTGATGGTCACCGTCAGCCCGTGCGAGTCGAAGCGCGGGTTCCGGTCGAGCTGGGCACGCTTGACATAATTGTTGGCCACACAGTAGTCGTAGAACCATTGCATGGCGGCCATGCCGCCATCCCGGTGCTCGACGAGCAGGAATCGGTCGTCGAGATCAGCGGGGTTGGCGGAGAGGATGCCCATGATGGTGTCGGCGTAGGCCGGGGCCTTCCTCCGGGCTTGAAAAGGCCGGCGGTTGTGGCGGCGGCGCGGAAGGCGGCGAGCAGGGGGTCGGGGGGTCGTTTTTCGGCCATAGGGGGGCCTGGGCTTCGGGCTGCCAACGAATGTCTTGGCTACGTCTGACACTGACGCGCCGACG
>ENA-OQKR01000462-OQKR01000462.1-human-gut-metagenome-genome-assembly--contig:-NODE-462-length-16725-cov-2.761538_pt1 | contig 16725 bp, 15 predicted proteins | sample MGYA00242803_ERZ504806 | MGnify/ENA primary metagenome ERZ504806 (study PRJEB26092, sample SAMD00036399) | human gut metagenome | host: Homo sapiens | study: EMG produced TPA metagenomics assembly of...
TTTCAATTACAGTCTGCAATTCTTTTTCGAGCGTGACTGTTCCGCTTTGATATTCTTTTACGGTTTTATTTATATTAAATAACTTTATGTCAGCCATTTTATTTTACCTCTTTTAACATTTCACTATATTCAACAAGCCTTACATTACCCATTTCTTCCGCTTTTCTAATACAACCTTTAGTAAATCCTGATTTAGCAAATAGATAGAAGTGCTTATTCTTGTAACTGAATAACTCACTTCGTTCGATGAGCTTTTCAAGAACAGCAAGGTCAACTTTTTCATTCGTCCATTTACATTCGCCGAAAAGGGCGGTAGTTTTGTCTTGTACCCCCATAATGTCAATTTCTTCCTGCTGTCTTGTTTTTTTATTTGTACCCCACCAGCGACCGATGTCGGTGAAATTAACGGGGCAGTTATCATTCAGAAGCTCATTCCAAAGATGCTGCTTTGAAATATCCTCAAAAACAGCTCCCATATAATCGGACAAATACGGCTCTATTCTCTTATAAGCAAGCTCGTCCGCACCTCTTGAAATAACCGAAGTGTTTTCTGCCACAAAGCGATACCAAAAACGGAACATATTATCTTCAATTGAGTAGATTGTTTTTCTGCCGGAGCTTTCGCCGTACGGTGTTTCTTTCTTCACAATTCCAAGAGAAATAAGGTTGCGGATATAGGTTGCGCAAACACTTGTGTCCTCGCCAACCTTGCTTGAAATTTCCGAAAGTTTTGTACCACCGGTTGCGATAGCAGTTATTATTGCATTATAAATCGCAGGCTCGCGCACTTCTCGTTTGAGAAGATTTGTCGGCTCTTCAAAAAGGAATGAAGACGGATTTAAAAATATCTTTTTAATGTTTTCTTTTATAGACAAGCCGTCGTCAAGCTGAAGCAGGTACTGTGGAGTTCCACCTACAATTCCATAAGCAATAGCCTTATCCTCTGCTGCGAATTTTGGAAAATGCTTGCACGCTTCCATAAATTCAAAAGGCTGGACTTTAAGCTGTGCGGTTCTTCTGCCGTAAAGCGGAGCCTTGTATGCAAGCACGTGGTCTTCCATATAGGACATCGACGAACCGCAGAGAATTAAAAATAATTTTGAAGCATCTTTATGCTTATCAATCATAAGCTGCAGGGTAGAGGCGAGGCTCTTTGAAGCCTTTGCAACATACGGGTACTCGTCGATTACAAGGACGATTCGTTTTTCCTGTGCCAATTTGAAAACGAATTCCAATGCATCCTGAAAAGATGTAAATTCACTGCCTTGCGGCAAATCAGATTTGTAACTCATTATACTTTGGCTGAAGTTTTCGAGATTCTGTTTTTCATTGCTCTCGACGCCCGTAAAATAAATTACATCTTTATCTTTTACAAATTCATTTATGATTGCGGTCTTACCGACACGACGACGACCGTAGATTACAGTGAATTCAAATTTACTGCTATTATATTGATTCTGTAACGCTGTAAGCTCTCGTTCTCTTCCGATAAACATACGCATACCTCCGTTTAGTAAATTACGATTTACTATATTATACTCTCCAAAAGAATCGATGTCAATACGTCTTATGCATTTTACTAAAGTATGTTTTAGTAAAATAAAATTTATCTGTTTTTTTGGCAGGTCTTAGGGTGTTCCCTAACGAGATTTGACCGTTTTACGACGATAGGAGTATAAATGGTCTGCTCGCTAAGATTAAACAACACCTTACACCAAAGAAAAAGCGAGAGCTTTCCGTTAAAGTTTGCTCTCGCTTTCGGTTTTATTTTATCTGTATACTTTTCATTTTCGCTGATGAAAATTTTATAATCAAGTCATCAACGGCGTCTGTATATCTGCCTTCGCTTTGCAATTTATTCTTAAGACGGATAAGATTTTTTATAATTTCTGAATGTTCATTTGCGGATATGTATAGGTGATATTTTTGTTCTCTCATACATAAATCACCTCGACATTTACAATTTCTGTCGCACGATTCCGGATGTTATTCATCTTGCGAATCCACAAAAGTGTATTTTCTGCTTTAAGTTTCTCTGTTACATTTTCTTTTTCGGCAAGTGTTTTTACAAGCTCATGAAACATTACTTCGGCTCGTGTATCGACTTCAGCAAGGTGTTCATACAGTCTGCCCGAAGTCAAATAATTGTAATAGATAACTCGATGATTTGATTTTAAATGTCGTTTATATCGCTGTCCCCACACGCCGATTTGATATTCTTTCTGTTCACCCATTCCTACATTAGGGAGCATATAATCTCCTGCCTGACGATACTCAACGCCTTGCTGTTCAAATATTGTTTTCATAGAAAAATCCTCCTGTAATTTGATTGTACTATCATTTTACAGAAGGATTTTTGATTTTACCAATGTACCGATTACACGTTAAATCATCTTAAAATGTCTCAATGCTTCTTCAATCATTTCAACTTTTTCTGCTGGACATTGTGGCTGTTTTGAATTCTCTGATTTTGGCTTATTATAATTTTCTCTTTCAATAATGCCATATTTCTCTTTCACCTGAGCAATATAGAGATTGGACACCTTTGTATCGTATTTATCTAAGATGTACTGTTTGATTTCTTCATAAGTCGCTTTTGCTTCAGAAGCAGTTAAATCCAGTTCATCCATATCAACGGTAATGTCGATATATGCGTCAGGAGCTTTTCTAACCAACTTAACTACCGTCTCCACATGCACCGTCTCCGGGAACTGATCCACTCCCCGCACTTTCCTGATCTCATACCCATTTTCACACAGATACTTCAGATCCCTTGCCAGGGTCGCAGAGTCGCAGCTTACATACACAACTTTTTCCGGCTCCATCTTCACGATCGTCTCAAGCAGCGTCTCATCACAGCCTTTTTCTCGGTAGGACTCTACTACGATCACATCCGCACGTGCCTTCTCGCCACCATGAGTTTTAGCATATTCTTCATAATAGTCCGGCAGAACTTCTTCTGCCTTTCCAACATAGAACGCTGCATTATTGATCTCATTGATCTTCGCATTATTCTTTGCATCTTCGATTGCCTGCGGCACGATCTCAACTCCATAGACCTGCTTTGCCTTCTGTGCAAGGAAGAGAGAAATTGTTCCGATACCGCAATACAGATCCCATACAGTTTCCGTCCCCTTCAGATCTGCATATTCCAGTGCAAGTCCGTACAGTTTTTCGGTCTGCACTGGATTCACTTGATAAAAGGACAAAGGAGAAATCTGATACTTTACATTTCCAATATAATCTGTGATAAATCCCTGTCCCCACAGTACTTCATAAGAATTTCCCATGATGACGTTATCCCTGCGTGTATTCGGACTGAGCGTAATACTTGTCATTCCTTCAAGCTGAGTCAGTTTTTTAATCAGCCGGTCCGCTTTCGGTAATTTCGTTCCGTTGATCACAAGACAGACCATGATCTCTTTTGTTGTAAATCCATAGCGGATCAGTACATGGCGGATCAGGCCTTTGCCTGACTTCTCATCATACGCTGCAACACAATTTTCTTTCATATACTGCAAAATAATTTCGAGAATCTCCCGATTCTGCTCAACTCCCAGGATACATTCTGTATTGGCAATGATATCATGGGTTCTTCCGGCATAAAACCCAGTAACAGGATTCCCTTCTTTATCTGTACCAAAGGGGAATTGTGCCTTATTTCTGTAGCGGAATGGTTCATTCATTCCTTCCACCGGTTCCATTACTGCATCGATCTTTCCCCTGTCAAAACCACCGATCCGTTCCAGATTGCCACGAATCTTCTGTTCTTTGAAAGCAAGCTGACGCTCATAAGACATTTCCTGAATCTGACAGCCACCGCACTTTCTTGCAAATGCACACTTCGGTTCTACACGATCTGCCGACGGATGGATAATCTCCATCATCCGGGCATAGCCATAATTTTTCTTTGCTTTCATCACTTTCGCTTCTACTACATCCCCGATGATCGCATCTTTAATAAACAGGGTATATCCATCCACGCGGCCGATTCCTTCACCGCCCACACCAATATCCGTTATTTCTACTGTTACAACGTCATTTTTATTCAGCATTTTATTTCTGTTCCTATTTCTATTCTTGTTGAAAGCCGATTCTTAAATATCTGAAGTTTTCCTTATATTTGACTCAAATAAACGGTTGAATCCCAGCCAGTCTGTCCCTTTTATCTTAAAAGCTCAGTCAGTGTCTGGAGCTTCGCATCTGCACTGTCTGCCAGGTTCAGAGCCATTGCCTCTGCCAGTGCCGGTTTCTTTGGTGAACCATATTCCAGCTCGCCATGATGTGCCACGATACAGTGCTTCAGTTCATTTCCTATCTTTTCCGGGAAATCAGGAATCGAGCGGATCGCATCATCGATCATTTCCACACCGATCACAATATGACCGATCAACTGTCCTTCATCTGTATAATCATTATCCGGAAATGCAGACAGCTCTTTTACTTTTCCAATGTCATGGAAAATTGCTGAAGTCAGCAGAAGATCCCGGTTCAGGATGCTGTAATTTGAAGCAAAATATTCACATAAATGAACCACGCCAAGTGTATGCTCAAGCAGACCTCCGGCAAATCCGTGATGAACCGTCTTCGCAGCAGAATGACCTTTGAATTTTGCAATAAATGCTTCATCTTTCACAAAGTAAAATTCCAGTGCCGCTCTCAGATATGGATTGGAAATCTGACGGATATATGCCACCAGTTCCTCGTACATACTGTCCACACTTTTCTCTGTTGTCGGCATATAATCAGCCGGATTATATTCTCCTTCCTGAGCCACCCGGATCTGACGGATGTTCATCTGAAGATTCCCGTTATAATTAATGATATCTCCAAATACTTCGATAAAATCTTTCTCATCATAATCCGCAATTCCCTGTGAATTAGGATCCCATACCTTTCCGTCTAACGTTCCAGTCTTATCCTGAAGGATCAGATTGTCATAAGGCTTTCCATTTCTTGTCTCCGCAGAACGCTTTCCCTTACAAAGGTATACATTCCTGATTGTCTCGCCTTCACATAATCCACTAATATATCTCATTTCTATCCTCTTTCTATTATTTTCTAGATGTCGGGGGCAAAAGCCCCCGACTTTGATGCCTACGGATTGCTCCGTGCTACGCACTCCCACAATCCCACCCAATATTCGCATATCATGGGATTATCGTCTCACTTGCACTATTTTTATCGCCAACATTGACAGTGAAATCAAGATCCACATATCCGTCAGCACCTTTTCTTTTTCCTTTAACCTGGATCACTGCATCGCTCTTTTCTTCCAGCACAGCCTTCTCATAGCTGCTCATACTGGAAACTGACTCACCGGAAACCTGCCAGATAATATCCCCGCTCTGGATTCCTGCTGCCATTGCCGGAGAATCAGGATCTACTTCAATGACATACAATCCTGACGGCATGCCTTCATTCTGCTGAAGTTCTCCCGTCACAGTCGTTCCGTAAACTCCGATATAAGGCACACTTTCCCCATTCGCCATCAACTGGATCCTGGATTTCAGATCAGAGATTGCATACGCATTCACCGTATGGTCTCCCTTATCTTCCCAGATATCATCTGAAATCATTCCGATTACCTCTCCGTCCATATTGAAAAGGATCCCTGTCGCACCATCTGAACCGGAAATATCTGTTCCGATCACTCCGCATTCGCCATCCCGGAACTTTTGCTGATACTCGGTGGAACTGATAATCCCGTAACTGACTCCGTCCTCATACCCCAGGGTATTTCCAAGTGCAATCACTCCGTCCCCCTGTGCCGCAAGATTAGAATTGCCAAGTTCTGCGACATGGATCGCATTCCAGGTCGCATCTGACAGCTCACTCTTTGCCACACTGAATACTGCAAATCCGCTGTTCTTATCTCTGCTTTTGACCGATGCCTTATAACTTGTACCATCGACAAATTCCACCTGCCATTCTTCCGCAGCTTCACAGACTGACTCGCTGGCAAAGATCAGAAGCTCCTGTCCGTTATCCGCAGTGATCACTCCTGATACAGACGAGGTGATCCCCGTTGCCTCCGCATCCCAGTCTTCTTTCTCCGATGCCGCACTGACAGATACAACTCCCTTTTTCGCTTCCTTTACATCCTGATACATGCTTTTAAGGATCTCTTCATAATTTTCTTTGCTCAATGTCTGATCCACCGGATCATTCTGATCTCCTGCTGCCTGATCCTCCTGCCCTGAAGGAGTAGCATCTTCCGGAATCGTCACTGCCGCCGGTTTGCCTCTCAGCCACCTTTGTGCCGCCGGCTTCACCGCAAAAAATCCCAGGCTCGCAACTCCTCCGAAAATCAGTCCGTACAGAGCGATCCTGACAAACTGCTGGATCAGCATCTTCCGGCTGATCTTTTTGGGCTTTATCGTCTCCTGCAGGAATGAATAAGATTCCTCTTCTTCCTGAGGCTTCTCCTGCTCTTTTTCATCTAACATAGGCACTGTCTCCCATACGAAAAAAGTCTTTCGTTTTCTAGTATAACTGATTTATTCTCATTGTTCAATATCGGATAAAAGCCTTTTCTTTACGCAAAGAATGGGGTACAATAGGACAGAGTTAATCCTAAAAAATATCAAGGTGGAATTATGAACCAGAAGACTTTATTTAAATTAGAATATGATAAGATCATTGCCCTGTTGGAGAAGGAGGCAACTTCTTTCCGCGGAGGGCAGCTCTGCCGCCGGTTAAAGCCGATGACAGATATCAATAAAATTAATACATTTCAGGAGCAGACTGCGGCAGCGTTCACCCGGATTGTACAAAAGGGCCGCATTTCTTTCGGTGATGCTTCTCCGGTCGAAGAGTCCATGAAACGGCTGGAAGTCGGTGGTGCTTTAAGTATTTCCGAGCTGCTCCGCATCAGCCGCCTTCTCGGGAATGCTGCCCGGGTCAAGGCTTATGGCAGACATGATACACAGGAAGAATCCTGCGACTGCCTGGATGCTTTTTTTGAACAGCTTGAACCGCTTACTCCTCTGGCAAATGAGATTGAGCGATGTATCCCCGGAGAGGATGAAGTCAGTGATGATGCAAGCTCCACATTAAAGCATATCCGACGCAGTATTAATGGGATCAACGAGCGGGTGCATGCAACTCTGACCAGTCTTGTAAATGGTTCTCTGCGGACTTATTTACAGGATCCGATCATCACCATGCGGGGTGACCGCTACTGCATCCCGGTCAAGGCTGAATACCGGGGACAGGTTCAGGGACTGATCCATGACCAGTCTTCTACCGGTTCTACGCTTTTTATTGAACCTATGGCTGTCGTGAAACTGAATAATGACCTGAAGGAACTTTATGCAAAAGAACAGGAAGAAATCCAGATCATTCTTGCCGGTCTGAGTGAAGACGCCGCTCAGTATATTGAAGAAATCCGGGCAGATTACCGTGCTTTGACTGATCTCGACTTTATTTTTGCAAGAGGTGCATTGGCTCTGTCCATGAAAGCCAGCCGCCCGGTTTTTAATGAAGAAAATAAAATCCATATCCGTGAGGGACGTCACCCACTGCTGGATCCTAAGACAGTTGTTCCGATCACGGTCACTCTCGGAGAAGAGTTTGATCTGCTGATCGTGACCGGTCCAAATACCGGTGGTAAGACCGTTTCCCTGAAGACAGTCGGACTTTTCTGTCTCATGGGGCAGGCAGGGCTGCATATCCCTGCCGGTGACCGCTCACAGCTTGCAGTTTTTCATCAGATTTATGCGGATATCGGAGACGAACAGAGCATTGAGCAGAGTCTGAGTACTTTTCTTCCCATATGACGAACATTGTATCGTTTCTAAAGAAAGTAGATTCACATTCTCTGGTCTTATTTGATGAGTTATGTGCAGGAACAGACCCGACAGAGGGGGCGGCACTGGCGATCGCCATTCTTTCCCATCTCCATTCACAGGGGATCTGCACCATGGCGACGACTCATTACAGTGAGCTGAAAGTCTATGCACTTTCTACTCCGGGAGTAGAGAATGCATGCTGTGAATTTGATGTCCAGAGTTTACGCCCGACTTACCGGCTTCTGATCGGTATCCCCGGAAAAAGTAATGCCTTTGCCATTTCCGGGAAACTCGGACTGCCCGATTATATTATTGATGACGCAAGAGAGCGTCTGACAGAACAGGATATTTCCTTTGAGGATCTCCTCACCGATCTGGAGACAAGTAAGCGTACGATTGAAAAAGAGCGAGAAGAGATTTCTGCTCTCCGCAAAGAGGCTGAAGAATTAAAATTGCAGGCAAAAGAGCGGCAGGAAAAGCTGGACGAACAGCGTGATCGGATTCTGCGTGAGGCAAATGAAAAGGCAAATGTCATCCTCCGGGATGCAAAAGAAGTCGCAGACGAGACGATCCGCAGATTCCATAAGTTCGGCAAGGAAAATATTTCTGCGGCAGAGATGGAAAAAGAACGGGAGCGGATTCGTAAGAAAGTCAACGATACCGCCGCTGCTTCTTCACTGAAGTCAAAAAAACCGAAAAAAGAACATAAGCCTTCCGACTTTAAACTGGGAGAATCTGTCAAGGTTCTGAGCATGAACCTGACCGGAACTGTCAGCTCCCTGCCGGATGCCCGTGGAAATCTGACAGTTCAGATGGGGATTCTTCGTTCTCAGGTCAATATTTCAGACCTTGAGATCATTGAAGAACCATCTCCATATGGTGCAAAGAAAATGAACCGCACTTCCAAAGGGAAGATCAAAATGGGAAAATCCCTCTCCGTCCGCCCGGAGATCAATCTGCTTGGACGAACTGTGGATGAAGCGGTTGCAGAACTGGACAAATACCTCGATGATGCACTGCTCGCCCATTTATATACAGTTCGTGTTGTCCACGGAAAAGGAACCGGGGCATTGCGTAAAGGAATCCATGAATATCTGCGTCGGCAGAAGCACGTAAAATCTTATCACCTCGCTGAATTTGGAGAGGGCGATGCAGGTGTTACGATCGTAGAACTCGGATAATAAACCTGACAAATAAAAAGGAGGATCTTTCATGATAGGGAAACAGAAAATTCTCATCGTTGATGATGATGAAAATATTGCAGAGCTGATCTCGCTCTATCTGACAAAAGAATGCTTTGATACAAAAATGGTTTACAACGGTGAAGATGCACTGGCTGCTTTTGATACTTATCAGCCGAATCTCATTTTACTTGACCTGATGCTCCCCGGCATCGACGGATATCAGGTCTGCCGTGAGATCCGTGCCAGATCCGTAACCCCGATCATTATGCTCTCTGCCAAAAGTGAGGTATTTGACAAGGTACTTGGTCTGGAGCTTGGTGCGGATGATTATATTATGAAGCCTTTTGACGCAAAAGAAATGGTTGCCCGTGTACGTGCCGTACTCCGCCGCTATCAGGTCGGCAGACAGACTGAACCCGCCCGGGAAAAGACCAAATGCGTTGAATATGAGGGGTTGACAATCAATCTGACCAATTATTCCGTTCTCTGTGACGGGAAAAATGTAGAGATGCCTCCAAAAGAGCTGGAGCTTTTATACTGCCTTGCCACTTCACCGAATCAGGTCTTCACCCGTGAGCAGCTTCTTGACCGCATCTGGGGATATGAGTACATCGGGGATACAAGAACCGTTGACGTTCATATCAAGAGACTTCGTGAAAAGATCAAAGATCATCCTCACTGGAGTCTGAGTACTGTGTGGGGAATCGGCTACAAATTTGAAACGAAATAATTTTTACAACAGATGATATCCGGGAGAACATCATGAAAAGTATTTTGCACTTAAAATTTATCGTCCTATATATTATTTTGGTTTTTGTGCGTTTTTACAACCGCCACACTGACAAATGAACTGATCATGAACGGACTGGAAGAAGATATTTCCCAGTCTCTTTACAAGGAGGCAACTCTGATCTCCAATAATTATCTGCCTTCCTATTTTTCAGAAGACGCTTCCATCTGGGCAGTCCAGTCCCAGCTCATTGCCATGCGGATGTACTTAAATTCTTCTCTTTGGTTTGTCACACCGGATGGAAGTCTCATTACCTCTTCCAATATCAGAGGTACAACTGCCCCCCGGACAATTGAAAATTTTGATCCGGCCGAAATCGGGAACAGCCAGTACATTACCGGAACTTACCACGATTACTTTGACGAGGATTTCATCACTGTCATGGCTCCGGTCACGCAGGGATTTTCAACAAAGGGATATCTGCTGATCCATCATCCGGTTTCTGACATCCAAAAGCAGTGTTCGCTTCTGATGCGTCCGGTTTACATTACTCTGGCAGTGATCTTCGGACTGTCTTTCATTTTCCTGCTGGGATTCCACTTCTTTGTCTACCGCCCGCTGCGGCAGATTACAGAGGCCGCCAAGCAGTACGCCATGGGAAACCTGGATTATGCAATCCCGGTTCATTCTCATGATGAAATGGGATATCTTTCTGCCTCCCTGAACTTCATGTCTGTGCAGTTAAAAGACATGGATGATTATCAGAAAAAGATCGTAGCAAATGTTTCCCATGATTTCCGCTCACCGCTGACCTCCATCAAAGGTTATGTTCAGGCAATAACCGACGGAACCATCCCACCGGAATTACATGAAAAGTACCTGAATATCATCCTGTTCGAGGTGGAACGACTGACCGACCTTACTACCGACCTGCTTACTCTCAACGAATTTGATACCAAAGAGCTGCTTTTAGACAAAACCACCTTTGATATTCAGGAAGTGATCAAGAATACAGCCCTCTCTTTCGAGGGAGTCTGTACACCGAAGCACATTTCCATTCAGTTGCTGCTGCTTCCTGATGAGGTTTTTGTCTGTGCAGATAAGCGGAAAATCCAGCAGGTTCTTTACAACCTGATTGATAATGCAATCAAATTCAGCGAAAATGAATCTTCTGTTTTTGTGGAAGTATCAGGAAAAAATGATAAGATCTTTGTCTCTGTAAAAGATCAGGGAATCGGTATTCCGAAAAAAGAACTGAATAAAATCTGGGAACGTTTCTATAAATCTGATCTGTCTCGTGGAAAGGATAAGAAGGGGACCGGACTGGGGCTTGCTATTGTCAAAGAAGTGATCCAGGCTCACGATGAGCATATCAATGTCATCAGCACCGAAGGAGTCGGTACGGAATTTATCTTTTCTCTGAGCAAAGCCAGTCAGGATCCGGTAAAATGATAAGAAACCCGGGATGACGATCTTTCAAGATTCTCTCATCCCGGGTATTTTTTCTGGTTTTATTTATTTTTCTATCACTTTTTCTGCTGCTTTTCTTTTGCGGTGATACTTTTCCTGTCTGTAACCTGTCCTCTGGATTTTATTTGTAAACCAGCGGTTTAATATCGGCATCATCCATATTCTCTGCCGTCACCCATACATAACCGGTATTCACTTCCGCTTCATTTCCAATCTCAAGAACTGTACGGGCAGATGCGATCACTGCCGCATATCCCATTCCAAATGGATTCTGTACGACCAGTCCATCCAGTTTTCCGTCCTCCAGTGCTTTCACCTGCTCTTTTCCTGCATCAAATCCTACGATCTGAATCTCATCGGAATTGTCCAGTTCATCCAGCACCTGAATCCCCAGCTGGGTAGAAGTCTCATTCAGTGCAAAGATCCCTTTCAGTTCCGGATGCTTTTTCAGGTAATACGCAACCACCTCTTCGTCACTCATTTTGTCGGCTGCTACCTTCACTTCCTCAAACTTTTCCGCTACAGTCGGTGCTGTTGCTCCGTCCTGCGTTGCTGCATCTGTCCCTCCGGCTGCCGTTCCGTTACCGCCATTGACAGAAGCTTCTGCTGTGTCTGTACCACTTCCATTTGCAGTGCCTGTCGTCTGACGCTGCATCATCCTTCTTTTCTCCTGCCTCTGCTGCAGCCAGATCTTCTGCAGACATTCCAAGCTGCTCTGCAGCTGCTTTCCGCTTCAACTGCTCCAGCTCATCTACATAGATCGTCTCTACTACAGATACCTCAGGATGACTTTGCCTTAATCTCCTCTTTTACACCGGCTTCTCTTTCTTTTCCATTCTCCGATACAGAATCATTGAGCAGAAGGGCAATTTCCCCACTGTCACCGATGGCCTCACATAATTTCTTCACACCCGTCTTTGCGGCTTCTTTATTATCTGTCCGGCAGATACACTGGATTCCCTGATAACTGTTTCCTGAATCAAAAGCTACGATGGGAATCCCGTTCGCAGTCGCAAGATCAAACTGAACCTCCGAAGCACTCTCATCAATACTGGACACCGCAATTACATCGGGATATCTTGCAAGCTCTTCATCTAAGATATTGACCATCTCATCAATATTATCATTCTCATCCGGGGCATTGTATACCACCTTGATCTTATCATCTCCGCTGTATCCAAGACTCTCATTAAGATCCTCGGCTGCCTGCTCCACACCTTTCTTTACTTCATCCCAGTAAGGTGTCCCTCCGGCTCTTCCGATCACGGAAATATAAGTTCCCGGCTCTAAATCCAGCCCCTCTACATCTGCATATGCCGAAGGTGAAATGGCATCCAGATTCGCCTGCCATGCCGGAACTTCTGTCTTATCCCCGGTATAAATACTCTCTGTTTTTTTTGAATTGCCACAGGCACTCAATATCATTGCGGAACAAAGAACCGCACTGATCATAGCCACATAACGTCTTTTCATCATATTCCTCCGCTTTACATACTTTCCTTACCCTGTTCAGGCTCTCAATCCACTATGATACACGAAACCCCGCAAAAAGGAAGTAGTTTTTTCTTAAAAAATGATGAAATCTTCTTTTAACCTGCATTTTTCATCCTCTGACCACTCGTTTTGCATTAAATTCCCGCCATTTTTCTTCTCCTTTTCTGTCGCTTTCTTGTATAAAAGCCTGATTTATGTTAAAATGTTGATGTTTATTGTATAATCTGTAACCGCTGAGTTACCAGTCCTTATATACTGCATTCAGACTGTTACATATAAAAAGAAAGGAATGAATCAAATGACAACAGCACATCTCTGCATCACGCTCGCGATCATCGTCTATTTAGGATGTATGCTTTATGTGGGCTATCGTTGCTCCAAGAATAACAACGACTCCGCAGATTTCTATCTGGGAGGCAGAAAATTAGGTCCTCTTGTTACCGCCATGAGTGCCGAAGCTTCTGACATGAGCAGTTGGCTTCTGATGGGACTTCCGGGACTTGCTTATCTGACCGGAGTTGCCGATGCCGGCTGGACAGCCATCGGACTTGCCATCGGTACTTATCTGAACTGGAGGATCGTAGCAAAAAGAATCCGCCGCTATACTCATGTAGCAGGAAATTCTATTACCCTTCCATCCTTTTTCAGCAACCGCTACCGTGATGAGAAAAAATTCTCCAGTCGATCGGTGCTATTTTCATCGTAATCTTTTTTATCCCGTATACCGCTTCCGGTTTTGCCGCCTGCGAAGCTTTTTCCAGCCTGTTCGGAATCATTATCAGGTTGCCATGGTCATCAGTGCATTGATCATTGTCGGCTATACAACACTGGCGGATTCCTTGCCGCATCCACCACAGATTTTATCCAGAGCATCATTATGTCGATCGCACTGGTCATTGTATTTATCTTTGGTATCAATGTAGCCGGAGGTATGTCTGCTGTTGTTGAGAATGCCCAGTCTCTCCCGGGATATCTTACAATGCACACGACTTATGATCCGGTTTCAGGAACAGAGCAGCCTTATCCGATTATCAGTATCATATCCATGATCGCATGGGGACTTGGATATTTCGGTATGCCACATATTCTGCTCCGCTTTATGGCAATTGAAGATGAAGAGAAATTGAAGCTGTCCAGAAGAGTTGCTACCGGATGGGTTGTTATTTCTCTTGCAGTTGCAGTGCTGATTGGTATCATCGGACTTGCCATGACAGCAGCCGGTGAACTCATCCCACTGGAAGGTTCTGCTTCAGAGACGATCATTGTTAAGATTGCTGACCTGATGAGCCAGCACGGTGTACTTCCGGCACTTCTTGCAGGAACGATCCTCGCAGGTATCCTTGCTTCCACCATGTCAACGGCTGATTCACAGTTACTTGCTGCTTCTTCCTCTGTTTCTTCGGACCTTCTTGGAGATTTTCTGAAGAAAAAGACGGGAAAGAAAGGGTCGATGTTTGCGGATCGTATTACCCTGCTTATCATTGCACTGGTTGCAGTCTTCCTTGCAAGAGATCCGAACAGTTCCGTTTTCAATATCGTATCTTTTGCATGGGCTGGTTTCGGTGCTGTATTCGGACCGGTTGTCCTCTTTGCATTGTTCTGGAAACGTTCTAACTGGCAGGGAGCTTTAGCTGGAATGATCTCCGGCGGAGCAATGGTCTTCATTTGGAAATACCTGGTACGCCCGCTCGGTGGTGCGTGGGATATCTACGAACTGCTTCCGGCATTCCTTGTATCCTGTGCAGCGATCATCGTTGTAAGCCTGCTTACAAAGGCTCCGTCCAAAGAGATCGTAGAGGAATTTGAAAGCGTATGATCCCTTTAAAATACGGGGAAAATGCAGTCATGACTAACTCGTATCTGCATGGAAGGTATTCGATTAAATACAGTTTCAACCCTTGTATATTTTAGATTCTTGTATTAGAATGTAGATAACGAAACGGAAGTTGTCCGTTTTGAAATTAAAAAAGGAGGATACATACCCATGGCACGTGTAATTAGTGATGAATGTGTAAAGTGTGGTACTTGCGAAGCTGAATGTCCGGTAAGTGCAATTTCTGAAGGCGAAGATACATATGTTGTTGATGCTGATTCCTGCATCGATTGTGGAGCATGTGAGGCTGCCTGTCCAGTAGGTGCTATCTCCGAGGCTTAAGATGATAGACGCAAAGTGATCACAGAGCAGAAAAAGTCCTGCCCGGCTGATGAAGTTCAGCCGCTGCAGGACTTTTTCTTTTCTGAAACAAACGGACATTCACTGCATAAAATATAGAAACGACGAAAAGTGAGGTTCACTTATGCCGAAATATAAACCGAAGAACTGTCACTGTCCCAATAAAAAGCGGCTTGTCAGCCATGGAATCGCCCGGCATACTGACTGTCTTGATGTATGTACCAACCCGATCTGTGGAACGAGCGATCAACTGACACTTCTCGCCCCGGTTGTCTACGATGAGATCGGGATCAATCTTTGCCGTGTCATTCCACTGACAGCAACATTACCAACAACCGGTTATCCTTTAAGTGCATCCGCCCAGATCCTCGATGTCACTTTTTCTACAGAAGCAGACGAAACGACCACCATCGAACCTATTCCGGGACGTCCGAACTGCAGTCTTGTAACACTCACCAACCTTTCCATTACTTTTGCGATCACAATCTATAATTCTTCCTGCCGTGTAGTTCAGACCTTAACCGAAACCGCACTTTACCTCCCTTCGGGAGAAGATGTTCCTGCATACGAATATTTTGACGAAGAAACTAATCCGTCCAATGTTGATCTCGAAATTTTCACACCGTACGGTCTCGCTTATGAGGATGGAAATATTGAAAAACCATTTATTAATTATATCGGATTTACCTCTGTCAACCAGTCATTATCCCAGGGACTGAATATGATCGCCATTCCAAAGATCCTGAACTTTGATACAGAAGCTTCTGCACTGACTGTTGGTGTTTCTTTCTATATTAAGAGCATTTATTTCTCACAATACTATCTGCCTCATAACGGAAGGGCTGTTGTCCCGAAAGGATGTATTCTTCCTGATGATGACAGTATCTGCCTGGATTTCGTCTCCGGTGAATTGCTTGATTATGAGATCAAGCCGCTGGAACTTTCCGCTCCTAAATTTGAAGAACACTTAAAGCAGGAATGTTCTTCATACCACGATGACTGTTCCCCGATCATCACGGAATCCGGTATCTGCAATTCCGGTGGCTGCGAATCCGGTGGTAATTCCCGTGATATATGCCACAATTTGACGAACGATTAGCCGGCATTCCCTGAACAGCCTATGCTATAATAAAACAAGAATTACAGTTCACCTTTAAGGGGTGAACTGTAATACGCCATGTCAGATAGGAGGTATAGATATCCATGGGGGAAGTCAGATTTATGATTTCCGAAGCCGCAAAAAAAGTGCATGTCGAATCTCATGTTCTACGCTACTGGGAAGAAGAGCTTGGACTTTCGATCGGCAGAACGGAAATGGGACATCGATATTATACCGAAGATGACATACAGCTTTTCTGCTGTATCAAAAGACTAAAAGATGAAGGAATGCTTCTAAGAGACCTGAAGCTGCTTGTTCCTCAATTAAATGAGACCCGGAATCGACTGCGTCAGGCGGACAAGGTCTCTGAAAAAGCAGCCGAAAAGTCCGCTGTAAAAACCGTCACAGATGCAGCCGCCCTGCCATCGGCTGCCGTTGCTCCTGATGAAATTATTACCCGAACGCAACTAGAACAGGTAAGATCTCTTCTTGGCGACGTGCTTTCCGAGGTGGTCACAGACAATAATTCCACGCTCACCGATCAGATCAGTAAGACAGTAACTTCTGATATACTCCGGGAAATGGACGACCTCTTTCAGGCAAAAGAGCGACGGGAAGAAGAACATTTCCGCAAGCTGGATTCTCTCATCCGTCAACAACAGGCAAATCGACGGGAATCTGCAAAGGGAAATGCAGTGGTCAGGCTGAAGAAAATTTTTACCTGACCGGCAGACACAAAGGGACTGCCGTATCTGAACTTTCATTTCATACGGCAGTCCCTT
>ENA-OQKR01000463-OQKR01000463.1-human-gut-metagenome-genome-assembly--contig:-NODE-463-length-16704-cov-3.617904_pt1 | contig 16704 bp, 12 predicted proteins | sample MGYA00242803_ERZ504806 | MGnify/ENA primary metagenome ERZ504806 (study PRJEB26092, sample SAMD00036399) | human gut metagenome | host: Homo sapiens | study: EMG produced TPA metagenomics assembly of...
AGCTTCTTTTGCTTCTCCGTTAGCATCAAGGCAGGCAGCACCGGAGTTGATCAGGTGAAGGAAACCGCCGGCTTCTTTTGCTACGCCCTCAAGGTCATATCCTGTAGCTTTCTTAACAGCCTCCGGGGTGCTGGGCATGTTAGCGCCCTCGCACACCACGGTGCAGCCGCCCTTTACCAGAGCCTCGGCAGACTCCTTGTTGATCTCGTTCTGGGTAGCGCAGGGCAGGGCGATGTCGCAGGGGACAGTCCAAACCTTGCTGCAATCAGCCACATAGGTTACACCCTCGTGGGTCTCGGCGTACTCCTTGATACGGCCGCGGCGCACTTCCTTCAGATCCTTGACGTAAGCCAGATCGATGCCGTTGGGGTCGTAGACATAGCCGTTGGAGTCGGACATGGTGACCACCTTGGCACCCAGCTGGGTAGCCTTCTCGCAGGCGTAGATGGCCACGTTGCCGGAGCCGGAGATGACCACGGTCTTGCCCTTGAAGCTGTCGTTGCGCATGCACTTCAGCGCCTCAGCGGTGAAGTAGCACAGGCCGTAGCCGGTAGCCTCGGTACGGGCCAGAGAACCGCCGAAGGTCAGGCCCTTGCCGGTGAGCATACCGCCCTGGAAGCTGTTGGTCAGGCGCTTGTACTGACCGAACATATAGCCGACCTCGCGGCCGCCGACACCGATATCGCCGGCGGGGCAGTCCACGAACTGGCCGATGTGGCGGTACAGCTCGGTCATGAAGCTCTGGCAGAAGCGCATGACTTCCATGTCGCTCTTGCCGTGGGGGTCAAAGTCAGAGCCGCCCTTGCCGCCGCCCATGGGCAGGGTGGTCAGGCTGTTCTTGAAGGTCTGCTCGAAGCCTAGGAACTTCAGGATGCCCTGATTGACAGAGGGATGGAAGCGCAGGCCGCCCTTGTAGGGGCCGATGGCGCTGTTGAACTGCACGCGGTAGCCGCGGTTTACCTGCACCTTACCGGCATCGTCCACCCAAGGCACACGGAAGGTGATGATGCGCTCCGGCTCCACCAGGCGCTCGATCAGACCGGCCTTCTCGTACTCGGGGTGCTTTTCCACAACGGGCTGGATGCTCTCCAGCACCTCGCGCACAGCCTGCAGAAACTCGGGCTCGTTGGCGTTGCGCTTTTCCAGACCCTCGTAAACACGCTTCAGATATTCATTCGTCAGCATAATAGAATACTCCTTTTCCCAATTACTCTATAAATTTGAAAAAGCGGAAATGCCCCTGCCCGCCGCACAGCGGGGATATCCTTGCAGATGCCGGGCGCTTCCGGTTCTCCATGCTTGTAGGGCACGCCCACACAAGCGGGCAATGCTTACTTTACTATTATAAAGCTTTGCAATGGGTTTTACAATAGCAAAAAGCAGAATTTGTTTAAAAAAACAGATAAAAAGTTACAACTGCTTCACAAAACGAAAATTAAAAGCCGGGATGTGCCGCGAACCTTGTTTTTTAAAGTGCGCTGCCGCCCCAAAGCCGTACGGAAAAGAATGTCTTTTGCGTGTCGGCGGGCGTATCTAAGCAAAAAGCCCTGTGTCGCAACGGGCACAGGGCGGGGTGCATTACTTCTTCAGCAGCTTTTCGCAGGCGTCTGCGGCACCTTCCAAAAATTCGCCGCCATAGGTCTCGATCATGCCGGCATCGGAAAGCTCTGCCAGTTTGGGGTCGATGGGGCACTTGGCCAGCACGGGCAGATGATGCTTTGCGGCCACCTCGTCCACATGGCTGTTGCCAAACACATTGATGTGCTTGCCGCAGTCCGGGCAGACGATGTAGCTCATGTTCTCCACAATGCCCAGCATGGGCACCTTCATCATCTCAGCCATGTTCACGGCCTTTGCCACGATCATGCTTACCAGCTCCTGCGGGCTTGCCACCACAACGATGCCATCCACCGGCAGGCTCTGGAACACGGTCAGGGGCACATCACCGGTGCCCGGGGGCATATCCACAAACAGGAAATCCACGTCCTTCCAGACCACATCGGTCCAGAACTGCTTGACGGCACCGGCAATGACCGGGCCGCGCCACACAACGGGGTCTTCCTCGTTCTCCACCAGCAGGTTGATGCTCATCACATCAATGCCCATACGGCTCTGGATGGGCCAGCAGCCCTTGTCGTCCGCCATGGCACGGCCATGAATGCCGAACAGCTTGGGGATGGACGGGCCGGTGATATCGGCATCTAGAATACCGCAGTGGTAGCCGCGGCGGGCCATGGCACAGGCCAGCAGGGCGCTGGTCATGCTTTTGCCCACGCCGCCCTTGCCGGAAACAACGCCGATGACCTTTTTCACACTGCTGTTAGGGTTGGGGGCATCGTGCTGCGGAGCGGCATCGCGGGAAGAACAGGCTGCACTGCAATTAGAGCAGTCATGGGTACATTCTTCGCTCATTCTCTTTGTCGCGCACGGCAGGGGCAGGACCCGGGCGGTGCGCTTCCTCCTTGCTAAAAATACAGGCGGGGGCTTGCGCCCTGCCTGACCACTGTTAACTATACCATAAAAAGTGCGCAGAAACAACCCATAGCGCCGCTCATGTTTTGCAAAGCCGCTGCATAGGCTGAACCGTGAACGCCCGTTCCGGGGCAGGGGGAGGTGCAGGGTGCGGCAGAGTTATTTTAAGAACGCGGCGCTGCTTACCGGCTCGGACGTGGTGCTGCGGCTGGCTGGCATGGGGCTGCGCATCTGGCTGGCAAACGCCCTAGGCGGGGCGGGTATGGGGCTGTATCAGCTGGTGCTGGCGGTGTACGGGCTGTTCGTCACGCTGGCCACGGCGGGCATCTCGGTGGCCGCTGCCCGGCTGCTGACCGAGGAGCTCAGCCGGGATAAAGCCGCTGCGCGCGGGATGCTGGTGCGGCTTGTACTGGCGGGGCTTACGCTGGGCGGGCTTGCCATGGTCGCTCAGCTTGCCACCGCAGGCCTTGCGGCAAAATGGTGGCTGGGGGATGTCCGTGCCGCTGCCGCGCTGCGCACCTCGGCACTGGGGCTGCCGTGGATGGCTGTTTCTGCGGTGCTGCGCGGCTTTTTCTGGCACGGCGGCGGGTGGAGCCCAACGTACTCAGCCAGCTGGCAGAGCAGACGGTGCGAATTGCCGCGGTGGTGTGGGCGCTTTCCCGCACGCAGGGCTGGCCGGACGGCAGCCGTTGTGCGCTGGTGCTGGCTGCCACCGCCCTGAGCGAGGCGGTATCCACCGCCCTGATGGCACTGTTTTACCGGCGGGAGGCGGCACGCTGCTTCGGCAGCACAGCGCCGCGCCCGCCAAGGGAGGTGTCCCGGCGGCTGTGGGACATCCTGTGGCCGGTAGAGGGCGGCAGAGCGCTTTCCAGCGCGCTGCACACCGCCGAGAATATGCTGGTGCCCGCCTGCCTTGCGGTGTATCTGGGGGCTTCCGGCGGGCGCACCGCTGCACTAGAGCAGTACGGCACCTTAAAGGGCATGGCACTGCCGCTGCTCAATTTCCCCTTTGGGCTGCTGGGCAGTCTGGCTGTTTTGCTGATGCCGGAGATCACACAGGCGCATATAGAGGGGCAGACCGCCCGGCTGAACGCCCTGCTGGACCGGATGCTGCGGCTTACGGGATACTTCTCTATGCTGGCGGGCACGCTGTTCTGGGTGTGGGGCAGGCCGCTGGCACAGCTGCTCTACCACAGCCCGGAGGCCGGGTTCTATCTGGAGACCCTTGCCCCGGCCATGCCGCTGATGTATCTGGAAAGCATGGTGGACGGCGCCATGAAGGGCATCGGGGAGCAGAAGGCCGCTTTCCGGTACAGCGTGTGGGACGCGGTGCTGCGCATTGGCGGGGTGGCGGTGCTGCTGCCCCGGTACGGGATGCGGGGCTTTCTGACGGTGATCTTACTTTCCAGCTTTTACACCTGCGCAGCCAACACCGGGCGGCTGCTGCTTTCCAGCGGCACAGGGCACGCCTTCCGGCGGTGGCTGGGTGCGCCGCTGCTGGCGGCGGCTGCCGCCGGTGCGGCAGGGCGGGGTGTGCGCCGGGCGCTGACGGGCTTTCCGGCTCAAGGGTTGCCGGGGCAGCTGGCAGTGCTGACAGTGGGCGGTACGGTGACGGCCATCGTGTTTTTGCTGGCGGCGCTGCCGCTGGGGCTTTGGGAGGAGCTGCGGGCGGTGCTGCGGCAGGCAAAGACCGGGAAAAAACAGGGGAAAGTGATAAAAACGTAAATTTTCTGGACACAGGCGGGGATTGTGAGTATAATACAAACGTGTAGTTGTATCCTTCCGGCATTGCCGGGGGAGAACACTGCCGAAAAAGCAGCGCAGGGCAAACCCTTGGCGCTGAGAGGGAAAAAGAGGATCGTAAGTGAAAGATAGAACCAAGAATACCCCGCAGGTGCTGCTGCGCCGTGCGCTGCTGGTGCTGCTGGATGCAGCCATTGTGGCATTCAGCTTTTATTTTGCCCTGCTGCTGCGGGCAGACGGTGCCGTGGAGGCCGGGTGGTGGCCGCACAACCGTGCCCTGCTGTACGAAAACCTGCCGTGGATCGTGGCGGTGTATATCGTCTGCTTCCTGGCAGGCGGGCTGTACTCGGTGCTGTGGAAGTACGCCGGCGAGCGGGATCTGATCCGCCTTGCCGGGATGATCGCCGTGCCCACCGCCGTGGTGTATGTGGTGAACCGCCGCTTTATCCACGGTGTGCTGTTCAATTCCGCCAACTGCATGGCCTCGGTGCTCATCTTTTTGTTTATCGGCGGCAGCCGCTTGGCTTGGCGGCTGTTTTTGAACCATCCGCTGGGTGAGCGGATGCGCAAAGTGCCCGCCAAGGACCCCAACCGCCCGGTGTTGATCGTGGGTGCGGGCGAAGCCGGTGCATGGGCCATCAATGTGTGCAAATCCAACAAGGAATACGGCCACGCCGTGGTGGCGGTGGACGATGACCCCACAAAGCTGAACCAGACCATCCACGGCGTGCCGGTCAAGGGCACGCTGGAGGATATCCCGGAGCTGTGCACGCGCTACGGCATCCACAGCATCATCATTGCCATCCCAACCTTAAAGGGCAGCAAGCTGAGCCACGTTATCGACCTGTGCGTCAGCACCCACTGCGCGGTGCAGCTGCTCAGTGACCCGCAGCTGGTGGGCAGCGGCGCACCCCAGCAGGAGGTGTTCCGCGAGCTGAACCCCGCCGACTTCCTCTCCCGCGAGGAGGTCACGTTGGATACCGACAAAATTTCCGGCTACCTCACCGGCAAAACGGTGCTGGTAACAGGCGGCGGCGGCTCCATCGGCAGCGAGCTGTGCCGTCAGGTCATGCGCTTCAAGCCCGGCAAGCTGCTGATTTTTGATATCTACGAAAACTGCGCCTACGAGCTGCAGATGGAACTGCAGCAGAAGTACGGCCGCGATATCCCGGTCACGGTGCTCATCGGCTCCATCCGGGATAAAAAGCGCTTGGACGAAGTATTTGATACCTACCACCCCACGGTGGTGTTCCATGCGGCGGCGCACAAGCACGTCCCGCTGATGGAGGTGAGCCCCGCCGAGGCGGTAAAGAACAATGTGCTGGGCACCAAAAACCTGCTGGTCAGTGCCAGCGAGCACGGGGTGGAGCGCTTTGTGCAGCTTTCCACCGATAAGGCTGTGAACCCCACCAGCGTCATGGGCTGCACCAAGCGCATCTGCGAAATGCTCATCCAGACCTTTGCGGGCAACACGGATATGAAGTGCGTGGCAGTACGGTTCGGCAACGTACTGGGCAGCCACGGCAGCGTTATTCCGTTGTTCGAAGCCCAGATCAAAAAGGGCGGGCCGGTCACCCTGACCGACCCCAACATCGTGCGCTACTTTATGACCATCCCGGAAGCAGCCCAGCTGGTGCTGCAGGCGGGCGCACTGGCCGAGAGCGGCAATATCTATGTGCTGGATATGGGCGAGCCGGTGCGCATTATGGATCTGGCCAAGCAGCTCATCCGCTTTTACGGCTACGAGCCGGGCGTGAATATGGAGATAAAAATCGTGGGTCTGCGCCCCGGCGAAAAGCTTTACGAAGAGCTGATGATGGACGAGGAGCAGGACAAGATGCGCCGCACCCAGCACAACAAGATCTTTGTGGCAAGCCCCCGCACCATTGATCTGGCCGAGTTCTACGAGCAGCTGCAGGCGCTGGAAGCCGCTGCCGCCCACAACGACGAGGGCGTGGTGCGCCAGCTGGCGGCCATGATCCCCACCTTTACCCCACCCGGGAGAACCTGAAACTGTAACTGGTTGAACTGCGGCACTGGGCCGCATAGGATAGATCGCAGGCCGGAATATGCCGGGCTGCGCAAAACGAGAGGGATGTTATTATGGAAAAGAAACCGTTTCTGACCGAGGCGATGGCACAGCAGATCATCGAGGATGTGCCCACGCCGTTCCACGTCTACGACGAGAAGGGCATCCGGGAGAATGTCCGCCGCATCAACAAGGCCTTCAGCTGGAACAAGGGATTCAAGGAGTATTTTGCGGTCAAGGCACTGCCGAACCCTGTCATCCTGCAGATCCTCAAGGAGGAGGGCTGTGGTGTGGATTGCTCCTCCCTGACCGAGCTGATGCTCAGCGAGGCCTGCGGCTTTACCGGCCACGAGATCATGTTCTCCTCCAACCAGACCCCCGTGGAGGATATGCAGAAGGCCTACGAGTTGGGTGCTTATATCAATCTGGATGACGCCACCATGGTGGAGTTTCTGGAGCGGGTGGCCGGGGTGCCGCAGGAGATCTTCTGCCGCTATAACCCCGGCGGGACTTTCCAGCTGGGCGAGAGCGAAGAGGGTTTTCAGGTCATGGACAAGCCCGGCGATGCCAAGTACGGCATGACCGAGCAGCAGATGATCGACAGCTACAAAAAGCTGATGCAGAAGGGCGCAAAGCAGTTCGGCATCCATGCTTTCTTGGCCTCCAACACCATCTCGGACGCCTACTACCCGGAGCTGGCAGGCATCCTGTTCCAGCTGGCTGTCCGGGTGCAGCAGGCTACCGGTGCGCACATCAGCTACATTAACCTGTCCGGCGGTGTGGGCATCCCGTACCGCCCGGAGCAGACCGAGAACGACATCATGGCCATTGGCGAGGGTGTACGCAAAAAGTTTGAGGAGATCCTTGTGCCCGCCGGTATGGGCGATGTGGCCATCTTCAGCGAGATGGGCCGCTTTACCACCGGCCCCTACGGCGCACTGGTGTCCACCGTCATCCACGAAAAGCACATCTATAAGGAGTACATCGGTCTGGATGCCTGCGCCGCAAACCTGATGCGCCCCGCCATGTACGGCGCTTACCACCACATCACTGTGCTGGGCAAGGAGAACGAGCCCTGCGACCACAAGTACGACGTGGTGGGCGGCCTGTGCGAGAACAACGACAAGTTTGCCGTTGACCGGATGCTGCCCAAGATCGACATCGGGGACATCCTTTACATCCATGATACCGGTGCCCACGGCTCTGCTATGGGCTACAACTACAACGGCAAGCTGCACTGCGCCGAGGTGCTGCTGTGTGAGGACGGCTCTCACCGGCTGATCCGCCGCGCCCAGACCCCCCGCGATTACTTTGCAACGCTGGACTTTTTGCCTTTTATGAAGCCCCTGTTTGAGGACTGATCCGCTTTTTGTATCCTGATAAAAAACGAGGTATGACCCATGTTTTTTGGCTTTCAGCTTACCCTTGGCCTGATGATGGCCTTTTACGGTTTTCGGTGATGAAAAATCCCCGCGTGTGGGGCGATCAGGGGCGCAGGGCGGTCAAGGCTGAAAACTTTGAGGAATACTGCGCCAGAACGGCCAGTCTTTTTAAAGGCAGGCTGCGTTGTGGCGGTGATCGGTGCACTGGATGCCCTGATCACGCTGGATGCCCTGTTGTACGCTCTGCTGTACATTTTTGGCTTGGCCTTTGCCTTCTACCCCCTTACCCGCTGGTGCAAGCAGAACGAAGGCTTTTCCTGGCCATGGCCCCACGTCCAGAGCGAGAAAAAGCGCATCAAGGAACTGCGCCGCGAACAGCAGGCACAGGAGAACGAGGAAAAAGGGGAGAAGTGATCCCCCCGGATAAAGCATAGACAGCAAAAGAACAGCTCCCGGTCACGCTGCAACCGCAACGTGACCGGGAGTTGTTTTCGTTTACTGCTTGTGGAGAAGCGGGTGCTTACTCGGCGTCCTTCGGGTCGGTCATCAGTTCCTTGATGCTGGGCACAACGCCGCCCAGATTCTGCAGCTCAGAGGGGATGATGATCTTGGTGGCCTTGCCGTTGGCAACTTTCGCCAGCGCTTCAAGGCTGCGGATGGCCAGCACCTTGTCGCTGGGCATGGCCTCGTTCAGCAGACGGATGGCATCAGCGTTGGCCTTCTGCACAGCCAGAATGGCCTGTGCCTCGCCCTCGGCCTCCAGAATGCGCTGCTGCTTTACGGCATCGGCGCGCAGGATGGCGGATTCCTTTTCGCCTTCGGCGGCGGTAATGGCAGCCTGCTTTTCACCGTCTGCCTTCAGGATGACGGCGCGCTTCTCACGCTCAGCCTTCATCTGCTTCTCCATGGCCTCCTGAATTTCCCGCGGCGGGATGATGTTCTTCACCTCCACGCGGTTCACCTTGATGCCCCACTTGTCGGTGGCTTCGTCAAGGATGGCGGTGATCTTGCCGTTGATGACATCGCGGCTGGTCAGGGTATGATCCAGCTCCATCTCACCGATGATGTTGCGCAGGGTGGTGGCAGAAAGGCTCTCGATGGCGGCAATGGGCTGGTTGACACCGTAGGTGTACAGCTTTGCGTCCATGACCTGAAAGAACACCACCGTGTCGATCTGCATGGTCACGTTATCGCGGGTGATCACAGGCTGAGGGGGAAAGTCTGCCACCTGCTCCTTCAGGCTTACCTTTTTGGCAATGCGCTCAATAAAGGGAATCTTGACGTGCAGGCCGGCAGTCCATGTTTCGGAATAGCTGCCCAGCCGCTCAATGACATATACCTTGGACTGCGGTACAATGACGATGTTGGAAACAATGACCAGCACCAGAACAAAAACAAGCGCAAGGATGACAAAAAACAGAACCATAATACATCTCCTTTGTCAGGTGGTTGTGTGGGGGTTGCGGCTTTCGGTCAGAACAGGCTCTACGATGAGCAGGGTGCTGTGGATCTCGGTAACGCGGCAAAGCGAACCGGGTGTGAGGGTGTCGCCGGGGGTGGCGCAGCGGGCGTTCCAGTCCACGCCGTCCAGCCGCACCCGGCCGGGGACCTCGGCAGTGACAGGGGAAAGCACGATGGCCTCCCGTCCCAGATTGCGGTCGCCGTTGGTGGCGGTATGCTTGAGCCGCAGCTTTGCCGCCAGCGGGCGGAAGGCTGCCAGACACAGGATGCTTACCACCAGAAAGACCACCGCCTGCACCCGGAACGACTCGGTGAACACGCAGCACAGCAATGCGGCGGCAGAGCCGATGGCAAACCAGATGGAGGTCATATTAAAGGTACTGGCCTCCAGTGCCAGAAAGCCCACGGCTGCAGCCAGCCAGAGAATGGGGGAGATCTGCATGGTATGTTACCTCCTTATGCTGCTATTATACGGCATCCCCTTGGGGGAAGGTCAAGAGCTTTTTACTGGAACGTTGCACAGAAAACAAAATATAGACAAAAATGGGAAAAAAGCCCGTAAATCACTGCGTCCCACCCTGTGAAAAAAGTAAGTCGGGAGGCTCCGCAGAGCCTCCCGACTTACAAATAAAGAATAGGATCCCGCTATGGATGCTCAGAGCGCAAGCGGAGAGCATTTTAAATGGTTACAGCCTCGCAGGCATCACTGGATATCGTAGTAGCTGTGGTTGGGGTTGTGGCCGTTTTCTCCACCACGATGGTAAAGCCCATGGGGTTCACCTCGGTGTGCTTGCCGGAAGCCAGCGGCTCCACGATGATGTGCTCAGAACGGTTCACGATGATCTCCGCAGTCTCGGTCTTACCGATGCGCTGGTAGTGCAGAATGCCGTCCTCAGCCCGCAGCACCCGCAGCTCGCCGGTGCGGAAGGCCTCGCAGCTGTGGCGCAGCTGCGCCAGCTGTGCCAGCACCGGGCGCAGCCGCTCCTCGTGGCTGTCCCAGCAGAAGAAGGCGCGGTTGAAGGGGTCGCGGTAGCCCTGCATCCCGATCTCGTCGCCGTAGTACAGGCAGGGCACGCCGGGCAGAGTGTAGATGATGGCATAGGCCATGCGCAGGCGCAGCATGCCCTCCTCGTAGGCTTCGCCGGTCACGCTGCGGCCGCTCTGCCACTCCCGGCCGCGTCCGTTGGCGGGCTCGTCCGCAATCACGGTCAAAGCGCGCTCGGTGTCGTGAGTGGACAAAAAGTTCAGTGCCGTGTTGATGGCAGGGGCAGGGTAGTGCTCGCAGATGGAAAGGATCTCGTTGGCGGCCTGCTGGGCGGGCTTGCCTTTTACAAAATCCAGCACGGAGTTCTTGAAGGGGTAGTTCATCACGCTGTCCAGTCCCTTGCCCAGCAGGTAGGTGCGGCGGTGGTCAAAGCCGAACTTGGTTGTGGCATCCTCCCACACCTCGCCCAGCAAAAACTTCTCCGGGCTTACCCGCTTGACGGCGGTGCGGATCTTCTCGATGAATTCGTCCGGCAGCTCGTCGGCCACATCCAGCCGGAAGCCGGCAGCGCCCCGACGCAGCCATGTGTCGATGACGCCGCCCTCGCCGGTGATGAACTCCACAAAGGAGGGGGTCTCCTCGTTGACCTCCGGCAGGGTCTCGAAGCCCCACCAGCTGCGGTAGCCGCCCTTGTACTTGGAGTCAAAATCGTACCAGCTGCGGTAAGGGGAGTTTGGGTCGCGGTAAGCGCCGCCCTCGCCGTAGCGTCCCTCGCGGTTGAAGTACCGGCTGTCGGAGCCGGTGTGGCTGAACACACCGTCCAGCACGATGCCGATGCCGTACTTGGCGGCCTCGCGGCAGAGCACCTCAAACTCTTCGTTGGTGCCCAGCAGCGGGTCCACGTTCAGGTAGTCGGCGGTGTTGTAGCGGTGGTTGGAGTGTGCCTCAAAAATGGGGTTCAGGTACAAATAATCCACGCCCATTTCCCGCAGGTAGGGGAGCTTGATGCGGATGCCCTCCAGATCACCGCCGAAGTAGTCCTCGTTCAGGTGGCCGCCGGTCTCGTTGGGCTGCCAGAAGGGTTCGGCGTGCTTATCGGCCTGATACAGCCGGTCCGGGAAGGGCATGGGCTTGTTCTCGATGCCCTCACAGAACCGGTCCGGGAAGATCTGGTAGAACACCTTGCCCTTGATGCATTCCGGCGTCTGGAAATCCGGCTCGTAGACCGTGATCTGCCAGCTTTCGCCCTCCTGCCAGCTGACCACGCCGCAGTTGTCGGCCCCGCGCACGATGCGGCGGAAGTCAGTATACAGGTCAAAGTAATAGAAGTATAGGCCCGGGTCGCCCAGCACGACATCCACCGAAAAGTGGTTCTGATGGGGGGTCTGGCCGTCAAATTTCATGCGGTAGTGCACGGGCACATCGTATTTGCCCTCCTTTTGCAGTACAAGGTGCGGGTCCACATAGCCCAGCTCCTCGGGGATGCACAGGGTCAGGTGCACAGTCTGCCCGGCGCGCACGGCACCAAAGGGCTGCTTAAAATAGGGGTCGTAGCTGTTGAACAGACAAGACAAAAAAGATCGTCCTTTCTCAAAAAAGCCCCGGCGGGCGAAATGCCACCGGGGCTTTGCGGTTTTACAGGGGAAAATTACTTGCCCATGGGCACGGGGGAAGCGTACCAGATATCGCGGGCGTAGTCCAGCACGGCGCGGTCTGCGCTGAAGATGCCGCTGTTGGCAATGTTCTTCAGGCTCATGCGCGCCCAGGTCTCGCGGTCAGCATACAGCTTCTGCAGGTCGGCCTGTGCACGGCGGTAGTCCTTGAAGTCGGCCATGACCATGTACGGGTCGCTGCTGCGCAGGTTCTCGGTGACCTCGTGGAAGTTCTCGCCGTTCCAGCCGCGCTCTAGGAAGTTCAGGGCGCTGTTGGCAACGTCGTCGCCCATGATAAAGGCGTTGGGGTGGTAGCCCACCCGCTTCAGGTTGTTCACCTCAGGGGTCAGCATACCGAAGATCAGCTCGTTCTCCTTGCCGGCAGCATCGGCGATCTCCACATTTGCACCGTCCAGAGTGCCCAGCGTGATGGCGCCGTTCAGCATGAACTTCGATGTTGCCGGTACCGGAAGCCTCGGTGCCTGCCAGAGAGATCTGCTCAGAAACCTCGGCAGCGGGCATCAGGTGCTCGCTCAGGGAGACGCAGTACTCTTCCAGATAGACCACGCGCAGCTTGTCGCGCACAGCGGGGTCATTGTTGATCAGATCGCCCAGCTTGCAGATCATGCGGATCATCTGCTTGGCCATGTAGTAGCCGGGGGCAGCCTTTGCGCCGAAGATGTAGGTCTTGGGGATGAAGTCGGCGTTGGGGTTCTCCTTCAGGTACAGGTACTGTGCAGCGATGTTCAGCGCATTCAGGTGCTGGCGCTTGTACTCGTGCATACGCTTGACCTGGCAGTCAAAGATGGAATTGGGGTCGATGACCTGACCGGTGCTCTTTGCCAGATAGCTTGCAAAGTCCTTCTTGTTGGCCAGCTTGATCTCGTTCAACTTCTTCAGCACGGTCTTGTCGTCGGCGTACTTGTTCAGCTTGGTCAGATCAGAAGCATCGTGCTTGTAGCCGTCGCCGATGGTCTCGTCCAGCAGCTTGCACAGGCCGGGGTTAGAGGCCAGCAGCCAGCGGCGGTATGCAATGCCGTTGGTCACGTTCTTGAAGGCGTTGGGCTTGAACAGATAGTAATCGTGGAAAACGCTCTCCTTGATGATCTCACTGTGCAGCTTGGAAACGCCGTTGATGCTGTTGGCGGTGTAGGCGCAGATATTGGCCATGCGCACCTGATTGTCGCCGATCAGTGCCATGTAGTCGATCTTGCCCTGATCGCCGGGGAAGGCCTTTGCCAGCTCCTCGCGGGCGCGGCGGTCCATCTCCACCACGATCTGGTAGATGCGGGGCAGGGTCATCTTGAAGATGTCCACGTTCCACTTCTCCAGAGCTTCGGCCATAACGGTGTGGTTGGTGTAGGAGAACACCTTCTGGCAGATGTTGAAGGCCTTGTCCCAGTCAAAGCCGCACTCATCCAGCAGGATGCGCATCATCTCGGGGATAGCCAGGGTGGGGTGGGTGTCGTTCAGCTGAATGGCGACCTTGTCGGGCAGGTTCTCCAGCGTAGCGTAGCTGGACAGGTGGTTCTGCACGATATCGCCGATAGAAGCAGCGGACAGGAAGTACTGCTGACGCAGGCGCAGGATCTTGCCCTCAACGTGGTTGTCGTTGGGGTACAGCACCTTGGAGATGAGCTCAGCGTTGGCGTTCTTGCTCATAGCAGTATTGTAGTTGCCCAGAGAGAAGCTGGACATATCAAAGTCCGGGGCCTTTGCCTGCCACAGACGCAGCTTTGCAACGCCCTTTCCATCGTAGCCCTGCACATACATATCGGAGGGAATGGCCATGACGCTGTTGTAGTTGGTGTGCTGGATGTAGTGGAAGCCGTTGTCCCAGTTCTCGTGGATCTCGCCGTCAAAGCGGATCTCCACAGCCTGATCCGGGTGGCTCTTCAGCCACACCTGACCGCCGGGCAGCCAGTTGTCGGCGCGCTCCTGCTGCCAGCCGTCCACGATCTTCTGCTTGAAGATGCCGTACTCGTACAGGATGGAGTAGCCGGTGCCGCAGATATCGGTGGTGGCCATGCCGTCCAGATAGCAGGCAGCCAAGCGGCCCAGACCGCCGTTGCCCAGGCCTGCATCGGGCTCTTCCTCAAAAATGCTGTCCAGATTGATGTCGGCGTCGGCCAGTGCCTTCTTGGCAACCTCGTCCAGACCCAGATTGAATAGGCTCATCTTCAGGCTGCGGCCCATCAAAAACTCCATGCAGAGGTAGTAGACCTGCTTGGTGCCGGTGCCGATAGCCTTGGACTGGAACTTTTTGTGGTTCTCGCTCATCATCTGACGGCAGATCAGAGCCAGAGAACGGTAGATCTGCTGGTTGGAGGCAACATTCAGCTCCACACCGTACTCACTGGTGAGCTTGTCCTGAAGAATTTTGCCAAATTCTTTTGATGTCATAGTGTGCTCCTATCCGCATAAGCGTTTGCTTTGCTAAAATAATTGAGTAGATAATAGCAGCAGAAACGTTCCCTCTTTCGCCCGGCTGCCAACATAACAAAATTATTATAATATGAACGATTTATAAATGCAAGGAAACAGGCGCTTTTTTTCCGTAACTGCTATTTTTTCAGGCCACTTTCTGACAAATATGCCGAAATTTCAAAAATTCCACTTTTTCTTGCGGCGTATTTATATTATAATAGAAGGTAGAACTGAGCCGCGAAACGTTTTTCGGGGAGTAATTCCGGCAGTAATGGCACAGGAAACTCCGCCGAAACGTTTTCGAAAGCCGAAACGTTACCGGGAACGGTGCCAAATCCCGGTAAGATGCAGAACAAACGGCCTTGCGCCGTACAGATACAGGATAAAAAAGGGGAAAACACCATGGTAAACAAGGTAAGGGTCAACATTGCAGGCACACCGTATGCCATCGCAACTACAGATTCGGAAAAGTACATCCTGGGTCTTGCCAAAAAGCTGGACGAGGACATCACAAAGCTGCTGGACACCAACGATAACCTCTCGGTGACCAAGGCGGCGGTGTTCTGCGCGATGGATTATCTGGACGAATACCGCAAGAGCACCGGCAGCGCCGAGAATATGCGCAGCCAGATTCAGGACTACATTGCAGATGCAGCCCGGGCAAAGCTGGCTGAGGACAAGGCACTGGCGGAAAACGCCGTGCTGCGCCGGGAAGCTGCCGCCCTGCGGGAGCAGCTGGCCAAGGAGCGCCAGCGCGAGACCCGCCGGGAGGAGCGCGCCGCCCGTGCTGCGGCAGAGACGGAACGGGAGCAGCCCGCCCCGGAAGCCCCGGCGGCAGACAGTGCGCAGGCAGACGAGACCAACTGAATGTGCCTTATATAGATAGAAGTCAGAAGGAGAACTATGGCAAGGATCGAAATCTTAGCCCCGGTGGGCTGTGAAGAAATGCTCCGCGCTGCGGTGTTCAGCGGCGCGGACGCAGTATATCTGGGCTTTTCGGGCTTCAACGCCCGCACGGGTGCCGGCAACTTTGACGCAGACAGTCTGCAGGAAGCCGTGCGCTTCTGCCACGCCCGGGGCGTGGCGGTGCACGTTGCGCTGAATACGACCGTGTACGGCACCGAGCTGCCTGCGCTGGAACAGGCTATCCGGGCGGTAGCAGCCAGCGGTGCGGATGCAGTCATCTGTCAGGATCTGGCAGTGGCTACCTTAATTGGTAAAATTGCCCCGAAGCTGCCCCGGCACGGCTCCACCCAGATGAGCGTCCACACCCTGCAAGGTGCACTGGAGCTGAAGGAGCTGGGCTTTACCCGGGTAGTGCTGGCGCGTGAGCTGAGTCTGCCCGAGGTGGAGCACATCACAAAGCACTGCGGCATCGAGACCGAGTGCTTCATCCACGGTGCGCTGTGCATGAGCGTGAGCGGCCAGTGCTATATGTCCGCCTTTCTGGGCGGGCGCAGCGGCAACCGCGGTTCCTGTGCGGGCCCCTGCCGTCTGCCCTTTGAAGCCAATGCCCTGCCGGAAGGCAAGCCCGGACGGCTGCACCACCTCTCCCTTAAGGACAACTCCGCCATCGACAAGCTGGACAAGCTGCAGGCGATTGGCGTAGCATCGGCAAAAATCGAGGGTCGTCTCCGCACGCCGGAGTATGTGGCAGCGGCGGTCAGTGCCTGTCTGGCAGGCCGCGAGGGCCGCGCCTACGACCGCGACCTGCTGAAGAACGCCTTCAGCCGTTCCGGCTTCACCTCCGGCTATCTGGACGGAAAAATCGACGGCACCATGTTCGGTGTGCGCAGCGAAGCTGACGCCGAGCTGACCAAAAAGACCCTGCCCATGCTGCGTGAGCTTTACCGCCGCGAGCGCTCCCGTGTGCCGGTGCAGATGAAACTGGAGATCGAGGAGGGCGGCGAAAAGCTGACCGTTACCGATGCCGACGGCAACAAAGCCTTTGCCTATGGGGATGCCGAGCCGCAGCCTGCCCGCACCGACCCCACCGAGAGTTTGAACCGCAGTTTGGCAAAGACCGGCGGCACCCCCTTTACGGCAGAGAAGATCACTGTGGAAATGGACGGCGGGCCGTGGTTCATCCCCGGCAGTGCCGTGAACGAGCTGCGTCGGGAAGCGCTGGATGCCCTGCTCAAAAAACGGGAGGCGCTGCGCCCCTGGCCGACCACCGAGGAGCACGTCGCCGCCCTGCCGCAGCGCACTCTGCCGCCCCGCCGCACCCTGCGTGCCCGGTTCGAGCGCTGGGAACAGGTGCCGGAGCGGGCACTTGACGGGGTGGAATATCTCATTCTGCCCATTGCGCAGGCCGACCGTGTGCCCCGGGAGTGGCGGGCAAAGACCCTTCTGGAGCTGCCCCGGGTCATGTTCGGTGCGCTGGAGCAGGACACTGCCCGCCGCATTGCTGCCACGCAGGACGCGGGCTTTGCCGGATACGAGGTCAGCAACATCGCCCATCTGCGGCTGTGCCGCGGCCTGCCCATGACCGGCGGCTTTGGACTGAACATCACCAACAATGTGGCGGCACAGTTCTATGCAGAGCAGGGACTT